>Ga0209153_1000566_pt1 | contig 16099 bp, 15 predicted proteins | sample GraSoiAngelo_120_FD_185877 | JGI IMG/M metagenome (GOLD analysis project Ga0209153, IMG submission 185877) | Grasslands soil microbial communities from the Angelo Coastal Reserve, California, USA - 14_0919_09_20cm (SPAdes) (version 2) | ecosystem: Environmental > Terrestrial > Soil > Grasslands ...
CTTGCACTTGGGCCCCTGCAGAGGCACTCTTAAAGGTGCGGTGCGTGAACTGGCCGCCAAGAACGATATGTCAGGGAAGACCCATGGTGGCGACGCGGATCGACTGCGATATCCATCCCGCGGTGGGCGGGACGCGCACGACGCTGTTGCCCTATCTCGACGATCACTGGAAAGAGCAGGTGGTGAGCCGCGCCATCGACGGGCTCGACCTCACCAGCTATCCGCCGAACATGCCGCTGTCGGGCAGGGCGGACTGGCGGCCGGCCAATGGCAAGCCGGGCAGCGATTTGGAAATGTTGCGGCACGGCACGTTCGACCAGCTCGGCGCGTCGCACGCGATCTGCAACGTGCTCTACGGCGCGCAAGCCGTCTACGATCCCTACATGGCGTCCGCCTTCTGCAAGGCGATCAACGACTGGATCGCGGCCGAATGGCTGGCGCGCGATTCTCGCCTCCGCGCCTCGATCGTGGTGCCGATGCAGGCGCCGGACCTCGCCATCGAGGAGATCGAGCGCAGAGCCGGCGACACCCGCTTCGTCTCCATCCTGGTGCTGGCGCAAGGCGAGAGCTTGCTCGGCCGCCGGCATTACTGGCCGGTCTATCAGGCCGCCGAGAAATACAAATTGCCGATCGCGATCCATGCCGGCAGCCAGTATCGGGGCGCGCCGAGTTCGGTCGGCTGGCCCTCGCATCGCTACGAATATTATCTGGCCGAGGCGCAGGCGTTTCAGGCGCAGATCCTCTCGCTGATCTACGAAGGCGTGTTCGGCAAATTCCCCGGCCTCAAGGTGGTGCTGATGGAATCCGGCGTGAGCTGGCTGCCGGCCTTCATGTGGCGCGCCAACAAGACCTGGCGCGGCGTGCGCGTTGAGGTACCATGGGTCGAACGCGAGCCGGCGGCGATCATCCGCGACCATGTCCGCGTTACCATGCAGCCGTTCGACAGTCCGCCCGATGCGACCGGGGTTGCCGACTTGATCGACCAGATCGGGTGCGACAAGATGTTCCTGTTTGCGTCAGACTATCCGCATTGGCAGTTCGACGGCGACGACGCTGTTCCGCCGCATCTGCCGGAGCGCATCGTATCGCGCATGTGTGCCGACAATCCGTTAGAGACGTTTCCGCGGCTGAAGCTCGCCGCCTAGAATAACCTCAAGGAGGATCGCATGAGTGATGTCATCGACCGCCCGTTAGCTGAACAGGAAGCCGCCGCCAAGAGCCAGCTTCGGATCATCGATTGCGATATCCATCCGAGCCTGCATTCGCGCGCTGACCTCAATGCGTTTCTGCCCAAGCGCTGGCAGGAGCACATGAAGACCTACGGCGATCATCTGCGCACGCCCTATATCGGCACCACGCCCTATCCGCGCTCTTCGCCCTTGATCGCGCGCCGCGACGCCTGGCCGCCGACCGGCGGCCCGCCCGGATCCGATCTCGCCTTCATGCGCAAGCAGCACCTCGATCCGCTTGACGTCGAGTTCGGCATCCTGCAAGTGCTCGACCTCTTCATCTTCTCGCAACAGAATCTCGAATTCGGCGCGGCGATCCAGCGCGCCGTTAACGAGTGGCAGCTCGCGCATTGGTGTAGCCGCGAGCCGCGCCTGAAAGCGTCTATTCTGGTCGGGCAGGATGATACCGAGGCTGCGGTCGCCGAGATCGAGCGTTGCGCCAAGCTCGGCCAATATGTGCAGATCAACGTCTCGCCGCGCGCCAACGAACCGCTGGGGCGCCGCCGCTACTGGCCGATCTACCAGCGCGCCGAGGAACTCGGCCTGCCGCTCGGCATCCATGTCGGCGGCTATGGCGGCCATGCGCCGACCGGCAGCGGCTGGCCGTCCTATTACTGCGAGGAGCATCAGTCGAACGCGCATACGATGGCGGCAACCCTGACGAGCCTTGTGATCGAAGGCGTGCCCGAGCGCTTTCCGCGCCTCAAGATCGTGTTCATCGAGGGCGGCTTCGGCTGGATTGCCTCGACGATGTGGCGGATGGACCAGCATTTCGAGCGCTTCCGCAGCGAAGTCCCGCACCTCATGCGCCGCCCGTCCGAATATGTCAGGGAGCATTTCTGGTTCACGACGCAGCCGATCGACGAGCCCGATGAGGCAAGGCATCTGCGCGCGCTGATCGAATGGGTCGGCGTCGACCGGCTGTTGTACTCGTCGGATTATCCGCATTGGGATTTCGACGATCCGCGCTTTGCGTTCAAGACGCCGCTTTCCGAGAGCGAACGCAAGATGATCTTCAACGGCAACGCCCGCGCGCTCTACAAGCTCTAAAGTCATGCCCCGTCACATCGTCGCCCGCACCACGGAAATCCCGCCCGGCGGCAACAAGGTGGTCGAGGTCGACGGCCGCGCTATCGTCGTGTTCCACGTCAACGGCGAATTCTTCGCGCTGCTCAATCGTTGCCCGCATGAAGGCGCGCCGCTCGACAAGGCGGCCTGCGTGGCGCGGCTGACCTCGCCGGAGCCCGGCGTTTATCAGCGATCTCGGGTGGGTGAACTGCTGCGCTGCGCCTGGCATGGCTGGGAATTCGACATGCGCACCGGCCAATCCTGGTTCGATCCGCAGCGCTTCAAGGTCAGGACCTATCCGGTCGCGATCGAGGACGGCGAAACGCTCGCCAAGGGACCTTACGTGGCCGAGACCTTTCCGGTGCACATCGAGGACAGCTACGTCATCGTCGAGACGTGATCGCTCTATCGCGCGCGCAGGCGCGCCGCCGGTTCCGGCGTGCTGGCACTAGTCCCCATGCGTCTCTCGGCGACGGCATGATGGAATTGCCCAAGCGCCAGGTTAAATGTCGAAAGGTCTCCCTCTTCGATCGCTCCGTCATCGTAGGCTGCGAGCGTTTCACGGAGCATGGCATCTACCTCGTCTTGCAGGGCCAATAACTGTTCCGGCGTCTCCGCCACGCGCGCCCTGGAAATCAGGTCCGTAAGCTTGTCGCGATGCAATGTGGTGAGCTGCCTTTCGTCTCGCCTCAGGAAGTGAAGCAACCATGCCCAAGCCGAACCAAGCCCCGAGAGAAGGAGAAGGGCAAACCAGAAATAATCGCCGTATTTGTCGAGGAACGTGCGTTCGTTGCCGTCGATATAGGCTGCAGCTCCGCGATGGACGGGCAGTTCGGCGTCCTTGTCGGTATCCGGCTTCTTGATGTGTGCGGCACCGGGCACCTGCCTGGCAACCTCGTGACGAACCGCAAACAATTGCCGGGCCAATTCCGCCACAGTGGTTTCAGACAAGGCTTTTCGCGCGACAATCACGTGATTGACGCTGACCGTATCGACCTTGTCATCCGGCCAGGCGGGATTCGAATTGAAGATGCTGCCCGGAATTTCCTCGGATTCATAAAGCGGGTGCTTCTGGGCAATCGCGTCCGATACATCGATCGGCAGAAACTTTGGTTCGCCTCTGCTGCGCGCGGTCGCAGCCAGGGCGTCAATAGTGATCTTGCTATCCAGTGGGCCCACGGTCATGAATGCATCGAGGTTCGGGTCGCGCGCCAGCTCTTCGATCTGGTTGATGCCAAACTGCGTGACCGCGACCTTGTCGGCAGCAATGCCGGATTCGGTCAGGATAACACGCAGCAATGCGACATTGGCCGGGGTCTTGCCGATCATGCCAACGCGATGTCCGGCGAGATCGTCGAGCGTCTTGATTTTCGGTGCCGGTTGTCGCTTGGAGCCCTTGCCCGGGAGGCCGGAAGGCGCCCACAGCACAACGAAGTTCTTGCGCACGATGGCGACGATTTCGGCGTCACGCGGCATACCGAGGTCGCCGCGACCGACGGCTAGATCGGCTTTGCCCGCGCCAAGAAGGCCGAGGCTTTCCACCGCTCCGTCGGTTGCAATCGGCGACAGCCGGACGGCATTACGGTTGATGTCGAAGCTTTGGGCCAGCGCCTGGACCAGCTTCTGATCATCACTTCCGCCCGGGCCGACGGCGATCCGAAGGGTTACGGGCCGCAATACATAATAGAGCGAGCCGGCGGCGGCGCAAAAAAGCAGTAGTCCAGCGGCCAGCACCAGCAGCGAAGTGTTCCTCCTCCTCCGGCGCTGGTCGGACAGGTCTCTGGGTTCGCTGATACCGTCGCTAGAGGACATTGCTGCTGCCATGTTGAGACAAGGAACAAAGAGGCTTCCCGTTCCCCGCAATACCATGTTTCTCAGCGCGGGTCGGAGGCTAGTATCATGTTAACCCTAGCGCAATGCTAGCGTCGTTAAGGAAGCAATAGCCGCATCGCCACGAACTGACCTCAGCGCGACCCGTGCGTCGAAGCCGCCGTTCGAACAAAAAAGTCGAATCCGAACCTGAAAAATGATGCGGCTCGAGATTTCGTTTTTTCGCGACAGGCGGTCGCAAGACGTGGTGTCAGTGCTATAACCTGCTCAGTTTTCATGACAGGTGCGGACAGATGTCGAAGCAATCGATGCGCGAAGAGGCCGAGCGCCTGATCCGCGAAACCATGCAAAAGAAGGTCATCGTGATCAAGCAGGGCAACACCAGGATCGAGGCGACCTGCGGCAAATGCGGCGCGCCAAACCGCATCCAGGTGGAAAGAGGTCAGGTCCGCGTCAAGTTTGCCTGCAAGGAATGCGGGCACAAGCAAGAGACGCTGTGAGGGCGACTGACATGAGCCGGCGGTATTGGTTTGCTGGTCTCGCAGCGCTGCTCATTTCGGGCGCCGCTTTCGCGCAGGACCGATCGATCGTGGTCGCGTCGACCACCTCGACCGAGCAGTCGGGGCTGTTCGGTTTCCTGCTGCCGAAGTTTACGGAAAGGACCGGCATCAAGATAAAAGTCGTGGCCGTCGGAACCGGGCAGGCGCTCGACATTGGCAGGCGCGGCGACGCGGACGTGGTGTTTGTTCATGACCGGCCGGCCGAAGACAAATTCATGACGGAGGGCTTTGGGGTGCAGCGGTTTGACGTCATGTACAATGATTTCGTCATCGTCGGCCCCAAGGCCGATCCCGCGCACATCGGCGGCGGCAAAGACGTCACGGCGGCTTTTCGCGCCATCTCGTCCAGCAAAGTGGAATTCGTCTCGCGCGGCGACCGCTCCGGAACCCATGCGGCGGAGCTGCGCTATTGGAAAGATGCCGGGATCGACATCGACGCGGCCAAAGGCTCCTGGTACCGCGAGATCGGGCAGGGCATGGGCGCCGCGCTCAACATGGCATCGGCGGACAATGCCTATGTGCTTTCCGATCGCGGCACCTGGCTATCGTTCAAGAACCGCGGCGATCTCGCCGTTCTCGTGGAAGGTGACAAGCGGCTGTTCAACCAATATGGCGTGATGCTGGTCAATCCGCAAAAGCATCCAAACGTTAAGGTCAGCGAAGGGCAGGCCTTTGTCGATTGGCTGATCTCGTCCGATGGGCAGAAGACCATCGCCGATTACAAGGTGGGCGGCGAGCAATTGTTTTTCCCGGACGCCAATTGACTCTTATCGGTTGTCCGCCCAGGCGTTGAGCAGGAAGGCGGACGCGCTGACGATCACGCTGATCAGCACCAGCACGAGGCCGAGGCCAAGCGCCAGCGGAAGTTCGCCCTTGCCGGTCTCCAGCGCAATCGCGGTCGTCATGGTGCGGGTAAATCCCCTTATGTTGCCGCCGACCATGATGATCGCGCCGACCTCGGCGATGGCACGGCCGAACGCGGCAAGGAAGGCCGTCAGCAAAAAGCCTCTGCCGATCACGAACAGCTCGAGGATGCTGTGCGCTTTCGACAGGCCGTCGACGTGCATCAGATCGCCGTATTCCGACCACAGCACGGCAGCGGGACGATGCACCAAAGCGATCACGATCGGCGTCGTCAGGACGACCTGCGCGACGATCATCGCGGCCGGCGTGAACAATAGTCCGGCAAAGCCGAACGGCCCGGAGCGCGACAGCAACAGATAGATCGTCAAGCCGACCACGACCGGCGGGAGCCCAAGCAGCGCGTTGGCGAGCACGATGATCGTCTGCCGGCCGCGAAATCGGGCAACGGCAAGCACGCCGCCGAAGGGGGCGCCGATCACCATCGCAAGGATGCTGGCGGAGAGGCTGACGCTTAACGAGAGTCTGACGATCCCGATGAACTCCGGATCGAGGCTGCCGATAAGCGTGAGGGCCGAGCGAACTGCTTGTAAGAGATCCTGCACCGGGCCTGTGTATCAACTCGGAGCCGACAGGACCACAGCGTTAACGCTCTTGCTAGGTGCGTTTGATGTATGCCGCAAAGGCCTCGGCGTAGTCCGGATGCCAGCGCGACAGCGCGGGCCGGTTTTCCACGATGTCGCCGGCGGCCCAGAGGATGCGCCGCTCGTCGAGCGGCCTGGGCACGTCGTTGTCAGGGCAGAGGATGTAGAAATCGCCGGCATCGAGGCGCTCGATCATGAGGTCGACGGTCTGCTCCGGCGTCCAGGCGGCGGGCGGCTTTTCACTACGGCCGTGGGCGGTAAGGCCGGTGAAGACGAAGCCGGGGATCATCAGGTGCGCGCTGATCCGGCAGCCGGGCGTATTCCGCAGCTCATGTTGCAGCGCTTCGGTGAAAGCTTTTACGCCGGCCTTCGACACATTGTAGGCGGGATCGCCGGGCGGCGTGGTGATGCCTTGCTTGGAGCCTGTGTTGATGATGAGGCCCACCCGCCCGCGTTCGATCATATGCGGCGCAAACACCTGCGAACCGTTGATGACACCCCACAGATTGACGGCGAGGATGCGCTGCCAATTCTCCGACGGGCCGAACATCTTGCTGCCCGGCTGGATGCCGGCATTGTTCATCAGGATGTCGGTGCCGCCGAAGCGCCTCTGCACGGCACTCTCCAAACCCGCGACGTCCTCGATACGGCTGACATCCACGGCCGCCGTCATGATATCGGCGGCGCCGCCGGGTGCCACAGACGACAGTTTGGTCTCCGCCTGCTTCAGCCGGTCGGCGCCGAGATCGGCGATGCAAACCTTCATGCCGAGCTGGGCGAACCTTGCTGCCGCGGCGAATCCGATGCCGGACGCGCCTCCGGTGATCACGGCAACATTGTTGGGCGACATCGCTGGGTGCGGCATGATCATTCTCCGGCTTCGGTTAAGGAATATATCATTGATCGAACCATGTCATGACGGCTATGTCAGCGCGCAATAGCGACAAGCATGGAAATCGCAAATGGCAAGAGCGGCGACAGCAGTGGCGGGGATCGCAAAGGGCCAATGCCTGTGCGGCAAGGTCTGCTTCGAAATCGACGTGCCGGCGCGCTGGGCCTGGCATGATCATTCGGCTAGCAGCCGCCGCGCGCATGGTGCGGCCTACGCCACCTATGTCGGAAGCTGGCGCAAGCGCTTTCGCGTCACAAGCGGCGAGGGCGCCATCACGCGCTACGAGGACAAGGCCGCCAAGACCGCGCGGAGCTTCTGCAAGCACTGCGGCACGCCGCTCAGTTACGAACGTGCGCGTTCGCCGCACATGGTCAACATCCCGCGCGCGCTGTTTTCGGGGCGCACCGGCCGGCAGCCGCTCTATCACATCGCGATCGAAGAACTGCAGGAGTGGGCCTATACCGGCGAGCCGCTGGTGCCGCTGAAAGGTTTTCCGGGGGTGGTGTGGCAGCGCTCGAAAAAGAAGAGGCGTGTCGCCGGGGACGACCCGTTCGAACTCAGCCAAGACGTGTGAACGCCTGACCGCGCCGCCGCGGCGGGCGTCCGCGCATCCCGGCGCAGGGCAGCCATGATCGGCCTCCATTGCCTTCGCGTTTCAAGTTTGGTCTGGTGCCGCGACGCCGCAAGGTCAAAGGCCGCGGGCGGGAGGAAACGAAATGAAGAACCGTATCACCGGGCGCTCGGCCTTCCTTGCCTTGCTCAAGGACGAGGGCATTACCCATCTGTTCGGCAATCCCGGCACCACCGAACTGCCGATCATGCATGCGCTGAAGGATCTTCCTGACCTGACCTACGTGATGGCGATGCAGGAAAGCCTGGTGGTTGCCATCGCCGACGGGTTCAGCCGCGCCTCCGGGCGTCTCGTCGCCTGCAACGTCCATGTCGCGCCTGGCCTTGGGAACGCGATGGGTTCGCTCTACAACGCGCAATTCACGGGCACGCCGATGATTCTGACCGCCGGCCAGCAGGAGCAGGGCCACGGCCTGACCGAGCCGTTGCTGTATGGCCCGCTGGTGCGGATGGCCGAACCTTTGGTCAAATGGGCGGTCGAGGTGACGCGGCTGGAAGATTTGCCGCGGATCGTGCGCCGCGCTGCCAAGATCGCGACCACGCCGCCGACCGGGCCGGTGTTCATCTCGCTGCCCGGCGACATCCTCAATTCCGAAGCTGGTATCGAGCTCGGCCGCTCCACCCGCATCGATACCCGCGTCAAACCCTCCGACGAGGCCCTGCAGGCGCTGACGCAGCGCATTCTCAAGGCGCAGCGCCCGGTCATCATTGCCGGCGACGAGATCGTCAAGAGCAATGCATTGGAGGAAGCGGCTTCGCTGGCGGCCGCGCTGGGCTGTCCGGCCTATCAGCAAACGGCGCCTTACGGCGCGCACTTCCTTTCCGAAAGCCCGAGCTTCATGGGCGCGCTGTCGCGGGCGCAAAAGCAGGTGCGCGAGGTGCTGTCGCCTTACGATCTCATGATCGTGCTCGGCGCCGATCCCCTGCGGATGTCGGTGCATAGCGAGGTCGATCCGCTGCCGGACGGCTTGCCGATCGTGCAAATCGGCCTGGTCGAATGGGATCTCGCCAAGAACTACGGCGCCGAGATTGCGTTGAAGGCCGACGTCAAGGAAACGCTGCGCGCGCTGGTTCCGGCGCTGAAGGCTGCCGGCGGCGCAGTGCTAGAGGCGCGGGCGAAGCAGGGCATCGGCGAGCTCGCGCCGAAGAACTGGAGCGCGAAGCGCAAGCTGGTCGTCGAACAGATCTCCAAGGCCAAGGACAAATCGCCGATCGATCCGGACTGGTTGACGCTGCAGATGATCGAAGCGATGCCCGACAACGCGATCCTGGTCGACGAGGGGCTGACGTCGGGCCGGCAGACTCTCAGCTTGCGCCCGCACCGCGATCGTTACGGCTATCATGCGCTCGCTTCGGGGGGCATCGGCTGGGGATTGCCGGCGTCCGTTGGCGTCAGCATGGCCAACCCCACGCGCCCAGTGGTGTGCTACTCCGGCGACGGCAGCGCGATGTATTCGATCCAGGCGCTATGGACCGCGGCGCATCACAAGCTTCCGCTCAACGTCGTCATCGCCAATAATGGCGGCTACCGCATTATCAAGCAGCGGCTGCTCGCGTTCCACGGCGACGATCATTATGTCGGCATGGATTTCGTCGACCCAAAGGTGGATTTTGCCGGCATCGCCAAATCGCTCGGGCTGGAAGCGATGCGGATCAGCGAGCCCGGCGAGCTGAAGTCGAAGCTCTCGTCTGCATACAGCCGTCCCGGCGCGAAACTGATCGAGGTGGTGGTGGACGGCACGGTTTGAGGCCGTCATCGCACCGGGCGATGACAGTAAAGCAAGCTGCTTGAAGCTCGAATCAGAACAACGAATGGTGTGAATGCCTCTACTGCGCCGTCGTCCTCCCGACATGGGGCCGATACCGCGCGGCCGGATGCGGCGCGGTGAGCCGCGCGCGGCCGGCGCCGAACAGTTTCTCGCGCAGCGTGCCTTTGGCGTAGGCGCTTTTGTAACGCCCGCGCTTTGTCAATTCCGGCACCAGCATGTCCGAGATATCCTCGAAATCGCCCGGCGAGACAGCAAACGGCACATTCAAGCCGTCGACGTCGGTCGCTTCGAACCAGGCCTCGATCTCATCGGCGACTTTTTCCGGCGTGCCGACGATCACGGGCCCGATGCCGCCGATGCCGACATGCTCGGCGACCTCGCGCACGGTCCAGACCCGATCCGGATCGGCGCGGGTGATGTTGTCCATCGCGGTGCGGCCGGCGTCATTCTGGACATGGCGCACCTGCTGGTCGAGATCGTAGGTCGAGAAATCGACACCGGTCCAGCCGGACATCAAAGTGAGCGCGCCCTCGGGGCTGATATGACGACGATAATCTTCGTGTTTGGCTTTGGCCTCCGCCTCAGTCCGCCCGAGGATGATCGTCATCATGCTGAACATCAAGATTTCGGCCGGGTTGCGGCCCATCTCGTTGGCGAGCGCCCGAATGGCGGCAACGCGCGGCGCGATAACTTTGGCCGACGGGCCCGACATGAACACGCATTCGGCATGCCGGGCTGCGAACTGCCGTCCGCGCGGCGAGGTGCCGGCCTGATAAAGCACCGGCGTACGCTGCGGCGACGGCTCGCTCAGGTGAATGGCGTTGAGCCGATAGTTATTTCCCTCGTGCTTGACGCGATGCACCTTAGAAGGATCGGTGAAGATACCGCGCACGCGATCGCGCACCGCCGCGTTGTCTTCCCAGCTTCCTTCCCAGAGCTTGTAGACCACCTCCATATACTCGTCCGCGATGTCGTAGCGGTCGTCATGCGCGGTCTGCCTTTCCTTGCCGGCTCCGCGCGCGGCGCTGTCGAGATAGCCGGTCACCACGTTCCAGCCGATCCGCCCCTCGGTGAGATGGTCGAGCGTCGACATTCTCCTGGCAAAAGGGTAGGGCGGTTCGAACGACAGATTGCTGGTAACGCCGAAGCCGAGATTTTGCGTCACCGCCGCCATCGCCGAAATCAGCAGCAGCGGCTCGTTGGCCGGCGTCTGCGTGGCATGGCGCAAGGCGGCGTCGGGGCTGCCACCGAACACGTCATAGACGCCGAGCACGTCCGCCAGGAACAGGCCGTCGAAACGGCCGCGCTCCAGCGCTTTTGCCAAGTCGATCCAGTAGGGCAGGCGGTTATATTCGCTGGTGCGGTCGCGCGGATGCGTCCACAGCCCGGGCGATTGATGGGCCACGCAGTTCATGGCGAAGGCGTTGAGCCGGATTTGTTTGTTCATGATTGTGAGCCTTGCGCGCTCTGTTAAGAGTCCGCCGCCGATGCCGCCCGGTCTGAATGCCGGGCTGGCATGAGTTTAGCAGGACCAATTTGCGAGGCCAGTGGCCACTTCCGGCAGCTCGCATATCTAGCTAGGCTGGCCGAGTTTCGATGCGTTTGTGAGTTGGCAAAAGAGATGAGCAGATCCGACGCCGTCGCGCGCGCCCGCCAAGAGCTTCAATCCGGCGAATTCCTCGCCGAACTCGGCCGCCGGGTGGCCTACCGGACGGAAAGCCAGAACGCCGAGCGGCACGATTGTTTACGCGCCTATCTCGAGGAAGAGCTGCAGCCGTCGTTCTCGCAGCTCGATTTCGAAAGCCGGCTGATCGAATCCCCAAGCGGCAAGGCGCCATATCTTCTCGCCCACTATCGCGAGAATCCGCAAGCGCCGACGGTCCTGATGTATGGCCATGGCGACGTCGTCGACGGCATGGCCGGCGAGTGGCGCGATGATCTCGATCCCTGGGCGGTCACGCGGCGCGAAAATCGCGTCTACGGCCGCGGCACCGCTGACAACAAGGGGCAGCACAGCATCAACCTGGCGGCGCTTCGCGCGGTCCGCGCGGCGCGTGGCGGCCGGCTCGGCTTCAACGCCAAATTCCTGGTCGAGATGGGCGAGGAGATCGGCTCGCCGGATCTGAACAAGGTTTGCGTCTCGCTGCGCGATGAATTGAAGGCCGATTTGTTTCTGGCCTCCGACGGCCCGCGTTTGTCAGCGGAGCGCCCCACCATTTTCCTCGGCTGCCGCGGGGGATTGCGCATCCATCTCGACGTCAATTTGCGCGACGGCGGGCATCATTCCGGCAATTGGGGCGGCGTGCTCGCCAATCCCGCGACCATCCTGGCGAACGCGATTGCGACATTGGTCGACGGCCACGGGCGGCTGTTGCTCGATCAATTGAAGCCGCCGCGGCTCTCCAACCAGATCCGCAGCGTCCTTGCCGACGTCAAGGTCGAACCGTCGGCCGACGAGCCGCAACTCTCGGACAATTGGGGTGAGGAGGGTTTGTCGGCGGCGGAGCGGCTCTACGCCTGGAACACGCTGGAGGTGCTGGCGATATCGTCGGGCAATATCGACAAGCCCGCCAACGCCATTCCCGGACAAGCGCGTGCCGTGCTGCAACTTCGCTTTGTGGTCGGCACCAAATTCGATTCCGTGGTCGATAGTGTGCGGACGCATTTGCGCGCACACGGCTTTCCGATGGTCGAGGTCAGCGCGACCCAGAGCTTTGTCGCCTCGCGCACCGATTTCGACAGTCCATGGATCAATTGGGCGGCGGAATCGATCCGGCGGACCACCGGCAGACGGCCTGCGGTGCTGCCGAATTTCGGCGGCTCGCTGCCCAATGACGTGTTCTCCGATACGCTCGGTCTGCCGACGATCTGGGTGCCGCACTCCTATCCCGGCTGTTCGCAGCATGCGCCCGACGAGCACGTCCTGCTTGACCTCACCGAGGAAGCGCTCGGCATCATGGCCGGCCTGTTTTGGGATCTCGGCGAAATGCCGCGCCCACTCTAGGCGAGCGATGAGGGAGACTTGAGATGGCACTATCGGCCCCCGCGACGCTCCCTGAATCGTCGCGGGAAAAGAGTTTCACCAGGCTTGTTGTTGCGGTCTCGATCGGAAACGCGCTGGAATGGTATGACATCTCTTCGTATGGCTATTTCGCCGTTTATGTTTCCAGGGCATTTTTTCCCAATAGCGATCCGACGATTTCGCTGCTGTTGACCTTCGGCACCTTCGGACTGGCCTTTCTCATTCGCCCGATCGGCGGCGTCGTACTGGGTGCCTATGCCGACCGCCATGGCCGCAAAGCTTCGTTGATGGTCTCCATTGTTCTGATGACCGCCGGCACGCTGGCGATCGCCATCATGCCGAGCTACCAGACCATTGGTCTGGTGGCGCCGATCGCTGTTCTCGCTGCCCGCCTGGTCCAGGGTTTTTCGGCTGGCGGCGAATTCGGCAGTTCGACGGCTTTTCTAGTGGAGCATGCGCCCGGCCGCCGCGGGTTCATTGCAAGTTGGCAATTTGCCAGCCAAGGCCTGGGACAGGTGCTGTCGTCCTTGTTCGGCATCGGGCTCACATCGTGGATGACGGCTACGGACCTAAATTCGTGGGGCTGGCGCATTCCTTTTCTGTTCGGCATCCTGGTCGGACCGGTCGGCATCTACATCCGCAACCACCTTGAGGACGCGACGGCGCCACCGGCCGCCAAACACGAATCCGTGGTGGGCAAAGTCTTCACGGAGCAAAAGCTCCGGGTCGTGCTTGCCATTGGTGCGCTCGCGGTGTCGACCGCGGTCAACTACCTCATCGTCTATATGCCGACCTATGTGGTCAAAACGCTGAATTTGGCGCCGACGGTCGGATTTACGGCGACCCTCGCCGCAGCGGTCGCCGTCACGATCCTGACGCCTGTTGCAGGCACGGTCTCGGACCGGGTCGGTCGCACCACGCACATGATTGCGGTGGGCTTGCTGCTGCTGGTGTCGGTGTTTCCGGCCTTCCTGCTGTTGACGAGAACGCCGGTTGCGGCGGTGATCGTGTTGACCGTGCTTTATCTCGCGACCCTGAAGGCGCTCTACTTCGGGCCGCTGGCAGCCCTGATGTCCGAATTATTTCCGGCGGCGACGCGGGCCACGGGTTTGGGCTTAAGCTACAATATCGGCGTCACCGTGTTCGGCGGCATGGGACCCGCGTTCATGACCTGGCTCGGCGGCTTTGCCTTGATCGGCAATCTAGCGCCGGGATATTACCTGACCGTGGTTTGCGCCCTCAGCCTGTCGGCGCTGGTCACGATCAGACGGACGTCCGCGGACGCGATTGAAGCGTGACCGGATGGAGGGGCCCGGCACCCGATTTGTCGCAATTGTCCGAGACAACGTTGGTCCGCCTTGTCATGAACGCCGTTTGGGGGTCGTATGACCGCCGAAGGTCACATTTCTATTCAGGTCCGGTTTGTGCAAGCATTCCGGAAATCACCCAACAGGGGAGAGCACAAATGAAACAATTGCGTCTATTTGGCCTTGCGATTGCGGCTGCATTTTGCGTCGGCCAGGCCAACGCCGAAGAGCTGACCGGCACATTGAAGAACATCAAGGAGACCGGTGCGATCACGCTCGGCTTCCGCGACTCCTCGATCCCGTTCTCCTATCTCGACGATAACCAGAAGCCGATCGGCTTTGCGATGGACATTTGCTACAAGATCGTCGATGCCGTGAAGAACGAGCTCAAGCTCAACAAGCTCGAGGTCAAACTCAATCCGGTGACCTCGTCGACCCGGATTCCGCTGCTTGCCAACGGCACCATCGACCTCGAATGCGGTTCGACCACCAACAATGCCGAGCGCCAGAAGCAGATCTCTTTCACCAACACGCATTTTCTGACCGCGAGCCGCTACGTCTCGAAGAAGGCCAGCAAGATCAACTCGATCGACGATCTCAAGGGCAAGTCGGTGGTCTCCACCGCCGGCACCACCAACATCAAGCAGCTCACCGAAGCCAACGCCGCGCGCAATCTGAACGTCAACATCATCCCGGCCAAGGATCATGCCGAGGCCTTCCTGATGGTCGAGACCGACCGGGCCGCGGCCTTTGTGATGGACGACATTCTGCTTGCAAGCCTGGTCGCCGGCTCGAAGGAGCCGGACGCCTATGTGATCTCCACGGATGCGTTCTCGAAGCCTGAACCCTACGGGATCATGCTGCGCAAGGACGATCCTGCGTTCAAGAAGGTGGTCGATGCCGCGACCTCCGCGCTCTACACGAGCGGCGAGGGCAAAACGCTCTATGACAAATGGTTCATGCAGAAGATCCCGCCCAAGGGATTGAACCTCAACGCGCCAATCTCACCCGAATTGACGCACGAATTTGCCAAGCCGTCGGATTCGCCGGATCCCGATTCATATAAGGCGATGTAAGAGTTAAGGCGACGTGAGAATTCCGGCCGATGCAATGGCCCGGTCATTGCATCGGCTCTTTGGGAGTCGTCCGACTGCAAGCCGTCCAGCAAGGAGAGCACGTATGAAATGCCTGGGTATGATCGGCGTTGTGCTCGCCGCTTGCTTTGGCGGGCAGGCCAACGCTGAAGAGCTCACCGGAACGCTCAAAAAGATCAAGGAAACCGGCGCCGTCACGATCGGCTACCGCGACTCGTCGATCCCGTTCTCTTATCTCGATGACGGCCAGAAGCCTATCGGTTTTGCGATCGACATCTGTTACACAATCGTCGACGCCGTGAAGCAGGAGCTCAAGCTCGACAAGCTCGCGATCGAGTTCAATCCGGTGACGTCGTCGACCCGCATTCCGTTGCTCGCCAACGGCACCATCGATCTCGAATGCGGATCGACCACCAACAACGCCGACCGCCTGAAGCAGGTTTCCTTCACCAACACCCACTTTCTGACCGCGACCCGCTTCGTCTCGAAGAAATCCAGCAACCTCAATTCGATCGACGATCTCAAGGGCAAGTCGGTGGTCTCGACCTCGGGCACCACCAACATCAAGCAGCTCACCGAAGCCAACGCTGCCCGCAACCTCGGCATCAACATCATTCCCGCCAAGGAACATGGCGAATCCTTCCTGATGGTCGAGACCGATCGGGCGGTCGCGGCCGTGCTGGACGATATCCTGCTCGCAAGCTTCGTCGCCGGCTCCAAGGACCCGGACGCCTATGTCATCTCCAAGGACGCGTTCTCCAAGCCCGAACCTTACGGGATCATGATGCGCAAGGATGATCCGGCCTTCAAGAAGGTGGTCGATGGCGCCACCGCCGCGCTCTATACGAGCGGCGAAGGTCAAAAGCTGTACGACAAATGGTTCATGCAGAAGATCCCGCCCAAGGGACTGAACCTCAACGCGCCGATCAGTGCGGAGTTGCGGCACGAATTCGCAGTGCCTTCCGACTCCCCCGATCCGGATTCCTATAAGGCGATGTGAGGCGACGCCGTCACCCTGGGGCACGGAAGGCTTCGTGAATTATCACTGGAACTGGAGCATCTTCTTCGAGCCGGCCCCGAACGGGACCGGCAGCTATCTCGACATGCTGCTGTCCGGGCTGGTGCTGACGATCGAGACCGCGCTTTGCGCCTGGATCATTGCACTGGTGCTTGGATCGGTGGTCGGCGTCTTG
>Ga0209153_1000567_pt1 | contig 16075 bp, 16 predicted proteins | sample GraSoiAngelo_120_FD_185877 | JGI IMG/M metagenome (GOLD analysis project Ga0209153, IMG submission 185877) | Grasslands soil microbial communities from the Angelo Coastal Reserve, California, USA - 14_0919_09_20cm (SPAdes) (version 2) | ecosystem: Environmental > Terrestrial > Soil > Grasslands ...
AAGGGGCGGATCGACGAATATTCCTGATCTTCAATGATCGCGGTGTAGTAGAACGCGCGCAATAGCGTGCCGCGGCTTTGGAATTCCTTGAGCAGGCGCTTGTAGTCGATATCGAAACCGAGCGTCTTGGCGGTTGCATAAAGGTTGGCGCCATCGATGAAGAGCGCGATCTTGTTGGTCGTGGGTGACATTCAGTCTCTCGCGAAGTTGTTGGTAGCCTTTTTGTTCGGCGCGGCGGCCGCAGACCCGCGCATTTCGATGTACCGCCAATCCCCCAATTGGATTGGTCCCGGACAGACACTACCGGAGATTGGGGAAGTCAGGGCAATAAAGGTATAGTTTTGGCGACGCAATGAAGCGTTTTCTTGTCCAAAGCCGTGTCCTGCGGTTTCGGACGCTCCGGCCCATGAAGCCCTGTAAAGCGGGTTAGCAGAGCGCCTAGCCGAGGCCAAATCACAAATTGGTCTTGCGAAACGCCTCCGACACCTATAACTAGCGCGCATAACCAACATATTCGGTCCCAATTAACGGAGCGACAGGCGATGGCGCGCGTCACCGTGGAAGATTGCATCGACAAGGTCGACAACCGGTTTGACCTGGTTCTATTGGCCGCTCACCGGGCCCGGATGATTTCGTCCGGCTCACAACTTACGATTGATCGAGATAATGACAAGAACCCGGTCGTGTCGCTACGGGAAATTGCTGACTCGACCATTTCCCCCGAAGATTTGCGCGAGGAGTTGGTCCACTCCCTGCAGAAATTCGTCGAAGTCGACGAGCCTGAGCCCGATACCGTGCCTTTGATCGGCTCGTCCGGCGCCAGCGTCGATGCCGACGACACCGAGGTTGCGGTCGAGCGCATGACCGAGGAGGAGCTTTTGAAGGGCCTCGAAGGCCTGGCGCCGCCCGAAGAGCAGCCCGAAGAGGACGAGTAAACCCCTCCCGGCGTGGCGGCCGTTCCAGCCACACCCGATTTACCAAAGGCCCGGACATTTGTCCGGGCCTTTGCTTTTACGTCAGCTTTCATGGTTACCATGGAACGCCGCGGGCCGCGCGGAACGCATTCCGGCTGTCTCCAATTTGATCGGAGGATCGCCTATTTGGCGTTAGACTGCGCGTCCGTGGTCCGGGATTGAGGGCAGTGATCCGATGGCGTATTGGCGCCGCAGCCAACCGCAGATGCAGGCCTCGACCGAATCGGTCGCCGTGGCGCCGTCGTCGTCTGCGCCGGTGAGGACGGCCAAGTCGCCGCGTCCGCGCATGATGCGGCAATATGACCTGGTTGAGCGCGTCCGGTCCTATAACCCCGATACCAACGAGGATCTGCTTAACCGCGCCTATGTCTATGCCATGAAGGCGCACGGCTCGCAGACCCGCGCCTCCGGCGATCCCTATTTTTCGCACCCGCTCGAGGTCGCGGCGATCCTCACCGGGCTGAAGCTCGACGACGCCACCATCGTCGCCGCGCTGCTGCACGACACCATCGAGGACACCGAGGCGACCCGCGCCGAGATCGATCAGATTTTCGGGCATGAGATCGGCGCGCTGGTCGACGGCCTGACCAAGCTGAAGCGGCTGGAATTGGTCTCCCGCGAGGCCAAGCAGGCCGAGAACCTGCGCAAGCTCCTGCTTGCGATCGCCGACGACGTCCGCGTTCTCCTGATCAAGCTCGCCGACCGCCTGCACAACATGCGCACCCTGGAATTCGTGGCCCCGGCGTCGCGGCACCGCATCGCCGAGGAGACGCTCGACATCTACGCGCCGCTTGCGGGGCGCATGGGCATGCAGGAGATGCGCGAAGAATTGGAAGACCTTTCCTTCCGCACCCTCGATGCGGAAGCCTATGCGGTCGTGACGCAGCGGCTTGACGCGCTGGCCGAGCGCAACCGCAACCTGATCGGCGAAATCGAGAGCCAGCTCTCCAAGAACCTTCGCAACAACGGATTGGCCGCGCGCGTCTACGGCCGGCGCAAGCAGCCGTTTTCGATCTGGACCAAGATGGAGCGCAAGTCGGTCGGTTTCGAGCAATTGTCCGACATCTTCGGGTTCCGCGTCGTGATGAACGATCTGGAGGCCTGCTATCGCGCGCTCGGCGTCGTGCACACCACCTGGCCGGTCGTGCCCGGCCGTTTCAAGGATTACATCTCGACGCCCAAGCAGAACGATTACCGTTCGATCCACACCACCGTGATCGGCCCCGGCAACCAGCGCGTCGAATTGCAGATCCGCACCGAGGAAATGGACAAGATCGCGGAATTCGGCATCGCCGCCCATGCCTTCTACAAGGACGGCGTCGGTTCGCCGACCGAATTGTTGAAGCGCGAGTCCAATGCCTTTGCCTGGCTGCGTCACACCATCGGGATATTGTCGGAAAGCGCCAATCCGGAAGAGTTTCTGGAGCACACCAAGCTCGAGCTGTTCCACGACCAGGTGTTCTGTTTCACCCCGAAGGGCAAGCTGATCGCGTTGCCGCGGCACGCCAACGTGATCGATTTTGCCTACGCTGTTCATACCGACGTCGGCAACAGCGCGGTGGGGTGCAAAGTCAACGGCAAATTCGCGCCACTGTCATCGGAATTGACGAACGGCGACGAGGTGGAGGTCTTGACGTCGGAGGCGCAGTCGGCGCCGCCCTCGGCCTGGGAATCGCTGGCGGTGACCGGCAAGGCGCGGGCGGCGATCCGGCGCGCGACGCGCACTGCCGTGCGCGATCAATATGCGGGGCTTGGCCGGCGCATCGTCGAGCGCCTGTTCGAGCGCGCCAAGATCGAATACGCCGACGATAAGCTCAAAGGGGCGCTGCCACGGCTTGCGCGGGCCTCGATCGATGACGTAATGGCGGCCGTCGGGCGCGGCGAGATGAAGGCTTCCGACGTCGCCCGCGCGATGTATCCCGACTACAAGGAGGAGCGGGTCGCGCGCTACGGCGCCAAGAAGAGCCTTGCGGTCAAGCTCAAGTTGAAATCTCCGCCGGAGCCGCCCCGCAGCCCCTCGGCAATCCCGATCCGCGGCATCAATTCGGATTTGCCGGTCAAGTTCGCGCCGAACGGCGGCGCGGTGCCCGGCGACCGGATCGTCGGGATCGTGACCGCGGGCGAGGGCATCACCATCTACCCGATCCAGTCGCCGGCGCTGAAGGATTTCGAAGAGGAACCCGAACGCTGGCTCGACGTGCGCTGGGACGTCGATGAAACCACGCCGCAGCGCTTTCCGGCCCGGATCATGGTCGACAACGTCAACGAGCCGGGCAGCCTCGCCCAGGTGGCAACCGTGATCGCCGAGCACGACGGCAATATCGACAATATCAGCATGAGCAGGCGCTCGCCTGATTTCACCGAACTCACGATCGATCTCGAGGTCTATGACCTGAAGCATCTCAGCGCTATTATCAACCAGTTGCGCGCCAAAGCCGTCGTCGCACGGGTCGAACGCGTCAACGGGTAAATGACCCTTCCTCATGGTGAGGAGCGCGCTCTTGCGTGCGTCTCGACCATAGGACCACATTGCTCTCATCCTTCGAGATGCGGCCGAGTCGCCGCTCCTTAAGGAATGAGGACCTGTTCTACTGCAAGGTTTGCCGAAAGATGGCTATGGTCACTCCTCCTCCGCTGCGTCTCGGAGTTAATGTCGATCACGTCGCCACCCTCCGCAACGCCAGGGCGGGGATGAGCCCGGATCCTGTGCGCGCGGCGCTGGTCGCGATCGAGGCGGGCGCCGATGGCATCACCGCGCACCTGCGGGAAGACCGCCGGCACATCCGCGACCAGGATATGGCGCGCCTGAAGGCCGAAATCTCAAAGCCGCTGAATTTCGAGATGGCTGCGACCGCCGATATGCTGCGGATATCGCTGGCCACCAAACCTCATGCCGTGTGTCTAGTGCCGGAACGGCGCGAGGAGCTGACCACCGAGGGCGGTCTGGACGTTGTCGGCCAGCACAATGCACTGGCACCCTCCATTGCCAAATTGAACGACGCCGGGATACGGGTGTCGCTGTTCATCGCCGCAGACCCGCGCCAGATTGAAATGGCCGCCAGGTTGCGCGCGCCGGTGATCGAAATTCACACCGGCGCCTGGTGCGACGCCGTGGCCGACGGCCACGTGGACAAGGCCGAGGCCGAATGGCTCCGTATCGTGGATGGCAGCAAGCTCGCCCGCTCGGCCGGGCTCGAGGTGCACGCCGGTCACGGGCTCGATTATGTGACCGCGGAGAAGATCGCGAGCCTGCCGGAAATCGTCGAGCTCAACATCGGCTATTACATGATCGGCGAGGCGCTGTTTGTCGGCCTTGGCGAGACGGTCCGGACGATGCGCGCTGCGATGGATCGCGGCCGTGAACATCTTGCGGGCCGGGCATGATCATCGGCATCGGCTCCGACTTGATCGATATCCGCCGTGTCGCCAAGGTGATCGAGCGCCATGGTGACCGTTTTCTGGATCGCATCTTCACCGACGCCGAACGGGCGCGCGCCGCCCGCCGCGCCAAGAGCGAGAAAATGGTGGTCGCGACCTACGCCAAGCGGTTCGCGGCCAAGGAAGCCTGTTCCAAGGCGCTCGGCACCGGAATCCGGCGCGGGGTCTGGTGGCGCGACATGGGCGTGGTCAACCTGCCGGGCGGACGGCCGACCATGCAGCTGACCGGCGGGGCGCTGGCGCGGCTTTTGTCCCTGACGCCGCAAGGCCATCAGGCGCGGATCGATCTTTCCATCACCGATGATTGGCCGATGGCGCAAGCCTTCGTCATAATTTCGGCGGCCCCGGCAGGCAATTCGTGACGCGGCGGCGGAGTCGGTCCGGGCATGACTAAAAAATCCATTATATATCAATGGATTGTGAAGTTTTGATGGGGCCGTTGATTGCGCGTCTGCGAACAACCGTCTAAAACGCGAGAGCTATTCAGCCTAGGGCTGCTCCGGAGGTTGCGCCGGAATTGGCTCTCACGATCAGGATCAGGACCAATTCCTTGACGCGAAGCGGCGCGCTATTCGCGTAAGGAAGACGTTCTGCCACCGCGCGGGCGGTTGCCAGGGGAATTGGGAAAGCGATGAGCGTGACGTCCGGAACAAAATCTGAGAGCGGCCTCGGCGAAACCATCCGCGTCGTCATCCACGCCCTGTTGATTGCGCTGGTGATCCGTACCTTTCTGTTCCAGCCTTTCAACATTCCATCGGGATCGATGAAGGCAACGCTCCTGGTCGGCGACTATCTGTTCGTCTCGAAATATTCCTACGGATACAGCCACTACTCCATTCCGCTGTCGCCGCCTTTGTTCTCGGGGCGGATTTTCGGTTCGGAACCGTCACGCGGCGACATCCTCGTGTTCCGCCTGCCGAAGGATGATTCCACCGACTACATCAAGCGCGTGATCGGGTTGCCCGGCGATCGCATCCAGATGAAGGAAGGGCTGCTCTACATCAACGACACCCCGGTGAAACGCGAGCGCCTCAGCGACTTCATCGGTGAGGACCCTTGCGGATCCTCCGACGCGACCGCAAGGGTCAAGCGCTGGAAGGAGACGCTGCCGAATGACGTCAGCTACGAGACGCTCGATTGCGTCGATAACGGCTTCTACGACAACACCAATGTCTACACCGTGCCGCCCGGTCATTTCTTCATGATGGGCGACAACCGCGACAACTCGACCGACAGCCGCGTGCTGTCGGCGGTCGGCTACGTGCCGTTCGAGAATATCGTCGGCCGGGCGCAAATGATCTTTTTCTCCGTCGCCGAGGGCGAACACGCCTGGATGTTCTGGCGCTGGCCCACGGCGGTGCGCTGGAATCGCATCTTCAAAATCGTGCGATGAACGACGAAACGCCTGATATCCGCCCCGCGACAAGACCAGGCGACGCAAGTCCGCAGGCTGAGCCCGTGGGCGAAGGTAAGGCGGTGAAGAGGAAGCGCAGCAAAGTGAGCGCAAAGGCGGCCACCGCCGCGCTCGAAGCGCGCATCGGGTACAAATTCGCCGATCCCACCCTGCTTGCGACCGCCTTCACCCATGTTTCGGCGCTGAAACCGACACGCAAACGCGGCGACAAGCGCGGCGACAGCTACCAGCGTCTCGAATTCCTTGGCGATCGTGTGCTCGGGCTTGTTGTCTCCGACATGCTCTATCGCGCGTTCCCGAATGCCGACGAGGGCGAGTTGTCGAAACGGCTCGCCGACCTCGTGCGCAAGGAGAGCTGCGCCGACGTCGCGAAGCTTTTGGGGCTTGCCGACGACATCAAGCTTGGCGCGGTGGGTGCCGGGGCGAGCGCGCGCTTGCGCAAGTCCGTGCTCGGCGACATCTGCGAGGCGGTGATCGGCGCGATCTTTCTCGACGGCGGCTACGCCGCCGCAGCGGAGTTCGTCACGGGCAACTGGACCGAGCGGATGCACAAGCACCGGCGTCCGCTGCGCGATCCCAAGACCATGCTGCAGGAATGGGCCCAGGCCAAGGGCCTGCCGACGCCGGTATATCGCGAGATCGAGCGCACCGGGCCGCATCACGATCCGCAATTCCGCGTTGCGGTGGATTTGCCGGGGTTCGCGCCGGCCGAAGGCATCGGCGGCAGCAAGCGTGCCGCCGAGAAGGTCGCTGCTTCCGTTATGATCGAGCGCGAAGGCGTCGGCGGCAATGACCGCTGAAGTCTCCGACAAGGCCGCGCCCGCCGGCACGCGCTGCGGCTTCGTCGCGCTGATCGGCGCGCCCAATGTCGGCAAGTCGACGCTGGTCAATGCCTTGGTCGGCTCCAAGGTCACCATCGTCTCGCGCAAGGTGCAGACGACGCGGGCGCTGATCCGCGGCATCGTGATCGAAAACAACGCTCAAATCATCCTGGTCGATACGCCCGGCATCTTTTCGCCGAAGCGGCGGCTGGACCGCGCCATGGTGTCGACGGCCTGGAGCGGGGCGCATGACGCCGATCTTGTCTGCGTGCTGTTGGATGCCAAGGCCGGCCTCGATGAGGAGGCCGATGCCATCCTGAACAAGGTGGCTGGCGTCGATCACGAGAAGATCCTGGTCATCAACAAGATCGATCTGGTTGCCCGCGAAAAGCTGCTGGCGCTGGCGAAGACGGCCAATGACCGCCTTCGCTTCGCGGGGACCTTCATGATTTCCGCGCAATCAGGCGATGGCGTCGACGATTTGCGGCGCAGGCTTGCGGAAATGGTGCCGCAAGGGCCGTTTCATTACCCCGAGGATCAGATGTCGGACGCGCCGATGCGGCATTTGGCGGCCGAGATCACGCGGGAAAAGATTTTTCGTCAGCTGCATCAGGAATTGCCGTATCAGTCGACCGTCGAGACCGATAGCTGGACCGAGCGCAAGGACAAGTCCATCCGCATCGAGCAGACCATCTTTGTCGAGCGCGAAAGCCAGCGCAAGATCGTGCTTGGCAAGAATGGGTCCACCATCAAGTCGATCGGCGCGGATGCGCGCAAGGAAATCGCGGAGATCACGGGCGTTCCCGTGCATCTGTTCCTGTTCGTCAAGGTGCGCGAGAACTGGGGCGACGATCCCGACCGCTACAGGGAAATGGGACTGGAATTTCCCAAACAATAAAAAAAGGGATGAACGGCGTTTTCGATGAATGTGCCCAAAAACGTGCTGTGGTTCGAAGTGCTGCTCTATCTGTCGCTGACGCTCGATGCGCTGTCGGTCGCGTTTCAGGACCGCACGCCGAGCGCCGAGGTGGGCGAGCAGATGATCATGGCCGCGACCCTTACGGCCGGCGGCCTGATCCTGCTCCTGGTCTATTTCGTCCGGCTGGCTGCGCGGCGGCGCAAGAACTGGCCGCGTTGGGTGCTGGCGGCGGCCCTGGTGCTCTCCGTCATCTCGCTGGTGCAGATCATCGGCGACAACGGTATGGAACTCGATAGTGGCATCGAGATCGTATCCTGCGCACTGACCGCGGCAGGGCTATATTTCTCCTTCACCGGCGATGCACAGGGCTGGTTCAACGCGTAAGCACGCTGCGCGTTTTGGCGGAATCCTGTAATCTGCCCCCATGGAATGGACCGACGACGGCATTGTGCTGGGGGTGCGGCGGCATGGCGAATCCTCCGCCATCGTCGAACTTTTGACGCGCGGTCACGGCCGGCATCTCGGGCTGGTGCGCGGTGGATCCGCTTCGCGGATGCGGCCCCTGCTGCAACCAGGAAACAGCGTGCGCGCAGTGTGGCGGGCGCGGCTCGACGAGCACCTCGGCACCTATGCGGTTGAAGGCACGCGATTGCGCGCGGCGAGCTTGCTGGCGTCCGCGCACGCGGTCTATGGCGTGACGCATCTGGCCTCATTGGCGCGGTTGTTGCCGGAACGCGATCCGCACCAGGACATCTACGAGAGGCTGGCGCACACGCTCGATGATTTCGACGAGGCCGGCGAAGCCGCGGTTCATCTCGTGCAATTCGAGCTTGCGATGCTGGCCGAACTCGGCTTCGGGCTCGACCTGGAAAACTGCGCCGCGACCGGGGCGACTTCAGACCTCGTGTATGTGTCGCCCAAATCCGGCGGCGCGGTCTCACGTTCGGCCGGCGAGCCCTGGCGCGACCGGCTGTTGCGGTTGCCGGGCTTCCTGCGCGAAGGCGAAGCGGGCGGAAATGGCTGGTCGGATCAGGATTTGCAGGATGGTTTTCGGCTCACCGGACTGTTTTTGCTGCGCCATGTGCTGGAACCGCGCGGACAGGGCCTTTCCGACGCCCGGGAGGGTTTTATCAACGCGGTGACGCGACAAAGGGCGAAGGTGGGCTCGATCTAGCCGAGACCCGATCCCAGGGCCGGCACTTTACCGCCGGAACGACGCTGCAAAGTTTCCTCAAGCCCGCCATCATTTCGAACGGGGACGCATGGCACGGTACTATCGAAGGTTGTTCGGGGTTGCGTGGAGTGGGTGCCATGGAGGCTGATCTTCAAACCAAAGTAGCGAAATACGAGAGCAAGGCCGCCAAGTGCAAAGAGTGGGCTGAGCAGGCGAAAGAAGGGCCTCAGCGCGCCCTGTATGAGGGCCTTGCCGGCTACTACGACGAACTGGCAACGGACTTCCGGCAGGTCATCGCCAAGCGGAAGTCGGCCTAGCGGACAAAGCAGGCCGGGTCGTTTGTGGCCGCGGGAGCGCGGCTTGCCAAAGGCGCGTCTCGGGGACGGGACGGATGCCCCGATTCGCGCCTTGCCGGAGCAACAATCAGCGTTTAACCCGGAGCCATGGGAAAAGCACTGATTCCGCCTGAGCCGGCTGAAATTCACGAGGTTCCGCTGCGCGATGCGCTGGAAGAGCGCTATCTCGCCTACGCGCTCTCGACCATCATGCATCGCGCGCTGCCCGACGCGCGTGACGGTCTAAAGCCGGTGCATCGGCGCATCCTCTACGGCATGCGTCTGCTGCGCCTTGATCCGGGCGGGCTTCCCAAGAAATCGGCCAAGATCGTCGGCGAAGTAATGGGCTCGTACCATCCGCACGGCGACCAGGCGATCTATGACGCCATGGTGCGTCTCGCGCAGGATTTCTCCTCGCGCTATCCGCTGGTCGACGGTCAGGGCAATTTTGGCAATATCGACGGCGATAACCCGGCCGCGATGCGCTACACCGAGGCCAGGCTGACGGACGTCGCCCGGCTGCTGCTGGATGGCATCGACGAGGACGCGGTTGAGCTGCGGCCAACCTATGACAACAGCGGCAAAGAGCCGGTGGTGCTGCCCGGCGGCTTCCCGAACCTGCTCGCCAACGGCTCGCAGGGCATCGCGGTCGGCATGGCGACCTCGATCCCGCCGCACAACGCCGCCGAGCTTTGCGACGCTGCGCTGCACCTGATCGAGAAGCCGCAGGCCAAATCGCGCGCGCTTCTGAAATGGGTCAAGGGGCCGGATTTTCCGACCGGCGGCATCGTCGTCGATTCCAAGGAATCAATCGCGGAGGCCTATGCCACCGGGCGCGGCTCGTTCCGCACCCGCGCCAAATGGGTGCAGGAAGAGGGCGCGCGCGGCACTTGGATCATCGTCGTCACCGAGATCCCGTGGCTGGTGCAGAAGTCGCGATTGGTCGCGAGGATCGCCGAGCTCTTGAACGAAAAAAAGCTGCCGCTGGTTGCCGACGTCAGGGACGAATCCGCCGAGGACATCCGCCTCGTGATCGAGCCGAAGTCGCGCACGGTCGATCCCGAATTGATGATGGAATCGCTGTTCCGCCTGACCGAACTGGAAAGCCGCATTCCGCTGAACCTCAACGTCCTGATGCAGGGCAAGGTGCCCAGGGTCGTCGGCCTTGCCGAGTGCCTGCGCGAATGGCTCGACCATCTGCGTGACGTGCTGGTGCGCCGCTCGAATTTTCGCAAGAGCCAGATCGAGCACCGGCTTGAGGTGCTCGGCGGCTATCTGATCGCGTATCTGAACCTCGACAAGGTGATCAAGATCATCCGCACCGAGGATGAGCCGAAGCCGGTGCTGATCAAGACCTTCAAGCTCACCGACATCCAGGCCGATTCCATCCTCAATATGCGCCTGCGCAATTTGCGCAGGCTCGAGGAAATGGAGATCAGGACCGAGGACAAGAACCTTCGCAACGAATTGAAAAGCGTCAAGGCGCTGCTCGCCTCCGAGGCCGAGCAATGGTCCAAGGTGGGCGAGCAGGTCCGCAAAGTCCGCGATATGTTTGGGCCGAAGACGCCGCTCGGCAAGCGCCGCACCCAATTTGCCGACGCGCCCGAGCACGATCTCGCCGCCATCGAGGAGGCCTTTGTCGAGCGCGAGCCGGTCACCGTCGTGGTCTCGGAGAAAGGCTGGGTACGGACGCTTAAAGGTCATGTCGCCGATCTCTCGGGGCTTACCTTCAAGACTGACGACAAGCTCGACCAGGCGTTCTTCGCCGAGAGCACCTCGAAGCTGTTGTTGTTTGCCACCAACGGCAAATTCTATTCGCTGGACGTGGCCAAACTCCCCGGCGGGCGCGGCCATGGCGAGCCGATCCGGATGTTCGTCGACATGGACCAGGATGCGGCGATCGTCTCGCTGTTCGTCAACAAGGGCGGCCGCAAGTTCCTGATCGCAAGCGGCGAGGGCCAGGGCTTTGTCGTCAACGAGGACGATTGCGTCGGCAATACCCGCAAGGGCAAGCAGGTGCTCAACGTCGAGATGCCCAACGAAGCCCGCGCGATTGCGACGGTCGCGGGCGACACCGTCGTGGTGATCGGCACCAACCACAAGATGGTGCTGTTTCCGCTCGATCAGGTGCCGGAAATGGCGCGCGGACGCGGCGTGCGGTTGCAGAAATACAAGGACAGCGAATTGTCCGACGTGGCCGTGTTCGATTCCAAGGCCGGCCTCACCTGGAAGGATTCCGCCGGGCGCGAGCAGAGCATGACCCTGAAGGAATTGTCCGACTGGCGCGGCAACCGCGCCGACGCCGGCCGTCTCGCCCACGGCCTGCCGAAGTCGAACAAGTTTGGAAGGGGCGTGGAGTGAGGGGTGCGGGCCGCGCCGCGCCCAAATCGCTCCGGGGAGCGCCGCCGGCTGCACGCGTAACGGTGGGTATCGCCAGACGGCGCGATGGAGTAATGTCTCCTGTCTCCGCTGATCGCGCCAGCCTCTGATCGCTATCGCGTTGCGGTGGCGTGGCCAGCCGGGAGGGGTGCCGACTTCCCGCAGCTCCCAATGGATTGCGGCGGCGATATGGATTGCGACGACGGAAAGCAAAAGCCGTAGCTTGCAGTCTGACGTCAGACCGCCGCGATGGCCTCGATCTCGATCAGGAAGTCCGCCCCATACAGCTTCGACACCTCGACCAGCGTCACGGCGGGTGCGGCGGGCGGCGTGACCGAAGCAAAGAAGGTGTTGCGTGCCTCGCGATAGGGCCCGAGGTTGTTCATATCGGTCAGGAACACCGTCAGCTTGACCAGATTGGCTGCGGTGCATCCGCTGGCTCGTAGGGCGATGGCGAGGTTGCGAAACACCTGCGCCGCTTGCGTAGCAAAATCGCCCTTGCCGGCGACGTTGCCGTCGCGGTCGAGCGCGGTCTGGCCCGCAATGAAGATGATCCGGCTGGCGGCTACCTCAACGATTTGCGAGTAGCCCGGCGGCGTGCCGAGTTCGGGCGGATTGATGCGGGTGATCGACGGACTTGCAGCGTTCGGCATGTTCGGACTTTCCGTTGGGCGGCCGGAACTTCAGTTGCGCGGCGCCGAGATCGGTGGCGGGCCGAGGCCGACGGGCTTTTTCGGCTTCAACATGCCGGCGTAGAACGACAATCCCCAGACCAGGACCAGGCAGATCAGATAGACCGTGTAGGCCTGCGGCGGCGTCGTGGCCCACTGCAGGAAGCTCTTGGGCTTTTGTGGAGGGCCTTTTTCGTTTTCCATGGCGTCGTTTTGCTTGAAACGCTCAAGGAAAGAAAGGCCAAATCCGCGTCGCGGACGCAGCCTCACCTCTTGCGCGACCGCTCGTGCAACAACAGCAGCGCCAAGAGCGCGGCAAGGCTGAGGCCGGACGACACGATCAGGATACGGCTTCCCATGCTGTCTATCAGCAATCCGAAGGCGAGCGGTGCCGCGGCCTGCGCCATCCGCGCCGGCGCACCGATAATGCCGAGGCGATAGGCGTAATTCTGCGGGCCGAAGATCGCGAGCGGCAGCGTGCCGCGCGCGATTGTCAGGATACCATTGCCGGCGCCATGAAAGATCGCAAACGCGCTCGCCGCGCCGCCGCCGACGATCGCGACAATAATCGCGCCGAGCGGATGCGTCAGGCAGGCAAGTCGGGTGGACGCCAGCGGATGATAGCGGCTGAGCAAGCTCGCCTCGACGATGCGGGCGGCAACCTGCGCCGGCCCAATCAGCGCGCCGGCCGCGACCGCCTGCACGGAGGTCGCGCCGGCCGCTTCCAGGATGCGAGGAAAATGCGCCGCCATGGCGCCGGTGACGCTCCAGGCCGCAGCAAAGGCGAACGCCAGCAGGATCATGGTCCGATCGATCGGAATGTGCGGTTTAACCGGCGTTTGCGTCGCCGCTTTCGCCCCCTTCACGGCCGGCAGCATCAGGAAGTTGATCGGCAGGCCAATCAGCACATGCGCGGCCGCCCAAGCAAAGCAGGTGTCGCGCCAACCGATGCTCTCCAGTCCCCAGGCCGTCAGCGGCCATCCGACTGTCGAAGCAAAACCCGCGATCAACGTAATGCCGGTGATCGCGCCACGCGCGGCATTGCCGTAGATACGGCCAAGCGCGCCAAAGGCCGCGTCGTAAAGGCCAAATCCCATACCGATGCCGAGCAGCAACCAGGCTGTGACCAAGAGCGTAATCGAATGCGTGAGGCCGAGCAGGGCCAACCCGGCGGCAAGCGTCAAATTGGAGATCGACAGCACCTGGCGTCCGCCGACCAGATCGATCTGCCGCCCGACTCGCGGACCGAGCAGCGCCGAAATCACCAGCGAGGCCGAGAATGCCGCAAATATCCAGTTCGAGGAAACGCCGAGATCGCGCGCGATCGGATCGGCCAGGATGGCCGGCAAATAATAGCTGGAGGCCCACGCCAGCGTTTGCGTCGTCCCGAGCGCCAGAATGATCGGAAGCTGGCGCCCGCTCATGGCATTCCCATCATTCGACGACAATAGCCCAGCTTGACCGCGGGAGTATATTTCTATAATTCCAGATATATGGAATCCGAGCAGGCCATTCTCGCGCTCGCCGCACTTGCGCAGTCAACCCGACTGGAAGTGTTCAGGCTCTTGGTGAAGCACGAGCCGGACGGCCTCGCGGCCGGCGACATCGCGAGGGAACTCGCGGTTCCGCAAAATACCCTGTCATCGCATCTATCGATCCTGTCCCGCGCAGGGCTTGTGTCGGCGCAGCGGTTTGGCCGCTCGATCATCTATCGTGCCGAGCTCGGTCGCCTTCAGTCAGTTGTGCTGTTCATGCTCAGGGATTGCTGCGACGGAAGGCCCGAAATATGCGCACCGCTGATTGAAGGCCTCGCGCCTTGCTGTCAGCCCAAATCGAAATCGAAGAGAAGGGTCCATGTCTGAGCGCATCTACAACGTTCTGTTCCTCTGCACCGGAAACAGCGCCCGTTCGGCTCTGGCGGAATCGATCCTGCGCAAGGATGGCCGCAACCATTTTCGCAGTTTCTCCGCCGGCAGTCAGCCGAAGGGGACGGTGAATCCGTTTGCCATCAAGGTTTTGCAAAGCCTCGACTACCCGACAGACAACTTGCGCTCGAAAAGCTGGCAGGAATTCGCAAACTCCGATGCGCCGGTGATGGATTTCGTTTTCACGGTTTGCGACAATGCGGCCGGCGAAGCCTGTCCGGTATGGCCGGGCCAGCCAATGACCGCGCATTGGGGCGTGGAAGACCCTGCCGAAGTCGAGGGAACCGACATCGAGAAGGAAGCGGCGTTCGTCGCAGCATTCCGCTATCTCAAGAACCGGATCGCGATCTTCACCAGCCTGCCGCTGGGGAGCATCGATCGGCTGTCGCTCGGCACCAGGTTGCGTGATATCGGCCGCATCGCTGGCGCGACATCCGGCCGAGAAAAGGCCAGCTGATGCAAAAATTCGATTTGCCGCGCCGCCTGGCGGCGGAGGCGCTCGGCACGGCGCTACTGGTCGCAACCGTGGTCGGCTCCGGCATCATGGCGGAAACCCTGACCAAGGATATCGCGCTCGCGCTGCTCGGCAACACGCTTCCGACCGGCGCGATCCTGGTGGTGCTCATCACCATTCTCGGGCCGATATCGGGCGCCCATTTCAATCCGGCTGTGTCGCTCATCTTTGCGTTAAAGCGCGATCTGACCCCGCGCGAGGCGCTCGCATATGTGGCGGCGCAGATCGCCGGCGGCATTGCCGGCACCATCATGGCGCATGCGATGTTCGCATTGCCGCTACTCGATGCGTCGCTGAAGGCACGAACCGGTGGCGCGCAATGGTTTGCCGAAGCTGTCGCGGCGTTTGGCTTGATCGCGACCATTCTTGGCGGCATCCGCTTCGAGCGCGCGGCCGTGCCATGGCTCGTCGGCCTCTACATCACGGCGGCCTACTGGTTCACGTCGTCGACATCGTTTGCCAATCCCGCAGTGGCGATCGCGCGATCGCTGACCAACACCTTCTCCGGAATTCGGCCTGTGGACCTGCCGGGGTTCATTGCCGCCGAGCTCTGCGGCGCGGTGATCGCGCTGATGGTGATGGGTTGGCTGCTGCGCGCGGGTGCTCCAATTGCATCTTATGTCAAGGAGAACGGCGAGGTGGCCACGCGAAGATCGTGAGCTTTGCCCCAAGCTTCCGTCCGATGCGATTGCGCGGCATAATGGCGTATGTCAAAGAGAACGGCGAGGTGGCCACGCGCGCAAGATCGTGAGCTTTGCCCCAAGCTTCCGTCCGACGCGATTGCGCGGCATAATGGCGTATGGACCTCACCCCCCGCCTCAATCTGATGAACTGGCTGGTCAGCCAGGGTCTTACCGGTCTGCCCGAGAACGAAGTGCTCCGCGGCTTCTGCGAACGCTGCCGCGCCGAGGGCCTCGACTTGTCGCGCGGCCTCGTCTTCATCGATACGCTGCATCCGATCTACGAGGGTCGCGGGTTTCGCTGGAACGACGTCGAAAGCAATGAGGGCGACACTTTCGAATATGGGTCGACCAGCGATGGCGACGCCGCAAAGAACTGGCGCCGCTCGACCTTCTTTCACATGCTCGAACACGGCCATGACGAGATGAGCATCAATCTCGCCGATTGCGCTTGGCTCGATTTCTCCGTGATCGATGAACTCGCCGCCAAGGGGCATCGCCATTTCGTCGCATTCGTGCACCGCTTCGGCGAGACCGGCGCGCTCGGCCAGATGGACTGCTTCTATTCCTACTGGCTGACCCGGCGCGCCGCCGGCTTCACCGAAGCGGAGATGTCAGCGCTGCGCGACCTGGTGCCGATCCTGGGGCTTGCGATCAAATCGGCCGCCCAGGTCGATATCGTGCGCACGCTCGGCCGCGTCTATCTCGGGCGCGATGCGTCGGAGCGGGTGCTGCACGGGCGCATCTCGCGCGGCGTCACCGAGCGGATCGATGCGGTACTGTGGTTCTCCGATCTGCGCGGTTCGACCGCGATCAGCGAAAGCATCGGCC
>Ga0209153_1000568_pt1 | contig 16074 bp, 14 predicted proteins | sample GraSoiAngelo_120_FD_185877 | JGI IMG/M metagenome (GOLD analysis project Ga0209153, IMG submission 185877) | Grasslands soil microbial communities from the Angelo Coastal Reserve, California, USA - 14_0919_09_20cm (SPAdes) (version 2) | ecosystem: Environmental > Terrestrial > Soil > Grasslands ...
AAATTGTGCCACAATGGCCGGCGGTGGGCGTGTCTGCGGTCGATGCTTGCATCTGACTCTCCGATGGTTCGAGTGTGGAAACCCAAACCTATCGGAAAGGCCACGCTCACCGCCCCATGGAATCTACGACTCCCGCGCTGGGCGCGAGGTCGAGCTAAGCATTCCCGCGGTCTTCGCGGAACAGATCGAGCTTCTGCTGCACCGGGCGATCGGAGAAGCTGAACAGCACGGAGTCGGCCTCCGCCTCGTGCGTGACCCATTGCCAGCTCGGCACCACGAACAGGTCGCGCGGGCCCCACTCGAAAGTCTGTTCGCCGATCCGGGTGCGGCCCTGGCCTTCGATCGCCGCGAACACGGTGGCATCCGTCGAGCGATAGCGCGCTGTCTTGAAGCCCTTCGGCAAAAGCTGGATGAAGGTGCCTATCGTAGGCATAGCGAAATCGCCGGTCTCGGGGTTGGAGAATTTCAGCTTCAATCCGTGACAGGCGTCCCACTCATTGCGCGTTTTCGCCTGCTCCAGCGCCTCGCGGGTGTAGCTGTAGGGATAATTGAAGATCGGCGAGGTCTTCGAGGCGCGCCTCTCATCGACCGGCAGCAGGTTGTGGCCGTAGCGCGCAAAGCTGTCGCCGGCCGGCCGCGTGATCTTCTGCTGGTCCTCGTTCGATCCTTCGGCAAAGGATGCATCGAAGAACTGCACCATCGGAATGTCGAGCCCGTCGAGCCAGAACATCGGCTCCGACGTCTCGTTGGAATGGTCGTGCCAGGTCATCGATGGCGTGATGACGAAATCGCCGGGCGCCATCGCGGTGCGCTCGCCATCGACGGCGGTATAGGCGCCCTTGCCCTCGAGGATGAAACGCAGCGCCGACTGGCTGTGCCGGTGCGCCGGCGCGATGTCGCCGGGAACCACCATCTGCACGCCGGCAAACAGCGACGTCGTGATTTTCGATTGCCCGCGCAGCCCGGGATTTTCCAATACCAGGACCCGCCGCTCGGCTTCCTTGGCGGTGATCAGCTTGCCGGCCTCGGTCATGTAGTCGCGGATGGCGTCGAACTTCCACAGATGCGGCCGGCAGGCGCTCTTTGGCTCCGGCGTGATCAGGTCGCCCATCACGTTCCACAGCGCGGACAGATTCTCGCCGTCGATCTTCCTGTAGAACGCCTCGCGTTCCGGCGTCTTCACCACGGCTTCCATGGGCGGTCTCCCGTCATTTTTGTTGGCCGATTGACAGCATACTTACAATATGGGTAGCGTCAATCCGAGAGCCGGAACAAACGATAAATTTGCAAGGGATCTACCAAGGGAGGGTTCCGATGAAGCTGCACGGCTATTTCCGCAGCAGCGCGTCATACCGGGTCAGGATTGCGCTGAATCTCAAGGGCTTGCGCGCCGACCACATTCCGCACCACCTTCGCAAGGGCGAACAATGCGCGCCCGCCTATCTCGCCATCAACCCGCAAGGGCTGGTTCCGGCGCTGGAGGACGATGGCGGAGGGGTGCTCACCCAGTCGCTCGCCATCATCGAATGGCTGGACGAGACCCATCCCGAGCCGCCGCTGTTGCCAAAGGATCCGCTGCGCCGCGCCAGGGTTCGGGCCTTTGCGCAAGCGATCGCCTGCGACATCCACCCGGTGCAAAATACCAAAGTGCTGGCACGGCTGCGCGAACTCAACTTGTCGGAGGAGCAGGTGACCGCTTGGGCAGCCTGGGCCAATCGCGAGGGCCTTTCGGCGTGCGAAAAGCTGATCGCGGGCGAGGCCGGGCCGTTCTGCTTTGGCGCTCAGCCTACCATCGCCGACCTCTGTCTCGTCCCGCAACTCGCAAATGCGCGGCGCTTTGGCGTCGACGTCTCGGCCTTTCCGCGGCTCCTGAAGGCCGAGGCGGCGGCGAAAACCATCAAGGCGTTCGCCGACGCCGCACCGGACAAGCAACCCGATGCCGAGTAGACAGCCGCCCATTACCATGGACGCGGTCTACACCGCGCCAGGCTACCTGTTCCGGCGGATGCAGCAGATCGCGGTGTCGATCTTCATCGAGGAATGCAAGGCCTGTGATCTGACGCCGGTGCAATTCGCGGCATTGGTCGCGATTCACACCCATCCCGGCATCGACGCCACCAGACTCTCGGCCGTGATTGCGTTCGACCGCTCGACCTTGGGCAATGTGATCGAGCGGCTGGAAGCGAAGGGATATATCGAGCGCAAGCCTTCGCGCGGCGACAAGCGGATCAAACTGCTCTATCTGACGAGGTCAGGCGCGGTGCTGCTGCGCGACAGCATGCCGTCGGTCGGCCGCGCGCAGGCGCGGATGCTGCGGCCGCTGAAGGCCGCCGACCGCAAGACCCTGATGGCGCTGTTGGTGCAATTGGTCGACCTCAACAATGAGGCGTCGCGGGTGCCGCTGCGCGCCGAAGACGCGCTCGAACATCTCGGGAAGTCGGGCTGATGGCGTCGGTGGGTGCACGGCCGGTCCTGATCGCGGGCGGCGGCATCGGAGGCCTCGCCGCAGCACTTGGCCTGGCCCAAAAGGGCTTTCGTTCGATCCTCTTGGAAAAGGCGGCCGCGCTCGGCGAGATCGGCGCCGGGATCCAGCTCGGACCCAACGCGTTCCACGCGTTCGACTATCTCGGCGTCGGCGAAGCCGCCCGCGGCATGGCGGTCTATATCGATCAGCTCCGGCTGATGGACGCGCTCACGGCGGAAGAAATCACCCATGTCGATTTGCGCGAGGGGTTTCGTGCGCGCTTCGGCAATCCCTATGCCGTGGTGCACCGCGGCGATTTGCATGGCGTGTTCCTGAAAGCATGCCGCGACCACGCTGCAATCGAACTGCGCGTCTCCAGCGAAGTCACGGGCTACGACCAGGACGGCGCGTCGGTGACCGCCCATCTCGCCTCCGGCGAGCGCGTCACCGGATCGCTTCTGATTGGCGCCGATGGGCTGTGGTCGAATGTCCGCAAATCAGTCACCTCGGACGGCCCGCCGCGCGTGTCCGGCCACACGACATACCGCTCGGTGATCCCGACCGAACAGATGCCGGAGGACCTCCGCTGGAACGCGGCGACGCTGTGGGCCGGCCCGAAATGCCACATCGTGCATTATCCGTTGTCGGGCTGGAAGGTGTTCAACCTCGTCGTCACCTATCACAACGATGCGCCGGAGCCGGTCGCAGGCCAGCCGGTGTCCGATCAAGAGGTGATGCAGGGATTTACCCATATCCACGAGCGCGCCCAAAGCATCATCCGCCACGGCAGGAACTGGCGACTCTGGGTGTTGTGCGATCGCGATCCGGTCGAGCGCTGGGTCGACGGCCGCGTCGCGCTGCTCGGTGACGCCGCGCACCCGATGCTGCAGTATTTTGCCCAAGGCGCCTGCCAGGCAATGGAGGATGCCGTGTGCCTGTCGCACATGCTGTCGCAATATTCGGATGATCATGCGGCCGCGCTCGAGCGCTACCGCGCGCAACGCTTTCCGCGCACGGCGAAGGTGCAGCTACTATCCCGCGCCATCGGCGAGCACATCTATCATCCCGCAGGCGAGCACGCCCGCCTCCGCAACGCGATCATGCGCGCCAAGACGTCGGAGGATTATTATCGCGATCTGGCGTGGCTTTATGGCGGGACGGGGTTGGCTCCGTAGCTGAGCGTCGCAGCTACGGCACGTCCATGGCGCGACGGGTTTGGCGGGATAGGGACTTCGTCATTGCGAGGAGCGAAGCCGTAGGGTGGGCAAAGCGAAGCGTGCCCACCAATCAAGACAGCGGTGCCGAATAGATGGTGGGCACGGCGCAAATGCGCCTTTGCCCACCCTACGGCGTCTTTCGCGGGGCGATGCTGAGACTCACATCCGCAACAACGCCTGCCGATCGATCTTGCCGGTGCCGGTCTTCGGCAATTCGTCGACGTAGCGCACCTCGCGCGGATATTTGTAGGGCAGCAATTTTGCCTTCACGAAATCCTGCAGCTTCCTGGTCGCATCATCCGCATCGAAGCCGCGGCTGTTCATCACGACGACGGCCTTTAGCGTCATGCGGCGGTCCGGCAACTCGGCGGCATAAACCGCGCATTCCCGCACCTCGGGGTGCTCGGCGAGGCACAGCTCGACCTCGAGCGGATAGACCCATTGCCCGGAGATTTTGATGAGATCGTCGGCGCGGCCGCGGAAGAAATGAAAGCCGTCGGCATCGCGCACGAAACGGTCGCCGGTATAGATCCAGCCGCCCTCGCGGATGGTTTCCGCCGACTTGTCGGGCCGGTTCCAGTACAGCGGCGTCGCGGAATCGCCGCGCACCCACAAGATTCCCTCTTCGTTGTCGCCGACCTCGCGGCCGTCCTTGTCCTTCAGCGCGATCTCGTAGCCGGGCACGCGCAGGCCGGCGGCGCCGAGCTTCTTCTTGTCGGGGCGATTGCAGAGGTAGATGTGCAGGACCTCGGTCGAACCCAGCCCTTCGATGATCTCAAGCCCGGTCAGGGCTTTCCAGCCATTGAAGACTTCGGCCGACAACACCTCGGCGGCCGAGACCGCCATCCGCAGCGAGGAGAAATCGGCCGCGGCGGCGCCCTCGGCCTTGGTCAACGAGGTATAAAGCGTCGGCAATCCGAAGAATATTGAGGGGCGATACTTTCCGATCGCCTCGAAAATCGCCGCCGGCTTGGGCTGACCCGGCAGCAGCAGCGCGGCAGCGCCGACCGCGAACGGAAAGGTGATCGCGTTGCCAAACCCGTAGGCGAAGAAAATCTTCGGCACCGAAAAGCAGACGTCGCCAGGTTTCAATTGCAGCACGCTGCGCGCGAACGCCGCCTCGCTATAGGCCATGTCGTGCTGCAAATGAACGATGCCCTTGGGCCTGCCGGTCGAACCCGATGAATACATCCAGAACGCCATCTCGTTGCGATCTGTGTCGGCTTCCGCGAGTTCGGCCCGGAAGGTTTGCAGCCATGGTTCGGCAGCAATGATGTCGGGCGCGGCGTGCTGTTTCACGGCGCCGTTGACCACGATCAGCGTGCGCAAAGGCGTATCCTTGCAGGCGACGGCATCGAAGCGCGAGGTGAACTCGGCGTCCGCGACGGCAACGGATGCGCCGCTGTCGGCGAGATAGAATTGCAAGAGGTCCGGCGGCGTCAGTGTGTTGATCAACAGCGGCACGAAGCCGGCACGGACCGCGCCGAAGAAGGCCGCCGGATAGACCGGCGTGTCGTCCAAAAACAGCAGCACACGATCGCCGCGCTTGAGGCCGAGTGACTGCAAGCCGTGCCCCCAGCGCGAGGCTTCCGCGCAGAGCTCGTTGTAACTTCGCGCTCCCGCCGGGCCAATGAGGGCAGGGCGGTCGCCAAAGCCCTTGGCGAGGTTGTCGAACAGGATGCGGCTGGCGTTGTAGCGCTCAGGGATCGCAAATCCGATCTCGCGGGCGCCCGCGCAATCTCTCGGCACCAGGTCGGTGATTTCGTGCGTCATGCTTTGCTCCTCGCGGCTTCATAGCGCGCCATGAAGAGAGGCGACATTGCGCGCAATCGCGCATCGTCGATCCGCCCCGAGCGGGTGATATAGCTGTAGGCGAAGTCCATCAGGTCAAGCTTCATGTGCTCGGCGAAGTGCTCGTACCAGTCGGCGCTGGTACGCGCCGCCGTCACCAGCTTTTTCACGATCGGCTTCCGCTCGGCCTGATAGCGGGCGAGGCTGGATGCGATATCGGCTTCCGCCTCCAGTGCCCTAGTCAGCGCGATCGCATCCTCGATCGCGAGCCGCGTGCCCGATCCGATCGAGAAATGCGCCGAATGCAGGGCGTCGCCGATCAGCACCATATTTCCGTGCGACCAGTTCTCATTCCATATCCACGGGAAATTGCGCCACACCGATTTGTTCGACACCAGCGGATGGCCCTCGAGGCTCTCGGCAAACACCTGCTCGCAGATCGCTTGCGACGCCTCGATGGTCTTGTGTTCGAAGCCGTAGGCTTGCCAGGTCGCGGCGTCGCACTCGACCAGGAACGTGCTCATGCCGGGCGAATAGCGATAATGGTGGGCGTTGAAAGCACCGATCTCGGTTTTCACAAACGTCTGCGATAGCGTCTCGAAGCGCTTTGGCGTGCCGTACCAGGCGAACTTGTTGGTCGAATGGGAAACCGACGCGCCGAATTCTTGCTCGAAGCTGCGGCGGACCAGCGAGTTCAAGCCGTCGGCGGCGACGACGAGATCATAGCCCTTTAGCTGGTCGACGGTTGCGATCGTCGTGCCATATCGCGGCGCGACGCCGACCGCGCGCACGCGCTGCTGCAGGATATTCAATAGCTCGAGCCGGCCGATCGAGGAGAAACCGACGCCGTCGATTGCGACGCTTTCCCCGCGCAAATTGAGCGTGATGTTCTGCCAGCTCTCCATCCTTGGGGTGATCGCATCGACCGTGTCGGGGTCGTCGGCGCGCAGGAATTCCAGTGCCTGTGCGGAGAACACGACGCCAAAGCCGAAGGTGGCGCCTTCAGCGTTCTGCTCGAACAGATCGATACGGGCGTCGGGATGCCGCTTTTTCCAGAGATAGGCGAAGTAGAGGCCGCCGGGTCCTCCGCCGAGCACGGCTATGCGCACAACCTCCCTCCCTAATCGACAGTATACTGAGCAATTAGGGCCACACTAACAATCGCCGGATCGCGGCGCCAGGGAAAATATCGCCTGGAACCGGCCTACCTCAGTAGCAGCGCCGTACGTAGACGCCGTTCACCAGGACCGACCGGCAGCGGGCGACGGGGGCGACGTAGGGACGGCGTACGACCACCGCGCCGCGGTAGCCGGCACATCCGGCACGATAGACGCCACGGGCGCACACCACCGCATTGGCGTCGGTGGTCTCGAAGGTCATGGTGGCGCCGAACGCCAGGACGGCGGCTGCAACGAGCAGGAATGAGCGCATGTTGATCTCCCTGTTTTATTTTCTTGGAGTGTTTTCGTCGTTCTTGGTTTTCGTTGATCGTCCAGCAGGCAACGTTCTACGGATCATTTTCAAATGGTATGCAATCACCGCGCGGCGAACGGGGCCAGCACGCCTTGGCATGCGGGTGAAAGCGAAGCAGCCTGCGTCGCGAGGCACTCGATAATGCGGCCGCCGCCCGGTTCAACACCGGGACAAAGCGCGCGGACGTCGCCGCCGCAGGCTGAGCGCATCACAAACAGCACCTCGCGCGGCCGCATCGGCCGCAACACCAGCACCGCAGGCGCGGCCGCCGCAGGCGCCGCGTCCGGGTTTGCAGTCGCAGCCGTTGCCGGAGTGCCGCCCGCCGCGGGCGCCCCACCACCGCCTGCCGCAGCGACCGCCTTCTGGCAGCTCGCCGAGACCTTGGATTTGTTCTTCTCGAGACATTGCAGTGCCGGAGCGCCGCCGGTCGGAACACCCGCGCAGACCTTTGGATAATCGGAGCGGCAGGCGCTGCGGATCGCGGCGATCTGGGCGCTGCTCGGCTGCTTGGCCGGCGAGCCTGCCGCCGTCTTGGCGGCCGGTGCCGCCGGAGGCTCTGCAGCCGGCTTTGCCTCCGCCGCGGCGGGAGCGGATTCCGGCTTCGATTCGGGTTTGGATTCGGCTGCCGGCGCCTCGACGGCGCGAACCGCGCTCTGGCAGCCCGCCGCGAGGCTCGACATGTTTTTCTGCAGGCATTGCAGCGATGCCTCCCCACCCGGCGGGATGCTCGAGCAATGCGCCATGTAGTCGGAGCGGCACTCGGACTTGATAGCCGCGCGCTGCGCCTCGGTCGGGGCTTGCGAAAATGCCGAGGTTCCTGCCGCGAATGTCACCGCCGCCAGCAGTGGCCATAGCGCCGCCGCTCCTCTTGAGATGCTGGTCATTTGAGCAAATCCTTTTGTTGTCGCTGAGCCGCCGCGTCAACCGAAGTGAGATCTTGAAAAGCTAGCAGAAAAAAACCACGCGAGCGGCATCATTTTCCGCTTTTATCTGCCACTGCAAGCCAATTGTAGATGACAGCAATCCTGACGGGGTTGTTACAGCTTGATCATCCGCTTGCCACGGTTCTCGCCGGCCAGCAGTCCGATCAGCGCCTTCGGCGTATTTTCAAGGCCGTTGATGATGTCTTCCTGCACTTTCAGTTTGCCGGAACTGACCCAGGATTGCAGGTCGCTTAATGCTTTGTCGCGCTGGTCCATGAAATCCATCACAATAAAGCCCTGCATGATGAGACGCTTCACCACGATCAGGCCGGGCACGCCGCGCGGACCGGTTGCCTGTGGTGCGCCATCATATTGCGAGATCGCACCGCAACATGAGATGCGGCCGCGGTTGTTCATCAGCGGCAGGCAGGCCTCAAGGATGTCGCCGCCGACATTATCGAAATAGACGTCGATGCCTTTAGGTGCCGCGGCGCGCAGCGCCTTGAATACCGCGCCGTCCTTGTAATCGACCGCGGCGTCGAAGCCGAGTTCGGACGTTAGCCAGTCGCACTTGTCCTTGCCTCCGGCGATGCCGACGACGCGGCATCCCTTGATCCTGGCGATCTGGCCGACGATCGAGCCGACCGAACCCGCCGCGGCCGAGACCGCGACGGTCTCGCCTGGTTTCGGCTTGGCAACATCGAGCAATCCGAAATAGGCGGTGAGCCCGGCAATGCCGAATACGCTGAGCAGATGCGTCATCGGCTCCAGCTTCGGCATCCTGGTGAGATGCTTTGCCGGTATCGCCGCATAATCCTGCCAGCCGGTATCGCCGAATACGATATCGCCGGCTTTCAGTCCGTCTGCCTTCGATGCGACCACTTCGCCGATGCCGCCGCCGGCCATCACCGAGTTGGCCTCGACCGCTGCGCGATAGGTCGCACCATGCATCCAGGCGCGGTTGGCGGCATCGAGCGAAATATAGTGCACGCGAACCAGTGCTTCGCCATCCTTCGGTTCCGGAATGGCGGCATCGGACATCCTGAAATGTTCGTGGCCGAGCTTGCCGACCGGCTTCTCCACCAGCAGGATTTGACGATTGACGCTCGCGTTCATGGCTTTCCTCCCTGGTCGATTTTTTGGCGATTATTGATGCAAGGGCGCGTAGCAAACGTGCAACTGCATGCTTTGGGCGTTGCATGCGACGCTAACGGGCCGGCGTGCATTCTACAACGGGAACATTGTGGCAAGAGGCGCGGCCGGCGGTGAAGCGTGTTGCGTCGCCGATAAAATCTGCCAAACTCGGACTCACAGGACTTACGGGGGTCAGCAAATGTCGAACAGGTTTACGCAGTTTATCCTGATTGCGATGGCACTTGGCATCGTGATGGGGACATTGATCTACAATTATCTGCCCGACATCCGAGCGGATATCGCCGCAGACGTGAACCTGATCGCGATGCTGTTCCTGCGCCTGATCAAGATGATCATCGCGCCGCTGGTGTTCGCCACGCTGGTCGGCGGCATTGCGCATATGGGCAGTGGCGCCAAGCTGGGGCGGATTTTTGCCAAGACCATGGGCTGGTTCGTCAGCGCCTCCTTTGTCTCGCTGCTGCTCGGCCTCGTGATGGTCAATCTGCTGCAGCCCGGCGCCAACTTCCCGGGCACGCTGCCCGACAAGGCGCAATCGACGGGGCTGCCGGTGTCGGCGTTCTCGATCGAGAAATTCCTGACCCATTTGATCCCGACCTCGATCGCGGATGCCATGGCGCAGAATGAAATCCTGCAGATCGTGGTGTTTGCGGTGTTCTTCGCGGTGGCGCTTGGCGCGATGCCGGAGCGGGCGAAGCCGATTATGTCGATGATCGACGATCTCGCCCACATCATGCTCAAGGTCACCGGCTATGTGATGCTGTTTGCGCCGCTCGCGGTGTGGGCTGCTATTACGGCGACGGTGGCGAAAAACGGCCTGCTCGTGCTGTGGAAGCTCATCGTCTTCATGGGCGGCTTCTATCTCTCGCTGGTGCTGTTGTGGGGCATCCTGGTCATCGTCGGCTTCATCGTGATCGGGCCGAGATACAGCCATCTGCTGCGCCTTATCCGCGAACCCCTGATGATCGCGTTCTCGACGGCATCTTCGGAAGCCGCCTATCCCAAGACGCTCGAGGGTCTCAACCGCTTCGGTGCCTCGTCGCGGATTTCGGCCTTCGTCCTGCCGCTCGGCTATTCCTTCAATCTCGACGGCACGATGATGTACTGTACGTTTGCGAGCATCTTCATCGCGCAGACCTATCACATCGAGATGTCGCTCGGCACGCAGCTTGCGATGCTGGCGACCTTGATGATCACCTCGAAGGGCGTGGCCGGCGTGCCGCGCGCCTCGCTGGTGGTGATCGCCTCGACCTTGAGCCAGTTCGGCATTCCGGAGGCGGGTCTGTTGATGATCATGGGTATCGATACGTTCCTCGACATGGGCCGCAGCGCCACCAACGTGATCGGCAACTCGCTGGCTACCTCCGTGGTGGCGAAATGGGAGGGCGAGCTGAAGGCCGAGCATGGATTCGGGCCCGATGACGCCGTTCCCGGTGACGCCGTCCCCGGTGATGCTGTATTGGCCGGCCATTGACGGGGGTAATCCATGGGTCATCCCCTAAGATCGCTATTGGCCGGCGGGCTATCGCTGGCAGCTTGTCTGCTGGCAACAGCTGCATCGGCCCAGACCGGCGGCAGCGAGGGGCTTAGCCCTACGCTCGCCAACATCAAGAACACCCATGTCGTGCGTCTCGGCTACCGCGAGAGTTCGCCGCCGTTTTCGTTTCTCGATCAGGCCAACCGGCCGATCGGCTACAGCCTCGAGCTCTGCGAGGCGGTGGTCGATGAAATCGGCGTCGAGGTCGACGATCCCAATTTGAAGATCGCCTACGTCAAGGTCACCTCGGACGATCGCATTCCGGCGGTGGTGCAAAACAAGATCGACCTGGAATGCGGATCGACCACGGCCAATGCCGAGCGCGCCAAGCAGGTGGCGTTCTCGCCGCTGATGTTTGTGGCCGGCACCAAGCTGATGGTGCCGAAAGCTTCGAGCGTCGCGGCCGTGACCGACCTGAAGGGCAAGACGGTCGTGGTGACAAAGGGCACCACCAACGAGCAGGCCATGCACAGTGTCGACAAGAAGTTCTCACTCGGCCTGAATATCGTCACGGCGGCCGATCACGAGCAATCCTATCAAATGCTGGTGGACGGCAAGGCCGACACGTTCGCGACCGACGACATCCTGCTGTATGGCCTGATCGCGCGGCACAAGTCGCAGGACAAGTTTCGCGTCACCGGCGACTATCTGTCCTACGATCCCTACGGCATCATGTTCCGCAAAGGCGAGCCCCAGCTAAATGCGGTCGTGGAGCGCGCGTTCCGCAAGCTCGGCTCCAACCACGACCTGATCCCGCTCTACAACAAGTGGTTCGTCTCGCGCCTGCCGACCGGCGAGCGGCTCAACGTCGCGATCTCGCCGCAGCTCGAGGAGGCCTTCCACGTGCTCGACGATTCGCCGGGCGCGAATAACTAATCGGGGAATGCAGGGTGGGCAAAGGCGCGTTTGCGCCGTGCCCACCGTTCTCGCGAACAGCCAAATTGGTGGGCACGCTTCCACCTTCGCTCGTTGAAGCTACGGTGGACAAGTCGCTTTGCCCACCTACGCGCTACACTCCAAACACTTTGTCCAACGCAGCGCTATAGGCCGCGTCAACCAGTTCGGGGTGGATCTTTCCGAGCGTTTCCATCATCACGCCTGAATTGATTTCGAGAATCCTGTAGTCGCCGTCGACACGGACAGCGTCGAACGATGCGAAGCGAATCCCGATAGCTCTCGCGGCCCTCACTGCGAGCGCGACGCAGGCCTCGCGCGCTTCGCCCTGCTCCAGCAGGACCGGTCGCGCGCCAGCATCGAGGTTGTGGCGCCAGTTCAGGTGAGAGCGGTCCTTGCTGTAGACGACGACGGGAAGCTCATCGACCAGGATCACCCGGACCTCGTCCTCGATCTCGACGTAAGGCGAAATGGCGAGCGTAAGGTTGGAAGAAAAAATCTCTTGCACGGCGCGTTCGAGCCCCAACCTGCTCGACACCCGAAAGACGGATCTGCCCGACGTGCCCTCGTTTGGTTTGACCACGATGCCTTCGGGATGTTGCCCGAGAAGAGCGAGCATGGCCACCCACGATCCCGATGGCGCAATGTGCTCGCCAAGCTTCGGGTTCAAGAACACCGTGTGCGGAACGCAGGCAATGCCGGCGAGCCCCAGGACCTCGGCGGTCGCACCTTTGTCGTTTGCGATCCGGTGGGCGATTGCGCTGTTCAATCCGACATCGTAGCCAAGTGCGAAATGCCGCTTCGAGCCGCGCTGCATGACGATCAGCCAGCCCTGCGATCTGACCTCGACCGCGATCTCGTGCCGCGCGCAATAGCGCTTGACGGCATCGACGAATATCCGCTGGCTGTTCGGCATCGCTTGCTTGCTCACATCAGTCGGTAATTAATCGGCAGATCGATGAGGATCTCGGCAAGTATATTGCTTGCTCTATTTTCTCTTAACGAATTCGCATCGAACGATTTGCAGAGATTAACCGAGGACCATTCCGCGGCGCTCAATTGCGCGTCAATGCGGGTTGATTATCTCTGAAATTCACGTAGATGAACCCTGGAAATCGCCAGCCATATCAGGCGTTTTTGCTTCATTTGAAGCCGAACAACCCACTCTTTCCAACATCAGGTCAATCGGAAAAACGAAACCAATGAGCGCGTTCTATAGAGAGAAAGTTCTTTCTGTCCGGCACTGGACCGATACGCTATTCAGCTTCACCGCCACCCGAGATTCCGGGTTTCGTTTCCAAAACGGTCAATTCGCGATGATCGGGCTCGAGGTGGACGGCCGTCCGCTGCTGCGTGCCTACAGCATGGCGAGCGCCAATCACGAAGAACAACTCGAATTCTTCTCGATCAAGGTCGCCGACGGTCCGCTGACATCGAAGCTCCAGAAGATCAAGGAGGGCGACACCATCCTGGTCGGGCGCAAGGCGACCGGCACGCTGATTTCCGACAACCTCATTCCAGGAAAGCGGCTGTTGTTGCTCTCGACCGGCACAGGGTTGGCGCCGTTCGCGAGCCTGATCAAGGATCCGGACGTCTATGAACGCTTCGAAACCATCGTTCTGGTTCACGGCTGCCGCCAGGTGTCCGAACTGGCCTATGGCGAAGAGCTGGTGGCGAAGCTGCGCGATGACGAATTGTTCGGGCCGCTGCTGTCCGAGAAGCTCGTGTACTATCCGACCGTCACGCGCGAGCCGTTCCGCAACCGCGGCCGCATCACCGACCTGATCACCTCCGGGCAATTGTTCGGCGATATCGGCCTGCCGCCGCTCGATCTCGCAACAGACCGCATCATGATGTGCGGCAGCCCGGCGATGCTGGAAGAGTTGCGCCAGATGTTCGAGGCGCGCAGCTTTGTCGAGGGCAGCCACACCGAGCCGGGGCACTTTGTGATCGAGAAGGCGTTCGTCGAGCGCTAAGTCCCGCCGTCATTCCGGGCTCGCGCTCCGCGCGCCTCGGGAAGACGGTCGTGGTGGTGGCCTACCCCGCTTCCCCACTGCTATAACTCTCCGACCGTCGCGCGGACCATAGCCGACGCGCCGATTGAGGGAGCAACGCCAGCCTTGTTCGTATCCGAGAAGACCGGACCCACAAAAACGGCGTTCGTCTTCGCCGGCGGTGGCAGCTTCGGCGCCATTCAGATTGGCATGATGCATTCGCTGGCCAAGCACGGCATCACGGCCGACATCGTGGTCGGCTCAAGCGTCGGCGCAATAAATGGCGCCTACTATGCGGGTAGTCCCACGCTCAAGGGGATCCTTGAGCTCGAACACATCTGGCGCGGCTTGCGGCGGCACGACGTGTTCCCGATCACCTGGCGGACGCTGCTCGGGTTCCTCTGGCGTCGCGATTTCCTCATTCCCCATGACGGCATCCGCAAATTGATCGACGATCACATCCCATATCGCAATCTGGAGGATGCCAGGCTCCCGGTACACATTGTCGCGACCGACATCATCTCAGGCGACAGTGTGGTGCTGTCGAAGGGGTCGGTCGCCGAGGCGGTCGTTGCTTCCACGGCGATCCCCGGCGCCTTTTCGCCGGTCCATTATGCGGGTCATTACCTCTCCGATGGCGCGGTCTCCAGCAACACGCCGATCCGGATCGCGGTCAGGCAAGGCGCGACGCGCCTGATCATCCTGCCGACCGGTCATGCCTGCGCGACGCAGACGCCCCCCATCGGTGCGGTCGCCAATGCCCTGCATGCATTGACGCTATTGATCGCGCGGCAATTGGTGAGCGAACTGGAAAGCCTCGATCCCGCGATCGAGTATTATGTGGTGCCGCCGCTATGCCCGCTGGTGGGATCGCCCTACGATTTCTCGCGCACCGCCGATCATATCGAGCGCGCCGTCAAAAGTACCGATGCGTGGCTGGCGCAGAGCGGCCTGGAACAAGGCGGAATCCCCGACGAGCTGCGGCCGCACGCGCACTGAGCCATGCAAGTTCCAGCCAGATTAGGTTGCACTGCAAAAGCGCGCATGGCGCCGGCATCCCCGGCCACTGACGGATTGCTTCTCGAATGGATGATCCGCTAGCTTTGTAGCTGATGCTTTGTCATATCGATGACCTCATCGCGAGATATCGTGTAAAGCATTGTTCTGACGGTCGGAATAAACTGCACCCAACAAAAATAACGACAACAGAATTCGCCTGAGGGGTTCCATGGAAACGATACTGCTTCCATTCTCGCCGCGCTTCATCGTTCTCACGATTTGTGCCGTCGTCACGGCGTTGCTACTGGGTATCGGGATCGTCGACCACAAAGTGTTCGATATCGTTCTGATCCCGATGATCATCTTCGGCGCCCTCACATTGCTCGGCATCCGCGACCTCACGCAAAAGAGCCATGCGGTGTTGCGCAACTATCCGATCTCGGCACACATGCGCTTCCTGCTCGAAGAGATCCGCCCCGAAATGCGGCAGTATTTCTTCGAGAGCGAAAAGGACGGCATGCCGTTTTCCCGCGACACCCGGGCGTTGGTCTATCAGCGCGCCAAGATGGTGCTCGATAAGCGGCCGTTCGGCACCCAGGAGGACGTCTATCACGACGGCTATGAATGGATGCACCATTCGGTAGCGCCGAAGGTTCACGCCGGCGGCGAGAAATTCCGCATCACCGTCGGCGGCCCCGATTGCAGCAAGCCGTATTCGGCCTCGGTGTTCAACATTTCGGCGATGAGCTTTGGCGCGCTCAGCCCCAACGCGGTACGCGCGCTCAATGCGGGGGCGAAAAAAGGCGGCTTCGCGCACGATACCGGCGAGGGCGGCGTCAGCCCCTATCACCGCGAGAATGGCGGCGACATCATCTGGGAGGTCGGCTCCGGCTATTTCGGTTGCCGCAACCGCGACGGCAGCTTCAATCCGGACGAATTCGCGCGCATCGCAACCGACGGTCAGATCAAGATGGTGGAGCTCAAGATCAGCCAGGGCGCCAAGCCCGGGCATGGCGGAGTGCTGCCGGCGGCCAAGGTTTCGGAAGAGATTTCCAAGATCAGGGGCGTCCCAATGGGCGAGGACTGCATCTCGCCGGCCACGCATCGGGCGTTTTCGACGCCGCTGGAGATGATGGCCTTTGTCGGCAATATGCGAAAACTTTCCGGCGGCAAGCCCGCCGGATTCAAGATGTGCATCGGCCACCGCTGGGAATTCCTGGCGATCTGCAAGGCGATGGTCGAGAGCGGGATTTATCCCGACTTCATCGTGGTCGACGGCAATGAAGGCGGCACCGGTGCCGCGCCGCTGGAATTCATGGACCATCTGGGCATGCCGATGCGCGAGGGCGTCAATTTCGTCCATAACGCGCTGGTCGGCATCAACGCGCGCGACCGCATCAAGATTGGCGCTGCCGGAAAGATCGCCACTGCCTTCGATATGGCGCGTGCGATGGCGATCGGCGCCGACTGGTGCAATTCGGCGCGCGGCTTCATGTTCTCGCTGGGCTGCATCCAGTCGCTCTCGTGCCATACCGACCGCTGCCCGACTGGCGTCACCACCCAGGATCCGAGCCGCGCTCGCGCCCTGTACGTGCCGCACAAGATCGATCGGGTCTATAATTATCACCAC
>Ga0209153_1000569_pt1 | contig 16068 bp, 8 predicted proteins | sample GraSoiAngelo_120_FD_185877 | JGI IMG/M metagenome (GOLD analysis project Ga0209153, IMG submission 185877) | Grasslands soil microbial communities from the Angelo Coastal Reserve, California, USA - 14_0919_09_20cm (SPAdes) (version 2) | ecosystem: Environmental > Terrestrial > Soil > Grasslands ...
ATTCTGCTGCAACGACTCGGCATGAGGCTACCAACGGCCCTCGAACGAACACAAATGTAGTGGAAACCTGGCCATCCTCCCATTGATTCCAAAGACTTTACTCACGCAACTGCGGAAGTTCGGCTAGTACGGCCGCCCTCCTGGAATTTTCTTCTCGCGCCCCCTGGAAGAAAATTGCCTGGGAATTTTTGAAACGCACTTAAATCCTTGGAGATTCGTAACTTATTTCTTGTCAAATTGGCGCGCCAATTGCATATCTGGCGCTCCTACCCAGTCCAACGAAGCCCCAGTCCGACCAAAAACATGAGGTGACTTCATGAAAGCTAAAAGAATCACTTCCATCCTTTCTCTTACTCTGGCTTCCGCACTAGTGCCCTTTGTTGCGGCAGCCTTCCCGAAAGATGGCCCCCGCGCCTCTCACACTGCCGTAATGCAATCACAACAACAGCAACAATATCCCTCCCAGAGCCAGTCCCAGTCCCAGCAGGCGCAAACCTTTACCGGGAAGGTCACGAAGAGCGGTGGCAAGTACGCGTTGGAAGATACGTCCACGAACACTACCTATTACCTTGACGACAGCAGAGCCGCACAGAAGTACGAAGGGAAAACCGTTAAGGTTACCGGTACGCTGGACGCGAGCAACAACACGATTCACGTCGAGAAGATCGAACAGGCCTAGCGGCCCTGTTAACCGATCGCTCGTCATACCTCGATAAATCGGGGAAGGGGAGGGTCTTCCAGAGAAGGTCCCTCTCCTTCTTAGTTCTTCGCCTTGTTCTCTTTTGAAGCGGCGACTTACGTGGCTGCTCTTGCTTTCCCGTTCTGCCTTTCGCTTTCTGCCTCCGCTTTTTGTCTTGTGCCTTTGCGGTTACTTTGTGCTAACTAAGCGCGTCTGGTTGCAACCCCTTTTTATTCATTTGCTAACTCTGCCAATCAATGAAAGAATAGGGCAATGCGAAAACCCATAATCTTTGTGCTGACTCCCGTTAGGGCTTCGGCTCTGATTACGTTCGTTGCTGCCGCCGTTCTTTTGCCTCTCGGGCAAGCGCAGCAAACGCCCGCTTCTGGCGCGTCACAGACTCCGCCGGCTGCCACCACGCAAACGAAACCGGCCTCATCTGCGCAGGCGAACACGCCTGTTGCGACAACCAAGAGGCCTGGCGCCACAAAGTCAGCTTCCGCTTCCAAGGCCGCCGCACCTCTCACTCTGACCACCGACAAGGACAAGATCAGCTACGCCATTGGCATGAATGTGGGAAAGGCCATGAAGAAAGATGGAGTGGACGTGGACACGACCATTCTGTTGCATGGCCTCAAAGACGCTTTGGCCGGCAGCCAGCAGCTCTTGACCGACCAAGAGGCACAGGCGGTCCTGAGCACGCTACAGACGGAGTTGCGCAAAAAGCTGGAACAGCAGCAACAGCAGCTTGCCGAGACCAACAAAAAAGAAGGCGACGAATTTCTCGCCGCCAACAAAGCCAAAGAAGGTGTCGTCACGCTGCCTAGCGGCCTGGAATATAAGATTCTTCAAGAAGGCACAGGGCCAAAGCCCACCGCCGCCGACACGGTCACCGTAAACTATCGCGGCACGCTCCTCAATGGTACGGAATTTGACAGCTCCTACAAGCGCGGCCAGCCCGCGAACTTCCCGGTTTCGCAAATCATCAAGGGCTGGACGGAAGCTTTGGAGCTCATGCCCGTGGGATCCAAGTGGCAGCTTTTTATTCCTCCCGATCTGGCTTACGGGCTTCGCGGCGCAAACCCCACCATCGGTCCCAACTCCACGCTGATATTCGAGGTCGAGCTGCTTTCGATTCAGCCGAAGGCTGCGCCCGCGGCCGGCCCCGCTCCGCAAGCACCACCTGCGGCGGCCAACGCTGCGCCCGCGACTCCGGCTCCTTCTCATAAGCCGGTGGCCAATCCGGCTCCGCCTCCCGCGTCAACACCAAAACCGTAAGTAATTCATTCCGAGAAGCGAAGGGCTCAGCAGGTTTCTGCAATCGCGGCTTCTTTTGGATGGCCCGCTCTTGCGGCGGTTGAGCCATCACTTGTGCGAGTGTTATCCTGCCTTCTATGGCGGAACGGGTCATCTCTCCGCCGGAAGTGCCGCATACTTCTCCGCTGGAGCACTCCCGGCGACAGCTCGAAGCCTTGCTCGAAGTAAGCGAGGCTATTGCGCAGCAGCGCGATCTTCCTGCGCTGTTTCACGACCTTGCCGCGCGACTGCACTCCGTCATTGACTTCGACTTCCTCACTCTGGTCCTTCACGACCCAGCGAAGAACGTGATGCGCCTGCACATTCTCGAGAGCCGCATCCTGGTCGAGAAACATGAGGGCGCAGAAGTGGGCATCGAGGATTCTCCTTCCGGCTGGGTCTGGCAGAATCAGCAGCCCTACGTGATTAGTGACCTTGAGGAAGAGACCCGCTTTCCTGGGTTCTGCCAGCGCCTGCGCGGATACGGCGTACGCTCCATGGTGATTATTCCGCTGACCACCGCGCAACACCGCCTCGGCGCTTTGTGCTTCGGCCACACGGTCCCGCAGCGCACTACCGACACGGAACTGCAGTTCATGCAGCGCGTCGCGAGCCAGGTAGCGGTAGCCGTGGACAACGCGCTCAATCTGGAATCTTCTCAGGCTTATCAGAAGCAGCTCGCCCGCGAACGCGACCGCTTCCGCGTGCTGCTCGAAGTCAACAATGTCCTCATCGCCAGCCGCGAGCTTCCGGAGCTCTTCCCCGGCATAGTTTCCACGCTCGAACGCGTCATCCATCACGACTACACCAGCCTGGCCCTTCTTGATCCCGCCACGAAGACGCTGAGAATCTACGCCTTCTATTTCCCCTCCAACCAGAGCATCTTCAAGCCGGACACCGTTGTTGCGCTGGAAAATACGCCCGCGGGCCGCGCCGTCGCTACGGGCCGGCCCTTCCTGGCGCGCGGCGCGGAGCTCGACAATTACCCGAATGAAGTGGTCCACGCGCTTCGCCGGGAAGGTCTGCAAGCGGTTTGCTGCGTCCCGCTGATCCACCGCGAGCACACCTTCGGCACCTTGAATCTTGCCAGCCGCCGCGTCGATGCTTTCACTCCGGCCGACGTGGAATTGCTGCAACCGGTCGGCGCGCAAATCGCTATCGCCGTCGAAAACGCGCTCGCCTTCAAAGAAATCGACGCGCTGAAAGACAAGCTGGCCGTCGAAAAGCTTTACCTCGAAGAAGAAATTCGCAGCGAACTCAACTTCGAGGAGATTGTCGGCGAAAGCGCCGCACTGAAGCGCGCGCTCGGCCAAGTGGAGCTTGCGGCTCCCGCCGGGACCACGGTTCTGCTTCTCGGCGAAACCGGCACGGGCAAGGAGCTTTTTGCGCGTGCCATCCACAACCTCAGTCCGCGCCGCGATCGTACTTTTGTCAAAATCAATTGCGCCGCCATTCCTTCCGGTCTGCTCGAATCCGAACTTTTTGGCCACGAGAAAGGAGCGTTCACCGGCGCCATCAACCAAAAAATCGGCCGCTTCGAGCTTGCCGACAAAGGCACGTTGTTCCTCGACGAAGTCGGCGACATCCCGCTCGAGCTTCAGCCCAAATTGCTGCGCGTGCTTCAGGAACAGGAATTCGAGCGGCTCGGCAGCACGCGCACGCAGCGCGTAGACGTGCGCGTCGTGGCCGCCACCAATCTGGATCTTTCCAAGCTTGTCGGGCAGCGCCAGTTTCGCAACGATCTCTATTACCGCCTGAACGTTTTTCCCATTCAGATTCCTGCGCTGCGTGAGCGCACGGAAGATATTCCGCTCCTTGTGCGCTACTTCGTGCAACGCTTCAGCCGCAGCCTGAACAAAGAGGTAGCCTACATTCCCGCCGACGCCATGGACGCGCTTGTGCGCTACCCTTGGCCCGGCAACGTCCGCGAACTCGAAAATCTCATCGAGCGCGCCGTGCTGCTCTCTCCCGGCAAAGAGCTGCGCATCCCCCTCTCCGAATTGAAATCTTCCGCTCTCCCTGACGCGGATTCCGAACCCTCTTCGTCCTTTACCTCATTAACCTCCTCTGCCTCCGCGATCTCCACCCTCGAAGAAGCCGAGCGCCAGCACATCCTGCGCGCGCTCAAGCAAACGCGGTGGCGTATCGCCGGTCCCAAGGGCGCCGCCATTTTGCTGGGCATGAAGCGCACCACGCTGCAGGCCCGCATGCGCAAACTCGGCATCCGCCGCCCGGTGTGACCTACGTTTTGATTATGAATTCTGCATGCGCAACGGTTTCCTAACGCGACTCTTGCGTTCCGTGGCTGCAACGAAGCACCCCGCCCAATCGATGACGTTTTCCTTCCTACACATCTCCAGGTGCGGGAACCCTGTAGATGCGGTTTGAAACAACCGCGTTCCCTTTCCTCGAATACGGAAATAGAGACCCTCACCTCAGTCAATACGAAGCTGGAGCCGTTGTATCTTAAGAACTTACGGGACTCAACTCGGCGGCGGGGCTTGGCTTACGGGCGCGCGGTGGAAATAAGCGAGGGAGATTCGCGGCGGGTGGCGGTCTGGAGGTGGTACAGGCGGGCGTAGCGGCCGTTGCGGGCCAGAAGCTCGTCGTGGGTGCCCTGTTCGACGATGCGGCCGCGGTCAAAAACGAGAATGCGATTGGCGAAGCGAACCGTGCTGAGGCGATGGGCGATCATGAGCGTGGTGCGGCCGGCGGAGGCGCGCTCGAGCGCGTCAAGGACCATCGCTTCCGCAAGCGCATCGAGGCCGCTGGTAGGTTCGTCGAGAATCAGAATGGGCGCATCCCGGAGAATGGCGCGGGCGATGGCGATGCGCTGCTTCTGCCCGCCGGAGAGCGTGGCGCCGCGCTCGGCGACCTGGGAATCGTAGCCGTCGGGCAGGCGTTGGATGAATTCGTCCGCATTGGCAGCGGCGGCTGCAGCAAGAATTTCCTCCTGCGTCGCATTGGGGCGGCCGAAGCCGATGTTGTCACGGATGGAGCCGCTGAACAGCAAGGTGTCTTGAAGAACAAGGCTGATCTGCTCGCGAAGCGACTGCAGGGAATAGTTGCGGATGTCCTCTCCGTTGAGGCAAACGGCGCCGCGCGTGGGATCGTAGAAGCGGGGAAGCAAGCTGACGAACGTGCTTTTCCCGGCGCCGGTCGCTCCAACAACGGCAACCCGCTCGCCGGGCTCGATGGTCAAATTGATATCGGAAAGGATGGGCTGGCCGGGCACATATTCAAAGGCAACGTCGCGAAATTCCATGCGGCCGTTGAGCCGCGGGGCGGGACGGGCGTTTTTGCGGTCGATCACGTCGCTGCGCACGTTGATGACTTCGGCGATGCGCTCGGCTCCAATGATGGCTTTGTTCGCAGCGTAGGCGAAGCGAGACAGAGCGCGCATGGGGGCGTAGAGGTTCGTCACGTAAGCGAAAAACACGACCACGTCGCCCGTCGAGAGATGGCCGGCGAGCACTTGCGTTGCGCCGTAATACATCACGATGATCAGACCGGCGGCCGCGAGCAGATCGATGAACGGCGCGACGCGCGCCTGATAGCCAACGGCTTCGAGCGACGCCTGCAAACTGGTGAACCCTTGCGCCTCGAAGAGTTCGTCCCGCTGGCCTTCCTGGGCAAGACCTTGCACGATGCGGATGGAGGCGAGCGTCTCTTGCGCCAGAGAAGCAAGGACGCCGGTTTTCGTGCGGGCTTTACTGGCCGCGAGTTTGACCTTGGAGGAATAGCGCAGCACGACCAAGAACAAAAAGGGAGCTGCGGAGAGCGCGGCCAGGGCGAAACGCCAATTGAGCCAGAACATCAGCGTGGCCATGCCAATCAGCAGGAAACCATTGCTGACGAGGATGATGACGCCGTTGGCAAGCACATCTTGAATGGCGTCCGCGTCGGAAGTGAGGCGAGTGATCAAATCTCCGAGCGGCTGGCGGTCGTGGAAGCGCAAAGACAGACGTTGCAAATGAGCAAAAAGATGGCAGCGCAAATCGAAAGCAAAGCGTTGACCAATGTTGCCAAGCGCGCGCGTAAAGAAGTACGTGAGAGTGCCAGTTCCGAGCGCAATGAGGAAAGTTGCTGCACAAGCGCCCCAAAGGATGTGTATGGGATTGTGCGCGGAAGCATCGAGCCAGGCGCGAATGAACGGGACGCGGCTGGGGCGATGACTAAGCACACGATCGATGACCACTTTGAGAGGCCAAGGGCGCATCACGGTGAGCCCGGCGTCCAAAATCATGGCCACCATCGCGGCAAACAGAGCAGTGCGATACGGCCGCAAGAGAGGAAGGAAACATTTCCAGTCACGGAAAGAGCGTTTGGGCTTTCTAGCGCCGTCGCTGCGAGGGGACCGGCTAAACAAGGCGCACCTCGTTCGCCAGAGAGTTCGCGGTCTCATGCGGAAGCGTGAGTGTTCCGCGACCCTGGTCGATGGTGAGCAAGCTGCCGTTGGATCCCGATACGTCCGCGAGGCCTTGCAGGAGGTGATTGGCGCGGTTGCCCTTCAGAACTTTGGGCTGGTAATTTACGCGCGGATCGCGATTTTTGACGTAGAGCGGGTAAGCCGTGACCAGGGTGCTCGACTCTTCAAAGCGAATGGCCACCAGCAAACCCTCGGAGCGGCTGTTGCCGGAGCCAAAAGCAAAATTGCCGACACTGAAGAAAATTGGGCGGCCTCGATAGACCTCAAAAGGTTGGATGACGTGGGGGTGATGACCGATCACCGCGTCCGCGCCCAGGTCGATGGCCAAGCGGGCTTTGGCGCGGTCTTCGGGCGAGGGCTCCCGAACATAGGGAACGCCCCAATGGAAAATGGCCACAATGCGATCCGCGCGACCGCGCAGCGCGCGAATGTCTGCCTTAAGGGCTTCGGCGGGGTCCATGGCGCTGCCAGGTAGGTCCGCGGTGGCGGCGGTGCGGCGATTCCAGTAATAGCCGAGAAGACCAATGCGCCAGGGGCCAGCCTGGCGGATAACCGGCCGGTGAGCCTCCGCTTCGTTAGTGCCGGCGCCCAACGGGGCAAGCCCGGCGCGCCCAAGGGCGTCCAACGTTTCCAGCACGCCGGAGCGGCCACAATCGAGCAAATGATTGTTGGCAAGGGTGAGAACGCTTATGTTTGCGCGGGCCAGCGCCGAAGCAAGAGAAGGTTTCACGCGATAGGAAAAGTTCCGTTGTTGTCGGCGGGCTTTTTCTGCGAAAGGGCCTTCCAAATTGCCAACGACTACGCGAGAACGGCGTAACAGCGGCAGCATCGCGGCAAAAGGATAATCCGAGCCGTGCTCCGCCAAACGGCTCCTCGTACGTCCGCCCAACATGATGTCGCCAACGACAATGACGGAATAAGGCGGCTCGCGTAGCGCACCTAGGTGCTGCTGCAGAGATTCCGGAGTGTGAAGATCCTCTGCCGTAGGAACTTCTTCAGGGGGAACGTGTCGCAGAAGCGTGCGCACGCGAGAATCGTGCCAATCCACCGACAGAGCGTTGGAGGCGGAGTAAAGTTTTTCGCCAGTGGGCTTAAGATTGTTTTCTTTCTCATGCATACGCTTATCACTTAGAGGCCATACAGGCTCCCGTCAGGCGCAAATTGCCATCTTGGCGAGAAACCACGGCCGGTTCCGGCTCAATGCCGCGCTTTGTGAAACAAGCAAGAATCGTCGATCGATTCCGGCTCGCGTTCAGCAACTCGTCCGCTTGCAGCAGCGCAGCCAGGCCGACCGCGTAGCTAGCCCGGACGCGGCGGAGCCACTTCCGGTCCTGGCCATTTTCTGGACCAGTCAGTTTCCCGATGAGAAGAAGCGCTTTGAGCACCAGGAGATCCGCCTGACGGGAACCGTCAGGCATGGTTGCGGCGAGTTGTGTGCGCAAATCCCAAAGCGCCGCTCCCCAAATGGTACCGTTGAGATGTTCATCGGCCTTAGGACCAGAATCGTAGTCCGCCATGGTCTTCGATGAGGACAAGCTGCGGGGATGGATTTTTTGTTCATCGTGGCGCTGATGCCAGGCCCAAATGTGGGGCGTGCCCAGCATGGCGGCAGCCCAGTAGTCGCAGGTGCCTTCGTCGATAGCTGACTTGCGGTTCTTCTGTTGATCGGGAGGCCGGAGGGCATTGGCTTGAAAATCCGCCGTGTGGCGCGTGATGTGGTGGCCGTATTCGTGATAGATGATACCGGCATTGTGGGAAGCGTTCGCCCGGTAGCGCGCCCGGTACAGGCCGCCAGTTTGTTCCACAAGCGCTCCATAGTGGAGGAGCTGTCGGCCGGGACCAAGATGAATTTCTCCGGACGGGGAGAGGGGCGCGAATTCTGGGACGTCGTATCGACGGCTGGGAAGCCGATAGTGCCCGCCCTGAAAAGCCAACCATCGTCCGCCCTCAGGGCGATAGAGGCCGTCGCGCAGACCATTGTTTTCGGTAGCGGCGTGATGAGCGTTCACGACGGCAGTGACGCGCGGGAGAGAGGGTGAACCAAGGTCCCGCAGCAACTCATCCACGTACGCGCCGATGCGATCGAGATGGAAATACGTGTTCACCTCACCGAAATGAGAAGCCTCGATGTAACGCACGCGAAAGTCTGGTTCCGCGAACATGACCTTGTCCATGCGCCCTCCACCGCATCCCGGAACGAAAATGAAGTCGCCGCTAGCGTTGGGCTGGGCATCCCCGATGCAAACTGCCCGAACCCTGTCACCAGTGGGGTTAGGCTCATAGACAGCTCCGCCGTTGCGCACGCGCACATATCGTCCCGAGAGACGAGGGGTGGGTTCCTCGTCGAGGCGTAACAAGGGCGCAATGCTGAGGGCGACACGTCCACCGAGAGTGTTTGTGGGGTCGGGTATCCATTTGTAGACACGTCCGCGCGGAGTCGCCCGCATAGAAAAAACTTTCCAATCCTCCAGATCCTCTAACTGGTGTGCTGCTTCTAGTTGGGGCCTCCTACTTTCGCAGTGGATTCAGGAGTGGTCTTGTCTTTCATGAGCTTGTTATTCAATACGCCCGATTCCAGTTCACGCACCGTAAGGCAAGGCAAGCCGGTGGCGGTTTGCGCCTCGCGAATGGCCAAGGCGCTCATGGTGACCACGCCCGAAATGGCCGCTGGATAAATCCCCCAGCTTCGTAGCACACGCGTGCCGCCGGCAGCGCCGAGCGGATCACCGGCAGCAAATACCCAGGCATCCACGGTCTCGGTGAAACGTGGGTCTTGCAGCAGGGCCGCCGTTTCGTTCTGAAGCAGCCCATCGGCAATCTCAATGACCACCCAAGCAGCCCCGCTCGAGGAAGCATGAGCCAGCAGCTTTAGATGCAAATTCAAAAGCTCTTCTAGGTTGCAAAGGTAGGTGGAAGGAAGCCCGCCATCCACGAAATCCAGAGCTTCGCACGCCCCGGCGTCCAACATACTAAGCGTATCCTTGCCGCTGGCTGTGCCGGTAAGCTTGACGCCGACGACGCGGTGTCCGTCCTGCCGCAACCCCTTGATGATGCTGGTAACCGTGCGCGTCTTGCCAGAATCCATGGATGTGCCGCAGACTACGACGACGCGCGGGCGCGATTTCACCGGCGCCGAGGGGAGCGCGAATTGACTAAGACGGAGTTTGCGGCCGTCGGGGCCGGCGAGAAAACCGAGCAGGCGCAATTTGCTAGGCTCGGCCACGCCATCATGTTTGCTTTCGACCAAACCGCAGACGCCGGCCATACTTAGCAGATCGCAGCGCTCTCCATCTGTTTTTGCATAACCCTCGAATTGCATGGTCGCGTAGCGATTGCCGAAGACGCCGACCATCAGGTCTCCCACATACAAGGCGCAACGCCGCCCGCTGGGCAGCTCCAGGTTTGTGTTTCTGCCGATTTTCTCGACCTTAGCCAGTGCGATATCCCCAGGTTGGGGAGGTTCCGAGCAGGGCAGCAAACAAGAGAGATTTTCCTGTGGAACCCGGCGCAACGCATAAGGCACGCGCGCCCTGGATTTCAGGTCTTCGTTTAACTCCGTCTTCATCATCTTCCTCCGTAGTCGCTTTTTTCCGCTCCCGCATGAGATTGAATTCAGGTACTGCTGTCCTTGACCAGTACCTCTCATGTTTTTGCCAAAGCTCTCCGCAGTCAGGGAGGAACCCCCAACCCAAGTTGCCGCCTTGGCATGCGAGCCGGTTTTTTTCGCTCGACGACTGACCCCAACTTGACTCAGTGTCTTGTTGTTCTCGCGGCTTAGTGCTGCCGCTGCGGTTAACGCATTCAACCTCTCAGACCGCAAGTCTACATCTTGCTGGCTGAGCAGATGCTTCAGGGTTAAGCACACACTAGGGGAGAGCGCACGGGAAGGGAATCAGGAAATTCTTGGAATCAGAAAGAGGAAGATTTCGTCGGCGTTTTGCGGGCAATTTCAAGGAAGGTGCAGCAGTCCTGCGCCGCTACAAAAGGAACACGCCCAACGCATATCCTAATTTACATGTTTACTTTGTGAGTCCAGGCCAAGGAGACTTTGGAGCGATTCTTGGCTTGGGTTTGCGGGGAACTTCTACGGGCAAGCCGCACCCTTGTCCAAGTCATGCAGCCTTTTAATGGCAGCGGTGTTGCGTTTTTCAGAAGCCACCAGCAGCAGGACGCGCGCCTGCTGGCAGTTTCGTGGCACGCCATCGCCCTTAATATAGAGTTCAGCCAGTTCTAGTGCAGCTTTGCCGTTTCCTGCTTGCACCTCAGTCCACAATTGATTGGGTGTCATTCCCGACTTTTTGCTGGCGGAAGCACTATTCGACTGTGTCTGTGCTGGTGTTGCCCCTGATGCCTTTGGCGCTTTGTCTGCCGCGGTTCGAGTGGGTTTATCCCAAAAAGGATCTGCTGCCTGATTCTTCGCGATCAGGTTCGGAGCCGTTCCCTTCTTATTCTTGAAGGTAATGGGAGCGGGATCGGAGAAGATTCCTGCAACTGGGTAGGTTGGTTTGGCTTGGGAGGCCGAGGCAGGTGCTGTCGTGGGCGGCGGGGTGGGAACACTGGCTCTCAAGCTCGAAGAATCTGTAATCATCGGCCTACTGTCTGCGTGAGCTCGGGAATTCCAGAACTTGAGCGCAGGCACCGTTACTGCCACGGACATGCAAATTCCCAAAATCACTCCGCAAAGAAGTTGCTGCTTCTTCGCCGAGAGATACCGCTGCACGGGAACCAGTTCCACCAAGGACTCGATTCCTTTTAAGGAGATCGACGAGGACTTGGAATCTGGAGTGTCTGCGCTGGGAGTGACGCCAGTCTCCATTGAAAACATCGGGCGGGTGACGTGGGTTTTCGTCAGCTCGATTCCGAGGGCGGGCGGCGGTTCTGGTTTCGACTCGTCTTGCGTTTTTCCTTCAAACAGCAAGATTGGGCGGTAGGCGCGAGCTTTGGAAACGAACTTTGCCACGCGGTCCAGCTCGCCCATCTTTTTCTCGCTTGTCTTCGTTGGAACAAGCGCGGGAACCGGCACTGGAACCTTCGCCTCCATGCGCGCGGGCGCCCCGGCACTCACAAGCTGTGGCGCAAGGGCTTCCTGTTCTGCCGGAATCTTTTCTTCTTCCGGCACTTCGTCCGGAACTTCGCGCGGAGCTTCTTCGGTCCGCAGCCGCGACAGCCATTTCTGGATTTGTTCACGGCTGCCCTGGGAAAGTTGTGTGAACCGCAAGCCGCCGACGGTTCTTGAGAGATCGGTCCACGCCACTTCACCCATCGCTTCAATTCGGTCCTTAAGATTGAAGGAAAACCAGAAGTAGACCGGAAGGTTGCGAGGCACAGGCGTGACGGAACGGAAACTCAGCCCTCCTTCGGAGACGTTCAGCACTTTGCCAACTTCATCCCGCTCGATCTGGATGAAGGCAGGTTCGTTCGGTACTTTCCGCAAAAATCGACGCCGGTTGTGATCCATAGTTTTTCGAGGACAACTCAAACTTTTTTCGGAGCTGTCTTTACGGAGCTGCGGACGGTTAAAGAAGTTCCGAAAATGGCGGAGCCCGGGCGGAGTGGGGGCTCAGCTAACAGGCCTAATATTTTGACTCCTGTTTAAACATTCTGCAAGCAAAAAGGGGTAAGAAGATTCTTACATTCGCGGCACATTTTGAGACACGATCCCGTCGCTGGCTTTCTCCTTTCTTTCGCCTGTGAATGTCCAATTTCGTTCCCTTTCCGCCCGATTTTGTCCGCAACTTAATCCTCCATTCCGGGTTCTTCCTTTAGAAACTTGAGCATGTCGGCTGGGGTTGTTATTCTGGGGCCCCTGTTAGCCCGTCCCAGCCTCGACACTCCCGGGGTAGAAACTCATGGACGCTGAGAAGCTTCGTGGCGCTCGCGAAAAAATCACTCGTGTTTTCCGCTATCTGGAGGCGCTGAACCAGCACCGCAATCCTCCCAAGCGCCAGATCCGCGAACAGCTCTGGCACCTCTGGCTGCACGACTTGCCCGTCCACCCGGTGGTGCGGCAAAGCGCGGCAAGGTCTGGCTCAAGCTCCGCCAAAGAAAGGGGTGCCGATGGCCAGAATGAAGCAACTCCCGCGAATGCAACGTTTTCCCTGCGGATCCAGCGGCCACAACTGACTCGCGCCCCCGAGCCTCCGAACGAGATTGCTTCCTGGCTGGAACCTGGTTGGGACGATCCTTTCAATCTGGTGTCCGTGATCGAGTCTCGCGAAGAACCGCAGGCAAATGGGGCAACCTTAACCATCCAGTTCGCCACGGACCCAGCACGAGCTACAGCGCTTCGCAATTGGGGGGCGCTTCGCGACGAATGGGCCCGCGCCGAAAAGCCTGCGCGCCAAGCGATGCGCCTCTTCGAGACCTTTTATTCACTCTACGGCCGCATCGACCGCGAGGCAGAGCGCGTGGAGCTGGTCCTGGGAGATGGAATTCTGAGCTGGCAACGCGATGAGGGCAACATCTTCCATCCGATTCTTTTGCAGCGCCTGCAACTCCAGTTCGATGCTTCGGTTCCCGAATTCACGCTCTCCGAAGCGGACTATCCCGCCGAACTCTACTCCGCGCTCTTCCAATCCATGGCCGACGTAGATGGACGCGCTATCGGCCGTTGCCGTGAAGAACTCGAGCAGGGCGGCTTTCATCCTTTGTACAACGGCACAACCTCTAATTTTTTGAAGCGGATGGTCGTGCAACTCTCCCCTCGCGGCGAGTTCATCGAAGAGAGCGCGCCGCACGGCGAACAGCGCGACCCGCGTATCGGCCGAGACCCGCTCATCTTCCTGCGTGCCCGCACGCTGGGTTACGCGGCTGCGATCGAAGGCATCCTTGCCGATCTCCGGACGCGCGAGGACCTTCCTTGGTCGCTACTTAACATTGTCGGAGAAGAATCTCCCATTCCCGATGCTGAGCCAGCGGATTCAGAATCTTCTGAAAGCGTCGCGGCGGGAAACGGCGTGGACGTTCTGCTCAGCAAGCCCGCCAATCCTGAGCAGATTCGCATCGCGCGGCAACTCGAAGAGCATGGAGGCGTGCTGGTGCAAGGCCCTCCCGGGACCGGCAAGACCCACACCATCGGCAATCTTATCGGTCACTTGCTGGCGCAGGGAAAAAGCGTTTTGGTCACCAGCCACACGACCAAAGCGTTGCGAATGGTTCGCCATCACATCGTCCCAGAACTACGCCCGTTGTGTGTCAGCGTGCTCGAAAGCGACCTGGACAGTCGCAAACAATTGGAAAGCGCCGTGGGCTCGATTGCCGAAAGGCTTTCCCGCGCCGATGCCAAAGCGTTGGAACTCGAAGCGAAAACATTGGAAGCGCAGCGCCATGACCTACTGAAGAAATTGGAAGAACTCCGCAATCAGCTCTCGGAAGCGCGCGCGGATGAATATCGCGAAGTGGCTCTAGGCGAAAAACGCTGGTCCCCGGCCGATGCCGCTCGCAAAATCGCGCAGGAGAAAGACTTTTACGGCTGGGTTCCCGGACCGGTCGCCGCTGTCGCTCCTTTGCCGCTTTCTTCTGGCGAACTGACCGATCTTTACCGCACGAACGTCTCGCTTTCTGCGGAAGACGAAGCCGCCCTTTCCGGTCCCCTTCCTGAGATGCACGATCTTCCTCGTCCCGAAGATTTCGATGCTTCCGTCAACGAGCGCAATCGGCTGAGCATGGAGGATTTGGATTTTCGCTCCGACCTTTGGCAATCCGGCGCTCTGCAAGGCACCACAGAGGAGTTCGCAGCGCTCATCGCGAATCTGACGCAAGCCGTCGATCCGCTCTCCGGCAACGACAAGTGGAAACTCGCCGCGGTTTATGCCGGAAAGTACAGCGGTGTGCATCGCCAGCCGTGGGAACAGTTGATTGCGCTCGTGCGCAGGGTTCACCAGGAAGCGGCCAACGCCCAAGAAACGCTCGTGAAGTACGGCCCGCAGCTTCCCGAAACTGGGGACCCGGAAGAGCAGCTACGCGTGGTCACGGAAATCCTGGGTCACCTCGAGGAGGGCGGCAAAGTCAGCTCCTTCACGCTGTTCACGCATAAGTCATGGAATCAATTCCTCGATGGCGCAAAAGTGAATCGCGCTCGCCCGCGCGCTCTCGAACATTTTCGCGCTCTGCACACGCTGGCCCGGCGGGAGAATCACCGGCGGGAACTCTCCGCGCGCTGGGACCGCCAGATGGTCCCACTCGGTGCTCCTCCGTCATCGCAAATCGGCGACGAAGTGGAAAAAACGCTCATGCAGTACTGCGATTCCATTGAAGATTGCCTCAGCTGGCATGCATGCACCTGGCTCCCGCTCCAGCAGCAGCTTATCGATCTTGGTTTTCGCTGGGAAAAGTTTCTTACCGAGCAGCCTGCGGTGCTGGGCGCCGAGGGCGAATTGCTGCGTCTGGGCAAAGCCGTTTCGGATGCGCTCCTGCCGATTTTGGATTCGCGCTACAAGAAATTGCGGCTCCTGCAGCTCGAAGAAGAATTTCGCGAACTGAAGAGCCGCCATAAGCTTGCTTCGCGCAACGCGCGCGCGGCCAAAATTCTGGTTCATTTGCAAAAAGCCATTCAGGAAGAGGATTGCGGCGCTTATCGCGAAGCCTACGATCAGCTTCTCGAACTGAAAAGCCGCCAAGCCGATTTGGACCTTCGCCGCGTGCTGCTCAGCAAATTGGAGAGCGCCGCTCCTGCCTGGGCCGCCGCGATTCGCAATCGCAGTGGCCTTCACGGCAAAGGCGAGACGCCGTGCGATCCGGCCGCCGCGTGGATCTGGCGCCAGCTCAATGACGAACTCGATCGCCGGGCCGAAGTTTCGCTCGAAGCGCTGCAATCCAAAATCGAAAAGCTCCGCGAACATCTCCGCCGCGTGACCGTCGACTTGATCGACCGCCTTGCCTGGTCCTGGCAGGCTCGTCGCACTTCGCCGCGCCAGCGTCAGGCGCTCGTCGGCTGGCTGGACACGATTCGCAGGATCGGCAAGGGCCATGGCATTCGAGTCGGGCTGCTGCGCGGCGAAGCCGCCCGAAAAATGACCGAGTGCCGCAGCGCCGTTCCCGTTTGGGTCATGCCGCTCTCGCGAGTGGTCGAAAATTTCGATCCCCGCTCGACCCGCTTTGACGTCGTCATCATCGACGAAGCCAGCCAGAGCGACGTCATGGCTTTGGTCGCGCTATATCTGGGCAAAACCGTTCTTGTTGTTGGCGACCACGAACAGGTCAGCCCGTCCGCTGTCGGCCAGGACCTGGGCATCATTCAAAATCTCATCTTCCAGTACCTGCCAGGCATCCCCAACTCCGATCTCTACGACGGCCAAATTTCCATCTACGACCTCGCGCGGCAGTCCTTCGGCGGCGCCACGTGTCTCGTCGAACATTTCCGCTGCGTGCCGGAAATCATTCAGTTTAGCAATATGATTTCCTACGATTGGCGCATCAAGCCGCTGCGCGACGCCAGCCGTGTGCATCTGCTCCCGCACACCGTTGCGTATCGGGTCTCGGGTTCGAGCCGCGACGGCAAGGTCAATCGCCAGGAAGCTCTGGCGACTGCCGCGTTAATTGCTTCCGCCATCGAGCAGCCCGCGTATCAGCACAACGGCGCGGGCCAGCCGCTCAGCTTCGGTGTGGTTTCTCTTGTCGGCGACGAACAAGCGCTCGAAATCGACAATTTGCTGCGCGCTCACAT
>Ga0209153_1000573_pt1 | contig 16015 bp, 15 predicted proteins | sample GraSoiAngelo_120_FD_185877 | JGI IMG/M metagenome (GOLD analysis project Ga0209153, IMG submission 185877) | Grasslands soil microbial communities from the Angelo Coastal Reserve, California, USA - 14_0919_09_20cm (SPAdes) (version 2) | ecosystem: Environmental > Terrestrial > Soil > Grasslands ...
GCCGCGCGCGCATCCCCATCCCTTTCGCGGCCTCCCGAATGTCGGCATCCACCTCGCGCATACCAAGGTAGCTGTTGGTGACGATCGGGGGAATTCCGAGCGCAACCAGGGCGACAAACGGCGGGATCGCCCCGTTGAACGCCCCAAGGCCGAAGAGCTCGAAGGCGATGACGAGGAGCGCAAAAGATGGGAGCGCGCGTCCGACGTTGGAGATGTTGATGGCCAGGGTGCCGCCGCGACCGAAGTGTCCGATCACGATCCCGACGGGAAGGGCAATCGCCATGGCGGCCAGCATCGAAACCGCGGAGAGCTCGATGTGCTCGAGCGTTCGATGAGGGATGCCGCCATCGCCCTGCCAGTGGGAGCCGTTGAGGAACCATTGGATGACCTCCCCGATGAAAGTCATGTGGTCGCACGCCCCCTCGACCAAGGCGTGATCACGCGTTGAAGGCCGGAAAGACTCAGGTCTGCCACCAGGGCGAGGGCGACCGATAGCACGGACCCGATTAGCAGCGGGGTTTTGAAGTCGCGGAGCAGTCCGTCGTAGATCAAGCTACCCAAGCCACCCTCACCGATCAGCGCTGTCACCGTTACCAGGCCGATGGTGGTAACCGTCGCGATCCGGATACCGGCCATGATCGAGGGGATCGCGAGCGGGATCTCGACCTGGAACAATTGCTTGCGAGGTCGGTACCCCATTCCTCGCGCCGCCTCGCGGACTTCGGCAGGCACCGCGTCCAGCCCGGTCACGATATTTCGGATCAGGATCAGCAGGGTGTAGCTGACAAGCCCGATTTCAGCGGTCAGGATGCTGAGGCCAGTGATCGGGATCAGCAAGGAGAAAAGCGCCAGCGACGGGATCGTATAGAGGATCCCCGTCAGCGAGATGACCGGCCCGCGAAGAACGCGCTCACGCCAGGCGAGCAGCCCCAGCGGCAACGCAATCAGCACGCCGAGGCCGACCGCGACCACGGTAAGCTCGATGTGCTGGCTGAGCGCCGCCCCAATTACGTCCAGGTGGCGGGTCGTCCAATCCCACCGGATCCAGGGGTCGTCGACGGCTCCCACGACTCCGGTGGCGAGCATGGCGCCGATCCTATCAGCCATCCAGGCGGCCCGCAATTTACAGTAGGAGTTTCTAATGATCCGGCTTCAAGGGGTCAGCAAGCGCTTCGGGGACCAGGCTGCGGTCCGCGACCTTAGCATCGAGTTTTCGACCGGACAGCTGACCATGCTGGTGGGTCCGTCAGGCTGCGGCAAGACGACCACGCTGAAGATGATCAATCGATTGATCGAACCAAGTGGCGGCCGGATCTTTCACGACGAGCAGGACGTGACGCACATCGACCCGATCACGTTGCGGCTGCGCATGGGGTACGTCATCCAGAACGTCGGGCTCTTCCCGCATATGACGATTGCCGACAACATCGCGACCGTGCCACGGCTGCTTGGCTGGGACCGGGCGCGGATCCGCAATCGCGTCGATGACCTCCTTCGGCTCGTAGGTCTGGAGCCCAGCCAGTACGGCAAGCGTTATCCTCACCAGCTCTCCGGTGGACAGCGACAGCGCGTCGGCGTGGCGCGCGCGCTCGGTGCGGATCCCCCCGTCCTGCTGATGGACGAGCCCTTCGGTGCCATCGACCGGATTGCGAGGGAACGGCTGCAGAACGAGTTCTTGCGGATCCAGCGAGAAGTACGAAAGACGGTCATCTTCGTGACCCACGACATCGATGAGGCGATCAAGCTCGGGGATCGGATCGCGATCATGAATCTGGGTCAGCTGGTTCAATACGACACCCCGGCCGCGATCCTCGCCAAGCCCGCCTCGGATCTGGTCGTCGAATTGCTGGGACCGGATCGTGGCTTGAAGCGCCTCTCCGTGACGTCGATCGACCTGGATGCGCTGGACCGTCCTCCGGTGGTCCATCCGGAGGATTCGCTTAGCAAGGCCCGCAGCCTGCTGGATGGGCGTTGGAGCCGGGTGATCGTGCTCGACGAGAAGGACCACCCGGTTGGCGAGCTCGATCGGAGCAAAACCGAAGGCGATGGCCGGGTCGCCGATCGGCTGCAGCCCCTGGATGCGATCGTGGCGGCGGACCGGACGCTCTACGACGCCTTCTCACAGATGCTGATCCATCACGCGAGGTGGGTCGCGATCGTGGATCACGATCGGTTTTGCGGGGTGCTCACTCCGGAAGCGTTCGTGGCGGCGATCCAACGGGTCCCCGCCGAGCTCGAAGGGACCACCGCCGCTCGATGATCGATGCGCGAGCGAGAGGTTATGCGCTCTTGCGGCGCCGGGCGGGCGCATGCCGCCGTGGGGCGCCAGCCTTGCGTTCCGGCTGCCGACCCTTCTTCTTCGTCTGCTCGATACTTGCCCGTAGGGCCTCCATCAGGTCGACGACCTTGCCACCCTTCTCGGTCGGTGCCTCCGGCAGCGGTGCCCCTTCGACCTTCGCCTTGATCACCTTTTTGAGCGCCGCCTGGTACTTGTCCTCGTAGCGCTCCGGGTCGAAGGTATTGCTCAGATTTTCAACGAGTGAGACGGCCATCTGGAGTTCGTTCGCTGATACCCTGGCGCCGTCCGCCTCCAGGTCTTTCGCGGCCCGGATTTCGTTGGCATACAGCATGGTCTCCATCGATAGCACGCCCTCGTAAGGGCGGACCAGGCACAGACTCTCCTTATCGCGGATCGCCACCTTGGCCACCGCGGCCCGCCCGGTCTCCTCCAGGGCCTGCCGCAGCAACGCGAAGGCCTTCACGCCGGTCTCTTCGGGCGCGAGGTAGTACGCCTTGTCGTAATAGATCGGGTCGACGTCATCCAGCTTGACGAAGTCGGAGATCTCGACCGTGTGCACCGTCTTCACGGGCAAATGTTCGAGGTCGTCCTCGCTGATCGGAACGTACTTCCCTTTCGCGTACTCGTAACCGCGTTCGGTGTCTTCCCAGGAGATCGCCTTCTCGTGTTTCGGACACCAGCGGACGTTCTTCAGCCGCACGCCGTCGGCCTTGTGCAGCAGATGGAAGTGGACGTCGTGCGACTCGGTCGCCGTGTATAGACGGACCGGGATGCTCACCATCCCGAACGAGATGGTGCCGGTCCAGATCGCCCGCGGGCTCCGAGGCGCCATTTCTGATATCGATGGTATCAGGTTCGCTGAGGGCGGGTCCTGCTGTTTTCAGGCGCCCGGCTAGACTCCGGTCCTGTCTCCGGCACTGCTTGGGCTGGGCCTGCTCGCCGCCGTCTTCCACGCCGCCTGGAACCCCATGTTGAAGGCCTCCGAGGGACCGATGGCGCTTGCAGCCCGGGCGACCGCGTACGGGACGCTGGCTTCTTTTCCAGTGGTGGCGGTCCTCTGGTTCCTCCACGGCCGCCCCGGGATGCCTGGTTCCGCCTGGGCGGTCGTCATCGCCTCCGCAGTGCTGGAGTTGCTCTACTTCATCGCGCTGACGAATGCGTACCAGCGCGGCGAGCTGTCGGTCGTGTACCCGATTGCCCGAGGGACCGCGCCGCTGCTGGCGGTAGCGGTGGGTTTACTGCTCCTGGGCGAACGGGTCCAGCTGCCGGCCCTGGTCGGCATTGGCTGCCTGCTGGCGGGCATCTGGGCGATTCGCCGCCCGACCCCGGCATCGGCCGCCCTGCTTCCCGCGCTGATTACCGGAGTGCTGATCGGGGCATACAGTTCGGTCGACCGGGTCGGCGTCCGGCTCGTCGCACCGTGGCTCTATGGCTGGCTGCTCTGGTTCTTTGAAGCCGCCTTGCTGCTGCTCTATACCCGGGTTCGTCGAGTCGCCGGTGCAAACCTGCGGATCGAGCCCGCCCGGTCGCTGCTGGTCGGCATCCTGATGACGACAACCTACTTCATGATCCTCTTTGCCTTGAGCGTGGCGCCGCTGGCGATCGTGGCCCCGTTGCGCGAGTCGGCCATCGTCCTCGTCACGGCGTGGGGAATCTGGCGGCTCAGGGAACGGCGCGGCGCCTGGCTGCGCATTGGCGGGGCGCTGATCATCCTTGTCGGGATCGGCCTGCTCACGACCAGCTGACGCGACGCCCGTGGCGAAACGGGCTTCGCGCTAAGCCCGCCATCCCGTAACGGCGATATACCGCGCCAACCCGTTGTTTGGATGAATCAGGACGATCGGCGCCAGGCAGGTTTCGGGCAGCGTGACATGGTCGCTGATTTCGGCGTCGCCACGGCTTGAGAGGTTGGCCGGCCGAGTCGTTGCCGCCGGGCTAACGTTAGCGTCGCCGCCACAGTAGAGCGAGGCTGAGACCGTGGTGACCGGCCCCGGCGTTCCCAGCCCAGGAATGACCAGGCCGTCGAGCTCGACATTGAATTCGCCCTCCGGCGTGATGGAGACGCGGCCATGATTGAGCACCCATGGGACGCCTCCAGCCGTGACACTATGGAAGGGCGGATCCGTCGGATGGCTTGGCGCCAGCGTCGAATGTAAGGACCCTGCGGCCGAACTCGCGCCGGCGGTGATGACAAGCCCCGCAACAGCGGCGATCGCCACGATCGGTGAGAACACGAGCTTCCTCGTACTGAGCATCAAGACTTCCTCCCTTGGTGAAGTGGCTAGAAGCGCTGTCTGCCTGATACGCATCTCCGTTACGCGCATCGCGCTCGGAGATCGCAGACAATGGTCGGGGCGAGTGGATTTGAACCACCGACCTCGCGGTCCCGAACCGCGCACTCTAACCTGGCTGAGCTACGCCCCGGTCGGCGAAAGCAATGATACCCTCTCCAGTGCACCTGCCCTGATGCCCTCGTAGCTCAGTGGATTAGAGCGCCGCCGTCCTAAGGCGGGCGTCGCAGGTTCGAGTCCTGCCGAGGGCACCATCCTTCGATCACCGGCCTACCATTGGTGCGTGGTCGCTGTCCAAATGAGTCCCGCCCTCAAGCCGGTGGCCTTCCTCCTGGGGACATGGCGCGGCGAAGGCCAGGGTGAGTATCCGACCATCAAGGCGTTCCGCTACCGAGAAGAAATCCGCTTCGCCCACAACGGGAAGGCCTTCTTGATCTACAGCCAGCGAACCGAAGCGATCGACAGCGACCAGCCGATGCACGCCGAGACCGGCTACCTCCGCGTCGTTGGGGATGACCAGGTCGAATTCGTGATCGCGCAGCCGATCGGTTTTGCCGAGATCTCGCCTGGACGCATCAGCGGCACCCGGATCGATGTCGAATCGAGCACGGTTGGGCGCACGCCGACCGCCAAAGCGGTGACATCGATCAGCCGGTCGCTATGGGTCGAGGGTGAGACCCTGCACTGCGAAACCCGGATGGCGATGGAAGGCGTCCCCATGGTCCGCCACCTTATGGCCAGTTTTCACCGGATCGACTAGCGCGCAACCCGCTGCTGGGCTCGCCGGACGATCCCGGGAACAACGCGACGCGGCAGCAGCCGGGGCAACCAGGGCACCAGTTTGTTGGCGAACCCGGGGATGACCAGCGGCTTGCCGGCCATCAGTCCGCGGTAGCCGGCGATCGCCACCGACCGTGCGTCCGCGATCGACCCTTGCACCAGCCGGGAATCTTCCATCGCGCCACGTTTCTGGAAGCCGGTCCGCGTAGGACCCGGACACAGCGCCGTCACCGTGACCCCGGTGCCCCGCAGCTCGTGGGCCAGTGCCTCCGAAAAGGAGAGCACGTACGCCTTGCTCGCGTAATAGACGGCCATCAAGGGACCCGGTTCGAACGCCGCCGTCGACGCCAGGTTGAGAATCCGTCCGGCCCCGCGCTGCACCATACCCGTGAGAAAGAGCTTGGTCAGCGCCGTCAACGCGACGACGTTCACTGCCAGCATGTCCAGCTCCGACTGCAGGTCCGTTTCCGCGAATAAGCCGAAGACGGGAAAGCCCGCGTTGTTCACCAGCACATCGACGATAAGCGAGGCGGCAGTGACCTCCTCGTAGATCTCATCGACCGCCGCCGGCTTACAGAGGTCCCTGGCAACCACCAAGGTCTTGACGTGATGGTCCTGCTCGAGCCGGGTGGCGAGCTCGCTGAGCTTGTCATGGCTGCGGGCCACGAGGACGCAATCGAAGCCGTGCTGCGCAAAGACAACGGCTAGCTCCAGGCCGATGCCGCCCGACGCGCCGGTGATCAGCGCCGTCTTGCTCATGCTTCTGATTGGCTGAACACCTTCTCGCCGGCTCGGACCGGCAACGTCAGCCAGTTTTCCCGAGGGGCGAGCGGGCAGGCCCAGCGAGCGTCATAGGCGCAGGACGGGTTGTACGCGTAATTGAAGTCGATGACGACCTCAGGTGATCCGGCGCCCAGCTCCAGCGCGAGCCCATCCGTGTTTTTGGCGGTGTCGAACAGGTAGCGGCCACCGCCGTAGGTTTCGCGGCCCGACGTCGCATCGCGAAAAGGGAGAAACAGCCCGCCCCGGTAACCGACCAGGCTGAAGACGGTCAGCTGGCAGGTGTTGCCGCTCACCGAAAAACGCAGGCGGCCGGCGCGACGATAGCGGATGACACCATCCTCTCCGCCGGTATCGATTTCGATCGCATCGCCTGATGGCGTCGGCTCGACATGGCAGTGGATTCGAAACGAGGGATCGGGCTCGAAGTAGTCAAGGCCGGCGAAACTGGGGCGGGAACGGATCGAGAGCGGAGATTGGGGATGGGTCCGAAACAGCTCGTCACGGGCCTTGCGGAATTTCGGCAGCGCCTCCGGGCCAGAAAGCCGATAGAGGTCGCCGACGCGGCGGCGCCAGTCAGCCAGGTCGAGGTAGTCCTGCGGTTGTCGCGCGGCTTCCACCGGTACGGCGTCAGGAAGGCTGCTCAGACGGTGCGCTCGGCCGCCTGGACCGCCGGCTCGCGCTCGGCCGGCCGCGGTTCCATGCTCGACACGCCGTCACCTTGCGCCGGCGAGCCGTCTGTCGAACCAGCAGCCGCGGCGCCGTTGCCAAAACCGCCCCGACGCCGTCCGCGGCGGCGGCGGTATTTGCGGGGCGCGGCGGCCGGAACTCCGCCTTCGACGGTCGGCGGCTGACCATCCTGTGGCTCAGTCCCGTTGCTGGCGACGGGCGCGCCAGCCGGGACCGGACGCGGACCAAAGCCGCGACGGCGTCGACGCCCACCCGCCGGCCCAGTGGCGCGCTGCCGGCGGCGATCGCCACGGCGCCGGGCACCAACCGCCTGGTCCATGGCATGCACGGCGCCGATGCCCGCGACCCGGCCTTCTCGCTCGATGTGCTCGAGCAGCGGTCGATAGAGGTCCTGCCCTTCACGACCCGTCATCGTCTCGATATCGCCGACCACCACCAGCAGCTGCTTGGCGCGAGAGATGGCCACGTTCAATCGCTGCGCCTTCTTGAGGAAGCCGATGCGCTCCGCCTCATTACTCCGCACCAGGCTGAGGATGACGACGTCCGCCTCTTCGCCCTCGAACGCGTCAACGGTGTCGACCGCCAGCCCGGGGAGCGCCATCATGCGCAGTTCCCGTTTCAGCTGGGTCACCTGGTCCTGGTACATCGCGATCACCGCCACGCGAAGATGCTCGAGGCCCAGCCGTTGGAGATGCCGAACCACCCGGCCAACCGCCTCGATTTCGGCGCGGTTCGACAGGCTGCCCGAGCCACCTTTCTTCTCGCGTCCGCGGATCGTCAGCCAGGTGAGGTTTCGATTGAACGGCCACGGGAGCGGTGAGCGTAAAGCGGCCATCTCCGGTGAATTCCGGAGCCGGCCGTCGTAGGAGGCGACGGATACATAGCTCCCGATCGGCGCGGCCATCCGGTACTGCTCATCGAGCATGATGACGTTGGTCTCCGGAACCACGGCCCAGCTGAGCTCGAAGAAGCTTGCGTCCCGTACCATCGACTTCGCCTCGTCATCATCCACCGGGAAGGCGGCCGCGCTCTCGTCCAGCACCGGCGGCAGCTGGCGGTGATCGCCGACCAGCAGCCAGCGCGGCGCGAGCCGTAACAGCGGCAGCGTCTCGGTAAAGCGGACCTTATTCGCCTCGTCGAGGATCAGCCAGTCGAACATCTCGGCCTCCTTGCAGGCGAGCGCGATCCGGTTGACCGTGCCGAACACGACGTGCGCATTGCGGACCCGTGGGTCGTCGGCTTCCACGATGCTGGGACGAAACTTCGGATCGACTTTCTCCGGCTCGGCGATGCGCACCATGCGCAGGGTGTCGAGACCCTGAAGCCGTTCCTGCGCGTTGTCGACGGCCGTGTTGGCGTGCGACGTCATGAGGATGCGAACGTTCGGATCGCGGGCGACGAGCTGTCGCACCGTTTCAACGATCGAGGTCGTCTTACCGGTTCCCGGCGGACCCTGCACCAGCTGCATGCTCCCGGGGAAGAGGTTGACCGCACTTCGCACCGCGTGTTGCTGGCTCGGATTGAGCCGTTCGTCGAAGGGCTGCAGCTCGGCGACACCCGGAGGGAGCACCTCATCGGGAGCGATCAGCAGCGCCGCGACGCGCCGCAGGCTGATGTCCCCGTTGGCGAAGCCGTTCAGGGTCCGCTGCTGCACCTCGACGACGGCGGTGATCGGCTGGGGGCGAATCGTGCCCGGCCCAAGGGGTCCCTCGTCACGGAGCTTGACCAGCCAGCGGCGCCCTCCGCCTTCGCCCCGGAGGAGCGCGCCCTCGCGTTCGGCCCCGTGCGCCGGGCGGATGACGACGCGATCACCCTCTTTGAAGCCACCGCGACGGCTGAGCACGAGCAGCGCGCCGGCGCTGCGATCTCCGTTGCTTGCGCCGCAGACGCTGCATTTGGCCCCGTTGACCTGGAGGTTCTCGCATTTGCTGCAGATGACGCCTTCGGTCTCGACCTCGAACGGTCGAGCGTCCTGCTCCGCCTGCCACGCCAGCCATTGCCGCTCGTGGTTCGCGAACGCCTGACCCCCCAGCACCAGGGGGAGTTGAGCGGCCTCCTCGAGGGCGGTCAGCTGGCGGCGGACCCAGTCCTCTTCTGGCACGTACTGAGCCGGCTGCAGGGTGGCCTCGGCCACCTCCACGGTCAGCACGTCACCAGCATCCTTGGTCGGGTCGGGATCCGGCTGGACGCGCTCGACCACGAAGGCGAGGTCGCGACCGGGCAAGCCAAAGAGCTGCCCGACCAGGCCAAACCGCTCGATGCTTGTCTCGGTCCGCTTCTGCAGGTTCAGCGTGTACCGAACCGGCGAGTGTTTCAGGTCAACGTACCCGTCGCCCTCGGTGGCCTCCGTGAGCAGGGCCATCAAGGCGTCCTGGCCGAGGTGCGCGAGCAGCGTCTCCGCCTGGCTCTCCGCGGCCGCGCAGACGTTCAGCCGGACCGCCGTAATGTCAGGCGCCCGATGGGCGAACGGCGACCCCGCGGCGACAGGCGGCAACCGTAAGGTCAATGGCGCTCCTTATGGCGCATAAGATTGGGCCTGGCTCCCCAGTGGGCCGACAGCTTGCCACCCCTTCTGCGGAGCGTCGGACAGGCCAAATTGGCGACCTGTCTAAACCCGGCCCCAGTATAGCGCCAAATAGGGGTGTCTGCCAGTTCGGCGGTTGCCCTAGCCTGTTAGATGCAGTGGCGAAGGCAGTACCCCTCAGCCGGTCGCAATGGCGCATCCAGCGCGCCCTCGAGATGGCGCCGGGCGCCCTCACCTGGACCATCCTGATCGCCCCGATCGTCGCGTCCTTCATCTTCGCGCCCTACATCGCGATTGCGATCTTCGTCATCGACATCTACTGGTTCATGCGCACGGCGGTGGTGGTGGTCGGCATCCGTACGGCCTATCGAAGGATGAAGGCGGCGATGCTGGTCGACTGGTGGCAGCGATGCCTGAGCCTTGAGGTCCCCAGGGAGGGTCCGGATCCCAAAAGCATCGTCCATGCGGTCCTGATCCCGACTTACACCGAGCCCTATGCCATCCTGCGGGAGACCGTTCGCGCCATCGCCGAGGCCGAATACCCGGTCGAGAACAAGGTCGTGGCCATCATCACCCGGGAAAGCGATCGTCCGGGCTGGGAAAACGTCGCGCGGCTGCAGCAGGAGTTCGGATCGAGGCTGCGGGCCTTCCTCCACATCAAGGATCCGCTGCTTCCCGGCATCGTCGTCGGGAAGTCCGCGGCGATGGCCTACGGGGGCCCGGTGCTGCGTCGAGAACTGGAGGCAATGGGTCTCGACCCCCAGCACGTCATCGTTACCGACCTCGATTCCGATTTCCGGGTGCATCGGCAGTATTTCTCCTACATCACCTATCACTACATCACCGATCCCGGCCGGCTTGAGCGCATCTATCAGCCGATCCCGATGTTCCACAACAATCTCTGGCGCGTGCCGTTCGCGGTCCGCATCATGGCGAGCGCCTGCACGCAGTGGCAGATGTTCCTCTCTTCCCGGCCTGATCGCCTGGTGGCCTTCAGCAGCTACTCGATGTCACTCCAGCTCGTGATCACGGCCGGCTACTGGGATGACGATGTCATCCCCGAGGACTCACGCTTCTACTGGAAGTCCTTCTTTGCCACGCACGGCGGGATGCGCGTGGTTCCGGTCTTCCTACCGGTCTACGGCGATGCCCCCGAGGCTTCCGACCGCGGCGTCTTCTGGGAGCGGGCCAAGACCCACGCCAACCAGTACAACCAGATCAAGCGCTGGGCCTGGGGTGTCAGTGACGTGCCTTATGTCACGGTTCGGCTGCTGCGCCATCCGGAGATCCCGGTCTGGCTGCGGGCGCGCCGCTACGGCTATATGGTCTTCAACCATCTGACCTGGACGACGCTGCCGGTGCTGCTGCTCTTCGGCGCCGCGCTCCCGAGGATGCTCCAATTCGACTGGAACCTGACCACCCGGGCCGAGAGCCTCGGAACCTGGGCCTTCGTCCTGATCAACATCGCGTTCCTCAACATCGCCGCCCTGATCCTGGTCGAACGCAAGATCAATCCACCGATGCCGCGCCAGTGGAGCTACCCTCATCAGGTCTGGGCATATCTTCAGCTCGGTCTCTATCCCGTGGTCGGCCTGATCTTCAGCGTCCTGCCGGCGCTCGAGGCGCAGACCCGGCTGATGGTCGGCATGTATCTCGAGTACAAAGTCACCGAGAAGGTCGCGGAGAGCGGCACCATCGAAGGCACCGCCTGATCCCTTCAGGCAATCGCGGTCCCGGCGCGCCGATCGCCTGACGCGGGTCGTAGCAGGACGTAGGCGGTAAGTCCGGCGATGATCACGGCGCCGTACAGCCCAACTGAGGAGAGCCAGCTAAGCGTTGGGCTGGATTGATAGACGGTTGCCCGGGCGCTGTCGAACTGTGCCTGCGCTTCGAGCAGCAGCCAACCGGCGACGCCGATCACGAACAACCACCAGCGCCGGCCCAACTGGACCCAGATGAAGACGATGGCGAGCAGCAGCGGCGTGTAGTTCCAGAACGAGTTCTTGGGGGCGGCGATCACGCCCAGACACAGGGTGAGCGCCAGGGCCCCTTCCCAGGAGCGCTCCCGTGCGGCCCACAGCGCACCGATGGTCAGCAGCCCAAGGAGCGTGACGAGGGCCAGCATCAATGGTTCAACCGGGAGCCCGGGATACGGTGGGCGTGTCCAGGTGGAGGCGATCGCCAACCGGCTGACCCAACCGTTGATCGACTCGTTGCTCCAATAGGTATCCGGGCCCAGGAAGGAGCGCGCGGTCCCCAGGCCGCCCCCTGGGACGGTCAGCTGCAAGAGGCTGAGCAGAACGAACAACGCCAGGCCATTCCGTAGGGCTCGCCAACGACCTCGCAACAGGGCGGCCAAAAAGCCGGTCAGGGGATAGAGCTTGACCGCACCGGCCACGCCCAGCATGGGTCCCGGAGCAACGCAGCGATAGGAAACCGCCAGCAGCAGGAGGACGACGAGATTCGCCTGTCCAAAGTAGAGCGAGCCGATCACGGGAGGAAAAAGCCCGGCGGCCGCACCACCGACCAGCGCCACGGGCCATCCGAGACCGGCGATGGAGCCAAGCAGCAGCCCAATGGCAAGCGGCAGGGCGACCAGGCTAAGGATGGTGAAGAGAAACGCAGCCTGCTGCGCGGAAATCAGCGCCAGCGGTCTGAGCAGTTCGGCCAAAAAGATCGGATACGAATAGCCGGTGCCGGTTTCGCTAGCCACGCCGGCTTGCTGTTGAACGCCATGTAATGCGGCCAGGTCGTAGGGGTTCAGCCCGCGGTTGAGCAGCACCGCCGCGGCCCAATAGTCGTAGAAGTCATTGAAGAGACCGGACGGCCCGCGCGTCAGGACACTATGAAAGACACGCGCCAGTGCGACCAGCGCCGCCAGCACACCACCGGCCAATGCCGGGAAGGGCAGCAGGCCGCCGAACCGGCGGGCTAGCGTAGTCCGACCGCGCGCTGGACGCGTGCCAGGGTGGCGTTCGCGGTCGGCGAAAGGCGATCGGCCGCCGAGCGAAGGCGCCGCATCAGGGCCGGGTCATCCGACCGAATCGCTCGATACCGCTCCTGGATGGGCGCCAAGGCCTCGATGACCGCGTCCGCGACCCGGCCCTTTAGCACGCTGTATGGCTTGCCGGCAAACTCCTGCTCCACCTCGGCCCACTCCTTGCCGCAGATCGTTCGGTAAATCTCCAGCAGGTTGGCGACACCCGCGCCAGCGGGAAAGCGCACCGCCGGCTCGGCGTCGGTCTGCGCCCTGGCGAATTTTTTCCGGATGGTATCCGGGCTGTCGAGCATGAAGATTGCATGACCCGGAGCTTTGATCGCGAGGCTCTTGCTCATCTTGGTCTCCGGGTTGTCGAGGCCCATGATGCGCGCGCCTGCTTTTTGGATCAGGGCATCGGGCATCGTGAAGATGGGCCCGAATCGCTGATTGATTCGCTGCCCAATGTCACGGGTGAGCTCGATGTGCTGCCGCTGGTCTTCACCAACCGGGACGAGGTTCGTGTCATAGAGCAAGATGTCGGCGGCTTGAAGTACCGGGTAGACGAGCAAGCCACTGCCGACTCGCTCATGGGATTGACGGCCAGCCTTTTCCTTAAAGGCCACCATTCGTTCCAGCCAGCCCATCGGGGTATAGCACTCCAGGACCCAGGCGAGCTCCGAGTGAGCCGGGATGTGTGACTGCACAAAAATCGCGGCATGCTGCTCCGAGATCCCGGCGGCGAGGTACGTTGCAGCGAGATCGAGGATGCGTTCCTGCAAGACCGATGGGTCGTAGGGCAGCGTCATCGCATGCAGGTCGACAATGCAGAAGATGTTGTCGTACTTGTCCTGGTCGCGGACCCAGTTGCGGATCGCACCCAGGTAGTTGCCCAGGTGCAATCCACCGCTTGGCTGGATGCCGCTGAACACACGAGGTTTGCTCGCGCCGGGCGCAGCCATTTCCGAATGTTAAGCAACGGGTTGCGCCTCAACCGTCGAGGCCGCTAGAGCAGCTCGATCGTATAGGTGAAGTCAGCCTTGACCGTCTTGCCGGCCGAGACGGTGACCTGCTTGGGCCCGGCGAAGCCGCGAGCCGCGGCGCTGTTAGGCGATGAAGCGGGCGCTGCCGGTGAGCCTTGCAGCTCGATGTGCACGCCGTACGTGCCAGGCTTCAGGGTCATCCGGAAAGCTCCACCGGCGTCCGTGGTGGCGGTGGCGCTTTCGGAAGATCCGGCAAGCGAGAGCGTTAGCCGGGCCCCGGCGGCGGCGCTGACGCGGCAGCCGTTCTGATCGATCCGGTAGGCACCGCCGCAGGCGCGGATGGTGACGTGCCCGGCCACCGTCCCGGTTGACGGCCCGAAGATGGCCGGGCCAGCCGCGCACCCGCACAGCAAGAGGGCGAGCATCGCCAGCCAGGCGCGCCGGAGCATCATCAAGGATTAGACGGAAATCGCAGACGAAAAGTTCCGGCGTGCGTTGCGCAGGCTGGCCGTACGGGAAGAAGCTCGACTACAATCCGCGCCGTGGCCGAGCGGCTCGCCTCGCGCACGCTTCGAAACAGCGTGCTGGTCGTCGGGGCGAGAGCCGTGGCGAAGATCGGCGTCTTCATCGTCGTCGCGCTCATGCTTCGGTACCTGAGGCCAGAGGAATACGGGCGCTTCGCCGCGATGATCGTCTATGTGACGCTGATCGGCGTCATCGCCGACCTGGGCTTGCAGACGGTCTTTATCCGTGACGCATCCCGTGACCGGCAAGTCTTCCTGCGATATCTCGGCAACCTGATCAGCGCCCGACTGGTTTTCTCGCTACTGGCGCTCATTGTGCTTGCCGCCGTCCTGCGCCTGGTCAGCCCGGCGCTTTTTCCCTACACGCTCGCCGGCTTCGTCCTCCTCGTGACCACCAGCTATTCGAGCTTGCTACGCGCGATCTTTTACATCCGGGGCCGCCTGGGCTACGAGGCGATCGCCATCGTGATCGAGGCGGTCATCGTCCTCGCACTGGCGCTCTACGCGATTCGAGGGCACGCGAGCTGGGACGCCTTCCTCTGGTGTTACTCAGCCGGCTACCTGTTCACGTCACTCTTCGCCATCATCGTCCTTCGGCTCCGCTGGCGAGAGCCCATTCCCATTCGCTTCGAGCCGGCCCTGTTGCGCACCGTCCTCCTGTCGGGGATCCCGCTGGCCCTCGGCTTCACCATCACGAGCATCTACGCCCAGGTCGACGTGGTGCTGCTGCAGCTGTTCAAGGGATTCACAATGGTCGGCTGGTACTCCGCGGCGAATCGCTACATCGATGCGGTCGCGTGGGTTCCTCAATCCGCGATGGGCGCGGTGTTCCCGGCGCTCTCGATGGTTGCCGCCACCCAGAGGGCGCAGCTGACCTTCGCCTACGAAAAGTCGTACAAGATGCTTGCCCTGGTAGGGCTGCCGCTGGCCGTCGGCATCGGGGTGATGGCGTTCCCATTGATCCGCCTGCTGGCGCCGAACGGCCACTTCGATCCGGCGATCCCGGCGCTGCAGATTCTGGCGCCGTCGGTCCTCTTGCTCTTTGTCAACAACGCGTTTATCTACACCCTCACGGCCATCAACCGGCAGCTCGACTTCACCCGGCTCTCGGTGGTCACGCTGGTTATCAACGTCGTCCTCAACCTGGCCCTGATCCCACCCTACGGCTTTACCGGCGCGGCCGCCGCCGCGACGCTGACCGAGCTCGCCGTCTTTATCGGCGGATGGCGGCTGCTGCGCAACCAGGAGCTGCGATTACCGGTGGTCAGCAGCCTCATCGGGATTATCGCCAGTGCGCTCGTCATGGGGATCGTCGTGTACCTCGTCCGCTCCTGGTCGCTGGTCGCGGTCGGCGCCGTCGGCGTCGTGGTTTATGGGGCCGCCCTGATTATGTTTCGAGCCCTGACGCCGGAGGAGTGGTCGATCCTGCGCGCAGGTCTGACCGCCCGGTAGGGAGCGGGGGCTTCTGCCCCTAAACTACTCGCGTGCCGGAGGATGGCGCGGTCGTCCGCGCGCTTGCGGAAAAGATCCGCGACGTGCCGAACTTCCCGAAGGAAGGCATCCTCTTCAAGGACATCACGACGCTGCTTCAGGACGCGCGCGCCTTCCGGCAGGCCGTCGACATGATGGCCGCGACCTACCGCGGAAAAGCCGTCGAGCTGGTGGTCGGCGTCGAGTCACGGGGCTTCATCTTCGGTGGAGCGCTCGCCTACCTGCTGAACGCCGGCTTCGTGCCCGTCCGAAAAGAGGGAAAGCTTCCCGCCAAGAAGCTTTCCGAGGCCTACGCGCTCGAGTACGGGTCGGCGGTGCTGGAGATCCATCAGGACGCGATCAAACCGGGGCAGTCGGTCGTCATCGTCGACGATTTGCTCGCCACCGGTGGCACCGCTCGAGCCACCGCCCGCCTGGTCCAGCAGCTTGGCGGAAAGGTGGTCGGGATCTCATTCCTCATCGAGCTGAAATTGCTGAAGGGCTCGGAGCATCTCGCCGAGTACCACGTCGTCTCGCATTTGCAGCTCTGATGAGCAACCAGGTACAGCCGATCCTCGTGGTGGGCTCGGTCGCCCTGGACACGGTGCACACCCCGACCGAAAGCGCCAGTGATGTCCTCGGCGGTGGCGCCAGCTATTTCTGCCTTTCCGGATCGAGGTTCGCCCCCATCCAGCTG
>Ga0209153_1000574_pt1 | contig 16013 bp, 16 predicted proteins | sample GraSoiAngelo_120_FD_185877 | JGI IMG/M metagenome (GOLD analysis project Ga0209153, IMG submission 185877) | Grasslands soil microbial communities from the Angelo Coastal Reserve, California, USA - 14_0919_09_20cm (SPAdes) (version 2) | ecosystem: Environmental > Terrestrial > Soil > Grasslands ...
GAACGCCTCGACGGCATGCTGGTGCGCGAAGGGCGCGCGGACCTGGCGAAGGCGTGCTTTGAATTCCTGCCAACACGGGCAAAACTTGACCTGCAGGGCTGGGAGGCCGAGGACATTTTTGCCCATTCGTAGCGTTCCTCACATCCCGCGAGAGGCGGACTACCGCCCCGTTTCGGTCATACTTCTACCCAGTGTCGCGGGCTGCATAATCCGGCAATGCCGGGTAGTATAGCTGATCAATCTGTCGCTTCGGAGCAGCGGTGAACTCGGTCCAGAATCCAGCCTACCAAGCCGGGCTAGAGGCGCGCTTTGCCATCGCCGCGCGCCACAGCCGGATGGTGCGGATGCTGCGTGTCGCGGTCCCCGCGGCAGTGGCGCTGTCGCTTGCGGCCATCGTCGCGGTGTCGGTCTTCAATCCATTCCGCATGCTGATGCCGAAGCTGCCGCTCGATATGGGAAACCTTGTCGTCTCCGGCACCAAGATCACGATGGAATCGCCGCATCTGGCAGGCTACTCCACCGATCGGCGACCCTACGAGCTCTGGGCCAAAACGGCGACCCAGGATGTGACCGATCCCGACCATGTCGAGCTCAAGGCGCTTCGCGCCAAGCTTTTGACGGAGGATCAGTCGACCGTCATCCTCGACGCCCGCACCGGCCTGTTCGACAACAAGGCGCAAACGCTCGATCTGCACAAGGACATCTTCCTGCAGACCTCGAGCGGCTATGAGGCACGCCTCAGTCAGGCCTTTGTCGATATGGCGAAGAATACGGTGACGTCGGACGAACACGTCGACGTCAAATTGACAAACGGGACACTCAGTGCCGACCGCTTGCGGATTTACGGCGGCGGCGAGTTCGTGCGATTCGAAGGCAACGTGGTGATGAATCTGGACAGTCTCAATAGCGCTGCCCCCGATCAGGCCGCGGCCATGCCCGCTGCCCCCGTGGAGCCTCCGACGCCAGTGAAGACGCGATCCATTTCCAATAAATCCGCGAACTCGAAGTGATCCCGATGCCGACGTCGTCTCCACGCGCACCTTCGGCTCGACGCATCGCGCGGCATGTATGCGCGTTCGCCCTCGCGCTCGCGACAATCGCGGCCGGCGAGGCCGGCGCACAAAGCGCGGTTAACGGCGTGCCCAACGCGATGCAGGGTTTCTCGCAAAATCGCGACCAGCCCATTCACATCGACGCCGCCACGCTCGAGATGCGCGACAAGAAAAAGGAAGCGACCTTCTCCGGCAATGTGAAGGTGGTGCAAGGCGACACCACCATGACGTCGAAGACGCTGGTGGTGTTCTACGAATCCACACAGGCGCCCGCCGCCGCGCCCGCGCCGCCTGCCAACAGCAAAGCCGCGGCCAAATCAGCCCCGATGCAATCCACCACGCCCGGTCCCGGCGGCAGTTCGTCGATCAAGCGGCTGGAGGCGCGCGGCAACGTGGTCGTGACCCAGAAGGATCAAGTCGTGACCGGAGAGACCGCGGTATTCGATACCAAGAGCAACTTGATCACCATGCTTGGCGGGGTCGTCCTGACCCAGGGCAAGAACGTGCTGCGCGGTGACCGGCTGCTGGTGGACATGACGACGGGGGTGTCGCGCGTGGAATCCGATTCAGGGCGGGTGCAGGGCCTGTTTCAGTCGTCCGGCCAGACCGGCGGTCCGATACTGCCGGGTGGCCCAGCCACCGCCGGCCCATCGACTGGCTCAAATAAACCAAAATAATATCAATCACTTGTATGGCGCCTCGGCCGGTCGAGGTTGAACCCCGCGGCGGCAGGCTGTATCTACCAGCAGGCGATGCAACGGCGGAACTCGCGGGTGCTTCGCTGGGCAAGGGACATCCATTCCTTCATGCTGCGCGTGCGAATCAAGCCGTCGCGCCGGGTTGCGGGATCACCGTGAAAGGCTGAGCGAAGCGGGGATGGTGGATATTCTCGGCATGTTCCGTCGACGCCCCGCCAAACGCGGCCGGGCTGGATTTGCGCGCGCGCGTGACGACATCACCGCGCTTGGCGATTCCTTCGGCAACATGCTGACGAAGCCGGTCCGCGATGCGCCGCCGATCGCGCGCGATGGGCCGCAGCCCGGCCTTGATTTGCCCCGGCCACCGCCGCCGAGAGTCGATCATCCGCCACGTGCCGAAAAGCCGCGCCCCCGCGCCAAGCCGGCGAACCAGCCCACCAGGACCAATGCCCAGACCAGTGCCAAGGCCGGTGCGAAGACCAACGGCGCTGGCGGCCCGCAGTTGTTGCGGCGGCCGGGCTATCTGGCTGTGCATAGCGTGGAAAAAAGTTTTGGCACCCGCCAGGTGGTGCGCGGCGTCAGCATCTATGTCCGCCGCGGCGAGGCTGTCGGTCTGCTCGGCCCGAACGGCGCCGGCAAGACCACGGTGTTCTACATGATCACCGGCCTGATCAAGGCCGATCGCGGCGCCATCGAACTCGATGGCCACGACGTCACCAAGCTGCCGATGTACCAGCGCGCCCGGCTTGGCATCGGTTATTTGCCGCAGGAAGCCTCGATCTTTCGCGGTCTTACCGTGGAGCAGAACATCCGCGCGGTGCTGGAGGTCGTCGAGCCTTCACGCAAGAAGCGCGAGGCGGAGCTTGATTCGCTGCTCGACGAATTCAACATCGCGCGGTTGCGCAAGACACCGTCGATCGCGCTGTCGGGCGGCGAGCGGCGGCGCGTCGAAATCGCCCGCGCGCTGGCCACCCGCCCCAATTACATGCTGCTCGACGAACCCTTCGCCGGCATCGATCCGATCGCGGTGGGCGACATTCAGGACCTCGTGCGCCATCTCACCAATCGCGGCATCGGCGTCTTGATCACCGACCACAATGTGCGGGAAACATTAGGCCTGACCGATCGCGCCTATATTGTCTATGCGGGGGAGATCTTGACCGAAGGCAATCCGGACGAGATCGTGAACAACCCGGACGTCCGCCGTCTTTACCTTGGCGAGGAATTCCGGCTCTGATCCTGGCGTTGCCGCTGCCAAACCGGTAACCACCTTTGCCGATCGGGCCTTAATCAGATTTTCCAATCCGTCAAGGCGTGTACATCAGCTTTGGACTAAGCTAAGCAAGAATCGGACCAGTTTTTACGGATCGTTCTTGCCTCCATGGCGCTGACGCAGAGATTAGAGTTCCGCCAGTCCCAGTCGCTGGTGATGACGCCGCAGCTGATGCAGGCCATCAAGCTGCTGCAGCTGTCCAATCTCGACCTTTCGGCCTTTGTCGAGGAAGAATTGGAGCGCAATCCGCTGCTGGAGCGGGCCAGCGAGGGCATCGAACCGACGGTCGCCGGAGAGGCGGCGCCGGAACGGGCCGAATTCTCCGATTCCGATGCTGCGGTCGGGGTCTACTATGGCGAGGATTCCGGTTCCAATCCTTCCGAGATAATGAATGGCGCGGCGGATAGCTTCGAGCCGGCCCAGGAAGAGTGGATGAACCGCGACCTCGGCAGCCGCGCCGAGATCGAGCAAACGCTGGATACGCGTCTCGACAACGTCTTTTCCGAAGAGCCCGCGGAAGCGGCCGCCCGCAATGCGCAGGACGCTGCGCCGACCGCCTACACCGAATGGGGCGGCGGCGCCTCCAATGATGACGACTACAACCTTGAAGCCTTCGTCGCGGCCGAAGTGACTCTTGGCGACCATCTCGCCGAGCAGCTTGCGGTGGCATTCTCCGCACCTGCGCAGCGCATGATCGGACAATACCTGATCGATCTCGTGGATGAGGCAGGTTATTTGCCGGGCGATCTCGGCCAGGCCGCCGATCGGCTCGGTGCATCGGCGGAGGATGTCGAGGCGGTACTCGCGGTGCTGCAGAAGTTCGATCCGCCCGGCGTCTGCGCGCGGAATTTGAGTGAATGCCTGGCGATTCAGCTTCGCGAGCTCAACCGCTACGACCCGGCGATGCAGGCTTTGGTCGAGCACCTTGATCTCCTGGCCAAGCGTGACATTGGCAGCTTACGCAAATTCTGCGGCGTCGACGACGAGGACATCGCCGATATGATCGGCGAGATCAGGCGTCTCAATCCGAAGCCGGGCTTAAAATTCGGCGCCGCGCGCATGCAGGCCATGGTGCCCGACGTTTATGTGCGCCCCGGGCCCGACGGGGGCTGGCATGTCGAGCTCAACAGCGACACGCTGCCGCGCGTGCTGGTCAATCAGACCTATTACAGCGAGCTGTCGAAGACGATCCGCAAGGACGGCGACAAGTCCTACTTCACCGATTGCCTGCAGAACGCGACGTGGCTGGTGCGCGCGCTCGATCAGCGCGCCCGCACCATCCTGAAAGTTGCCACCGAGATCGTGCGGCAACAGGATGGCTTCTTCACCCACGGCGTTGCGCATCTGAGGCCGCTCAATCTCAAGGCGGTGGCGGATGCAATCCAGATGCATGAATCCACGGTGTCGCGCGTCACCGCCAACAAATACATGGCGACCAATCGCGGCACGTTCGAATTGAAATATTTCTTTACCGCCTCGATCGCCTCGGCCGATGGCGGCGAGGCGCATTCGGCCGAAGCCGTGCGCCACCACATCAAGCAATTGATCGACGCCGAGGATTCTGGCGCAATTCTCTCCGACGACACCATCGTGGAACGATTGCGCGCATCGGGCATTGATATTGCCCGCCGCACGGTCGCGAAATACCGCGAAGCCATGCGAATTCCATCCTCGGTGCAACGCCGCCGCGACAAGCAAAACTCGCTTCTGCTGCCGACCTGAAGTTTCCCGAAGAGCCGCGATCGGCTTGTATTGCGCCCCGACCAAATCGGATTAGTCTCCTCGAAGTCTCTTCTGAATGGTCTTGGCTCGCTTGCAAAAATCTATCGAGGCATCAACATGACCCTCCGGATTTCTGGTAAAAGCATCAGTGTCGGCGAAGCGCTGCGCGAGCGCGTCAGCGAGCGCACCGAGGAAGTGCTGCGCAAATTTTTCGACGGTAATTATTCCGGCCACATCACCCTGAGCAAGGATGGCTTCGGTTTCCGCACCGACTGCTCGCTGCATCTGGATTCCGGCATCACGCTCGAGGCGGAATCGAATGCCCCCGACGCCTATGCCAGCGCCGACCAGGCGCTGCTGATGATCGAAAAGCGCCTGCGCCGCTACAAGAGCCGGCTAAAGGACCGCTCGGCGCGCAAGGCTTACGCCGAAGCGGTTGCGATGGCCGAAATGATTGCGCCCACGCTCGATGCGCCGAGCTATATCATCGAAGCTCCCGGCGAAGGCGATGACGAAGTCACCGGCTACAGCCCCGTGATCATTGCGGAAGCAACCACGCCGCTGAAGCGGCTATCGGTCTCGGAAGCCGTGATGGAATTGGACCTGACCGGCGCGCCATGCCTGGTATTCCAGCATGGTTCCAGCGGCCGGGTGAACGTCATTTACCGGCGCAGTGACGGCAATGTCGGCTGGATCGATCCCCCTGCCGTAGATTCCCGGAGTGAGGGCCAATGACATTGACGCTTGAGCGATGCCTCCCTATGGTCCGCGGCCTCTTAAACCGTGCAGGAACAGCTTCGCGGCAGTTGGCACCGGGCATGGGTTGGAGTAGAAGCCCCCCAATCTGGATTCGGGCATAAGCCCACTTCCCGCCTCATCTTCTTGATGCCGGCCCGCTACAAACCTATCTCGCAACCTGACAGTCAATTCACCTCGGAACGCCCCATGACGATTACCGATCTGGTCGCACCCGAGGCGATTCTGCCGGCACTGAAGGTCAACAGCAAGAAGCAGGCGCTGCAGGAACTGGCGGCGCGGGCGGCAAGCCTGACCGGGCAGAACGAGCGCTCGGTGTTCGAGGTTCTGCTGCAGCGCGAGAAACTCGGGACCACGGCGGTCGGCTATGGCGTTGCCATCCCGCACGGCAAGCTGCCGAAATTGGAAAAGATCTTCGGCCTGTTTGCGCGGCTTGAGCGCGCGATCGATTTCGAGGCGATGGACGGCCAGCCGGTCGACCTCGTGTTCCTGCTGCTGGCTCCCGAGGGCGCCGGCGCTGATCACCTCAAGGCGCTGGCTCGTATCGCCCGCCTGTTGCGCGACCAGGACATCGCCAAGAAACTGCGCGCCTCGCGCGACGCCCAGGCGATCTATTCCGTGCTGGCATTGCCGCCCGCGAGCGCGGCGTAGTACGCGCGACAAATATCCCGGCTACCGCCATCGAAATGAAAAACGCGGATACGTCCTCGACCATATTGAGGACATACCCGCGTTATCGGCGAATCTTTTTGGGCGCTCAGTTAGCGCCGCGTCGTTGACACCGGCAACCGCCGCCGTCAATGCACGCTGACGGCCTGCAGTTCATTGCTCCAGGCATTGGCAACCGCGGCTTCGCGGCTGTCGGTCAGCATGATCGGTGTGCCGTCGGCGGCGTGAAGCGCGAACAGCTTCAGGCCGGGTGCGATCTTCGGCGCTTGGGGAAACAGCCCCGGCACGTCCTCCGAGCGGATCTGCTTTACATAGGCGATGTGGCCCTCGCCCAGGGTCGCCAGCGCCTCCGGTGAGACGCTCGTCGGTTCGTACCCAACATTACCTTCGGTCATCGTCTCGACTCCTCTATGAGACTAAGCGGTCGAGTCCGCTACTCGTTCCATTATTCGTGTTCATTGATAGCGATTGTCTTAACGATCTTTTCCGGCTCAGGCCGGGCGAGGTCGATCGACAAAAGCCCGTTTTTCAAGTCCGCGCCCAGCACATGCATCCCCTCCGCCAGCACAAAGGTGCGCTGGAAGTGGCGCGCGGCGATGCCGCGATGGATGTATTGCCGGGCCTTGTCCTCCTGCTGGCGGCCACGGATCACGAGTTGGTTTTCCTCAATGGTCACATCGAGTTGGTCGCGGGTAAATCCAGCGACCGCCAGCGTGATGCGCAAGCGCTCCGGTTGACCGTTGGAACGGTCGCACCGCTCGATATTGTAGGGAGGGTATCCGTCGGCGCCTTTGACGACGCGATCGAGCACACGCTCGATTTCGTCAAATCCCAGAAGGAACGGGCTCGATAACGAGGGAACACGAGACATAGTTTACAAAGTCCTCTCGAAGCGACTTTGAAGTTTCAGGGCCCTTACGGCACCCCTTGCCCAGCAATATGGGCATGATTTCAGAGGCTTTCAAGCATGCTGGAACCGGCTCGGAACCCTACGGGTTGATCCTTTTGCGGCCGTCGGCGGCAAATAGGTGCAACTTTTCAGGGGTAGCGGTGGCCCTAATTCGCTCGCCGATGGCCGGGCCGCCCTGTCCGGGGATCCGGACCAGGATTTCCCCAGGCGGCAATTCGCCCGGCTTAGCGCTGACGGTGGGCGTGTCGCCCTGTTCCGCCCGCACGCCATAAATATAGGTCTCCGCGCCAACCCGCTCGATCGCCTCCACGTTAAGGTCGAGGGCCAGGCCGCCGGGAGGCGTGGCGTCGCTCATCACGAGATCCTCGGGGCGGACCCCGAGAATGCTGGCGTCGGTATTGGCAGCATCAAGCTTGATGCCGGGATCAGGAAGCCGCATCAGGTTCATCGGCGGCGCGCCGATGAAGGAGGCGACGAAAGTGGTCGCGGGCTTCTGATAGATGTCGAGCGGGTTGCCGATCTGCTCGACCTCGCCGCCATTCATCACGACCAGAATATCTGCAAGCGTCATCGCCTCGAGCTGGTCGTGGGTAACGTAGATCGATGTGGTCTTCAACCGGCGCTGCAGTTTGCGGATCTCCACCCGCATTGCAATGCGCAGCTTGGCATCGAGGTTGGACAAGGGCTCGTCGAACAGAAACACTTTCGGCTGCCTCACGATGGCGCGGCCCATTGCCACGCGCTGGCGCTGGCCGCCGGAGAGCTGCCGCGGCTTGCGGCCCAGCATTGGTCCGATTTCGAGAATCCGCGCGGCTTCCTGCACGCGGCTATCGATCTCGCCCTTCGCCATGCCGCGGTTACGCAAGCCATAGGCCATGTTGTCGTAGACGCTCATATGCGGATAGAGCGCGTAGTTCTGGAACACCATGGCGATGTCGCGATCGGCCGGTTCGATTTGATTGACGATGCGCCCGCCGATGTCGATCTCACCGCCGGTGATGGTCTCGAGCCCCGCGACCATCCGCAGCAGTGTGGACTTGCCGCAGCCGGAGGGACCGACCAGCACGCAGAACTGGCCGTCGTCGACGCCGAAGTCGATTCCCTTGATGGCCTCGACGCCGCCGGAATAGGTCTTGCGGATATTGCGCAGGGTTACGTTAGCCATCTCGGCCCTTCATTTTTCCGTTTCCACCAGTCCGCGCACGAACAATTTCTGCATGACCACAACGACAAACACCGGGGGCAGCATGGCCAGCACCGCGGTCGCCAATACGACGGGCCATTCGGTCAGGGCGTCGGTGGTGGTGATCATCTTGCGAATGCCGATCTGGATGGTCTGCATGTCGTCGCGCGTGGTGATCAGGAGCGGCCAGAGGTACTGATTCCAGCCCAGGATGAACAGGATCACGAACAGCGCCGCCATGTTGGTGCGCGACAGCGGCAACAACGTATCCCAGAAGAAGCGGAAGGGGCCTGCGCCATCGATGCGTGAAGCCTCCAGCAACTCTTCCGGAACGGTCATGAAGAACTGCCGGAACAGCAGCGTTGCGGTCGCCGACGCAATCAGCGGCAGCGACAGCCCAGCGTAACTGTCGAGCAGATGCAGATCGGCGACGATCTTGTAGGTCGGATAGATGCGCACTTCGACCGGCAGCATCAGCGTGATGAAGATGATCCAGAAGATCGGCATCCGGAACGGAAAGCGGAAATATACGATGGCGTAGGCCGAGATGATCGAGATCGCGATCTTGCCGAGCGCGATCAGCATCGCCATCACGAACGAGTTAAGCAGCATGGTGCCGACCGGCTCGCGCGTCGAGCCGCTGGTGCCGACAAAGATCGTCTTGTAGTACGTCTCCAGCAAATGCCCACCGGGCAACAGCGACATCTGTCCGTTGGCGATGACAGCGTTGTCCTGGGTGGAAGCGACGAAGGCGAGATAGACCGGAAACGCGAGAATCGCGATCCCGATCCAGAGAATGAGGTGGGCCACGTAGCGGCGAATGCCCTCGTGCTCGACCATCAATAGGTCACCTTGCGTTCGACGAAGCGGAACTGAACCGCGGTCAACAGAATGACGATGGCCATCAGGACCACCGATTGCGCGGCGGAGCTGCCGAGATTGCCGCCGAGCAGGCCATCGACATAGACCTTGTAGACCAGGGTTTCGGTGGCTTTCGCCGGGCCGCCGCGGGTGATGGTGTCGATGATGCCGAACGTGTCGAAAAACGCGTACACGATGTTGACGACGAGCAGAAAGAAGATCGTCGGCGACAGCAGCGGAAAGGTCACGGTCCAGAATCGCCGCACCGGGCGCGCGCCGTCGATCGCGGCCGCCTCCATCACGCTCTTTGGGATGCTTTGCAGCCCGGCGAGGAAGAACAGGAAGTTATAGGAGATCTGCTTCCAGGCGGCCGCCACGATGATCAGCGCCGCCGCCTGGTCGCCGTCGAGCAGCGGATTCCAGTCGATCCCGATTGTGCGCAACCCATGCGCGAGAATGCCGAGCGACGGATTGAGCATGAACACCCACAACACGCCGACAACGGGCGGCGCCACCGCATACGGCCAGATCAGGAGCGTGCGATACAGCGCGCCGCCGCGCAACGGCTTGTCCGCCATGACGGCCAGCAGCAATGCCAATGAAAGCGAGGCCCCCGCGATCGCGATCGAGAAAACGAATGTCCGGACGATCGCGGCAAAATAGTCCGGCTGGCTCAACAGCTCGCGGTAATTCTCGAACCACACGAAGGTGGTCGAAAGCCCGAAGGCGTCCTGAAGCAGGAACGACTGCAGCACCGCCTGGGCGGCCGGCCAGTAAAAGAAAATCAAAACGACGGCGAGCTGCGGCGCGACCAACGCATAGGGCAATAGCCGTGATTGGAAGACCGATTGCTTCTGCATGATATCCGCAAAAGAGCGGCAGGCCGCATCATGCGGCCCGCCGTGTCATGATCTTAGCGTACAACGGTTTTCTCGAATTGCCGAAGCATCTGGTTGCCACGTTCGACAGCCGCATCCAAAGCCTGCTTGGCGGTTTTCTTGCCCGCCAGCGCCTGCTCGATCTCTTCCGCCCACACGTCACGCAGTTGGACCATGTTGCCGAGCCGAAGCCCGCGCGAATTCTCGGTCGGCTCCTTGTTGGTCAGCTCCTTCAGCGGGGTCTCGAGATAAGGCTGCTCCTTGTAGAAGCCTTCCGCCTTGGCCTTCTCGTAAGCCGCCTTGGTGATCGGCAGATAGCCCGATGCCTTGTGGATTTCGACCTGACGATCGGTGTCGGAGAGAAAGGCGAGGAATTTCGCGACACCCTTGTATTCTTCCGGCGATTTACCGCCCATCACCCACAGCGAGGCGCCACCGATGATCGAGTTTTGCGGTGCGCCTTTCACGTCAGGATAATAGGGCATCGGCGCATTGGTCCAGTTGAACTTGGCCTGCGATTTCACATTGCCGAAGAAACCCGACGAGGTGAGAAAGATCGGACATTCGCCTGACGTGAAGCGTCCCTCACTTGCGTTGGTGCGGCCGGAATAATCGTAGGTCTTGTCCTTCTGCAATTCGATCAGGGTTTCGAGGTGCTTGACCTGCACCGGTCCGTTGAATTCCAGCACCGTGTCGAAACCATCGAGGCCGTTGGCCTTGGTCGCAAGCGGCACATTGTGCCAGGCCGACAACTGCTCGAGATTGACCCAGCTCGCCCACGCATTGGAAAAGCCGCAGGTCGCGTAACCGGCAGCCTTCAGCTTCTTGGCGTCCTCGAACACCTCGGGCCAGGTCTTCGGAATGTCGGCGATGCCAGCCTTTTTCAGAGCGTCCAGGTTGACCCACATCACGGTGGACGACGAATTGAAGGGAAACGACAGCATCTCGCCCTTCGATGTCGAGTAGTAGCCGGTGATGGTCGGCAAGTAAGCCTTGGGGTCGAACTTCTCGCCGGTCTCGGCCATCAGCTTGTAGACCGGTTTCACCGCGCCGGTCGCCGCCATCATGGTGGCGGTGCCGACCTCGAACACTTGGATGATGGCTGGAGCGTTGCCGGCTCGGAACGCGGCGATGCCGGCGTTCATGGTGTCGGCGTAACCACCTTTATAGGATGGAACCACCTTGTACTCGCTTTGCGCGGCGTTGAAATCGTTGGCGAGCTTGACGACGACTTCATTGTTGCCGCCGGTCATGGCATGCCACCATTGGATTTCCGTCACCGCAAGTGCAGGCGACACAGTGAGCGCCAAGGAGAGCGCCGTCGCAGCAGCACCGAACCGTCGAAAAGCCATCAAAACCCCCTTCACGTTGGACCGCCATCGTCGTTGTCGCGCGTAGCAGCGCCGGATGACGTGCAAATGACCGCATCAGCGCGCGGATCGTACGGGGGAAACGCGGCCGGAGGGAAGTGATAAAATGGCGCGCTACCGCTTCCGTGTAGGCCCGCAGGCCGCGCCCTCGGCAAGCAGCGCGTCGATCTCGCTGTTTGAATATCCGAACTCGGCGAGCACCTCATGTGTATGCTGGCTGAATTTCGGCGGCGTGCGGCGCAGGCTCGGCTTGCTGCGTTCCAGGCGGATCGGGGACGCGACCCCTTTGTACCAATCCTTTTCGATCACGTCGCCGCGGTGGACGCTATGGGCATTGGTGAGGGCCTGATCGATCTTCTGCACCGGTCCTGCGGGCAGTCCGGCTGCGAGCAGACGATTGCAGAGCGGTTCGGCCTCGTGCTCGCAGAACACCGCGGCAAGCTCGGCGCGCAGCGCCTCGCGATTGGCGATGCGGTCCTTGTTGCGCGCAAAACGCGGATCGGTGCCAAGTTCGGGCTTGCCGATCTCCTTGGCGAGCTTGCGGAAGGTGCCGTCATTGCCGACGCCGATGAAGATGTTGTCGGTTCTGGTCGCAAAGATCGCGTAAGGCACGAGGTTCGGATGCTCATTGCCGGTGAGCCCCGGCGGCTTGCCATGCATGAAATAATTCGCGGCGTGGGGATGCATGATCGCAAGGCCGGTCTCGTACAGCGTGGTTTCGAGGAACTGGCCGAGCCCGGATCTCTGCCGCTCCGAAAGCGCCATCAGGATGCCGATCGCGGCGTAAAGTCCGGTGGTGATGTCGACGAGCGGGACGCCGATCCGCATCGGCCCGCTCTCTCGCGAACCGGTCGCGGCGATCATGCCGGTCATGGCCTGGATGATCGCGTCATAGCCGGGGTTGCCGCCGCGCGGCCCGTCGGCGCCGAAGCCGGAAATCCGGCAATGCACGAGTTTGGGAAATTTTGCGCGCAGCGCGTCGTTGCCGATGCCCCATTTGTCGAGCGTGCCCGGCTTGAAGTTCTCGATCAGGACGTCGGCACCTTCGAGCAGCTTCAACAGCACGGCGCGCCCGCCCTCGGAGGCGAGGTCGAGCCCGATCGATCGCTTGTTGCGGTTGATGCCGACGAAATAGGCCGCATCCTCCTCGTGGAACGGGGGTCCCCAGTCGCGCACCTCGTCGCCGGCCGGGGGCTCGACCTTGATCACGTCGGCGCCATGATCGGCGAGGATCTGCGTGCAATAGGGTCCGCCGAGCACGCGCGTGAGATCGATCACGCGCAGCCCGGTCATCGCGCCTATGGCAGGTTCAGTCGTCATGGGCTCGCTTGTGATGCTTTTGGAGATGTCGCCGACGCCATTAAGCATCAGAGGTGCTTCTTCGCAAATGCCCGACCGGAACCCGACTTCAAGTATTTCTCGAATGCGATAGCCTGCCTTGCATCGCTGAACGCGATGTAGGTTTTCAGCCGCCAAGGTTTGAATTTCGAGGTATGGGGAACCTCGCCAGCATTGTGCTTTGCCAATCGCGCACGCAAATCGTCGGTAATACCAATATAGAAATGCTCAGAATCGTGACTTTCGAGGATGTAGACGTATTTCAGGGCGCGGCCCCGCTTCGCCAAAGAGGCTACAACGTTGGGCGCTCGCTACGATAGAGCTCACAGCCTTCGCTACGACAGGGCTTGCCGAGGCCCGTCTTCGCCCAAGCGGGCTACGACGCGGCAGCCTTCGCTACGACAGGCTTGCCGAGGCCCGTCTCCGCCCAAGCGGGCTACGACGCGGCAGCCTTCGCTACGACAGGGCTTGCCGAGCCGAAGCAGGCGTAGCCTGCGAAGGCTGGTGGAGCCAGGCGGGATCGAACCGCCGACCTCTTGCATGCCATGCAAGCGCTCTCCCAGCTGAGCTATGGCCCCGTCGCCTGATGCCCGCGCGCCTTGGGCGACGCGCCGGGCAACAAAACCCTGAACACAGTTCCGGGTCTATCTCAAGTCTCCTCGTCGCCGCTGACGTCGCCGATGATATCGGTGACGTCCTCGTCGCCTTCCTCTTCGTCGGCGATGAAGGTGGAATCGTCATCATCGTCGTCTTCGATGGTCTCGTCGATCTCGATGTCGTCTTCCGACTCGGGAACGACGGCCTTGACCTTGCCGGTGTTCTCTTCGGCGTCGGCCTCCTCGAGCGGGACCAACTCTTCGGCCTCTGCGGGCTCCGGCACGACCTCGGCGGCGGTTGCGGCAGAGGCAGCCGCTGCACGCGCGGCCTCGCCTCGCGCCGCCCGCGGTGGCGCAACCGGGGCGATCGGCACGACCTCGCCAGTATAGGGCGAGATCACCGGGTTCTTGTTCAGATCGTAGAATTTCTTGCCCGTGGTCGGGCAAATGCGTTTGGTTCCGAGATCGGATTTGGCCACGTGCGGAATCCTGGGAATTTTGGAAAAACGGTGCTTCACTTGGCTAGTTGAAGCGCCGCTGTCAATAGCGCTTTGCGCGCATTTGACGGCCGCGTGACGCCGTGTCGCCCATGTGATACCTGCGGCCATAGCCGCCGCCCTTGAGACTGGACACAATCTTGACCTATTCCGACCGTGTGGCCCCGCTGCAGGCCTGTTCCAGCGGCGCTCTGACCGGCAAAGTCCGTGTTCCCGGCGATAAATCGATTTCGCACCGCGCTCTGATTTTGGGCGCGCTGGCGGTAGGCCGAACCGAGATTTCGGGCCTGCTCGAGGGCGAAGACGTACTCAACACCGCCAAAGCCATGCGTTCGCTCGGCGCAACGGTGGAACGGACAGGCGATTTCGCCTGGGCGGTGAAGGGTGTCGGCGTGGCCGGTTTCGCGCAGCCGCGGGGTCCGCTTGATTTCGGCAATTCCGGCACCGGTTGCCGGCTGGTGATGGGGGCGGTCGCCGGTTGCCCGATCTCGGCGGTTTTTGACGGCGACGCTTCGCTGCGCTCCCGGCCGATGCGCCGGGTGCTCGATCCCCTGGAACTAATGGGTGCGAAAGTCGGCGGGAGCGAGCAGGGCGGCCGCCTGCCGCTGACGCTGAACGGCGCGCGTGACCCTGTGCCGATCATTTATCGCACGCCGGTGGCCTCGGCGCAGATCAAGTCGGCGGTGCTGCTCGCCGGACTTGCCGCGCCCGGTGTCACCACGGTGATCGAGCAGGAAGCAAGCCGCGACCACACCGAACTGATGCTCAGGCATTTCGGCGCCGAGATCGTCTCGACCAAAGAAGGTGTCCACGGCCGCAGGATCGCGCTGACCGGGCAAGCGGAGCTCCAGGGCGCGCATGTCGTGGTGCCGGCCGATCCATCTTCCGCGGCATTTCCGATCGTGGCGGCGCTGATCGTCGAAGGCTCCGATATCCTCCTATCCGATGTTATGACCAATCCGCTGCGCACCGGATTGTTCACGACGCTGCGGGAAATGGGCGCCTCCATCGAGCAAAGCGAGGCGCGGGGCGATGCCGGCGAACCGATGGCGCAATTGCGCGTGCGTGCCTCGAAACTGCGCGGCGTCGAGGTGCCGCCGGAACGCGCGCCCTCGATGATCGACGAATATCTGGTGTTGGCGGTGGCTGCTTCCTTTGCCGAAGGTGCCACCGTCATGCGAGGGTTGAAGGAATTGCGCGTCAAGGAATCCGACCGCCTGGCGGCGACCGCCGATATGCTGCGCGTCAACGGCGTCAAGGTCGAAATTTCCGGCGACGATCTGATCGTCGAGGGCAAGGGCCATGTTCCAGGCGGCGGCCTTGTCGCCACCCACATGGATCATCGGATCGCGATGTCGGCGCTGGTGATGGGCTTGGCCTCAGATAGGCCGGTCAAGGTCGACGATACCGCCTTCATCGCCACCTCATTTCCGGACTTCATTCCAATGATGCGTTCGCTGGGGGGCGAGTTTTCATGATCATCGCGATCGACGGACCAGCCGCGTCCGGCAAGGGCACGCTCGGCAAGCGGCTCGCCAGGCATTACGGCTATCGTCACCTCGATACCGGCGTGATCTACCGCGCGGTCGCGAAGGCGCTATTGGATGCCGGCGCCGACCTGACCAATGAGATGCTCGCCGTGTCCGCGGCACTTGAACTCGATCCCGAAAAGTTCGGAAACCCCGTGCTGAAGACGCAAAAGGTGGGGGAGGCCGCCTCCGTGGTGTCGGCGATCCCCAAAGTGCGGGAAGTGTTGCTGAATTTCCAGCGCCAATTCGCCGCCGACCCGCCAGGTGCGGTGCTCGACGGCCGCGATATCGGCACCGTGATCTGCCCCCATGCCGATGTGAAGATTTTCGTTGTCGCCGACCCAAGGGTCCGTGCTCGCCGAAGGACCCTGGAGGCCAGAGCGAGGGGTGAGGACGCCGACGAGGCCGCGGTGCTGGCGGATATCCTAAACCGCGACGAACGCGACCAGAACAGGGCCGTTGCGCCTTTAAAACCGGCTGCAGATGCTTACTTGCTAGATAATTCCAATCTGGATATAGAGGGCGGCGTCCGGGCCGCCATCGACATTGTCGAGGCCGTTCGAGCGGGCCGGCCGCGGGTTTGAACGCTTTCATTTGAAGGCTTGCAAACGAAACCGCGGCCGTCATTGGAGGAAAGCCCGCTCCCGCCCTTGACGGCCGATGTCTCGAACTCGTTTTTCG
>Ga0209153_1000578_pt1 | contig 15958 bp, 14 predicted proteins | sample GraSoiAngelo_120_FD_185877 | JGI IMG/M metagenome (GOLD analysis project Ga0209153, IMG submission 185877) | Grasslands soil microbial communities from the Angelo Coastal Reserve, California, USA - 14_0919_09_20cm (SPAdes) (version 2) | ecosystem: Environmental > Terrestrial > Soil > Grasslands ...
ACATCATTCGCGGCATGGCGGCAAACTCGTTCTGCTTGATGCGTTTACGCATCAGCGCGCAAGGTTTGCGCTGCGCCGTCGCAAGCTCGAGGTGTTGCAGAAGTGCAACAAATCGAGCTCAACTAGCTCATTTCTGAGCCTGATCCAAGGGGATAAGGGGCAGCACTCGTGCCCAAACGGGGGGAATGTGCCTACGTGAAACGGGGTGGAAAGAGTGGGCTAGTGCGCTCCGCGCATCTGCGTCACGACCCTCACGGTACGCAGCAGGATGCTGAGATCGCTCAGCAGCGACCACTCGCGGATATAGCGGGTCTCGAGCGCGATCACCCGCTCGAAGTCGGTGACCTGGTTGCGGCCGTTGACCTGCCATGGCCCCGTAATGCCCGGCTTCACATCGAAGCGTGCGTAGTGGTGCTCTTCGTACAGGGCCACCTCGGACGGCAACGGTGGGCGGGGACCCACCAGGGACATGTCGCCCCGCAGCACGTTCACGAGCTGCGGCAGCTCGTCCAGGCTGGTCTGGCGCAGGAACTTGCCAATCCGCGTCATGCGCGGATCGTCGCGCACCTTGAAGAGCCGCGCGTCGCCGTACACGCTCCGGCACAGCAATTCGTCGCGCTGCTTCTCCGCCCCGTTCACCATGGTCCGGAGCTTGACGATCCGGAAGCGCCGCCCACCCCGCCCCACTCGCTCCTGCGTGAAGAACACCGGTCCGCGTGACTCGAGCTTCACGAGAGCCGCAAGGACGGCAAACACGGGACTGAGCACCACGAGCCCGATGAGCGCACCTATGACATCCGCAGCTCGCTTGATCGCCAGCTGCGAGCCCTTCAAGCTGGGAGCCGTCAGCTCCACCAGGGGCTGACCCCGGCGCCACACCGTCGTGGGGTGAACTCCGGCGATGCTGAACGAGCGCGGGACTGAAAGTACCTGGCAACCAGCCGTGAGCGCGGTGTCGACGATGTCCTGGAATTGCCGGTCCGTAGCGTAGCCGCACACCACCACCACCTGCGCACCCGAGCCGGCGACCAGCAGCGAGAAGTCCTTGATATGACCCAATGCGCCGGGAGCCGACGGCAGGTGCGTGTCGACGAAGCCGATGGGGCGGTACTCGACGCCGCCCGCGAACGCCGGGCTTGCGATGGCGCTCAAACACTCCTCACCGCCCCCGACAAACAACGCATCGAGCCGGTCACGCTCGGGCGGCCGCACGCGTGTCACGATCCGATCGACCACGCGCCGCTGCGCGAGGAGCCCGGTCCACACGAGCACCGTCGTGATGGTAAACTGCACGATCACCGGCTCGAGCCCGCGCGTCCACAGCGTCATCCACAAGGGAAGCGCCGTCGCGAGCGCGCACGCGATGAACAGCCGCTGCGGATCGCGCCGGTGGTCGCCACGTCCGTAGTTGCGCGTCAGAAAGAGCGCCACAAACAGGGCCGCAGCGTACTGCCAGCCGTTCAGGATGCCGGGTGGCAGCAGGTCGCCGACCCGCGCGGCGAGCCGATCGCCCAGCCAGGCGTACTCGCGCACCGTGCGCACCACCTCGCGCATCACGTAGAACGACGCGAGATCGGCCACCACCAGGACGGCGAAGCGGCGCAACGCCCGCACCATGTGACGGCGCAGGTTGGTCGCCGCGCGCTGCTGCAGGTCGAGCCGGATCCGTACCGGCGTCTTACGCTCCGGCGGCGGGGTCGCGGGCTCGACGGGAATGTACGTGGGATGAAACGGCGCGTGCGCCGCGGCTGGCGCGGCGTCCAGGAGGGAAGCCGACTCCGCCTTCAGCTCGAGAGGCAAGGATTCCAAGCGCATCCCCCTGAGGTGCACAAACTGCGCGCGGCCGGAGCGCAACATTCGCGCCGAAACCGGTCACCTGCGCCGTGATTCGTCTCTTACGGGAGCACTACCACCCGCTACCTGCTGTCGGACCACCCTGCGGAGCCACATGCCTGCGACAACCAAGCCCGCCAAACCCGACCAGCCGGACGCTTCCCCCGCTCAAGGGCGCACGGTAGCGGTCCGTGAGACGGGGGCTGAATATACCCCCCCGAAACGATCCCGCTAGACCCGCAAAAATGTGATGGCGGTCACGCAGCAAGCTGTGGCGGGAATGCGACAGTTACGGGACAATCGGGACGAAAACGCCGCGCCGACCGGCCTTGACAGTCTCGAGTTGGTCAGCGTGATGACCATCACGCCCCCCGCCAGGCGGAGGAGTTATGAAGCGCCTGCTGGGACTCGGGGTTCGGGACTCGGGGGCTACGAAGTCCCGAGCCCCGAGCCATGGGCGGTCTCTCTTTCCCTTTCGCGAAGCGAGCGAGCCTGTCATCCTGAGCGCCGCAGGCGCGAAGGACCTGCTTTTCGTGAGCGCCGCGCCACAGCAGGTCCTTCGCTCGCGCGCGTGCCGCAGGCACCCTTCGTTCCGCGGTCGTCCGCCAGCAGGTCCTTCGCTCGCGCGCGTGCCGCGCGCTCGCTCAGGATGACAACGCCGCGCCGCTTCGAGGGAATAGGTGATGATGTAAAGAGGGGGACAGGGGTGAGGACGTCACCCCAGCTGCAGCCCCGCCGGCAGGAACCGCGCCGCGGCCTGCGCCGCCGACACCGCCCCCGCCGCGGCACCGCGCGTCAGCGCCGCGAGCCACCGCACCACGCTCCCGGTCCCGGCGTCGAACGCCGCCGCGCTGCGCCAGGCTTCCCGCAACGCCGCCGCCACCGCCACGTCGGCCGCTTCGCCGTCGAACAGCAGCCCGTACGCCAGGGCATAGAGCGTCATCCCGTGGCGCGCGTCCAGCTCGGCCAGCGCCGAGCGGTCGCTCAACGCCGCCATGCGGTGCACCAGCAGCGCGTCGGGAAGCACAGAGGGGGATGGGGACATCACCTGTAAAGAGCGCGTGAGACCGGATTGGTCACGGTGACGGGGGTCACGCGTCCTCACGCCCCGGTCTCCCCACAGCGCCGGTTTGACAGCAGATGCTTCGCTCGCGCGCGTGCCGCCGGCACCCCTTCGTTCCGCGGTCGTCCTCAAGCAGGTCCTTCGCTCGCGCGCTTTGCGCGCTCGCTCAGGATGACAGCCCGGAGCGCCTTCGGGAAAGGGAGGGTGGGTTCTCTCTCCTTTCGCGAAGCGAGCGAGCCTGTCATCCTGAGCGCCGCAGGCGCGAAGGACCTGCTTTCGGTCGGGTGAGGACTCTTGCCCGCAACGCGCGCTTCCGCCCATCACCCCCTGTGGCGGACTCGCCACGGGAGCCGCTGGCCCCCAGTATGCCACGCGACGGGGGCATGGACCGTACGCTGCGTTTCCGCCCGGCCCGCGCGGCCGCGCTCACCCTCGTCCTGGCCGCCTGCACCACCGGGCTCACCGATCCGGCGCCGGGCCGGCTGGCACAGGCCGCCCAGCTCGCCAACCCGACCGCGACCTTCAACCAGCTGCAAGCGATCAGCGCGGTCACGAACACGCCGCTGTTCGAGAGCTTCACGGTGCTGACCCCGCACTTCACACCCGCGAGCGCCGCGCCATCGGTCGCGCTCACGGTGCTCTCGCTCGAGCTGGCGACGCGGTACTCTCCCTGGCACCAGAGCGTACCACTCACCACGCACCACGCCGTCCTCACGCGCTCTCCCGCTCTCCGCCATGCCACGGCCCCGCCCCCCGGCAGGACGTTTGTGTGGGATCCGACCGCGAACGATTACATCGCATCGGCCGACTCGGGCGCCCCCGCGACCGGCCAGCGCTTCGTGCTGTACGCAATCAGCCAGCGCACCGGCCTGCCGTCCAATCCTTTGGTGGGAATCGGGTACGTCGACTTGACCGACCGGAGCGCCGGCGACTCGAGCGCGCTGGGCGTCGTGCTCGTCGGCACGCCCACCGGCGGGCCCGCCACGACCTACGCGAGCTACACGATCGCCGGGCCCGGCGCCGGGCCCACCTCGCTCACCGGCTTCGTGACCGACGGCACCACGCGTCTCGATATCCGCGTCGACTTCACCACGAGTCCCGGCGCACGCGGCGTGGTGACCACGATCGATGTGCCCGGGCAGGACCTGCATGTCAGCGAGAGCGTGACCGTGTCGCAGGTGAGCGGCGACACCACCCGCATGCGCACGGACCTGAGCGTGGTGAGCGGGGGCGAGACGGTGCGCGCCATGGGCGATGTGACGGTCGACACCACGACGCGCATCGGCTCGGGCAGCATGGCGGTGAGCGTGAACGACTGCGCGTTCGCCACGATCGCCCTGGGCGGCCCCGACCTGGTGTTCACCGCCGCGCCGGGCGTGGCGCTCACAACCACGGACCAGACCACGCTGCGCGCCCTGTTCAGCACGTCGTTCGAGCTGTTCGGGACGGTGCGGCTGCTGGTCGTCCCGGCGCAGCAGGCTTCGTCCCCCCCGCGCCACCCAAATCCGTGTGCCCCTTCGCGAACAGGAGCGTGGTCTCCCTCTCTCCCTTCGAGCAGCAAGCGGGCCTGTCATCCTGAGCGCCGCAAGCGCGAAGGACCTGCTTTCGGTGTGAAGCCGGTGTAGCGCCCCCGCCCCACCGCTCGTTCCATCCAGCACGCGCACACCCTGGTACCACTCTTGCGGCGTCCCCGCCACGGCGCCGGAGGCGGCCATGTGGCGAGTGCCCAGCAGGCCATTGTTGGCGTGGACGGCCGTCTTCCCCGTGCTGGTCGCGGCGTGTGGGGGCGGCACCGCCCCAGCCACACCCCCCAAGCTGGCCGACGCCGCCCGCAGTGTTGCACAGCTCAGGTCGGTGTCGGCTCCCACAAGCACACACTTGTTCCGGAGCTTCACGTTCCTGGCGCCGTACTTCTTCCGGACGGACAGCACCCCGATCATCCCCGTCCGAGCGCTCGCGTTGCCCCCGCTGCAACGCTGGTCCCTGCCCCGGACAGTGCCGCTCCCCGCTCCCCGCTCTCAGGGCATGTCTCATGGCTTGGGGGCGGCGCGCTTCCCCCCGGGAACGCTCGGCAAGACGTTCGTGTGGGACACGACGGCGAAGGGCTACGTCGCATCGACTGACCCCGGCGCGCCGGCGAACGGCGCGCGCTTCGTGGTCTACCTCACCGCCCAAGGGCCGCTGCTGCCGGTGCAACCGTCGCTGCCGCTCACCCCGCTTGGCTACGTCGACCTGACGGACCGGAGCACAGGTGGCAACGCGGTCGTGGGGATCACGCTGGTCGGCACCGCGGGCGCCACGACGGCCACGTACGCGGACTACACCCTGGCCGGGCCGCCGCCGGGCGGGGTCGAGTTCACGGAGTCGCTGGCGGGCTATGTCACCGACGGGCTGACCCGGTTGGACCTGACCTCCGCGTTCACCTCGACGTTGAGCGCGCTCACGACGCACACGACGGCCGACGTCGCGGGCCAGGACGTGCACGTCGTCGAGACCGTGTCCTTCGCAGCCGCTGCCGCGGTCGAGCTCAGCCCCGACTTCAGCCTGACGAGCGCGGGCGAAACCGTGCGGGCGATGGGCAGCTTCGTCGTCGACACCGTGGCGCAGACCGCCGGCGGCAGCTTCGCCGTCACGGTGAACGGCCGGCCGTTCGCGACGGTCACCCTCGGGCTGCATGGCGCCGGCTACGCGGCCGCCCCCGGCGTCACGCTCGACGCCGCCGACGAGGAGGCGCTCGCCGCCCTGGTCAGCGGCTCGTTCGGTCTGTTCGGTCTCGTGCTGTCGCTGACGCTCCCCGGGCTGGTGCTGGGAGTATGAAAACCTCGTTCCCCCTCTCCGCCATGCGGAGAGGGGGACAGGGGGTGAGGTCACTCGCCCTCTTCCTGCTCGCGGCGCCGCTCGCGGCGCAGGAGCAGCGCCCCGTCCTGGGCGTCGGCATCACGGTGCCGGACGTGGGCGTGCTGCTGCCGATCAACGTGAGCCCGCACCTCCGGCTCGAGCCGTACGTGTCGTTCTACTCGGAGCGGGGCGATTATCCCGCGAGCGGCGACACACTCTGGTCCTCGCACACCCGGGTCGGCGTGGGCGTGTTCTCCGTGGGGCGCCCGGGGGAAACCGTGCGGGTCTACGTCGGATCCCGCCTGGGACTGTTGTGGGGATCGAACAGCGTCGACGGCCCCACCGTGGGACAGCGGCGCACCAGCGCCAAGGGCTGGTTCGGCGGGGGCGCGATCGGGGGCGAGTACAGTCCCATGACGCGCATCAGCGTCGGCGGCGAGGCGATGATCCAGTACGAGCACTCGTCGCCGTCCAGCAGCGGCACGGGGACGACGAACGTGCCGCCCAACCTGTTCACGCACGCCTGGTACTCGAGCGGGTCGCTGGTGGTGCGGTTTTATCCGTGACGGCGGGTCCTTACACTCTCTCCCTAGTGAAGCGAGCGAGCCTGTCATCCTGAGCGCCGCAGGCGCGAAGGACCTGCTTTCCCACAGGCGCGAAGGACCTATGCTTTCAGCGCTGCCGGCGCGGACGACCTGCTTTGCGGCATCTCAGAACAGCAGGTCCTTCGCTCGCGCGCGTGCCGCGCGACGACAGAACCTACGCTGGCACTCTGCGCGACAGCAGGTCCTTCGCTCGCGCGCGTGCCGCGCGCTCGCTCAGGATGACAGCGCCGCGCGGCTTCGGGGAAAATAAGGGGAGGGGGACGTCAGTCCGTCCGTCGTCCGATCCGCGCACGGATCACTACCGGGGGACCCTTGACTCGGCCGCCGCGCCGAGCGTACACTCGGCGAGGGTCGGGCCCGTCACGCAACGTTTCGATGCCGCTCCTGGCGGGGCCGGATCGCACCTTGGTGACCACACTCCCGAGAAGGACGCATGGTCACCGCAAGGCTGTCACAGAAATTCTACGAGAGGTTCGGCGACGACATCGCCAATGAGCTCGTGACCTGGTTTAACGACGTGGACGCGACTTACCGAGCCGACTTGCGTGAACTGAACGAGGTCAATTTCGCGCGCTTCGACGCGAAGCTGAGCGAGCGCCTCGCTGAGCTCGAGTCGCGGCTCACCTGGCGCATGTTCACCTTCTGGGCCCCTACGGCGCTCGCCACCATCGGCACCGGCGCCGGCGTTCTCAGCCTGCTGCTGCGGCGCTGACGACTCCGCAGACAGGAACAGGAGGTTAGGCCCTACAGCGCCCCCCGATGATGCCCCACCGCGACCAGCACCGCGGCCGCGGCCAGCGTGATATTCTTCCAGAAGTGCGCCTCCTGATTCGCCTTCATCATCGGATCCGACTCGGTCCAATAATTGTGGATCATGAACGCGGCCGGCACGAGGAACAACACCAGCAGGGTCGCTCCCACGATCGCATGCCAGCTGAACAGGATCAGCAGGCCGCCCACGACGAGCATCGCGCCGCTGGCCGGGACCGCGGTGCCGGCGGCGGGGACGCCCTTGGCCTGCGCGTATCCGATCACTCCCTTGTTCGTGAAGTGGCTCACCCCCGCCTTCACGAAGAAGGCGGCGAAGCCGATGCGACCGACCCAGGCGAGAATGGTCCAGAGATCCATGACGGCGCTCCTGAAGGGGGTGGGGTGAATGATACGTCGTGCGCCCCGGCCGGGCTCGGGGCACATAGACGGGGAGCGGTCAGTTGCTGATCGTCACCGCGATGCCCACCGAGGTGGTGGTGTTGCCCGCCGTGTCGGTCGCGGTCGCAGTGAGCGTGTAGCTGCCGTTCGGCACGGTGCTCGAATCCCACGACAGCGTGTACTTGGTGGGCGGCGAGTCGATCGTCAACGCCGGGCCGATCGCCTGACCGTCGAGCTGGAACTGCACCGCAGCCACCCCGTGGTCGTCCGCGGCCGTCGCCGTGAGGCTCACGAGCCCCGCGAGCGTCGTGCTCCCCACGACTCCGGGGGAGAACAGCGACACCACCGGCGGCGCGATGTCCGGCAACGCCGTCGCATGGCTCGCTTTCCACCGCGCCACGGCGGTGTTCCAGTAGTCCAGGCCCGCCTGGCCCGTCATGAGCGAGAAGCACGGCTTGCCGTTGAACGTCGCGGGAAGGGGCTCGGGGAACGGGCCCGACCCGAGCCAAATCATGATGTTGTTGGCGCAATCCACGAGCTTGTCCGCCGGCGGTGCCAGGTAGAGCTCGTTGGAATTCTGATCCGCCCGGAATACGTTGTTGTAGAGGGCGATCTGGGGGCTGGTGCCGGCCCACTCGAAGATGCCGGTGGTGCCGGGGACCGATCCGCTGTACACCCCGTCCATCGGGAGCGCGTGGATGAGCGAATTCCTGACGGTGAACCGGTTGGCGCTCCCGTCCACGCCATAGCCTCCGGAGCTGGCGAACGGATCATAGCAATCCATCAGCACGTCGTCCACTGTGCCGCTTTGCTGGAAGTCGTTTTCGACGCAGCCATCGCGTCCGTACGCGAAATACGAGCTGCGCACGGTCCAGTTGGACGCGTTCTGCTGGAACGACACGCCATTGCCGTAATTGTAGATCCACACGTTTTCGACGGTGACGTTGCTCCCGCTGTCCACTAGCACGCCGTACGTGGTGTACATGAACTGCCACGGCGTCGCGGGCTCCCACGCGCCGAGCACCTGGCCGCCGTGCACGCACAGGTTGGATCCGCTGACATGGAAGGGGTACAGCGTTCCCGTCACGAACTGCGCCGTGGACGCATCGATCTTCGTGCCCGCGGCGAGGGCGGGATTCTGATACTCGGACTGTTGCACGCCGCTCAGCGTAATCGTGGGACCTGTCTGGTTGAGACAGGAGCCGGTGCCGCCGGGCAGCGCGGGGCGTCCCTGGATGGCAGCCGTGGTCGTCGCGACGGGACTGGTCGCGCCCCGCGCGTCCGTCACGGTGAGCGCAACCGTGTAGCTGCCGGCGGACCGGTAGACATGCAGCGGCCTGGCACCGCGGCCGCCGCTCGCATCGCCGAACGTCCACGCGAACGTGAGCGGCAGATTGCTGTCGGGATCGAACGAGCGACTGCCGTCGAACCGGATCGTGTCGACGCCGGCATACGGCCCGCCAGGCACGGCGACGGGGGGCGCGTTCGCTGGCGACGGCGGCGGCGGGGGTGGGGGCGACCCGGCGTGATGACACGCCGCCGACCCCGAGTCCGTGGCGGTCGCGCCCGCCACCGGGATGAAGCGCCACGCGTACGAGGCGTCGGACAACGTCAGCCGCAGCACGCCGTACACGCCGCTGATCTGCACCTCGCTGTTGGGAATGATGAACGTGTTCGGCTCGTCGAGCCCGGCTCCGCCCGTCCCCACGATGATCTCGCGGATCCCGGCGACCGAGTCCGGCGTACCGTCGGGGCGCTGCGGCGCGAAGCGCTCGTAGTCGCGCATATGCGCGTTGAGGATCAGGTCCGCCCCGGCGTCGTAGAGGTCCACCCAGAACGGCTCGACCGAGGTGCTGGGATAGAACACCGTATCGGTAGTCGAGTAGAATCGGGGGTTATGCCACATGGCCAGGGTGCACCGCCCCGAGTGGGCCGCGAGGTCGGTCTTGAGCCATTGCTCCTGGGGGGATCCGGCCCCGGTGGCGACGTGGCGGTAATTGCTGTTCAGCACCACGACGTGCCAGGCGCCCAGGTCGTAGCTGTAATAGCCCTTGTCGGGGTCGCCGGCGGCGGCCCCGAAATAGCCGAAGTAGCCGTCGCCCGTGGCGCTCGCGTTGTAGTCACGGTTGCCCGGCGCGGGAAAGGTGCGCGCCTTGTGCCGCCCCCAACTCGGGTCGTAACACGTCTGGTACCGGGCCGGAGTTCCGTCGGGGTACGCGTTGTCGCCCAGCGCGAATACGGTGCCCGGGATCGAGTCCAGCAGGGCGGCGGTGGCGGCCGCGCCGGTCGTGCCACAGCGGGCGATGTTGCCCGCGCCAACGAGGATCATCCCTGCGGGAGGCGAGACGTCGACGCGCACCGGTCCGGCGGGCACGCTGCCGCGCTGATCGTCCGCGCAGGCAGCGCAGAGGACGACCACGACGGTCTGGATGGTCGTACCACGCCGGAGGGTCATAGGCCCGGATGGTGTTGTTCGCAAGCTGCACGCCACCCGGGAAATTGCCCGTCAGGCGCTGCCGCATCAGGCGCGGCGCCGCCGCGAGGAGCCGAGTGTCGAGCGGGTGCCACGGAGGCTGTCGCGGCGCCAGCACAGCGAGCGCGGCGCCTCGGGATCCCGACAGCGTGGGTCGTGGCCTTGGCGTTCGCCTGCCGGAACGGCGCGAGCCCGGAAACCCGCGCGTCCGTCGCCTCCGTCGCGGTCAGCCCCAGGTCCGCCCTCGTGCCCGTAGGCCAGACCGTCCAGCTCACCGCGCTGCCGCTCGACGCGCACGGCACGCCGCTCGCGGGACGGGTCGTCGCCTGGGCGAGCAGTGACTCGAGCGTGGCCCCGGTTGCATCCGGCCGGGTCGAGGGGCTGGCGCCGGGCCGGGCGACGATCACCGCGACGAGCGAGGGCCGGAGCGGCGTGGCGAGCGTCACCGTCACGGCGCCCGGCGGCGGCGCGCCCGACCCCACGCTCCTGCCGGAGGCGACACCCTCGCAGGCGCCGCTCACCGCGCTGTACGACCTGCTGCACGTGCCGGCGCTCGCGGCGGGGGACTCGTACCTCGACCCGTCGACGGGTGTAACGATTTACCGGCTCACCTCCGCGACCTTCCCCACCACGAGCAGCAGCTGGGGTCACGACTACGCCGAGGGCGGCGACGAGATCGGGTTGCCGTACCGCGACAGCACGCGCGCCGTGCTGGTGCACGGCGACGGCGGCTACTGGCTGGTGGACTTCACACCGGGCGCGGGCGTGTCGAACGGCCGGCCGCTCACGGGCGGCTTCGCCCCGGTGCACGATCAGGCGTTCGCGTTCTCGACCAATCCGGCCACGCCGTGGTACGCCTACGTGAGCAACGGCTCGGCGGTGCGTCGCCTCGATATCCGCACCATGACCGAAGCGCCGGGCGACGGCTGGCCCGTCGTGAACGAGCCCGAGGCGGTGTGGCTGCAGCAGAGCGAGAACGATGGGCTGTTCGCGTGGATGCGCGGGCAGAGTGGCCCCACGGTCGTGGGCTACGAGCCGGCTACGGGGACGCTCAGGACGTACAGCGATTCCGGCATCGACGAGCCGCGCATCGATCGCGCCGGCCGCTACGTGGGGCTCACCATGGCCCGCCCCGCCGAAGCGCTCTATCTGTGGGACTGGAGCGCCGACAGCATCGTGTGGCGCACCGGGGGCGATCCGGGGATCCCCTTCATTCATGTCGCGAGTCTCGCGGACCGCTGGTACGGCGTCGACTGGAACATGGCGCCGCCGTATCAGTACGTCGTGTTCGATCCGGTGACGCGCAGCGCGACGCGCCTGGGCGGCCCCACCAACTCGGGGGACGAGTACGGCAACGGCAACTGGATCCAGCATCCCGCGAACTTGAACGACCAGTGGGCGCTGTTCAGCCATTTCGAGGGACTCGCGCCGCCCGCGGGCGACGGCTGGCTCGCGCCCGGCGGGATGGTGTTCGTCACCGCCAACGGGCAGCGGCGGCTGCTGGGCCATCCGTATACGACCATCACGGAGGCCGCGAGCTACGCGCTCGCCTCGTTCGTGCGGCTCTCGTCCGACGGGCGTTACGCCATGTTCACGTCGGACATGAACGGGTCGGGGCGGACGGATGTGTTTCTGGTGAAGGTGCCGTGACACGGGCCTCGGGCCTCGGGCCTCGGGCGGCGCAATGGAAGGGTACGGTTCGCAAGAAGTGGGTGGGGGTGGACGGCGCTAGTCTCGCAGATTGTACCATGTGTCCGCAGGTCGTCCACAAGCAGGTCCTTCGCTCGCGCGCGTCCCGCGCGCTCGCTCAGGATGACAACGCCGCGCGGCTCCGGGGAAAAAAAGGAAAGGGAGGGTGGTTTCTCTCTCTCCCCTTCGCGAAGCGAGCGAGCCTGTCATCCTGAGCGCCGCAGGCGCGAAGGACCTGCTTTCCCACAGGCGCGAAGGACCCATCCTTTCAGCGCCGCCAGCGCGGACGACCTGCGTTGCGGCGTCTCAGAACAGCAGGTCCTTCGCTCGCGCGCGTCCCGCGCGCTCGCTCAGGATGACAACGCCGCGCGGCTCCGGGGAAAAAGGAAAAGGACCTGTTTTTTCGATGTCGCCTGCGTTACCCGGGTACTGCTCTTGTCGCGAGACGGCCGATATTCCCGCATGCGCTCTCGCGGCACTCTCCGCAGCTTGCAAGAGTTGCCGGCGCTCCGTCCCTGGCAGGCGCGTCCAAGCCATGATCCGACGGCCTCTTAGCCGCGCCAGCACCGGGGCATGACGCCTGCACATGGGCCGGGCATCCCCAGCAGTGGAGAACCTCGGTGAGAAGAATCGGTGCAGGGAGTGTCGTGGCGGCGATAGTCGCGCTGGTGAGCGGGGCGACCGTGCTCGCGGCCCAGGGTGGCCAGCGGGTCGCACGGCCCGTACAACCGTCCGCGGAGCGCAGCGCCGAGGCGCGGCTCGTGCCGGCGCGCGGCGTGGTGCGCGCGCTCGCGGGCACGTGGCGCTTCGAGATGCGGTTCGCGGGCAACTTCGACGCCCCGGCCGACGTCGCGGGGATGCGCGTGTTCAAGCCGCTGTTCGACAGCCTGCGCCTGGAGTGGACCGAAGTGCTCGAGCATTCGCCCGTGCAGGGTCAGGGCGTCCTGGGATTCGACGAGAAGAGCGGACGGTTTTTCAGCTCCGGCGTGTACAGCGCGGGCACGGCGCCCGAATTCATGACCGGCACGCTCGATGACGGCGAGCCGCTCGTCATCTTCACGCCCCTCCCCTTCGCACCCGACGCGGGGCGCGTGCCCGGCCAGGCGTTCGCGCTCAACGTGATCGACGCCGACCATTTCACGGTGGCGGCGCTGGACCACGCGTGGCGCGCGGTGTTCACAAGGCAGCCGTCCTCGGCCCCTGTCCCGTAGTCCTCACCCCCTGTCCCCCTCTCCCTTCGGGAGAGGGGGAACGACCGACGGGCTGAGTTTCCCCTCTCCCGCAGGGAGAGGGGATCAAAGGGGTGAGGACTTACCGCCTTCTCGGGGTCCGTTGCGGTGGGATCGGCAGATTCACGGTGAACGTGGCCCCCTGCCCCACCGTCGAGCGGACTTCCACCCCGCCGCCGAACATCTCCCGGGTGATCTGGCTGACCACGGTGAGCCCGGTGCCCGAGCCGGAGCCGAACTCGCGCGTGGTGAATCCGGGCTCGAAGATGCGCTCGAGGTGCTCCACCGGAATCCCCACGCCCCGGTCCTCGACCCCGAGGCGCAGCAGCTCGCCCGTCTGCTCCAGCGTCACCACCACCGGCTGTCTGGTCTCGAGCGACGCGGCCACGGCGTTGCGGATGAGGTTGGTGAGCACCTGGTACAGCGCGTTGGGATCGCCCTGGAGAAACACGTTGCTCAGCGTCACCAGACCCTGCAGCGCGACCCCGCGCCGGCGCGCCAGCGGCCGCTCGAGCGCCACGCACGAGCGCACCACCTGGGCCGCGTCGAACCGCTCCGAGCGCGCCAGCGTGCCGCGCGCCCGGTCCTGAATGGAGCGCAGGAAGTGGATCGCCTGGTCCAGGCCGTCGCCCACGCCGGTCAGCTCGTCGAGCAACGTGGCGCGAAAAGCGGCATCCACGGAGTCGGCGTCGCGCACCAGCTCGCGCGTCAGGTCGAGCGCCGCCAGCGCCGCGGTGAGGGGATTGGCCACCTCGTGGGCGATGACGCTGGGCTGGCGCGCCAGCTCGAGCAGGGCGTCGGGCTCGGCGCGGCGCGGGCGATTCACCGGCGCCGGATGATCCAGCAGGCCGACGCACAGGCCGGCCAGCTCGAGCGTCATGCGCTCGCGGCTGCGACGCTCCACGCCGTCGGGAGGCGGGGCGGGCGGCTGCTGTCGCACCGGCGCCACACACCATTGGCCGGCGCCGTCTCCGTCGTCGAGGCGACATCCGACCCAGCGGCTTCCCTGGATGATGGGCGCGGACCAGCGATGCAGCGTGCTCTCCAGGTCGAGCCGGGTGTCGGTGGGGCGGGCCGTGGCGGCGCTCGTCAGCACGGGCAGCACTTCGGCGCTCGGCGAGACCTCCCACAGCGCCACGATGCGCCCCGCGAGTGCCACGCTCGCCTGGCGCAGCACCTCGCGGCGGCGCAGCTCGACAGCCGCGGGAGCCGTGGGTGTCTCCACTACTGTCACAGTATGAAAAACCGGGGCGGAGCGATAGGGCGTTTTTGCGGCACCTGCGGGCGGAAATGCGGCAGAAACGCTATTTTGGAGGCACGATGAACGAATCGGCGCCGGGCCTGAGCACCCTGCCGCACACCGTTTTCCTGCGGCGCCTGGCCGGCGCGACGCGGGGCAGCTCGCTCGACGCCAAGCTGGGCCGGGCGGCGTTCGTCGCCCTGCGGCTGGTGGACCTGCTCGGCCCCGACGAGCACGTGCCCTCTCCCGACGCTTTCCATTATCAGCACGCCGCCACGGAGCGCGCCTGCCGCGGGATCCCCGCCGACCGTCCCGAGACGGGTCACCTGATTGGGGTGGTGCAGAGCGCCGACGACGCCTTCCGCGCGCACGATGTGGGGCTGTTGTTCCCCGCCCTGTTCGCCTACGCGCACTACCTCGAGGACGGGATGCGCCTGGAGGAGGCGCTGGACGTGCTGGAGACGACCGAGCGGGTGGGCGGCGAGACGTTCCGGGCCGAGGATCGGGTGGCGGCGCGGCTGCGGCTCGCGCGGGTGCTGCGGAAGCTCAACCGGTTCGACGAGGCGGAGCGGGCGTACGAGGAGGGGGGGGCGCTGGCAGAAGCGATCGGAGACTCACACTCGCACCTGCTCAGCCGGATCGGGCGAGCCAACACCGTCACGGCTCGCGGCAACCTAGTGGAGGCGGAGGGATCGCTGCGTGGCGCTCTGGCAGACGCCGGGGCAGTCACCGACCGCCGCGCGCAGGCGCTTGCCCACCAGGGCCTGGCTGTCGTCTTGAGCACTAGCGGGCGACCGGCCGAGGCGATCCCGCACGAATGGCACGCCTACGAGCTGTACGACGACGAACTATCGCGGATGCGGATCCTGACGGACCTCGGTGTGACGTTCTTGACCGTGGGCGACGCGGACAGCGCGGAGCGGGCCCTGACCACGGTCGTGCGAGAAGGCAAAGCCAGGGATGTCGTAGACAACGCGATGATCGAACTGATGCACTGCGCCTCGTTCCGTCGCGACCGTGTGGGATTCGAGCGGTGGCAGGACCGCTGTGAAGCGCGACGAGAGGACATGCCGCCCAATGTTCTCGTCGACTTCACGCTAAAGGCGGGAATCGGGCGCGCGCGCTTCGGTCAGCTTTCTCGAGCCGACACTCTGCTGCGGACCGCGCTGCGCCTGGCCGAGGATGCCGGTCTGCACGAGTTCGTCTTCCGGATCGAGCGGATAAGAAGTGGACTCCGCGACTGCAAAGAGGGCTGCAACTGTGACCCTCTCGCCGCCGCGGAGCCCGTACTGGAAAACGATGGACTTCGGGAGGTGTCGAACAACCTAGCGTTGCTGGGCAGCTGAACCTCGCCGAAGGTTGCCTCCAGGCGTCGCTTAGTGACAAACGTTACCGTTGACGTAATCACAACCATGCTGCGGCCCCGTTGCATCGGCACACGCCGTGATTCCGAACGCAAACGAGAGCACGACAAAGGCGACGAGCATGCGAATGGTGCGCGACATAAAACCTCCGCAAGATTTTGAGTAAAGGGCGTACGACTGCTGCGATGCCAAGGTCGCTCTGTGCGGAGGGCGTGTTTAGGGCGTTTTCGCGGCAGTGGGGGGCGTTTTTGCGACAGCCATGCTCGTTCTAGCGGCCGTCCCCGACGTCCAGCTCCTTAAGCTGCGCCGCGCCGCAGGCCTGCGGTTCGCGCTGGCGCACGCCCGCACGTGGAGCGACGCCCTGACGACAATCCGCACCCGACCCGTCGAGCTGGCCGTGGTCGACCCGCTGCTCGCCGGCAGCGCCAGCGCCACCGAGATCTCCCGCCTGCGCGTGCTGTTCCCGTCGTTGCCG
>Ga0209153_1000580_pt1 | contig 15920 bp, 13 predicted proteins | sample GraSoiAngelo_120_FD_185877 | JGI IMG/M metagenome (GOLD analysis project Ga0209153, IMG submission 185877) | Grasslands soil microbial communities from the Angelo Coastal Reserve, California, USA - 14_0919_09_20cm (SPAdes) (version 2) | ecosystem: Environmental > Terrestrial > Soil > Grasslands ...
GAGCGTCAAGGCCTGGCCGACGGCGCGGACAATGTTGGGGATAAAGAGCTGGTGGCCGGAATAGTCGAGCGACATCGCGATGTTCATGAAGGAGCTGTAGGCAAAGAGCAGCAGGCCGGTAGCGGCGATGTAGCGGGCATCGAAGCGCTGCATCAGCTTCGGCACCAGCGGAATCAAGAGCAGCTGGGGCAGCCCGGTCCACGCCAGCACGGCGCCGATTTGCTCGGCATTGTAGCGCTGCACTTGACCGAGATAGGCCGGCAGCAGATAGACCGATCCGAACAGCGCGAAGCCGAGGAAGACCGCGGCGATCGTGCCGATGCCGAAATTGCGCTGGGCCAACAGTCGCAGCTTGAGCAGTGGCTTTTCCACTGATAATTCGATCCAGACGAACAGCGAAAGGCTGACCGCGGCAATCACAGCCAGCCGCACGATGAACGGCGAGCCGAACCAGTCGTCCTTGTTGCCTTCTTCCAGCACGGCCTGCAGCGCGGACAGCCCGACCGCCATCGTCGCGATGCCGAGCCAGTCGCCCTCCCGGAGCAAGCCAAGCTGCATCGGCTGGCGCTCCAGTGTGAAATAGAGTGTCGTCACCATCGCCGCGGTCGGCACCACGTTGACGAAGAAGATGGTCTGCCAGCCGTAGTTTTCGGTGAGATAGCCGCCGATGGTCGGACCGATCGCCGGCGCAAAGGTAACGGCGAGCGCGAACATCGCAAGACCGATCGGCTGCTGGGCTTTCGGCAATTTGGTAAAGACCAGCGTGAACGCCATCGGGATCAGGACGCCACCGAAAAATCCCTGCAGTCCGCGCATCGCGATCATCGACGGCAAATCATGGGTGAAGGCGCAGGCCACCGAGAACAGCGCGAACAGGGTGGCGAAGCCAAGGATGATTTTGCGGAACGAAAATACTCTGGAGAGGTAATCCGTGAGCGGAATGACGACGATCTCCCCGATCAAATAGGATGTCGAGATCCAGGAGCCGTTGTCGACGCCGGTGCCGATGCCGCCCTCGATGTTGAGCAGCGAGGCGTTGGTGATCTGGATGTTCAGGATCGCCATGAATGCGCCGATCATGGCCGCGAATACAGAAATCCAGACAGTGAGGCTGGCGCGGTCAGGGCTGGCCGGGGCGCTTTGCGATGGATTGCCGATGGCGAGCGTCACCGGCGTCGAGGGCGAGAGAGCAAGGTCCGACATGGCATCACCTCTCGGGGCCGGCGTAGGCGATTTTCGGTGCCGCAGCTTGACGCGTGGGATTGCTCGCTCGCGCCCGCGTTTCGATGGTCGGGATCACTGACATGCCGGGGCGCAATTCGATCGAGGTAGTGTCGAGCGCGATCTTCACCGGGATGCGCTGAACCACCTTGGTGAAATTGCCGGTGGCGTTGTCCGGCGGCAGCAGCGCAAACTCCTGGCCGCTGGCGGGCGCGAGCGAGTCGACATGGCCATGCACCACTTGGCCCGGGAACATATCGACGGCGATATCGACCGGCTGCCCTTTGCGGACGGCGGTGAGCTGCGTCTCCTTGTAGTTTGCAACGACGTAGGCTCCGGCCGCCGGCACCAGCGACATCAGTTGCGTACCGGCCTGCACGAATTGACCGGGGCGCAGCGTGCGGTTGCCGACGATGCCGTCGATCGGCGCTGTGATCGTGGTGTAGCCGAGATTGAGCTCGGCCTGCCGCTGCAGCGCGGAGGCGCGGGCCGCCGCGGCCGTGGCCTGCGCGATCTCGGCCTTGAGCAATTCTACCTGCTTCTGTGCCGAAGCAAGGTTCGCGGTGTCGCGCAGGATCGCGGCCTGCGCGCTGGCGTTGCGTGACTGCGCGGCTTGCGCGTTCTGCACACTGCCGTAAGCGGTGGCGGCTAGGTCGGTATAGCGCTTGTTCTCCTGGCCCGCGAAGGTCTGCGACGCGGTGTCGACCTCGATCGTCGCCTTTGCCGCCGCGATCACGGCCTGCTGGACGTCGAGTTGTGCCCGCTTGCTTGTGACCGCAGCCTCCGCCGCGGCTACATCGGCCTTGGCCTGGTCCAGTGCCACCTTGAAATCGCGGTCGTCGATGCGTGCCAGTATCTGGCCGGCGGCGACGCGCTCGTTGTCCCCCACCAGGACTTCGCTGAGATAGCCGGAGACTTTTGGCGCGATCGTCGTGTTGTCGGCCTTCACATAAGCGTCGTCGGTCGAGACCAGATAACGGCCGACGGTCCAGTAGTCCCAGCCGTACCAGGCCACGCCGGCCAAGAGCGCCACCGCGGTGCCGGCCATCAGGATGCGCCGGATCGCTCCGTTGCGCGCGACCGGTGCAGCTGGAAGCGAGGCGGATATGGCCGCCTCATTCTTGGTGTCCGGCCTTGGCACTAGCTCCTCGGCGACTTTGGCCGGAACCGGTCGTTCGGCCTCGAGAGATGCGATATGGCGGCTCATAATGGCGCTCCTCATTACTCTATCCCTCTGCAAACCAACGACAATTCGGCGAAGGCCCAGGGCGCTAATTAGGAAACTTGATGTTTTCCAAAATAACCGCCATATTGGGACTGTCAATAGAATGACAGGCATCATCTAAAAGCATGGCTCAGACGACAACCAGGGAGACCCGGCCGGCCACGAGCAGCGGGTCGGTCGAACGGCGCCGTAGCCGCGGAAGGCCCCAGGTCCGGTGCGACGAAGAAACCCGCGGCGTCATCCTTGAAGCAGCCCGGCACGAATTCGCCGCGAGCGGCTTTGCCGCCACCAGCATGGAGAATGTGGCGCGGCACGCCGGCGTTTCGACCAAAACGCTCTATCGCCTGCTTCCCGACAAGAAGACACTGTTCGCGGCGACGGTGACGCATCGGCTGGACCGGTTCGTCTCCGTCGTCAGTTTGCGCGCGTGTGAGGGCGGAGACATCGACTCGGCCTTGCCGGATGCGTTGCTCGCTTGCGCCGAACTTGTGCTCGACCCGGAGGTCATTGCGCTTCAGCGCATGATCCTCGCCGACAGCGACAAGTTCCCTGACATCCCGGAAATGTTCTATATCAAAGCGATGCGGCGCTCGGTCGCGGCGCTGGCTGAATGGCTAGATGTGCAGCTGAAACGCGGCCTGATCGTCCTTGACGATGTCGAGGCGGCGGCCGGCATGCTCCTCGGCATGCTCGTGTTCCAACCGCAGCGTGACGTGATGTTCGGCCACAAGCCGCCGCCGACCCGCGGCGAGCTTGAGCGCCGCGCCAAGACCTGTTCAGCGTTGTTCTTGCGAGGATGCCGTCGCGGCAGCGTCGGGTAAGTGCCGTACGAGAAATGAAAAGGCCGGTCATCATGACCGGCCCTTTTTGTTGACTTGCGCGCCTAGTGGCCCGCTGGCGCCGAGATCGCGCCGCCTTCGTAACGCGACCAGTTAGACTGCCCGTAGCTCCAGTCAGGTTGCGCGTAGCTCCAATTGGGCTGCGCGTAGGGATCGACCCAGGCGTTGGAATTGCGGTACGGCTGGCTCACCGGCGCGCGTTCCACCTTTCGCACGTGGTGGCGTTCGGTGGCCGCGGCCACTTGGACGAACGAGGCGGCGAGTGCGGCCGAGCCCAGGATGGTCAGGATTGTCTTGCGCATTATAGGTCTCCCTGTCTTGCTTGCGCGCTCTGTTGCGAGGCGAGTGGCGCCTCGCGAGTTCGCGCCGTGCCCTCGACATAAGGATGGCCCGTTCGGATTATTACGGTGTCGGAAATCACGAAGCGGCGAGCAAATTTCTTGGTCAAATTATTTTTCGGCTAAATATTCAGCAGCGTCGGCAGCCTGAATGTAATAGACTTGTTTCATCCAAGCCGGTCCGATCGGCGAAACTATCTCTCGCGAGCGAGGCTGATGAAGAAACTATTGCTGGCCCTCCTGCTGACCGCATCTCCCGCCTGGGCTCAAACCAAGTTGACGCCCAAGGAGACGACAAAGAGCGCGGCCGCTCGCGCCGATAATTGTGCTCCGATCGGGCGAACCGCCAATGGCGAACTGGTCTATTCGATGAAGTGCGAAAACTTGCCCGCGCCGCCGCCACCGCCGCCACAGGCCGAAAACAAGGAGGCGCCGCCGCCGGCGCCCGAGTCCCAGCTGCAGCGAAGCGGGCTGTTCGGCTGGTCTTACGAAGTGAAGCGGCCGGACCAGTAGACGACTTGGTCGCCTGCCATGCAGGGAGGCCCGCGATCGCCGTGGAATGTTCCTTGCTTCCGCTGTCCCTGGCTGCAATTGATACTCCGGAGCCCTCGATCTTGAGCACATTGAATGAACCAACTTGTTATCCGCAGCGGTGACTTCACCTTCCAGGCCCGCTTTGAAGAACAGCTTGCGCCCAAGACCTGCGCCGCGTTCCGCAAGGCCATGCCATTCGAGAGCCAGGTCATCCACGTGCGCTGGAGCGGCGAGGGGGTCTGGATGCCGCTCGGCGATCTCGATTTCGGCGTCAGTTACGAGAACCACACCAGCTATCCCGCGCCCGGTCAGATCATCCTTTATCCCGGCGGCATCAGCGAGACCGAGATCCTGCTGGCCTATGGCAGCGTGCATTTCGCGAGCAAGATGGGCCAGCTCGCCGGTAACCATTTCATCACCCTGACCTCGGGGCTTGAGAATCTGCCTGCACTCGGCAAGACCGTGCTGTGGAAGGGCGCGCAAAAAATTCGTTTTGAGATGGCATGAATGACGCAGGCCGGATACCCGCGCGATCTCCGCGGCTATGGCCGCAACCCGCCAGATCCACATTGGCCCGGTCATGCGCGGGTCGCGGTTCAGTTCGTGGTGAATTTCGAGGAAGGCGGCGAGAACAACATCCTGCATGGCGACCCCGCTTCCGAAGCGTTTCTATCCGATGTTTTGGGTGCGCGGCCCTGGCCGGGCCAGCGTCATGCCAATATCGAATCGATGTTCGAATATGGTTCGCGCGCCGGCTTCTGGCGGCTGTGGCGCATGTTTACCGAGCGCGAGCTGCCGACGACCGTGTTCGGCGTTGCCACCGCGTTGAAGCGCAATCCCGACGTGGTCGCGGCCATGAAGGAAGCGGGCTGGGATATCGCGAGTCATAGCCTGAAATGGATCGAGCACAAGGACATGTCGGAAGCCGAGGAGCGGTCGGAGATCGCCGAAGCGATCCGCGTTCATACCGAGGCGACCGGCCAGCGTCCACTCGGCTGGTACACCGGGCGATCATCGATCAACACCGTGAGACTGGTGATGGAAGCGGGCGGGTTCCTGTATTCCTGCGATTCCTATGCCGACGATCTACCCTATTGGATCAAGGGACCGTCAGGGCCGCATCTGATCATTCCATATACACTTGATGCCAACGACATGCGCTTCGTCAACGCGCAGGGTTTTGGCGGCGGCGATCAGTTCTTCACCTACCTGAAGGACAGCTTCGACGTGCTCTACGCTGAAGGCGCGACGTCACCGAAGATGATGTCGGTCGGCCTGCATTGCCGGATCGTCGGCCGGCCCGGACGCGCGGCGGCGCTGATGCGGTTTCTCGATTATGTCTTGAACCATGAGCGGGTGTGGGTGCCGACGCGGCTGCAAATCGCGCAGCATTGGCACGCCAATCTTGCGCATCTTGCCGCCAACGCGCCGGCGCTCGGATAGCTGAGGCACAGATGTCGCAGCTCAGCCTTTCCGATCTTAACGCGTGCAGCAAGGACGACTTCGTCGCAGCGCTTGCCAATATCTTCGAATATTCGCCGTGGATCGCACAACAGGCCGCCGCCGCGCGGCCATTTGCAGGCGTCAGGGCGCTGTTTTCAGCGATGAAGATTGCGGTCGATCGCGCGCCATCCGAGCTTCGATTGACCCTGATCAAGGCGCATCCCGATCTCGCCAACAAGACCCAGCGCGCCGCCGGCCTCACGGCGGAATCCAATGCCGAGCAGAACAGCGTCGGCCTCGACCGTTTGTCGGACGCCGAATATGAGGCGTTCGAGCGCGTCAACAACGCCTACCGCTCGAAGTTCGGTTTTCCCTATATCGTCTGCGTCCGGCGTCAGACCAAAGATTCCATCCTGCGCGACTTCGAGCGACGGCTGCCGAACGATGCGAAAACGGAAATGCAGACATCGCTTGAGGAAATCTGCCGGATCGCAGCGCTTCGCCTCGATCAGCTTGTCGCCTCCGAGGACAAGTTGAACGTGCATGGGCGGCTGACGACCCACGTGCTCGATACCCATGGCGGCAAGCCGGCAGCGGGTATTGCAGTCGAGCTGACCGAATTATCCGCGCTGGGCGTGAGCCGCGTGGTGACGCGCACGGTCACCAATTCGGACGGCAGGACGGACCAGCCGTTGATCGGCGGCCGGCCGGTGCCGATCGGGCGTTATGAGCTGACGTTTGGCGTCGGGAAATATTTTGCCGAACGGCAGGTGGCGGTATCCGACCCGCCGTTCCTCGATCAAATTCCGCTGCGCTTCTCGGTCAGCGAGCCGGAAGGCCATCTCCACGTGCCGTTATTGGTCACGCCCTGGAGCTACGCGACCTATCGCGGCAGCTGAGTTCTCGCTTCTCAATCTGGCGGCCGCATTTTTGCCGGCAAGGCTTTTTCGGGCAAGGCTTTTTCGGGTAAGGCTTTTTCGGGTGAGCCTTGCCTGTTGGCATGAACGTTGCTCATTATCGGTTCAAGCCGGGCGGTGCCAAGCCTCGCGATTTGCCTAAGACCGGAGGGTTTTGCGCGTGCCGCTGATCAAGAACAGATATGGAAAAGGCCGCGTTCGCGTGATGCGGATCCATCGCGACGGCGAACGGCACGAGGTCAGCCAGCTCAGTGTCAAGGCGATGATCGAAGGCGATTTCGCCCGCACTTACACCCACGCCGACAACTCCGACACCATCTCGACCGACACCATCAAGAACGTCGTCAACGTTGTCGCGCGAGAAAATACCGGCCTCTCCAGCGAGGAGTTCTGCCAGGTGCTGGCGAAGAAGTTCCTCTATACGTATCCGCAGGTGTCGTCGGTCGCGATCACGGCGCATGAGACGAAATGGACGCGATTGAGCATCGGTGGCAAGCCGCACCCGCATAGTTTTGTTCTCGATAGCAACGGCAAGCCGTTCGTCGAAGTGAACGCGGCGCGCAAGGAAATCTCGACGAGCTCGGGCATCGACGGCTTTGCGTTCATGAAGTCGACCCAGTCGGGCTGGGAGAAATACCTCAAGGATCGCTACACGACGATCCCCGAGACCAACGACCGTATGTGCGCGACCTCCATGGTGGCATCCTGGAAATGGTCGGCGAAGCCTGCGAGCTATCCCGTAACCAACAAGAAAATCCTCGACACGCTGCTGGAGGTGTTTGCGACGACCTATAGCGCAAGCGTGCAGGACAGCCTGTACCGGATGGGGGAGGCGGCGCTTGGCGCCGTGCCGGAAATTTCAGAGATCAGCATGGCCTGCCCGAATATGCACTTCATCCTGATGAACCTGTCGGCGTTCGGGCTCGATAACAACAACGATGTGTTCCTGCCGACTGACGAGCCGCACGGCCAGATCGAATGCACCGTGGGGCGGGACTAGCCGCGTCATTGCGAGCCAACGGGTCGCGCGAATGCGCGCCCGATGCCAGGCTCCGCGAAGCAATCCAGCGCTGCATCGTCATTAGGAAGGCTGGATTGCTTCGTCGCTTACGCTCCTCGCAATGACCAAAGCTGGGAGCGCGCAGCATTCGAACGCCTCACTCCGCCTTCCCGAATTTCTCGTGCAGCAACGGCCATAGCCGGTCCGGCTTGAACGGCACGGTCGTGAAGCGGATACCGGTGGCATCGGCAAGCGCATTGCCGAGCGCGGCGGCCACCGGATTATAGGGGCTCTCGCTCATCGACTTGGCGCCCATCGGCCCCAGCGTGTCCGACGTATCGGCGAAATAAACCTCGGTGCGCGGAATGTCCGCAAACGACGGCAGGTGATAGTCGCGGAATCTCGGATTGATAACGCAGCCGCCGTCATCGATCACCATCTCCTCGTACAGCGTCGCGCCGAGCGACTGCGCGACGCCGCCTTCGACCTGTCCGCGACACTGCATCGGGTTGGCGACGCGACCGGCGTCGGCGGCCTGCACGCTTTTGAGGATCTTGATTTGGCCCGTCCCTTTGTTAACGGCGACGCAAAAGCCTTGCACGTTGAAGGCGACCGAACGCGGCGTTCCGGCTGAATTCCCGGTCGCTTCGAGCGTTGTTCCGCGTTCGCGCGCGGACTTGGCGATTTGTGCGAACGACAAACGCTGCGTTCCGCAGACGGCGGATTCCCGCTCAAGGACACATGTGCCGGCATCGGTTGCGGCCATACCGGATGCCAATGCGATGAGATCGGCGGCGAGAGTTTCGGCCGCGGCCTGCGTCGCGCGTCCGGCGACGAAGGTTCCGGCGCTGCCGTAAGCGCCGGTGTCGTGGCCGCCATGCGCAGTGTCGGATTGCTTTAAGTGAATTCGCTCGACGGAGGTCGCGAGCACGGTGGCGGCGATCTGGCGATGGACCGTTGAGGTCCCGTTGCCGAACTCCGCCGTCCCGACCGTCAGATTGAAGCCGCCATCGTCGCGCAGCGAAATCCTGGCATCGGCAAAATGCCCGTCGGGCGGCACGGTGTCGATCATCGTGAGCGCGATGCCATCACCGATAAGCCAGTCGGCGGAAAGATCAGTCTTTGGCGCGTCGGCTTGCATCGCGCGTTCGACGAGAACGAGACACTGGTCGAGCCCATAGGAGCCGTAAAGCACGTCATGATAGCCGGTGCCGGGAGGCGACAGCATGGGGTCGCCAGGCTTGACGATGTTGCGGCGGCGCATTTCATAAGGGTTGATGCCGAGCCCTTTGGCCAATTCGTCGATCGCAGCCTCTACAGCGAAGAGGGCCTGCGGCAAGCCGTAGCCGCGGAAGGCGCCCGCCGGCACGGTGTTGGTGTAGGCGACGACGGCGTCGACCTTCTTGTTTGCGCAATTATAGACGCCGAGACTTTCACCGCAGGCGTGGAACAGCACCGGGGCCGCATGGTTGCCATAGGCGCCGGTGTTCGAGAGTACGTCGAGCTGCAGCGCCTTTAGCTTGCCGTCCTTGTCCGCGCCCGCTTTCACCGTTACGCGCATCGGATGCCGCGTCGATGTCGAGATGAATTGCTCCTCGCGGGTAAGCTCGAGCTTGACCGGCCGGCCGGTCTTGAGCGCCGCGAGTGCCAGGATATCCTCGACGAACATTTCCTGCTTGCCGCCGAAGCCGCCGCCCACGCGCTCGCAAAACACACGGACCTTTTCCGGAGCCAGCTTGAAAATATCGACGAGCGCACGCCGCGTCAGGAACGGTACCTGCGTGGAGGAACGGACATGCAAAATGCCCGACGCATCGACCCAGGCGAGGCCGCCATGCGTCTCCAATGCAGCGTGCTGGACCCGCTGCGTGGTGAACGTTCCTTCATAGGTGACGGCGGAGTTCGCAAGCGCTGCTGCGACATCGCCGTATTCGCCATGGGTTTCCGCCACGATGTTGCGTGGGCCGTTGGTAACGCGATGCGCAACCGTCTTGTCGCCGTGCAGGACCGGCGCACCCGGCGCGATCGCCTGCGTCGGATCAAACACCGCCGGCAATATTTCATACTCGACCTTGAGACGGCGGCACCCTTCTTCGGCGGCGGCCTCGGTCTCCGCGACCACGGCCGCGATCTTCTGCCCGACGAAGCGAACGACTTTGTCGAGCACGCGCGTATCGTCCGGATCCATCCACGCCTTCTCGTGTCGTGCGGTGGAGAACAGCAGATCCGGTGCATCCTCCGAGGTCAGCACCGTCCGCACGCCGGGGACGGCAAGCGCCGCGCTCTTGTCGATCGAGATGATCTTGGCGTGCGGATGGGGTGAGCGCTTCAGCTTGATGTGCAACAGGCCTTCGATCGCGGTATCGAAGGTGTATCGCGCCGTGCCGCGTACCACCTGCGGGCCGGCAGGGGCGGGGAGGCTGCGGCCGAACGCGGCGCCGGCTGCGGCATCCTCGATGTTGGTCTTGCCGTCCAGCGCATCTTCGATCGAGCGATAGCCGGTGCAGCGGCAGAGGTTTCCCTTGAGCGAAGCGCCAAGGTCCTGCCGTTGTGCCTGGTTAAGCGATGCGCAGGTCATGATCATGCCCGCGGTGCAGAACCCGCATTGAAAGGCTTGGGCGTCGAGGAACGCCTGCTGCATCGGGTGGATGCCGCCGTCGCCGGCGAGGCCTTCGATGGTGGTCACGGCATGGCCGTCGGCGCGAAAGGCCGGGATCAGGCAGCTATGCACCGGCTCGCCATCGATCAGCACCGTACAGGCGCCGCAATCACCGGCGTCGCAGCCTTTCTTGACGCCGAAATGCCCGAGCTCGCGCAGGAAGGTTCGTAGGCATTGCCCGGCCCGCGGAGTTTCGGAAAACGCCTTGCCGTTGATCTCGAAGCTCATGACCGGCCCGCGCCCGCGAGTTCGGCGCGAATCTCTTCGGCAAGGCGCAAGGTCATGTGCTTGCGCCACAAAGGCTTGCCATGGATGTCGTCGTGATAGTGGCTGTCAGGGATGTGATGTGTGATCGCTTGACGCAGCTCGCCGCCGCCCGGAATTCTTGGAAATGACAATTTGACGGGGCGCACCGTCGAGGCCGTCACCGTCAGCGACAGCGCGCCTTCGCTATCGATACTACCGATCAGAAGTGCTGCCGAGCGGCCGACTGGCGTCAACGATATCTGGCGAAAGGCCGAGCGTCGCCGGAGCGCTACCAGCGGAATATCGATCTGACGCAGGAGATCGCCCGATGAGAGCACGTTACGCTGATTGCCGATAATGAAGTCGGCGACGCTGACCTGCTGTTCGCTACCGTCGGCCTTCCAGATCGTGCAGACGCCATCGAACGCCGATGTGAGCGAGATCATCGGCCCTGCCGGCAGCGACATGCAGAGATTGCCGCCAACGGTCGCGGTCTTCCAGATTTTGAAGGACGCGAGGAACGCCCGGCAGCACTGATTGATCAGCGGCGCGGCGAGCCAGTCGGGTGGGCACGGCAGCGCATCGAGTTGCGCGATCGTGCAGGTCGCGGCGATCGTAAGCGTGGTGTCGCCGACCGTCAGTGCCGGCCATTTCAGATCCGTGATGTCGACAAGCCGCCTCAGATGAGCTTGCGGCTCCGAGAACAGCCAGGTTCCGCCCGCGAGCCAAGCATCGCCTGCCGTCCAAACGGGCAATTGCTCCCGGGATCGGGGGTGGGCGACCGCGCTGATGGTGTTCAAATCCATGGATACGCCAGTACTTACAACAAGATGCATCTCATGTAAGACGTCTTGCAAGACCGGCGCCAGTTGTTCGACCGATCGGGCTGGTCCTTGAATTGCAGGAACGGCGGTGCGCGTCGTCTAGCAATCCCGTCTCCGGGAGAAGGTTTAGCATGATGGACCGAAATCGGGCGATCTGGATCAAAGATCCCTTGGGCATTCTCGCCGATGGCGCGGAGCGTGGCATTGTCGTCCAGGACGGCAGGGTTGTCGAGCTGGTGCCGAGAGGCCGCCAGCCGACGACGTCGGCGGCGTTCTTCGAGGCGGGCGACCACGTCGTGCTGCCCGGGCTGATCAACACCCATCATCATTTCTATCAGACGCTGACGCGGGCGCTGCCAGCGGCAATGGACCGCGAATTGTTCCCGTGGCTGCAGGCGCTGTATCCGGTATGGGCGCGGCTAACGCCCGAGCGGCTCGAGCTCGGCGTCACGGTCGCGATGTCGGAATTGCTGCTCTCGGGCTGCACCACCACGACCGATCATCATTATGTTTTCCCGGCCGGGCTTGAGGATGCCGTCGGCATCGAGGTCGCGGTCGCAAAGCGGCTCGGCATGCGGGTGCTCTTGACGCGCGGCTCGATGAACCGCTCGCAACGGGATGGCGGCCTGCCGCCGGACAGCGTGGTGCAGGATGAGGACACAATCCTCGCCGACAGCGAACGCGTGGTTGCCAAACATCACCAGCGCGGCGAGGATGCCATGGTGCAGATCGCGCTGGCGCCTTGTTCGCCATTTTCGGTGACGACGTCGTTGATGCGCGCGACCGCGGCGCTCGCGGACCGGCTCGACGTCCGCCTGCATACCCATCTGGCGGAAACCGAGGACGAGAACAAATTCTGCGAACAGACGCATGGCTGCCGGCCGCTCGACTATCTCGAGCAATGCGGCTGGCTCAATGCGCGGACCTGGCTCGCCCATGGCGTTCATTTCAACGCAACGGAGATGAAGCGGCTGGCCCAGGCCAAGACGACGATCAGTCACTGCGCCTATAGCAATCAGTTGTTGGCGTCCGGTTGCTGTCCGGTTTGCGACATGGAAGCGGCGGGGGTCGCGATAGGGCTCGGCGTCGACGGCTCGGCGTCGAACGATGGATCGAATCTGATGCAGGAGGTGCGCGCGGCATTTCTGCTGCAGCGGGCGCGTTATGGCGTCGGCAAGGTGAGCCACAAGGACGCGCTGCGCTGGGCGACCAGGGGATCGGCGGCGTGCATCGGCCGGCCCGAGCTTGGCGAGATCGCGGTCGGCAAGCGAGCCGATCTCGCGCTGTTCAAGCTCGACGAACTGCGCTTCTCCGGACACGGCGACGCGCTGGCGGCGTTGGTCTTGTGCGGGGCGCATCGCGCCGACCGCGTCATGGTCGCCGGCAAATGGGTAGTCACCGATGGCGCAATCGAAGGTCTCGATATCGCAGACCTGGTCCGGCGCCACAGCGCCGCCGCTCGCGCGATGCAGGCGGGATAGACAGTCCGCCGCAATAAAAAAGGTCCGGGCGTTGCCGCCCGGACCCGGTAGTCTCGGGAGTACCCGGCGTTACTTGCCGGGAATTTTGTCGTCGACGCCCTTGACGTAGAAGTTCATGCCGAGCACCTGACCGTCGTCGAGACGGGTGCCGCCCTTGCATTCGACTTCCTTGCCGTCCTGGCCGATGACGGGACACTTGAACGGAAACAGCTTGCCGTCGATGATGGCCCCTTCGGTGTCCATCGCCAGCTTCTTCACGTCGTCGGGCATGTTGGTGTAGGGCGCCATTACGACCATCTTCGATTTCAGCCCACCCCAGGTGTCTTCTTCCTTCCACTTGCCGTCGAGTTCCGCCTTGACGCGCGCGATGTAGTAGGGCGCCCAGTTATCCATGATGGAAGTGAGCTGTGTCTTCGGTCCGAACTTGATCATTTCGGAATCCTGGCCGAACGCCAGCTTGCCGCGCTCTGATGCGACCTGCATCGCTGCCGGTGAGTCGGTATGTTGCATGATGATATCAGCGCCCTGATCGAGTAGCGCCTTGGCGGCGTCGGCCTCCTTGCCGGGGTCGAACCATGTGTTCACCCAGATGATCTTGACCTTGATGTTGGGATTGACCGTCTGCGCGCCGAGCATGGTGGCGTTGATGCCCATGATGACTTCCGGGATCGGGAACGAACCGATATAGCCGAGTACGCCGGCTTTCGACATTTTGCCGGCAATAACGCCCTGGATGTAACGGCCCTCGTAGAACCGGCCGTTATAGATGGACATGTTCTTGTCGTGCTTGAAGCCGGTAGCGTGCTCGAAATGCACGTTGGGATATTTCTTGGCGACCTTCAGCGTCGGATCCATATAGCCGAACGAAGTCGTGAAGATCAGCTTGTTGCCGGCGCGCACGAGTTGCTCGATCGAGCGTTCCGCGTCGGGGCCTTCGCTGACGTTCTCAAGGTAGGTGGTCTCGATCTTGTCGCCGAATTCCTTCACCAGGGCCTGGCGCGCCAGCTCGTGCTGGTAAGTCCAGCCGAGGTCGCCGACTGGGCCAAGATAAATGAACCCGACCTTCAGCTTGTCGGCGGCCGAGGCGCCGCTCGCAAAGCTGCCGCCCAGCAGAAGCGCCGCGACGGCCGCAAGAAATCTTTTCCTCATCATCAGTCTCCAAAACAGTCGGGGGGAGCGACAATCCAGTACGCGGCGCCCCATCGCCACGCCCGGAATTCGAAATCAGCGATCGGGCACGAATACGGTTCCGAGCGCTGCCGGCGCCGTCGAGCCGCCGGTTCTCGCGCGCGAAATCAGCACCAGAACGATTACGGTTGCGAGATAGGGCAGCGCCGACATGAACTGCGACGGGATTCCAACTCCGGCGCCCTGCGCATGCAGCTGCAGGATGGTCACGGCGCCGAATAGATAGGCCCCGATCACGAGGCGCCCTGGCAGCCATGAGGCAAAAACCACCAGCGCCAATGCGATCCATCCGCGGCCGGCCGTCATGCCCGGGATGAAGAACGGCGTGTAGGCGAGCGGCAGGTAGGCGCCGGCGAGCCCGGCGCAAGCGCCGCCGAACATCACGGCGAACGTTCGGATCCGCAGCACGGGATACCCCAGCGCGTGCGCTGATACGTGGTTGTCGCCGCAGGCGCGCAAAACCAGTCCCGGCCGCGTTCGATAAAGGAACCACCACACCGCAACGATCAGCGCCAGCGAGAGATAGATGAAAGGATCTTCGCCGAACAGGATGCGCCCAATCAGCGGAATATCGGTGAGGCCCGGAATATGAAGATGCGGAGCCGGCGTTATTCTCTCGCCGACGAAGCCGGCGCCGATCAGCCCGGATAGTCCGATGCCGAGGATCGTCAGCGCAAGACCGCTGGCAACCTGGTTGACAGCAAGGCCCAGCGTCATCATCGCGAAGATCAAGGACAGCAGCGCGCCGGCGATGATCCCGCACAGCGCGCCGATGATGGTCGATCCGGAAAGCCAGGCGCCGCCGAACCCACAGGCCGCGCCGACGATCATCATGCCCTCGACACCGAGATTGAGCACGCCGGCACGCTCGGTCACCAATTCGCCGGTGGCGGCTATCAACAGCGGCGTCGATGCCGCCAGCACCGAAAGGATAATCGCCTCAACCAGTTCCACTGGACACCTGCCGTGACGCGAAAACGAGCCGGAAGCGGTAGAGGATGAGGGAATCGCAGGCGAGCACGTAGAACAGCAGGATGCCCTGAAACACCTTGGTGACGTCCAACGGGATCTTCATTGCAATCTGGGCCTGCTCGCCGCCGATGAAGGTGAGTGCGAGGAACAGGCCTGCAATTAGTATTCCAATTGGGTTCAGCCGGCCCAGAAATGCGACGATGATCGCGGTAAAACCGTAGCCGGGCGAAATGCCGGGCTGCAGGTGCCCAACTGGCCCGGCAACTTCGATGATTCCGGCCAAGCCTGCGAGCGCGCCCGAGACAGCGAATGTCAGGAGGATCAACTGGTTGGCGTTAAATCCGCCGAACCGTGCCGCCCGCGGCGCGGCGCCGACGACGCGAATTTCGAATCCCTTGATGGTGCGCCCCAACAGCACCGCCGCCGCGGCAACGATCAAGAGCGTGATGATGGCGCCGAGATGCAGACGGCCACCTTCGACCAAAATCGGCACGGTCGCGACCGGATCGAACTCGGCGGTGGTCGGGAAGTTGAAGCCCGCCGGGTCGCGCCATGGCCCACGCACGAGATAATCGAGCAGGAGGTCGGCGACATAGACCAGCATCAGGCTGGTGAGGATTTCGCTGGCGCCGAACCGAACCTTGCATATCGCCGGTATCAGGGCATAGAGCGCGCCTGCGACGGCACCGAGCAGCAGCATCGCGGGCAGCACCCAAAAGCCCGCGTCGGTGCCTTGCGTCTTCACCGCGAGCCAGCTACCGGCGACGGCCCCGATCAGGAATTGTCCTTCGGCCCCGATATTCCAGGCGTTGGCGAGATAACACAGCGACAAGCCGATCGCGATCATCACCAGCGGGCTCGCCTTCACGGCGATTTCCTGCAGCGAATAAGCGTCGGTCAGGGGATCGATGAAGTAGACGATGAGCGCCGAAATCGGATTCTTGCCAAGGATGACGAACAGGATGCTCATGGTCACGATGGTGAGGCCGATCGCGATCAACGGCGAAACCAGCGCAATCGTGTTCGATCGCTC
>Ga0209153_1000581_pt1 | contig 15907 bp, 11 predicted proteins | sample GraSoiAngelo_120_FD_185877 | JGI IMG/M metagenome (GOLD analysis project Ga0209153, IMG submission 185877) | Grasslands soil microbial communities from the Angelo Coastal Reserve, California, USA - 14_0919_09_20cm (SPAdes) (version 2) | ecosystem: Environmental > Terrestrial > Soil > Grasslands ...
ACAAGAAGGCGTCGTTTGGAACAATCGTCAAAGTAATGGACGCGCTGAAGCTAGCAGGCGTGCGAAATCTTCCGGCGTTCACTCGCGAGTAAAAATGAAACTGGCCATTCGGAGGTACGGCGATCCAGCGTTGCGCGCGAAAGGGAAACGGGTGGCGCAAATCGACGACGCGATCCGGGAACTCGCTGACAATATGCTGGAAACGATGCGCGGAGCCAACGGGATTGGATTGGCGGCGCAACAAGTGGGCCAAGCACTCCAGCTCACCATTGTCGATATTTCAGCGGTGGAAGATCGGCCAAGCTCGATGGCCTGGAACGGCAAAGAAGTAGATCCGAAAGAGCAAATGCCGTTGGTATTGCTGAATCCTCAAATTGAGACCGGGCCGGAAAAAGAAATCGCTTCGGAAGGTTGCCTCAGTTTTCCCGAAATTTCGGCTGAGATCGAACGTGCGGAATGGGTTAAAGTACAAGCCCAGATCCTGACGGGCGAGAGAGTCGAAATCGAGGCGACCGGACTTCTAGCACGCGCGCTCCAGCACGAGATCGATCATCTCAACGGTATCCTCTTCATCGACCGAATGAGCTCGGCGGCGAAGGCGAGTTTGTCGAGCCGGCTAAAACGTTTGCAAAAAGAGACGCAACGTGGCCTAACGACAAATAGACAATCGCGGGCGGTCGAACCAGCGCTCTGAATATAGCACCGTAAGAATGCCTTCATCCTAACCTTCTCCCACGGGGAGAAGGGAACACCTCTCCCTTTAGAAAAGTATCTGTTTAGCGTCGACTGACCCTCTCAGTAACACCCTGCTTTAGCTGGGTGTTAACGACCCCTGAGGGGGCCCCAACCGCTTCAGCGGTTTTTTGTTAATGAACGAGTAAACCCCTAAAGCGGTTGCGGTAGTAAGCTCGGCCATGCACCTCGCTGAAGCGAGGTGTTAATGAAATCGCATATAGCACGCTAAACACCTAACTGGGAGAGGGTTAGGTGAGGGTTTCAGACTTTTGCAAACACTTATCAGATCCAATACCTACGACCGAGCATCCTTCTTAATTTCCTCCCAAATCGCGTCGAGCTCCTCCAAACCCGCTTTGCCCAGTTTCCCACCACGGGCGCGCAATCGATCTTCCATTTCGTTAAAACGCGCGACGAATTTGTCGGTGGCGGACTGCAGCAAACTCTCGGCTTCGAGCTGGCATTTGCGGGCTAGATTCACGACCGCAAACAACAAATCGCCAATTTCGTCGGCAATCATTCGCGCTTCAGCCGACGCAACCGCATTTTTCGTTTCCTGCAGCTCTTCCTCCACTTTTGCCATCACGTCGCGCAATTCCCGCCAGTCAAAATTTACGCGGGCCGCTTTCTTCTGCGCTTTCTCTGCACGCATCAACGCGGGTAGTGCCATCGGCAAACTGGCGAGGTAATGCGCATCACCTTTCTTCTCTTCCCGCTTGATCGCTTCCCATTGCCGGACGACTGCCTCGCTTCCCCGCGCCTCGCTTTTGCCGAAAACATGGGGGTGTCGGCGGATTAATTTCTCGCTAATTTCGCGCGCAATTTCGTCGATATCGAAGCGTTTCTCTTCCGAAGCGATCTGTGCGTGCATGATAATTAACAAGAGCAAATCGCCCAGCTCCTCGCGCAGATTGGCGTCATCCTTCGCATAAACGGCCCCGGCGACTTCGTAAGCCTCCTCCAGCAGCGGCGGGACCAGAGAGGCGTTGGTTTGTTCGCGATCCCAGGGACAGCCCTCGGGAGAGCGCAATTTTGCGACTATGTCGCAAAGTTGCGCAAAATGATTCGTGAATCGTGACTGGTGAATCGATTTGGCCGAAGCGGACTGGTTCGAATTACTCACGATTCACTTATCACCATTCACTGAATCAGATCCGCCAGAGCGACCGATGTGCACCGAACTCCGTTATTTCCCCAGACGACTTCTTGCTGACATAAATGGTGATGCTGATCACGCTGACAAAGGTCGCGATAAAAGTGCCCGCCACCAGCCAGGAGGGAATGTGACCGACCCGCAGGGCGTGATAAAGCGCTCGGCCGCTTGTGATCGGTTCCGAAGCATGCAGGAAAATTTTCGTCACCCACGCCACCATGATGAGAATGAAAATGAACACGTAGTTCCGTTTCAACCGGCGTCCGATGGCTTCGAGTTTCGAAATCTTGAAGGACGGCAAAATGAGATCTTCGCAGACCAGTTTTTTCCATTCGCCCTGAAGCATCTGGCGATTTTCCATCACCATTGGCACGAGAAAATGGGCTTCGAGCATCCGCACCCGGGCACGGAAGGCATCGTAAAACCGGTAGCGCCGGCTTTCGATCCAGAGCATTACCCAAACGATGGCGAGATTGAAAAAGAAAATGATGTGCGGGACGTCGCGATTGGAAAAGGCAATGGTGATGATGGCGGTGCTGCTGGTGATGGCCCAGTTGGTCGTAATGTCGAGGCGCTGCCGCCAGACCATGATGCGCCCGAGTTCGCCGCGATAGAAATGTGACATGGCATTGACGTAGCCAGGATCATAAAGGCTGCGTTGCAGCGAAATCGTTGCTTCGTCGGTAGGGGAGGACGCGGTTTTTTCTGTTGCCACGGTTCTTCGATTAACTGGTTAACTGCTTCGCCTCAATAATCCAACTTTTCTCTATGGCCATCGCGCTAGCGGATATTCTCGATGAACGGCAGATTGCATTGAAGTTAAAATCGCGCCGGCAAGCGAATGCGTTACGCGAGATCATTGGTCTTTTTGAAAAAACGGGGAGCCTGCTACAGTCCACAGATTTTCTCGCGCACGTGCTGGCACGTGAAAGGGTAAACGCCACGCTGGCCGAAAACAGTGTCGCTTTTCCTCATGCCCGCACAGAACTGGTCGACCAAATCGCCCTTGCGGTGGCCGCAGCCGCGCTGGAATTCCATGGAACGATAAGGGCGAGCGCGCTCGTTTGATTTTTGTCGTTGCCGTTCCGCAACGATTGGTGAACGACTATCTTCTCCTGGTCGGAAAGTTGGCGCGCATCACCCAGAACGAGCACCAGGCGTTGCTCGTAGCAGCGACCGCGGCGGAATTCATCGAGATCTTGTGCAAGGCGGCCTCATTTTGATTCGTTCAACAAACGATTACGCGCACGATCGAGCGTTCGTCGCTCACTCGGAGTGAGACTGCCAATGCCGGACCTGGCAATTTTGTCGAGAATAGGATCGACCGACTCGGAGATGTCATCTTCTTCGCGACGCGTCGCAACAGGTTTGGGGACAACCTTAAACCTTGGTTTCGGCTGCAACCGGGCCTTGAAATTCTCCCACCAAATCAACTCCGGTCCGACCCCACGGAGGCGAACAAAAACAAAGCCAGCAGCGATACTCGTCCAGACGACGGCCAGATCGGTCCAGGAATGGTAGGCCAGCAATTGCAAGGTGTAGATCGCGCCCAGAATCACTGCCGTCCATTTCGCTGTGATCCGCAAGAGCAGTTCGGCCGATGGATAAATGGTCGCGAAGGCCACAAAAATTCCGAAATGCAATGCGAGCGAGCCGGCCAGTCCAGTCCGTTGGTTGAATCCCCAAACTGTCAGGAGCAGCGAAGGCGTGAAAAGCAAAACGGCATAAAGAACAATGTAAGCACGTTGCCCAATGAATTTTTCTACTTCGCGGCCGAAAACGAAAAGCATGTACATTTCGATTGCGAACCAAAGCAGCTGCGTGGGCGAATGAATGAAGGCATAAGTCGCGAGACGCCAGACTTGGCCGCTTCCCAGGACACGAGCACTGTCGAACATCATGAGATCAAGCAAACCGCCGCCGCCAGCCGCGACGAGGAGACAAGCCACGATCGCGAGGACAACATGGATGCCGACAAGAATCGTCGTGACATCCACCGGAAAACGCCCCATCCACGCGACCGGCCGATAATCGTCGGAAGTGGTCACTCCGAACATGCGTTAAATAAACAGCCGCGCATGCAGCGCGCAAACGCGTTTCTGTGCTGCTGGGGGTCATTGAGCCCGAGGCCGGCGACCGCGGCTACAACTATGGAAAAAATTCTTGGAGAAGCGGCGGAAGCGGGGAAAATTCGTCCTTCGCGCGATCGATGACACCAACATCATCCCGGATCGCTACGTATTTATGAACAATCCCGCGCCTGCCATTTCGCCGCCTGCCGGAATTGGCGATCACAAACCAGCGAATCAGGCCGTGCTTGATTGGGTGCACGAAGTCGAGCTGCTCACCCAGCCGGAAAATATTTTTTGGTGCGACGGATCCGAGCGCGAGAACGACTTTCTGATTGCGGAATCGCTCAAGCAAAACGTGCTAATTAGGCTGAACGAGAAAAAAGCCCCACGCTCGTACTTGCATCGCTCGAATCCGAATGACGTCGCACGGGTCGAGCAATTCACCTTCATTTGTACGCCGACGAAAGCAGAAGCGGGACCGACGAACAATTGGTCCGAGCCGGCAGAGACATATTCGAAGTTACAGGGCTTGCTCAAAGGCGCGATGCGCGGACGCACCATGTTTGTCGTGCCTTATATTATGGGGCCGCCCGATTCGCTGCTAACGAAGATTGGATTCGAGATCACGGATTCCAAATATGTCGTGCTCAGCATGCGAATCATGACTCGCATGGGGGAGATTGCGGTTAAACGGCTCGGTCACGATCCGAAGGCAGAATGGAACCGCGGGGTGCATTCGCTGCTCGATGTCAATCCGGAGCGACGCTTCATTTGTCATTTTCCGCAGGATAACGCGATCATCTCGGTTGGGTCCGGTTACGGCGGAAACGTTCTCCTTTCGAAAAAATGCCTGGCGCTGCGCATCGGTTCTTACCTTGCGCGCAAACAAGGCTGGCTCGCCGAACACATGCTGATTCTCGGCGTCGAATCGCCGACCGGGAAGAAACATTACGTCGCAGCTGCCTTCCCGAGCGCGTGCGGCAAAACGAATTTCGCGATGTTGATTCCGCCGAAACATTTCGCCGGCTGGAAAGTCACGACGGTCGGTGACGACATTGCCTGGATGCAAATTCGCGACGGCCGTTTGTGGGCAGTCAATCCTGAGAACGGTTACTTCGGTGTGGTGCCGGGGACGAGCTGCAAATCAAATCCGAATGCGATGAAATCGATCGAGCGCGACACGCTTTACACCAACGTCGCGCTAACGGACGACAGCGATGTGTGGTGGGAGGGCAAGGATGGCGCACCGCCGAAGCACGCGTTTGATTGGCGAGGCAATGATTGGACGCCGGACTCGAAGGAAAAAGCGGCCCATCCTAACAGCCGCTTCGCCACTCCGATGCGCAATAATCCCGTGCTCGATCCGCATGTCGAGGACGGCAATGGCGTTCCCATCAGTGCGATCATTTTCGGTGGCCGCCGGAGCGATACCATGCCGCTCGTTTTCCAAGCGTTCGATTGGGAACACGGCACCTACATTGGCGCGACCATGGCATCGGAAACTACCGCGGCCGCGACCGGTGCGGTTGGGCAAGTCCGGCGCGATCCAATGGCGATGCTGCCGTTCTGCGGCTACAACATCGGCGATTATTTCCGGCACTGGCTCGAAACCGGGAAACGGCTGACCAAGCCGCCATTGATTTTTCACGTGAATTGGTTCCGCAAATCTGCGGACGGAAAATTTCTGTGGCCCGGCTTCGGCGATAACATGCGGGTGTTGGGGTGGATTATCGATCGCTGCGAAGGGCGCGTCGGCGCCAACGAATCGGCGATTGGTCACATTCCGCGGCTGCAGGATCTGGATCTCGATGAACTCCGCGGCGTCACGCCCAATCAAATGCGCGAGCTCCTGAATGTGAACGCTGAGGAATGGCAAAAAGAGATTTCGGATCACGCGAAATTCTTCGAGTCATTAGGCAGCGTCGTGCCAAAGGAATTGGACAAGCAACGCGAGAACCTTGCCGCGCGATTCAAGTCCTGACACCCTCTGACGATTCCTCTTCCGCTTCCATTCCGTCATCCCGAACCGCACAGACGGTGAGGGACTCCGCGATCTCCTCCACGAGCTTGAGTGAGGTCCCTCGCTTGCGCTCGGGATGACGCCCGCGAACGGGTGGCGATTCCACAGAATTTGCAGACCGCATCGCGTGAAACGATTGTCTCCAGTGGGTTCGAGGAACGGGAAAAAAAACAGCGTCAGAGCTTTGGCTGAGCGCGGGTGCGTTGAAATCCGCGGTGCGCGCCAGAATAACCTCAAAGGCATCGATCTCGATCTTCCGCTTGGAAAGCTGAGCGTGGTCACCGGCCCGAGCGGGAGCGGAAAGTCGTCGCTCGCTTTCGACACCATCTATGCCGAAGGGCAGCGCCGTTACGTCGAAACCTTCAGTCCTTACATGCGCCAATTCCTCGAGCGCATGGACAAACCGCGGGTCGACGACATTCGCGGAATTCCGCCAGCAATCGCGATCGAACAATCAAACCTCGTAAAAACGTCGCGCTCGAGCGTTGGCACGATCACAGAGATCAACGATTTCTTGAAATTGTTTTGGGCTCGCACGGCGCGCGCGTTCTGTCCCAGCTGCGGCCGCGAAATTCGCCCCGAAACGGCGAAGTCGATCGCTGATCAAGTGATCGCTCATTTCGCCGGTCATCCTTCAACCCCCAAAGCATTCGGGGCTCAGAATGACGGGTACGGGACTGGCAAAACCGTCCTCGTCGCTTTTTGGGTGACGGTTCCGTCAAAAACCAAACCGCGCGAGTTTTTCCAATTTCTCCAGCAACAAGGCTACCTGCGTGTTTGGTTGAATGGCGAAGTCGTGCGCGTCGATACCGGCGCAAAAGTCGAGCGACTGGGTGCGCGCGTTCAAGTCATCCAGGACCGCATCGTCGTCAGCGAGGAAAATCGTGCGCGATTAACTGAGGCCATCGAGACAGCGCTTCGTTTCGGTAAGGGCAAAATCAATGTCATTCCGTTTTCTGCGAAGGCAGGCGTGTCGCCTGCAATTTCGAACAGTGCGGCCGACACGGCCGCCGGCACAGGTCACGAATTCCCCTTCTCCACCGGCTGGCATTGCGCGCATTGCGATCTCGACATCCGTCCGCCTACGTCGGGGCTTTTCAGCTTCAACAATCCACTTGGCGCGTGTCCGGAATGCCGTGGCTTCGGTCGCACCATCGCGATCGATCTGAATCGCGCGATCCCGGACCGGTCCCTCTCGATCGCACAAGGGGTGGTGCGCGTTTTTCGCGGGCAGGAAATGGGCGAATCCCAAAAGGATCTGCTGCGTGCCTGTGCCCGCGAGGAGATCGATGTGCATCGGCCTTTCGAGGAACTGCCCAAGGCCGATCAGGATTTCGTCATTAACGGTGAGAAACGTGGGGGCGAATACACCGATGACGATTACGAGAATGATCGCTGGTACGGAGTGCGCGGTTTCTTTCGCTGGCTCGAATCGAAGACTTACAAAATGCACGTCCGCGTCCTTCTCAGTCGCTATCGCGCTTATGTGAAATGTCCGAGCTGTAACGGTGGACGTTACCAACCGAAGACGCTGAATTACAAAATTGTAGCGGCGGTCTATGGCCGCCGGAATCAGACCAACGGCGCTCATAGAGCGCCGCTACAGCTAAACCTTCCCCAATTCGCCGCCCTCCCGATTTCTGACGCGCGCGACTTACTGCGGGACATCGAAATCGCGTCGCATGACAGCACTGCGGAAATGCTGCGCAACGAAATTTGCGCGCGCCTCCGTTACCTTTGCGAAGTCGGCGTCGGTTATCTCACCCTCGATCGTTCTACTCGCACCCTGAGCGGCGGCGAAATGCAGCGGGTCAATCTCACCACCTGTCTCGGCGCATCGCTGGTGAACACACTCTTCGTCATGGACGAACCAAGCGTCGGATTGCATCCGCGCGACGTTGGGCGGCTCGTGCGCGTGATGCACAACCTGCGCGACAAAGGCAATACCCTGCTCGTAGTCGAGCACGACGAACAAATCATCCGTGCAGCGGACAATTTGATCGACATCGGTCCCGGTCGCGGTGAGCGGGGCGGCGAACTGGTATGGAACGGAGGGCTCGAGGAATTTCTGAGGAGCGCACGCGGCCTGCACGAAGACGTCCCGGATTCGCGCGCTTTAAAAAGATCGTTGCGGCGAGACACGCGCGCTACCCAATCGTTAACCCGTGATTATCTCACACATCGCAAGTCCATCCCTGTTCCAAAATCGCGGAGGAAGTTTTCCTCGGTTATCAAAATCGCCGGCGCGACTGAGCACAACCTGAAGAACGTCGATGTCGAAATTCCACTCGGAGTTTTTACCGCCATTACGGGCGTTTCCGGCTCGGGAAAATCGACCCTGATCCAGGATGTGTTGTATCGAAATCTTCTGCGGGCTAAGGGCCAGGCAAGCGAACACGAGCCGGGCGCATGCCGGACAGTGACCGGCGCACATCGATTCGACGAAATCGTCATGGTCGATCAATCGCCACTGGCGCGCACCCCGCGTTCGACCCCGATCTTGTATCTTGGGCTTTATGATCGCGTACGCGAACTTTTCGCGGCCTTGCCGGAAGCGCAGGCGCAAGGACTAACCGCGAGCGCTTTTTCGTTTAATTCCGGGAGCGGCCGTTGCGAACGTTGCAACGGCACTGGCTTCGAAAAAATCGAGATGCAGTTTTTGAGCGATCTCTATGTCCATTGCGCGGAATGCGAAGGTAAACGCTTCCAGCCGCACGTTCTTAAAATTCAGCTGCACGGAAAATCGATTCACGATGTGCTCGAGCTGACGGTTACGGAAGCGGCCGCCTGGTTCGCCCAGATCGGCGAGTGCGAAAAGCTCTCGGACCCGCTCGAAATTCTGGAGGAGGTGGGGCTCGGTTATCTGCGACTTGGCCAACCGCTCAACACTTTGTCGGGGGGCGAATCACAACGTCTAAAACTCGTTAGTCACCTCGCCGATACTGGAGGGACGCGCTTCCGCGCGTCTACGGACGAGCGGAAGCTCGTCCCTTCACGTGGCAACCTTTTCATTTTTGACGAACCAACCACCGGGCTGCATTTCGATGATGTCGCGATTTTGCTGCAATTGTTCCAACGATTAATCGACGCCGGGCATTCGCTGGTTGTGATCGAGCATAATCTCGAAGTGATTAAATGCGCCGATTGGATCATCGATCTCGGACCCGAAGCTGGCGAGGATGGTGGCGAAGTCGTTGCCGTCGGAACACCTGAGCAAGTGGCGAAGGTCGAGAGATCACATACGGGAAAATTTTTACAGCGTGTTATCCCGAGCGAAAACACCACTCCGGCTCGGAGCGAGGGATCCCGCCGCGATGGCTTTAAGGTAACGCCACGGGATCCTTCGACTCCGCTTCGCTACGCTCAGGATCACGGGGAGGAAGTCTCGTTACGCGCGGCGGAAGAGCCGTCCGACAGGATGCCGAACGGAGCGGGCAAGACGCCCGCGCTCCTGGCACGAAACGCGAACGGCGCCATCCAAATTTATGGTGCGCGCGAGCATAATTTGAAAAACATCGACGTCGCAATCCCGCGCGACCAGATGGTCGTGATTACCGGCCTGAGTGGGTCAGGAAAATCGACCCTCGCTTTCGACATTTTGTTCGCGGAGGGCCAGCGCCGCTTTCTCGACAGTATGTCGCCTTACGCCCGACAGTTCGTCGAGCAACTGGAAAAGCCCGACGTTGATCTGGTCGAAGGGTTGCCGCCGAGCGTCGCGATTGAGCAGCGTGTCACACGCGGGGGCGGGAAATCAACCGTCGCGACGGTGACGGAAGTTTATCATTTCCTACGGTTGCTCTTCGCGAAAACCGGCACGCAATTCTGTCCGGATTGCAATCTGCCAGTGGAAAAACAGACTCTGGCAGCAATCGTGAAACAAGTGGAGACGGCGGCCCGCCGTGGTCCACTCAAGGTGCTGGCGCCGCTGGTAAAAGCGCGCAAGGGGTTCCACACCGATGTCGCGCGTTGGGCGGAGCGCAACGGATTCGACACCCTTTTCGTCGACGGGCAGTTCGTTTCGGTGGAGCGGTTTCGCAGGCTTGAGCGATTCAAGGAACACACCATCGATGTCGTTGTCGGTGTGATTGACAAGAAGCGGATCGCTAAGGCGCGAAATCTCAGCCAGCGCGCGCTCGAGATTGGTCGCGGCACCGCCCGTCTCATCAATGCGAAAAATCGAATCACGGTCATGAGCACGGAAATGAGTTGTCCGAGTTGCGGGCGCGCCTTCGAAGAACTCGATCCACGATTATTCTCATTCAATTCGCCGCACGGTGCTTGCGAAGAATGCGGCGGCTTCGGCGAAATCTGGAACCAATCGCTGCAAGTCGGTGAAAGCGAGGATGGCGAGTCCGTCCTTGAAAATGAGCTTGCTGTCGAACGTGAATCGGAATGGATCGAAGAAAGTGAAGCGCAGATCTGCCCGGCTTGCCATGGCTCGCGTCTGAACGCGATCGCGCGTCACGTGCGCGTGCAAAACATGACGATCGACAATTTTACGGCCCTTCCGGCCGCTACCGCTGCCAAACAAATCGGGCGGCTAAAATTTCGCGGAAAACAAAAAACCATCGCGAGCGAATTGATTCCGGAAATCGTGCAGCGGCTTCGATTCATGGACAACGTCGGTCTCGGCTATTTGTCGTTAGGTCGATCGGCCAAGACTCTAAGTGGAGGAGAATCGCAGCGGATTCGCCTGGCGGCGCAGCTCGGCTCGAATTTGCGCGGTGTTCTCTACGTGCTGGATGAGCCAACCATTGGTTTGCATCCGCGCGATAATGTGCGGCTGCTCGAGACTCTGACTGCGTTGCGCGCAAAAGGGAACTCGCTCGTCATTGTCGAACATGACGAAGCAACGATGCGGCGCGCTGATCACATCATCGATCTCGGCCCGCGCGCTGGGACACACGGCGGCGAAGTGGTTGTCAGTGGATCGCTGCGCGAGATTGAGGGCGCGAAAGATTCCGAGACCGGACGTTGTCTAAAAACGCCGCTCTGCCATCCCATTCGCAAATCGCGGCGAAGCTTGCACAATGTTGCGGGTTGGGTCGAGATCAGGAATGCGCGGGCGAACAATCTAAAAAACATCGAGGTGAAATTTCCCGTCGCTCGCTTGTCGGTTATCACGGGAATTTCCGGCAGCGGCAAATCCACCTTGATGGGCGATGTCCTTTTACCGGCGGTACGTGAGCAATTAACTCGAAAACGTCAACGTCCCGGCGAGCTGTTCGAGCGAGTTGGAGGGATGGAGGCGATCGATGCGGTTTACGAAGTCGACCAATCACCCATCGGGAAAACCTCGCGATCGACCCCGGCAACCTACATCAAGGTCTTCGATGAGATTCGCAATCTTTATGCACAAGTCCCGGTTGCGCGTATGCGCGGTTACAGCCCGAGCCGGTTCTCCTTCAACGCCGAGGGCGGCCGTTGTGAGTCGTGCAAAGGCCAAGGCATGATCAAGTTGGAGATGAATTTTCTGCCGAGCACCTATGTGCCCTGTGAAGATTGCGGCGGGAAACGTTACAACGCCCAGACGCTCGAAGTTCTTTATCATGAAAAATCGATCGGGGACGTGATGGAAATGACGATCGAAGAAGCGGCCGAATTTTTCAAAGCCAACCCCAAGATCGCCCGATCGCTTTCACTGCTGGTCGATACCGGACTCGGTTATCTGAAGCTGGGACAGCCAAGCCCAACTTTGAGCGGTGGCGAAGCGCAACGACTGAAGCTCGCGACCGAGCTGACCCGCGGGATTGGCCGCGCGCAAAACGAGCGGATCCGTAAAATGCGCCGACCGAAATCGACGCTCTATCTATTGGAGGAACCGACGATTGGCTTGCATATGGCCGATGTGGAATTGCTGCTGAACTTGCTGCACCGGCTGGTGGATGACGGTCACACCGTCATCGTAATTGAGCACAACCTCAGCGTAATCGCGGAAGCGGATTACATTGTCGACATCGGTCCGGAAGCGGGCGACGCCGGCGGTGAGATCGTTGCCGCCGGAACGCCGGAGCAGGTCGCAAAAAACCGGGTGAGCCGAACCGCACCATTTTTGCGGGAAGTCCTTTCGCACACCGACAAAAGCGCATTCGAGCGGCCGCTTCACGCGCGGTGCGCCGAGTTATAGCGGCAACCTACTCCTTTTTGTTTGCGCGGCGTGGAGGCGGCGACACACTGAATTCGTGACCGAATTCTTCGCCAGCTACGATACCGGCGAGTTTTACGACGAGATGTTTGCCGCGCCGGGCCGGGCCCGGCCCCATTACCAGCGGCTGCTGCAACGTTTCACCGAGCTGACGGAAGGAGAATTCGATCGCAAACGTGACCTGGCCGCGCTCACTCTCTTGCGCCAGGGCGTCACCTTCACTGTTTACAGCGACGCTCAGGGGACCGAGCGGATTTTTCCATTCGATCTCATCCCACGAATCATTTCCGGAAAGGAATGGAAGAAGATCGAGCGCGGTCTGGAGCAGCGAATTACCGCGCTCAATCTTTTTCTGCATGACATCTATCACGGTCAATCCATTCTGCGTGATGGCGTGATTCCAAAAGATTACGTCTGCCAGGCCGCGCACTTCCGCCCGGAGTTCATGCATTTCAATGTCCCGCAAAATATCTATGTCCACATTTGCGGCACCGATCTGGTCCGCGATCGCGACGGTAATTTTCTCGTGCTGGAGGACAATGCGCGTTGCCCATCCGGCGTTTCCTATGTCGTCCAAAATCGGCAGGTTATGCGCCGGGTTTTCCCAAATCTGTTCGCGCAACACCGTGTCCGGCCAGTGGAAGATTATAGCCAGGAGCTCCTCAATGTTCTGCGTTACATCGCGCCCGCGGGGAAAGCGAACCCCACCGTCGTGCTCCTTACGCCCGGCATTCACAACTCCGCTTATTACGAGCATTCGTTTCTCGCGCGCTCAATGGGAATCGAAATTGTCGAGGGCCGGGATCTTACTGCGCGCGATGGGAAAATTTTCATGCGCACGACCAAAGGCTTGCAGCCGGTCGACGTTATTTATCGCCGGATTAATGACGATTTTCTCGATCCCAAGGTTTTTCGGAAAGATTCCGGACTTGGCGTTCCCGGATTGGTCGATGCCTATCGCAAGGGAAACGTCAGTCTGGCCAATTCCATCGGCACCGGCATCGCGGACGACAAAGTCATCTATCACTTCGTGCCGAAAATGATCCGCTACTACCTCGATCAGGACGCGATTCTGCCGAACGTCCATACCTATCTGGCGGCGAACGAAACCGATCGCGCATTCATTTTGGACAACCTCGAGAAGCTTGTCGTCAAAGCAGCCAACGAAAGCGGCGGCTATGGCATGCTGGTCGGCTCACATTCCACCGAAGTGGATCGCGAAAAATTTCGGGAGTGCATTCGAAAGGAACCGCGCAATTACATTGCCCAGCCCATTATCCCTCTCTCGCGTTCGCCCGCCTTCGATGAGGGCGTCATCCGTGGGCGGCACGTTGATTTGCGGCCCTACATTTTATCCGGAGAGAAAATCAAAATCATACCCGGCGCGCTCACCCGAGTGGCGTTGTGCGAAGGTTCATTGGTGGTGAATTCATCGCAAGGCGGCGGGAGTAAAGATACCTGGGTGCTCGAGGAAGAGTCGGAGTAATGGAGTATTGGAGTGATGGATTAATGCCAATGCCGGGAATCGTCTCTTCCATTACTCCACCTTGGTATGCTTAGTCGCGTCGCTGATTCCCTTTTCTGGATGAGCCGCTACATCGAGCGCGCGGAAAATAATGCCCGCATCGCCGACGTAAATTTGCAATTGCTTCTCGATCTCGAGAACACGCGCGATCCCGACACTCAGCAGCAATGGAACCCGATCATCAGTTCGCTGGAAGAGAACGAACTTTTCACGTCGCTCTATCAAAACCCCGACGGCCAGGCTGCGGTCGATTTCGTCTGTCTGCAACGCCAGAACCCAAACTCAGTTTACGCCTGTCTCGCCGCCGCCCGCGAAAATGCGCGCACCGTGCGCGAACAAATCTCAAGCGAGATGTGGGAGCACATCAATCGTCTCTACCTTTTCATCAAGGGCGAGACCGGGAAAAAGATGCTGCGTTTGAGTCCCTACGAATTCTTTCGCCGCATCATTACCGGCTCACATCTCGTGCAGGGAGTTGTCGACGCGACCATGACGCACAGCGAAGGTTGGGATTTCATTCGCATTGGAAGATTTCTCGAACGCGCCGACAACACTTCGCGCATTCTCGACGTCAAATATCATCTCCTTTTGCCATCGGGAGAAAAAGTCGGCGGCAACATCGATACCGTCCAATGGATGTCGGTCTTGAAGTCGTGCAGCGCCCTTGAGGCTTACCGTAAGATTTACGTTGGGCAGGTCGCGCCTTGGAAGGTCGCGGAATTTTTGATCACCCATCCCGAATTTCCCCGATCCATCCGCTTCAGCGTCGAGTCTCTTGATGCTGCTCTCCATCGCATCTCTGGCGCGCCGGAAACGAATTACGCCAATGAAGCAGAACGTCTTTCCGGCCGCTTACGTTACGATCTCGATTTCGCTACCATCAGCGACATTTTTGAATACGGCCTGCATGAATACCTGACGCTCACCCAGAAACGCCTGGCCGAAATCAGCAGTGCCCTTTTCGAAACTTACTGTGCGAGCAACGAAACGATTCCCGTGCCTCCAATTTTAGAGGGGCGAACTCCGTGAGCCGGACGTCGCAGAACTTTGCAATCCGTCTCTGACGCACAACGCCGGGAGAATTATCGATCTGCCGCGGCCGGCGACCGCGGCTACAGTTTTTATCTCCGCTGGAAATCGAGAACGCGCCGGTTATTTATCTCGCCGTGAAAAGCTGGTGTCTCGTTTTCCTCGCTTGTGGAATCGTTGCCTTTGGCGGTTGCGCTACGGATGAACAATTCAACGCCGATGAGGCAGCAAAAACGCGCGAGACCGTTCCTGGCGAAGTAAACCCCAATGCGCCTGGTGCGTCGCAGCAGCAAGTGCGGACCCAGCCCGGCTTTAATTTTTAGCCAGACCACTTTCGGACCGTGGCTTAGCCCCCGGCTCCCGGAGAGAGGTCGCCGCTCCAGTCATTGCGCAGGTGGGCGAGTCCTTTTGCCGTTACGCCGCGGTTCCTAGTCAATTCGCCGCTCGGCGCGAAGCCGATGATAAGCGAGAAGCTTTCAGGGTTCGTTTTCCTTTTTCGCATTATCGCCATTGGTGTAACCAACTCCTGTGAACGAAACTCCGCTTTCCTGGCGCTCGCCCAAAACCGAAGTGCGGCAAAGTCCCATTCATGGCAAAGGGCTATTTGCTGTCGCCGATATTGCTAAAGGCGAGATAGTGATGGTCAAGGGCGGTCACATCGTCAGTCGCGATTTTCTGGAACGCGAAGTCACGCCCAGGCTTGGGCCAGTCGAGATCCAAATTGGCGATGATTTATTCATCGCGCCGGTTACCCAGGCACAACGGGAGGGTTCCATGCTCTACAGTAATCATTCCTGCGACGCCAACCTCGGCCTGCGCGGTAACATTACGTTCGTCAGCATTCGCGATATTCGTGCTGGGGAAGAATTGACCCATGATTGGTGCGTGTCTGACGACGACAGCTACGAAATGGGATGCAAATGCGGCTCGCCCAATTGCCGTCGCATTCTTACCGGCAAAGATTGGCAGCGGCCCGAACTGCAGGCACGCTATCACGGTTATTTCGCCACTTACCTTGCCGATAAGATCGCAGCACGCGCTCGCTGAAAACGCCAGCTTGGCTGGTTCGGACACTGCGAAAAACAACGCAACATTGGCGTCACCAGAAGAATGGCCGCCGCTTTGGGATCTCTCATGCTGTGTATCAAAAGAGCGGAGAAGTGGTGGGCAAATTTACCTGGAACGCCAAAAAGTTTGTGAAGGAGAACTAACGAAGGGCCACATTCCG
>Ga0209153_1000583_pt1 | contig 15832 bp, 13 predicted proteins | sample GraSoiAngelo_120_FD_185877 | JGI IMG/M metagenome (GOLD analysis project Ga0209153, IMG submission 185877) | Grasslands soil microbial communities from the Angelo Coastal Reserve, California, USA - 14_0919_09_20cm (SPAdes) (version 2) | ecosystem: Environmental > Terrestrial > Soil > Grasslands ...
AGATGTCGGCGCGAGCGTCGACGCGCTCACCCTTTAACTGTTCGGGAGGCATGTAAGGGAGAGTACCTGCAGCAGCCTGGGAGTCGCTCAAGAATTCCGTCGTTCCTTCCTCCACGGGGCGAAGCAGTTTGGCCAGCCCAAAGTCGAGAATCTTCGCGAAGCCTTTGGCGATATTGGCGGGTTTCAAATCGCGATGCACAATGCCGCGGTCGTGGGCTTCCTGAAGGGCTGAGGCAATCTGAATTCCGAGCTCGATGATTTCCCGCTCATTGAGGGCCGTCCCGGAAAGCCGGTCGGCCAGAGTTTTGCCAGGCAGGTACTCCATGACGAGAAAATCGACGTCATCTTGCGTTCCGAATTCGTACACGGTCTCGATATGAGCGTGGTTGAGCTTGGCGAGCGCCATGGCCTCCTGGCGGAAGTGCCTGCGAGTGGCCTGGTCACTGAGCGTGCCCGAAGGCAGTACTTTCACGGCGACGTCTCGGTCGAGCAGCTCATCGTGAGCGCGGTAGACCACACCCATTCCGCCGGCAGCGACCTTTTCGAGGATGCGATAATGGCCTAGGGTTTGGCCAATCATGGGGCGGGGACCCGCTTTGCTGCGGTCATCTTAGGGCGGCTGGGCAGGCGCCGGGCGCCTTAGCGCCTTAGCGCAGATCGTGCTTATAAACCGCCCCGCCCTTCATCACAAATTTCACTTTTTGCAATTCCGTGATGTCTTTGAGCGGATCGCCGGAAACGGCGACGAGGTCCGCCCATTTTCCCGCCTCGATGGTTCCCGTTTTGTCGCTCCAGCCAAGCAACTCCGCCGCGGTCGACGTGCCGGTGTGAATCGCCTGCATCGGCGTCATGCCGTATTGCACGTAATACTCAAATTCTTTCGCTTGATTCACTTTTTTCCAGTCGAACCCGCCGGCATCCGTGCCCAGCGCGATCTTCACGCCTTTTTTTATCGCCTTTCCAAAATTCTCGCGCTGCAAGTCCGCCATCTTCTGCCAATTTCCTCCGCGCCCTGGTGCCACGTACAAGCCTACCGTCAACGTCGGCACCCAATAGACTTGCTTCCTGACCATCTCGTCCATTTCCGCATCGGTTAGGCCGTCGCCGTGTTCGATCGTGTCCACGCCCGCCCGTAACGCCGCGGCAATCCCATCGCTGCCAATGGCGTGCGCGGCTGCCTTCTTTCCAAGCCGGTGCGCCTCGTTCACGATCTCCTTCGCTTCTTCCTCGGTGAAGTTCACCATGCTGTGCAGCACGCCATCCGCCTCAAAATGGTAGCGGCGGTCGGAGTAATATTTGATCCAGTCCGCACCGTACATTACTTGTTCGCGCACCGCCTTTCGCACGCCCTCCACGCCGTCGACGTACTGCACGCCCGTGGGTAGCTTCAGCTCCCACGAATAACCGAGCAGAGGATACATCCCGGTCGGCGTCATTGCCCGCGTTGCCACTTGCATGTGCGGGCCGGGGACTTCATCATTGTTGATGGCGGTCTTCACGTCCACATCGGCATACATCGCGCCTTCCGTTTCGAGGTCGCGCATCGCCGTGAATCCGTGTGACAACGCAATCTGCGCGTTGCGCGCCGCGAGAATCGCGCGATAAGGAATCGATTCCTTTAACAACTGCTCGTCGTATTCCGCCGCGGTCACATCGCCTTGCAGAAGAACATGCGTATGCACGTCCATGAATCCCGGCAGCACCGTGGCTTTCGAAAGGTCGATCACCTCCGCACCCGCAGGAGCGTTTCCTCCAGCCGTCACCGAAACGATCTTGTCGCCCTCGATCAGAATCAGCGCGTTGTCCACCGGCCTGTCGCTCTTTCCATCGATTAATTTGCCCGCGCGAATGGCGACCCGCTGCGGCGTCTGTCCCCCCGTAAAAATGGGAATCAGCAGGCCAGCCAAAACTAAAACAAGAAAACGGCGCATGGGGATTCCCTCCTTCCGACGCGCAAGCCTATCAAAGACCCGCCGTTTCGTCGCGCCAAAATCGTCTTGGCCGCCTGGCGACCTGGGCCGTTCAGATCGAACATGGGAAGGATTCGACAACGAGGCACAGTTCCGCTACCATTAGGGGACATTAGGGGACTCAGGATCCGGGGAGCGGCGGAGCTCCCCCGGTGAAAGGGTGTCGTTCCAAATACCTGGGAAACCCAGTGCGCATTTCCAGGGAGCAGACGTGAGCCAATCCTCTGTTGCGACAACCCCGGATAACGTTGCGAAAGAAGAGTCGCGCCGCAGCACGCGCATCGATCGCTCCGTTCCGCTGATTGTCCTGGGTCAAAACCGCATCGGTGAGCCCATTGTCGAAAGAACCGTCTCGACGAGCGTAAACCTACACGGCTGCCGCTATCCTTCCCGCCACGATTACGGTGTGGGGACCTGGGTCACGCTGCAAGTCGTGGGTTTGAACGTAGAGCCCAAGCCGCCAGCGATTCGCGCCAGAGTACGGTCCATACACCCGTCGCAAAGCACGCGCGAATTGCAACAAGTGGGCGTGGAACTCGAGAGTCCTTCTAACGTTTGGGGCATTATTTCTCCGCCGCCAGACTGGCTGAGCTTTGCCGAAACTAACGGCTCGATGCCTCAGTTCACCGTCACAGAGACAATAGAGACAATACTCGAACCGCTACCGTCCCCCTTTGAAACCGAAACGGCGGAAATAGAAGAGCAGCAAGAATCACCCGCATCGCTCGAGCAGAAGCTAGCCGAGGTCGCCACTTTTCCCTCTCCCTCGCCAGCCGCCCCGAGGCCGCCAGCCTCCGCGCATGAGGCTCCCGAACCTGAGCGCGTCGTTCTTTCGCCGGACAACCTACTCAACGCGCTCCAGGAAAAGTTGCAGCTAGCCGCTGAGAAAGCCGTGCAAGCGGCTGCCGCAGAACAAGTGGAGGAAGCCGTGCGCAATGCCGTCACGGCTATCGACGACGTCCGGCTATCGAGCATTCGCGAAGTTCAGCAGCTTCTGCGTCCGCAGGGGGCCACCAAGGACGAAGTCGCCGCCGTGACGGCGTCCGTGATCACAGCGCATTGGAAAGCAGAAATGGAGAAATACCGCGCCAACGTCGAACAGTTGACGCAAAAGCTTGCCCGGCAAGCCACAGAACTAAAGCGCGAGCTCGACCGCTGCCAGAAATTTCTGGAAAAAATGAACAACGAGCTGGAACCCCGGGCTGAGGCGCGGCTGAATGAAGCGGTTGCACGCGTATCTGCGGATTTCGACGGGGCGGCTGCCAGAATCATGGAGCGTCGCTTCGAACGACTGCTGAAGAGCAGCCAGGCGATGATTCAAGAAGGGCTGCTGAAACTGGATGCGCGTTCGTCGGAAGCGCAAGCGCTGGTGCAGAGCTCCGTCAACTCCACTCTTGCCGCGCTCCAGCGCCAGGCCGAATCGCAGATGAATGCCATGCTCGCGGAGACAAAAGACCGCGCGGCTTCCGCACTTTCCTCACTGGATGCTGAAAACCGCGCGGCTTGCGAGGAGCGCCGCCGGGCTCTCGAAGCCGAAGTGGCCCGCGCCGCCGAGCGCTCTACGGTGCAATTGCGGAAGGGCATGAAAGCCTTTCTCTACTCCTGCCTGGTTGCCGCCGTTAGCGCCGTGGACGAGCACTCGAAATCCACTCTCGAAAACCTCACCAAAGACAACGGGAAATCGTTAGAGGACGCTAGCGAAGCAGGCGGCTCCGCCGATCCCGACGGTCCAGAGATTCTCCCAGCGCCAGATACCGACCCTTTCACCCATTAACCCAGCCGGAAAAGTTGGTGCTCGGTAAAGCGTCCCATCGGTGACGAACTCCGGGGAAAGTGACCAGCAGACTAAGCCACACCATTTCGCTCACTTGCCGGAACGCTGGCCCGCAGACGGATTCATCTCCGAGAGGTGGTGGACGCCGGACCGCCGCATTGCGAACACAATCGCCCAGCCGATGGCTCCCGCCGCAATGGCCCAGATCAAAACCGCGAGCAGCGTCTCCACAATCGTAAATTGTTCCGGCCGGATTGGACCGACCGGGGGATTCGCATGAGGTACGGAGGCTGATATTGCCTTGGCCTTTTCAATGGTCCACATCACCGCAGCCAGAATGGCCACCATGAGTCCCACCGTAGCTTTCGGAAACCGGAATTCAGAGCGCATCGCGAACCTCCCTCCTGAGTACATGGATGAAAACCTGCCGTTGCCATGCAAACCGGTGATACCGCGTAAATGTTCATGCAGGGCGCCAAACACCAACCCGCCGGCCTCGTGCGCTCCGAACCACACTCGGGCCAGCACATTGCCTTTGCGGTTCTCCCCGGCCACTTGCGAGAGAACTTCCAGCATCTCCTCGCCATATTCGTAACGATAGGCGGCGGGATACAAGTGCAGGAGGAACCGGTAGAGCGCCAGCATGGCTAGGTTTCCTTCCGCGCCGCGCGCAGCGCGGCCACCCGCGTGAGATGCTTCATACGGGTCACTTCCCTTTGCAAGTTCCGCCGCCCCGCCGCCGTAAGCCGGTAAGCTTGTTTGCCCCGCGAATGGTCTTGTTCCTTGAACCGCTCGATCCACTTTTCTTCGAGCAGGCGGGCGAGCGCGCCGTACAAGGTGCCCGTGCTCAGCCGCACGCGCCCCTCGCTCATTCTCTCCGTGTCCTGCAGGATCGCGTAACCGTGGCGCGGTTGTTCGGCAAGGCTAAGCAGAATCAGCAGGACCGGCTCGCTTACCTCCATATGTCCTCCAACGACATGTCGTCTAACGGCATAATATTCTACGACTTTTTGACACCAGTCAAGGCCATAATGTTCCAGCGCAACAGCGGCCGCCTCCCCCGCAGGGGTTCCTGCCAACAGGGGTTCCTGCCGACGATTGACAGCCTTGGCCGCCGTAGCTACCCTTCTCGACACATTGCTGCCTTTCGGCGAGGCTATTCCTGCGAGCCGGCGGCGGCGCCACCTGGGTCACTGGCGCGTACGATCCGGAATTAAAGCTCGTCTATTGGGGTATCGGCAATCCCGGTCCTGATTGGAATGGCGACATTCGCCCCGGCGACAATCTCTACACCTGCTCGTTCGTTGCTCTCGATGCGAACACCGGCAAGCTGCGCTGGTATTTCCAATTTTCGCCGCATGACACTCACGATTGGGACGCCGCACATGTGCCCAGGCTTTTCGACGCGCAAGTCGGCGGCGCAAAACGCAAGCTCATCGCCATCGCCAACCGCAACGCGTTTTATTACCTCCTCGATCGCACCACCGGAGAATTCATCGTCGGCCAGCCCTATGCGAAGCAAACCTGGGCTTCAGGCCTTGACGCCAAGGGCCGGCCGATTCCTCTTCCTAACAACGAACCTTCCGAGGAAGGGAATCTCATCTGGCCCAATTTGAATGGCGCGACGGTGTGGTTCAGTCCTTCCTACGATCCGCAAACCGGATTCGTGTACGTGGCCACGCGCGAAATCGGCGCGCGCTACTTCAAGCGCGACACGCCCTACAAAGTCGGCACGTTCTTCGCGGGCGGCGGCGAAAACGAGCTTCCCCCGGATGACGCCTGGGGCGCCATCAAAGCGCTCGAAGCTGAGTCGGGCGAGTTGCGCTGGGAGTTCAAGCTGCACTCGCCGCCATGGGCCGGCGTGCTTTCGACAGCGGGCGGCCTGGTTTTCTCCGGCTCTGATGAAGGCAATTTCTACGCGCTCGATGCGCGCACGGGAAAACCGCTTTGGGATTTTCAGACCGGCGGCGCGATTGTTGCCAATCCGGTTTCCTTCACCATCGACGGTCACCAATCGATCGCCATCGCCGCCGACCGCGTCTTCTACGTTTTCGGTCTGTGATCCGTTTATTGCCTGTTGCTCGTTTTCACGCGAGGCGTTCGAGGATACCGGCGGCGCCCATGCCCCCGCCAATGCACATGGTCACCATGCCATAGCGCGCGTTGCGCCGCTGCAATTCGCGAATAACCGTGGCCGTGAGTTTCGCCCCGGTGCAGCCGAGCGGATGGCCGAGGGCGATCGCGCCGCCGTTGGGATTGACCTTTGCGGGGTCCAGACCGGCTTGCTGGATGACGGCGAGCGATTGCGCGGCGAACGCTTCGTTGAGTTCGATGACCGCAATGTCGTTCAGCGAAAGCCCCGCAAGTTTCAAAGCCTTGGGAATAGCCGCGACCGGGCCAATGCCGAATTCTTCAGGAAGAACTCCTGCCGTGGCGTAAGCCAGGAAGCGCGCGAGCGGCTTTGCGCCGAGCGATTTCGCGCGCGTGTCGCTCATCACCACACTGGCCGCCGCTCCGTCACTCATCTGCGAACTGTTCCCCGCCGTCACCGTGCCCTTAATGTGAAACGCGGGCTTGAGCTTGGCTAGCGCTTCGAGCGAACTATCCGCGCGCGGCCCTTCATCCACGGAAAACGTGAGTGTTTGCGTCACCGGTTTCAGCGCGGACTTCGCCTTGGAAGACGCGGCATTGCCGTTGGGCAGCGAAGTGATTTTCACTTCCACGGGAATGGTTTCGTCCTTGAACTTTCCCGCAGCGATGGCCGCGAGCGCCTTCTTGTGCGAATGCAAGGAGAATTCGTCGGCCTGTTCGCGCGTGATGCCGAATTTTCGCGCAATGTTTTCCGTGCCCAGCCCCATGCTGATGTACGCGTCGGGATAATGGTCGACGAGCCAGGGATTCGGCGAAACTTTGTTGCCGCCCATCGGCACCAGCGACATGGACTCGGTGCCGCCGGCGACGATGACTTGTGCCGCGCCGCCGCGAATGCGCTCCGCCGCGAGCGCAATGGCTTGCAATCCCGACGAGCAGAAGCGGTTGATGGTCATGGCGGAAGTTTCGACCGGCAGACCGGCGCGAAGCGCGGCGATGCGCGCCACGTTCATGCCCTGTTCGCCTTCGGGCATGGCGCAGCCAAGAATGACGTCGTCAATTTCCTTGGCTTCGAGCCCGGGCACGCGCGCAAGCGCTTCCTTGATGGCCAGCGCGGCAAGATCGTCAGGGCGCGTGGCGCGCAGCGAACCTTTGAAGGCTCGGCCCACCGGAGTGCGGAGGGAAGAAACAATCACGGCTTCAAACATGGCGGAACCTCGTAAAGCGAAAATCGCAATGGAAAATAGAATGCTTTCGCGTGACAGCTTGCATCAGATTCATTGTTGGGCGCAGGCGAAAAAAATGCAACCGATGATCGCGGTTCGTGATCTGTCGAGAACCAGAAATCCCGGCACCATAGACGTGACCCTTCGCGTCTCGGACCAGTCGCGCGGCCCGAGTAGAGCAGGGAGAGTGTGTTTACTGCCTTGGGCTGCAATCGTCGCGCGAGACCCTCAGAAATCAAAGCTGAGGCCAACAGTGGGTGTGACGGGCAGCCCGGGATCGGTCACGACAGTGGGAGGGGCAGGGGGCGGATTCAATATAGAAGTACCGAAACGCGGATTGTTGTGGTTGGTGGTGTTCAGGATTTCGGTATAAAGGCTGAGTCTTCCTTTGCCTAGCGACCAGGACTTGTCGGCGCGCAAGTCGAGACGTTCGTACGGCCCGATACGAACCGTTGGAAGGTGGAAGAGGGGCTCTGCGGGAAAGCCCGAACCGTAAAAGGCTTTGGCGCTGAGTCGCACGCTTGGAGTGAGGCGATAGCTGCCGAAGATGTTGACGGTGTGGCGTTGGTCTTCCAAAGTGGGCGCATACGACTGGTCGAATCCAATGGGACCGAGAGGAGGCGGAAAAGGAACCTGGTAGGTTCGGGACTTTGCGAAGGTGAGCGTGTAACCGATCCATCCGGAGAGGCGGTTTTCGCTACGGCGCTGGAGCACAAACTGCAATCCGCGAGAATAATCTCTCCCAAGAAGAGCTGCAGGTTCAGTAAGGACCGGCGGAGAAGCAAAGCTCGGGACGGAATAGAAATCTGCGCGATTTTCATTTTGCCTGTCAAACGCTTCGACGCGGAAACGGGTGCGCTCACCAAGCCTTCGCTCGATGGCAACCAAGAAATGAGAGGAGGAAAGGGGCAGCTCGCCTAATGCGAGACCGGCTCCGCCGTTCAAGGTGAGGATGGAAACGCTGCCGCGCGTCGGGAGTTGTGCGTAGTGTCCCCAGCCGGCCTCAAGTTGCGTGTTCCGAGCAACCCGTACCGTCAAGGAGGACTGACCGCTCAAAGGTGCGACGCGCAAAGTGTTGAGCCTGCCCCAGCGGAAGCCACCCTCGAAGCGCAGGCGGTCCTTCCAGAACTGGACCGATTGCTGAACATACGCATCCTGGCGAAGATCGGAAAACCGGGAGGAGGAAAAGACCGGCGGCTGACCGATAGCGAAGAAATCAAAGGCGAAAGCCTGACGAGGCCGGCGCAGCGCATAGCCCGCCTGCAGGATGGCTCTGGGATGCCAGCTCCAGGAAAAGTTGGTTCCTGTAGACCACGCGAAGTCGCGCGACTCGTCGATGCGTTGGGCGGCGGCATTGTCCTCTGCAAAACGCGTAGAGACGTGGGCGCCATACACATCCAGAAGGAGATGAGCGGAAGGGGTCCAGCGCCAACCCAAGCGGCCGATCGCGAGGTCATTGATGCCCCTGCGGAGTTCGCTAGGCGGCGAAGTTGGAGGCAGGCTCGGGTCATCGATGCTGAGGCGGCCGCCTGTGACCAGGAAACTGAAAGTTTGCCTAGCGGTGAGATTGTAAGTGAGCTTGACGTCCGCGTCATAAAAACCGTCTTGCGAGAAGGGCGTGCTCGCCACGGCATTCACCAGGTAGCCGATATAGCTTTTGCGCGCGTCGACAAGCCAGGTGCCTTTGTGGGTCAGGCGGCCTTCGCCGAGGATTTCGCTGTAGGCCAGGCCCGCGGAACCGTGGAAATGAGGGGCCTCGTCGCTTGCGGTTCTCGTGCGAATAGCCAGGGCAGCGCCGATGCCATCCGCATAGCGAACCGGATAAGCTACAGGCAGCAAGCGAAGGTCCTCGACGTCGTTTCCAGTAAACAAGCTGAGGCTCGGAGCGTCCGGCGTACCTGCGACGGTGTGGACAAGATTGGGCACAAGGACATCATCGACGTACACGCCGACCTGGGAATAAGGAGCGCCCATCACGCTGAATTGAGCGAGCAAATCATTGTTCGCCGAAGGAGAGACGCCGGGAAGCGCCTGCAAAGAACGGAAAGGATCGTCGGCCAGGACGGTGGAGGTCTGGCGTAGCTCATTGCTGGTCAAGGTAAGCGCACCCACGGCGGGCCAGTCTTTTGGTTCAAAGACATCGCCCCTCACCTCGAGGTGATCGGTGATCCGGAGGGTTTCCGGCACAAGGGTAATGCAGAACTCCTTTGTGTCGTCGGGAGAAGCCAATTGAAAAGGGACTTTCGAGGAACGATAGCCCACGCCGCTGATCTCTAGGACGTAAACTCCTGCGGGAAGCCGGGAAAAATGAAACTTTCCGTCCGGCCCGGTAACCGTGGTGACGCGCGTTCCTAGAAGGACGACCTGGATCTTGGCCAATGGCTCGCCGCCCTGGGCATTCGTGACCATGCCGCTAACGTCTCCGGCAAGAACGGCAGTGGCCCCAGCGAGCGAGCTGAAAAGGACAACAAGAACAGCCTTGAGAATGTCAGAAAGCGACGATCGGTTGCGCGGGAAGTGTCGAGCGAGGACTGGGCTTGATCCCATGAAGCCTCCGCGCAGTGTGGCGACCATTCGAAAGGTACCGCAAGGACCAAACGCGCTCCGGGTTCCTGACTCATGGCCCGGCGGGCTGTCAAATAGACGGTGAGATGGCGGAAGGGGTTCCGGGGTTGTTTCACATGCCGAGAGCCGGCAAGGAATGGCTGAGTTTCACTTGGTTTTGAAAGGGAGGCCTTTGCGGGGGATGTACATGGTGCCGGGAGGGGTGACGTTGAACTGCTTGGAGTAGTTGCCTTGATTGACGGCGATGCCCACGCGGCCACGGGAGTCCACATAAAGCAAAGCATCGCCAACAGGCACGTCCATGAAGGTCTTGACGTAGGGCAAAGTGACCGGCTTCTTATCGATGAGCAGGGGAACTTTGTCGCCAAAACGGTAAGCGAGTTTCTTGAATTCGTCGCCGGGGATGTCGGTGATGAGCGAGCCAAAGGGATCATCGAGGCCGATGACGTCGCCGGAAATGCCTTGATCGGTGATGACCGCGGTTTTGGGATTCAAGCGGACGAGTTGGGAAATTGGGGGGCCGGCGAGAGAAAAGTCGCCGCCGGCGGCGAGATGGGCAGCCACGGGGGAGAAGATGTCGCGTCCGTGGAAGGTGGAAGAAATGGGCGCCTGAATCATCCAGTCGGTGTTGGTGATTTCGCGGGCGGAGTCGAGGCCGTCGCGGTCGATGACCGGAGTGATGAGGCCATTATCGGGAAGCACAAAGAATTGGCCTTTTTTGGATTTCACGACGATGGCTTTGCGCGTGGTGCCGACCCCGGGATCGACCACCACCAAAAAGATCGTGCCAGCTGGGTAGTAAGGCGTAACATCATGCAGAAAGCGCGCGCCTTCTTCGATGGAATAGGGGGTCACTTGATGGGTGATGTCCATGATGCGGGCGTCAGGAGCGATGCTGAGAATCACCGCTTTGCAGATGGCCACGGCATCATTGGCGGCGCCGAAGTCGGTCATAAAGACGATCGCCGGATGCGGAGTGGAAGAATCGGCGGCGCCAGCTTCGGGCGCGGCGGAATGGGAACGAAGGCAGCCTGCAGCCGGTAAAACTGTTACAACGAAAAGAAGCAGCCATCGAAAATGACGCAAATGAAAATCCTTTCCCAAGCGTGAAACGCCGAAGACGCTGCAAAATACAGTTCCGTTTTTCCGGAAATTATACACGATGCCGTTTCTCCCGCCGCGTCTGGTTCTAACGGGGAGGAAGGCGGAAGTTCCTGAACTGAGGTAACCTAAGAAAGTCCACAAACCAGCCAAATTTTCCGGAAAAACCGGAATCACTTCCCAGTCGGACCCGGCACCAAAATCAGGAGAGGATTTATGCGGCAGGCGATGCTGATGTTCCTCCTGTGCCTCGTGACCGGCACGGGAGCGAGCGCGGATGAGGTAACACTGCGAAATGGAGACCGGCTCACGGGCTCCATCGTGAAATCGGATCTAGTAACTTTGCTGCTCAGGACGGAGTTTGCGGGTGACGTGAAAATCAAGTGGGAGGCGGTAGCGGCGATGGAGTCGGACCAGCCCTTGCATCTGGTCTTGAAGGACGGCCAAACGATCGTGGGCACGGTGAGCACTTCAGGAGGAAAGTTCGAAGTGGCGACAAAAGAAACCGGGAAGGTCGAGGCTGCCAGAGAGGCGGTAGTGGCTGTGCGGAACGATGACGAGGAGAGAGCTTACAACGCGGAAATCCAGCGGTTACGCCACCCGAAACTGCTGGATTTCTGGAGCGGCCTGCTGGACACCGGGCTCAGCAACACGCAGGGAAATTCTCAATCGCTCAGTTTTACCGTGTCCGGCAAAGCCGCGCGGGTTACCGAGCGCGACAAGATCACCGTGTATGGCAACACCATCTATGCGAAGAGCACCGTCAACGGGGTCAGCAGCACCACGGCTCATGATATTCGCGGCGGGGTGCGCGGAGACCCGAACCTGAGTGGGCGATTGTTCGTTTTCGCGTTCACCGATCTGGAATCCAACCCGTTTCAACACCTGGACCTGCGCAATGTACTTGGCGGAGGGTTCGGATATCACGCCATGAAGGGGCCGAACACGACTTTCGACGTATTTGGCGGGGGCAGCTTCGACCAGGAATATTATGCCGCGTACTCGCTGGTTACCGCGAATCCCACACCTCCGCCCCCGACGACTTCCACGCCGCAACCCGCCGTTACGCGGAAGAGCGGAGAGGCGGATGTAGGGGAGGAGTTGGACAGGAAGGTCACCGCCCGAACGACCTTCAGTGAGCGGTTTTCGTTCTATCCCAACGTCAGCGACACCGGGAATTACCGCACGCAGCTCGACATTAACGCTGCCACGAAGTTGAAAACGTGGTTGGGCTGGCAGATCAGCTTCAGCGACGTGTACATCACGAATCCACCGAACGGTCTTAAAGGCAATGACCAAGTGCTGTCGACCGGGCTGCGATTGACATTTGGCAAAGGCACGTTCTAAAAGAAACGCCCGTCGCGGCACCATCCTTACACTTCACGAAAGAGGAGGAATCATGGAAGGCCTCATTTCTGCGATTGTGGTCGGCCTGATTGCCGGGTGGCTGGCGGGACAGGTGATGAAGGGCGGAGGCTACGGAATTTTTGTGGACATCATTCTGGGAATCCTGGGCGGGATTGTGGGCGGATGGGCGTTTGGGTTGCTGGGGTTGCACGCAGGCGGATTGGTGGGAAGGATCGTGGTTTCTTTTGTTGGAGCGGTGATCCTGGTGTGGGTCACGCGGTTGGTAAAGAAGAAATAGCCGAGACCGGGCAACGACCGCGGCGGATAGACGGGACGCCAAATGCTGCGCCCCTCCAAGAGTAATCACACGACTCCGGCAGAGTTAATGGGGTTCCATTGCGGCGTTGTGCGTGGCTAGAAACCATTCCGCTTCGGAGTTGCGATGGTATTTCAGGCAGGTGCGGGCAGCTTCGGCGGCCGCTGCGTTTCCAAGTTTTTCCTGAACGACCGCTAGTTGTTGAAGCACAAGCGGCGAGTGGGGATCGGCCGAGAGCCCTTCGGCGGCCCCTTGAAAGTCACCTGTTGAGGCCAACTGATAGCCAAGGGCGCTTTCGTAGTAGCTGGCAATCAATTGATCCCGCGAAGAGGCGGCGAGCGCTTGGAGTTCCGAGACGGCCTGAGTCGCATCGTCGGACTTTCCTTGAAGCGCCAGCACGCGCACGCGTTCGCGCAAAACGGCGGCGCGGGCGATGCCGCGATCGGGTTCGTTCATGCCCGCGAGAGGCTTGGCCAAAAATGCAGAAAGAGACTGGAGCTGCTCGAGCTCGGCTGGCGAATCGGCGGCGAGCAGAGCCTGAGCCATGCCAACTTGAAATTGCGAATTCGGCTCCTTCTTTTCGGCCGCTTCCTTCGCGAGCGCGGCAAACGCTTTACGGCCTTCCTCAGGCTTCCCCTCCCAGAAGGAGACGAAAGTCTTCAGATACTTGACATAAAGCAGGTCGAAAAGATCCTTCGCCATGGGGATGGCGCGGTCGTACTCCTGGCGCGCGCCCTGAAAATCGCCCATCAAGGTGCGAGTATTGCCGAGGCCATACTGCGAACTAATGTAGCCGGGATCAATTTGCAGAGCGGCGCGGTAGTGCTCGATCGAACCTTGATCTTCGCCTGCTTCGCGCAGCACTTCGCCGAGAGAGTCCTGAGGATTGGGGGAAGTCGGTTCGACTTCGGCGTAGCGCTTCAGAGAAGCGACAGCTTTGGCGGGATCCGGATTGCTCGAATCCAAGTACAAATAGCCGAGGCGGTTGAGGGCCGCCGGGGAATTCGGGTCCACTTGCAAAGCGGTTTCCAGCAGAGTTTGTGCGCGGTCATCATCCTGCTGAAGGAAGAGCCATTCCCCGGTGACATAGAGGACGTGCTTGTCGCGCGGATAGCGCTTCAGCAGGTCGTTCATGCTGGCGATGGCGGGAAGAAGATTGTGGTCTTGAATGTCGGTCATCCAGCGGACGAGAAGCTGTTCGTCGGGGGTTGCGCGGGGAAGAAGGGCTTTGGCCTTGGCCAGCGCGGCGGCGTCCGGCATGCCGCGGCGAGCGGCAAATGAAGTCATGGCGTAGCCGAGGGCGGAGCGCGGGTCTTTCTCGGTGGCTTGACGGGCCAAGTCAGCTGCGGACTGATACATGGCGTTTTCGTACTTGTCCCAGGCCAGTTCGAGAGACTTGCGCGCGGCCTCGGATTTTGTGGAGAGAGGAATGGCGCCAAACAGATGCTGCGAAAGGGGTGCGATTGGCGCGGTGTGAGCCGCGGCGCGATGGGACGCGGGTTCGACACGGGGAGCGGCCGTTTGCGCTAGCGCGCCGGCGGCAAGAAATCCGGGAAAGACGAGCAGGAACCAACGCGTAGCGAAACGAGCCATGTCGAATCACTCCTTGTTCGGAGACTGAACTTAGGATTAAGTCGTCGTCCTAGTGCTAGTCCCTGAACGTAGCGCAGGACAGTGTAGGGCTGACACTGACCTGGAGGGCAGGTGGTACGGAAGGATTAAGAGCGGATGGGAGGCGCGGGAGAGTCGCAGGGAGGCGCAAGGTTAGACACACGAATTGAAACCGAGCCTTGCCAAGAAACGATGGAAATGGACATACTCGCTGAAATTCTACGAGAAGTGAGCGTGGGCTATGAATCGGCAGGGATTACCGAAGAGGCTGCGGGCAATGGCGATCTTGTGCGTCTTGCTGTTTGCCAGCGGCGCATTCGCAGGAATCAAGAACATGGCGATAGTGGTTACCGCCGGAAGCAAATTGACGGATGTTCCGCTGGCGGATTTGGCGAAGCTTTGTAAAGGCGTACAAAAAACTTGGCCGGACGGAAAGAGCTTCACATTGGTGATAAAGGATCCGGTGTCTCCCGACATGCACGTGGCCATGCAAAAGCTGTTTGGCGCGGAACGCGGCGAAGAGAAGGGCCTCATCGCGAAGCTGAACGACTCCCGATTGACGGTGAAGATCGTAGATACTGACGAAGAGCTGCTGCGAACCGTGGAAGCGACACCCGGGGCCGTAGGCATCATCGACGTCTATTCCATCAATAGCTCGGTGAAGGTCCTCCGGGTGGATGGCAAGCTCCCGTTCGACTTGGGATATGCCCTGAAGGGGAATTAAGCAGGCCTTACCGAGACTTACCTCTTCCAGTGAATCCCGTTGGCCCCTGGTTGCCAACCTGGCTTATCTGACTGGCCCGTTTTCCTGCAAAACTTGAGGTTCTCTCGGCTTGCTATCTGCCGGGCCCCATCAGTTTTTTGCGCGGATTCACCGCACGATGAAACGATAGAGGAGTGAAAAGCCACTATTCGGATGAGCGACGCTCCCCTGTACGAAGGGTCAGGTTTTCCACGGAAAGTACAGGGAAAGCCTGGCGAAAATACCAGCGAAAGTATATAATGAATCAAGAGTTTTAGTTTCATTGAGATACAATGTTTCAAGTCGATCGGGAGCAGTACTGGTAGATCGGTTTGGAGCCTAAAAATGTGACTTACGTACTATCGATTTTCCTGCTCCTGAGGGTGTCTAATGGTACAGGTCGTGCGAAATCTGCCCTTTAGGACAGGTATAGCATCGAAGTATAGGTAAGCGAATTAGGTCTTCTGGGAAACCTCGGGGGATAGGAACCGGTCATGAATGCGGGTGGTCGTCAAGTCAGTGCAAGCAAGAAGGACAAGGATCGGAAGTGGATGTGGTGGCTGCTAGGCAGCATCGCCGCGCTGCAAGTTTATTTCGTGCAAGAACTGTTGGCGGCATTGGCCCTGTTTGCCATGGCGTTTCTCGCCATTGCCGCAGCCGTTGTCAGCCTGTATGCGTTGCACCGGGCTTGGGCGGAGACCGTAGATCGTCTCGCAGAGAGCCAGCATCCTGTCATGGTGAGGGTCCGGCACCGCGTCTCGAGCGTAGAAGAGATGGCGCGCCGGCCGTTCCGACGGCCGGGTTCCGAGCAGCCCGCGAACTGAGAAATTGCGTTTCTCATCTACTCCTCTGCGTTGTGGTCCAGCTCGTCCGCCCACAGCGAACCACCAAACTGCAGTTTGCCGAAGCCGAAGCGGTCGCGCAATTGATCGGCCGCCTTTGTAAGCTTTGCGAGCTTCTCGCGGCGTTCTTTTTCGAGCAAATCGAGTTGCGCGTTGCCGTGCGTGAAGCTGCTCAAGCTTACGCCTAGCAGCCGCACCTTCCTCCTCGTGTCGCGATGCTTGCGAAAAAGCTGCTGGAACACGGCAT
>Ga0209153_1000586_pt1 | contig 15799 bp, 15 predicted proteins | sample GraSoiAngelo_120_FD_185877 | JGI IMG/M metagenome (GOLD analysis project Ga0209153, IMG submission 185877) | Grasslands soil microbial communities from the Angelo Coastal Reserve, California, USA - 14_0919_09_20cm (SPAdes) (version 2) | ecosystem: Environmental > Terrestrial > Soil > Grasslands ...
GCCAGTGCGCAAGGCGAGCAAGCAGGCATGGATCTGCATGCTGACGTCCTCGCGGGCGCCGAACGCGCCGCCAACGCCGGACAAGTGCAGACGAACTCTGTCAGGCGGCAAGTCGAGGCAGGGCGCGAGCTGCTCGAGGTCGGCGTGCAACCATTGGGTCGCGATAAAGAGATCGACCCCGCCGTCTTCGGCAGGGACGGCCAGGCCCGCCTCGGGGCCGAGCGGCGCCTGGTCCTGCATGCCGGTCTCATAGACGCCCTCGACCCAGACGTCGGCCCTGGCATTCGGATCCCCATGGGTGATCTGCAGTCTTCGAACGACGTTGCCTTGCGACTGGACTTTCGGCGCGTTCGCGTCGAGCGCCTGTTCCATGTCCGTCACCGGGGGCAGCGGCTCGTACTGGACTGTGATGGCGTTCGCCGCCTGACGGGCGACCTCGGCACTCTCGGCGGCGACGATCGCGACGGCTTCGCCGGCATAGCGAACGACCTCGCTGGCGAGAACCGGCTGGTCCTGGACGTCGAGGCCGAACGTCTTTTTACCCGGCACGTCAGCGTGCGTCATGACCGCGTGAACGCCGGGCATCTGTGCCGCGGCTGCGACGTCGATGCCGGTGATTCGCGCGCTCGCGTGCGGGCTTCGAACCGTTGCCCCGAAGAGCATGCCGTCGCGATGCAAGTCGCTGGCATATTCGAATTCGCCTCTGACTTTCGGCACGCCATCGATCCGCGGCACCGACTGGCCGACGCCGGCCTTACGGCCAACCTCGATGCTCATTAGAAATTCAATGCCCTCATGCCCAGATCAGGCTCGCTTCGCTGACGTTCACGAGATGCCCGTCGTGAACCACGAGCTTCCCCTCGACGAAGAGGTGGTGAACCGGTCCGGGATTGCAAAGAATCAGCGCGGCGATCGGATCACTCTCCGCGCCGCGGAATGCCAGGCCGTCGACGGCGAAGAGCGCGATGTCCGCGCGCTTGCCGACCTGGAGCGACCCGATGTCATCGCGCCCGAGGCAAGCGGCGCCGCCTCGGGTCGCCAGCCGCAGCGCGTCGCGCGCCGTCATGGCCGCGGCACCTCTGCGCGCGCGGGTCGTCAGAAGCGCCTGGCGGGCTTCACCCAGCAGGTTCCCGCTGTCGTTCGAGGCCGAGCCGTCGACCGCGAGCCCGACCGTGACGCCGGCGTCGAGGAGCTCACGCCCGGGAGCAAAGCCGGAACCCAGGCGCATATTCGACGTTGGGCACCAGGCCACACCGGTTTTGGTCTCCGCGAGGCGCGCGATGTCCGGCGCGCCCAGATGCACGCAATGTGCCAGCCAGACGTCCGGACCGAGAAAGCCGAGATCGTCAAGGAATTCCACCGGGCGACGCCCGAACGTTTTTTGACAATATTTTTCTTCGTCCAGGGTCTCGGCAATGTGCGTGTGCAACCGCACGCCGTGGCGCCTCGCCAGCGCGGCCGACTCACGCATCAGTTCCGGCGAGACGGAAAACGGTGAGCAGGGACCGACCGCGATCCGCACCATCGACCCGGACTCCGGCTTGTGAAATCGCGCAATCGCGTCGTCGGTCGCGGCCAGGATCGCGTCGCGATTTTCAACCACGCTGTCCGGCGGGAGCCCCCCTTGGGACTGGCCGAGATCCATCGATCCTCGGCATGGATGAAAACGCATGCCGAGCTGCGCCGCGACTTCGATCTCGGTCTCGAGCAAGCCAAGCACGCCGGACGGAAAAACGTAATGATGATCCGTCGTCGTCGAGCAGCCACTTAGCGCGAGCTCGGCCAGCCCGACCTCGGCCGCGGAGCGCTCCCAGTCGGCGTCGATCGTGGCCCAGACCGGATACAGCTCGCGCAGCCATTCGAAGAGTCCGCCCTGCTGCGCGCGGACGCGCGTGAGGGTCTGATACAGATGATGGTGCGTGTTCACCAGCCCGGGGATCGCAACCAGCCCATGGCCGTCGAGGACCTCGGGTGGCTGGCTTACCGGCGCCCGGCCGACGCCGATCCAGCGGATGACGCCCGCGTCGATCAGGATGGAGGCGTCCTCGAGCTCAGTTCCGGCGTCGTCCATCGTGGCGACGGCGCGCAAGCCGTCGATCAGGATCATGTCCGCGCCTGCAAGCGCGTCGCCGCCAGGTTGACGGCGTCGACGATCTTCTGGTAGCCGGTGCAACGGCAGAGGTTTCCGCTCAGCGCTTCCCTGATCGTCACGGAACTTGGATTTCGATCTTTCTCCAGCAAGTCGGCGACTGCGACGACGAAGCCTGGGGTACAGAATCCACACTGGACGGCACCGGCGTCGACAAATGCCTGCTGGACGTTGTGAAGCTGCGTCCCGTCACGCAGGCCCTCGACCGTCCGCACTTCCCGTTCCTGGGCCTGGCCGGCGAGCACGAGACAGCTGCAGACGAGCGCGCCGTCGAGCCACACGGAGCAGGAACCGCACTCTCCCTGCTCGCAGGCATTCTTTGCCCCGTACAGTCCGAAGCCGTCACGCAGCAAGCTCAGCAGGCTGCTACCCGGCCAGACTTCGGCCTCGCGCCACTCGCCGTTGACCCGCGTTCTTACAACCATGACGGCAATGCTCGTTCATCCAGGGCCCACGAGAGCGCGCGTCGAGCCAGTACCTGACACGCATGTCGTCGATAGGCCGCGGTCCCGCGAACATCGTCGAGCGGGCGGGCGGCGGCGGCAACGCGGCCGGCGAATTCTTCGATGACGGCATCATCGGGTCGCTTGGTCCGGTCCTGCCACACTCCGGCCGATTCCATCGCCTCGGAAACCTGGTCTTCAGCCTCACGGGCGCGAATGATTGTGGGGCCGACCGAGCCGAGCGCGATCTTGACCCGGCGCGAATCTTCATCGACCTGCAGGCAGAGTCCCGCGACCGCAATCACCATCGCATTCCGCGTGCCGATCTTGGAGAAGCTGCCCGGGCCTCGCATGCGCCGCCAGCGCGCGCCCAGGATGAGCTCGTCCGGGGCGATCGCTGTCTTCTTCGGCCCGGTGATAAAGGCATTCCAGGGCATGGAGCGCTCGCCACGCGCCTGGCTGCGCAAGACAACATCAGCGTCGTACGCCGCGAGCACGGGCAGCGCGTCTCCGGCCGGGGAGCCGGTGCCCAGATTGCCGCCGACCGTCCCCCGATTGCGGATCTGCGGCGATCCAACCGAGCGCGATGCCTGGACCAGCGGCCGGCATACCGTCAGCCCCACGACCACGGCCGCGTAGGTCACGCCGGCGCCGAGAAAGATATGCCCGTTTTCCTGCTGAACCACCGAGAGCTCGGGAACCCGGCTGACGTCGATGAAGGCCGGCGGGCGAAGCCTGCCGAAATTGACTTCGACCATGAGGTCGGTCCCGCCCGCAATCGGCATCGCCTCCGGCCGCTGCGCCTTCATTGCCAGCGCTTCGTCGAGCGAGCGCGGCAGCAGGACATCCATGGCTTCTGAACCTACTTTATCCGCGACGCGCTGACTCGAACAGCGCGGAGCAGGGCGCGGGCGCCGAGCACGAGATGCTGGTCGTCGGTCGCCTCGGCCGGGGCGTGGCTGACGCCGCCAGCACTCGGCACGAACAGCATGCCCGTCGGGACATGCCGCGAGAGCACCGCGGCGTCGTGGCCGGCGCCGCTCCAGAGCCGGCCTGCCGTCTGCCCCAGCTCCTGGCAAGCCATCTCGAGATTGCGCATCGTTGCTTCGTCCATCCGCGCGGGGGGAACCCAGGAGAGCAGCTCGGCGCTCGCGTTGCAGCCCTCTTCCCTGCAGGTCTCCTCGAGCCGGCGGCTAAACGCATCCACGATTCGGCGAACGACGCGCTCATCCCAGTGCCGCACCTCGAGGCTGAACGAGGCTTCGCCCGGGATCACGTTGACCCCGCCCGGATAGAACCTGACGATCCCCACGTTGGCGACGGCCTCGGCGTCGATCGACTGGACCAGTTCCTCAACTCCGGCAATCGCCCGCGCCGCCGCTCGGCCGGCGTCATGGCGCAGGGCGAAGGGTGTCGTGCCGGCGTGGTTCTGGGTGCCGATAACCCGGAACTGCTGGCGATGAACGCCGACGATGCCCGTCACGACGGCCAGGTCCATGCTGGCGGCTTCCATGCGCGGGCCCTGTTCGATGTGCAGCTCGAGAAATGCCGCGAGCGAGGCGAGATGGGCTCCGGCCTCCGCGAGACGATCGAGCGACGTCCCAGCCTGCACCAGGACCTCGTCCGAGCGAACCCCGTCAAGATCGCGGGCGTCGCGGAGCCGCTCGAGTGGCAGCTCGCCGCACAGCGCCAGGCTTCCGAGTAAGCCGATCGAGAAGCGCACGCCCTCCTCGTCGGAAAACCCGACGATCTCGACCCGCTCCGCGAGCGGGTCCCTGGCTTCGACGAGGGTCCGCAGGACTTCGAGCGCGGCGACGGCGCCGTAGGCGCCGTCCAGGCGCCCGCCGTTCGGCACCGAGTCGAGGTGCGAGCCAGTCAGGATAAACGGTCCGCTTGCCTCCGGCAGCCGCCCGAAGACGTTCAGCGCCGAATCCTCGCGCGCCTCGAGGCCGGCCTCGCGAATGCGCCGGGCGAACCAACGACGGCCTTTTAGATCTGCCTCGGACCATGCCAGCCGATCGATCCCGCCGTTGGGCAGACCGCCAATATCGGAAAGGGCTCTTAGATCCGCGAGCAGCCGATCGCCGTTGATGTCGTTCACGTCGATGCTCGCTGCCAGTCGAATGGATCACATCGCTGGTAGATCCCGTCGCCCGGCTTGCCGACGATCGATCCGTCGCGATACACCACCCGGCCGCGAACGACGGTCGTTTTGACCCTACCGGTCACGGTCATGCCCTCGTACGGCGAGAAACCGGCGCGCGAATGCAGCTCCGAGGCAGCCAGCCGTCGCTGCGGCCGCGGATCGTACAGCACGATGTCGGCATCGGCCCCGGGCATGAGCGAGCCCTTGCGGGGCCAGAGCCCGAAGACTCTGGCCGGCTGCTCGCTGAGCAAGCGTACGACGTCGGTCAGCCGCAGCCGGCCCGTGGTCACGCCGAACGAGTAGAGCAAGAGCAGCGACGTCTCGACGCCGGGGATGCCCGGACTGACGGCGGAGAAATCATCGATGCCAAGACGATCGCGCAGGGCGAAGCCGCAATGGTCGCTGCCGATGGTGTGGATCGCGGCGCCGGCGAGATACTGCCAGAGCTTCGCCTGGCCATCGGCGCCGCGTAAAGGCGGCATCATCAGGTACCGCGCCGCGTCGGGGCCGGCGTAGACCGACTCGTCGAGCACGAGGTAGTGCGGGCACGTCTCGGCGATCGCCTGCACGCCGTCGCGCCGGGCCTGCGCAATCAACGCGACTGGCTCGGGCGTCGATAGGTGCACGAAGTAGACCGGGCTACCGGTCGTGCGGCTGAAGAGCAATCCTCGGGCGACCGCCTCGGCCTCGGCGACGGCTGGGCGAGCCACGCCGTGGTAGCGCAGCGAGCGTTTGCCCGCCGCGAGCAATTGCCGCGTCATGCCCTCGACGATGGCGTCGTTTTCGGCGTGGACCTGCACCAGCAGTCCGCCGCCGCCCGACCGCTCCATCAGCCGGTACCAGGTCCAATCGTCCGCGTAAAAAATCGTGTCACGGTATGTCGTGTAGATCTTGGCGCTCGTCACCCCGGCCTCGACGAGCGCGTCGAGGTCCCGTTCCCAGCCGTCGCCAAGATGGGCGATCGTCATGTGCACGCCGTAGTCGACGTGCGAATGCCCGTCCATCAACCGCCGTCGTGCGGCGAGCGCCTGGAGAAACGTCTGGCCTTTCAGTTGCGGGGCAAATTCCAGGTACGTCGTCACCCCGCCGGCGGCGGCGGAGGCCGACCCGCTTTCAAAGTCATCGGCGGTCCGCGCGGTTCCGGTGTCCAGCAGCAGGTGCGTGTGCGGATCGACGACGCCCGGCAGGACGAGCAAGCCGGAGGCGTCGATCGTGTCCTGATCGCCGGCGATGCCGGGGGCAACGCGCACCACCTTGCCGTCGCGCACCAGGATGTCGGCCTCTTGCTCGCCGGCACCGGTCACGATGGTGCCGCCTCGAATCAGCATTGCAGCCGGATGGACGCTGGCTCAGGCGCCGATGTCGTAAAGATTGCCCGGGTCGAGATCGAGACCGTTGACGACCTGCCAGAGAGCGGCCACGGCCTTGAGCGCGTTTCGCCGTTCGAACGGCGCGAGCTCTTGACTTTCTTTGAGCAATCGCACCAGGGATTGGTAGCACTCGACCAGCGTGCGCTCGGACGAGCTGAGCTCGACACCCATCGTGTTCTTCATGCCGTGACCCTCCGCTCGCCGGCGGTGCCGATCACGATGCGATCATCCTGGAGCCGCTTGGCCTTGAGCTCGAAGCGCGGCAGGCTGCCGCTTTCGACTTTTTGCACCCCGAAGCGAAGACCCTCATGGGCTTCCGCCAGGCCTTTGGCAAGCGCGGCGCAAATGCGATCGCATTCGGCCCCGTCGTTGCTGGGGATCTCGACCAGTACCTCGATCTCGTCCTGCCGGCCCTGGACCGTGTACAGATGGATGCGAAACTCGTCGATCTCTTTGAATTCGCGCACGATCGACTCGACCGCGCGCGGATAGACGTTGGTCCCCCGCACCAGCTTCATGTCGTCGACGCGGCCCTGGATGCCACCTTCGTAGAGGTCGAACGTGCGGCCGCAGCTGCAGCTGTTGGCCGGCACGCGGACGACCAGGTCGCGCGTGCGATAGCGGAGCACCGGGATGAAGCCCCGGCCAAACGAGGTGATCAGGCGTTCACCAAGCTCGCCATAACCAACCGGTTCTCCGGTCTCGGGATCGACGACCTCCTCGATGTAGTGGTCCTCGATGATGTGCGTCCCGCCAGGCTGGTTGGCGCATTCGAAGATCATGATGGTGCCCACTTCGGTCATGCCGGCGGTGTCGGCCGCCTTAGCGCCCCATTCGTCCTGAATTAGCCGCTTAGTCGCGGGAATCGATCCAGCCGGCTCGCCCGAGAGGATGAGTCGCTTGACCGGCCCGGCGGCCAGATCGACGCCCATCGTTTTTGCCTCCTGCGCCATCCGGAGAGCGTAGGTCGGCGTCGAGCAGACGACGGTCGCCTTCATCGTCATGATCTGCTTGACGCGGGCCTCCGTCGTCATGTTGCCTCCCGGCAGCACGAGGCAACCAATTTTTTCGCTGGCATAGTGCGCCCCCCAGAAGCCGACGAAGGTGCCGTAGCTGAAGGCGAAGAACACGACGTCCGCAGGGCGGACGCCGAAACCCCAGAAGCCATAGCACCACATCTCCGCGATCCACTCCCAGTCCTTCATGCTGTCCAGCACCTGGAGGGGAATGCGGCCGGTCGTCCCCGAGGTCAGGTGGTAACGAATCGCCGCCTCCTCGGGCGCGGCGAGCAGCGGCCCGTATGGCGGTCTCTCGAGCTGCGCCTGCATCCATTCGTCGCGGGTCATCATCGGAATGCGGCGCAGGTCCTTGAGGCTCTTGATCGAGTCCGGGCTCACGCCGGCGGCCTTGAGTCGTTTGGCCTGCCAGGGGACCTTCGCTTCGGCCCAGCCGACCAGGTTCTTGAGCTTGCGCAGCTGCAGCGCCTCGATCTGGTCGCGCGGCATGGTCTCGTGCCGTGGATTCCAGTAGGGCGATTCCTTCATGATGCTCGCCCTCGTTGTAGCACTTTCGGGGGTAAGCTGGACCCAGTTTGGCCAGCGCCCAACAACCCGCCGAGGCGAACGCTCCTTCTCCCTCCGGCGGAGGGCAGGCTGGAGCCGATAAGCCGCCGTATCGCCTGGGCGGCATGGGCTATCAAGATGCGACCGGTCGCCGGCTGAGTTACGGATCGTATCTGAAGATTCCCGAACTGCTCGATCTTCAACACGGCCTGACTGACGCGCACGACGAGTTACTTTTCATCGTCGTGCACCAGGTCTACGAGCTCTGGTTCAAGGTGCTGCTCGATGAGCTCGAGGCGACGCGCGATGCGATCCAGGCTGACGAGCTGCGCGCGGCACGGCACTACCTCGCGCGGGTGAAAGTCATCGAGGCGCTGCTGGTCGAGCAGGTCGCCGTCCTGGAAACGATGGCGCCCCAGGATTTCTTGACGTTTCGCTCGGAACTGGCGCCCGCCAGCGGTTTTCAGTCGATCCAGTTTCGCGAGGTCGAGTATCTGTCGGGCTTGAAAGACCGCGGCTACCTGAAAGCGCTCGACGATGAGCCGGGGGCGCGAGTGCGGCTCGAGCGGCGCCTTGCCGAGCCGTCGCTTGCCGATGCCTTTGCCGCGCTGCTCGGGCGGCGCGGCCTCAGCGTCGCCCAGCTTTATCAAGATGGCACCCAGCACGCCGATGTCCTGGACCTCGCCGAAGCGCTGCTCGACCACGATGAGGGGTTTCGCATCTGGCGGTTGCGGCACGTCCAGATGGTCGAGCGCCAGATCGGCGACAAGCCGGGCACGGGCGGCTCGACCGGCGTCAGGTACCTGCAATCGACGCTTGACAAGCGCTTCTTCCCCGAGCTCTGGCAGGTGCGCTCTCAGCTCGATTAGCGATTGTTCGCGAAGAGCCGGCTGAAGTAGGTCAGCCCCAGTGGCACGAGCAGAGCCAGCAGCGACGTCAGCACGGCGAGCGTGTCCGGCAGATGGGTCGGGTTGCTCATGCCGATGTAGGTGAAGATGGCCGCGCCGATCGAGGTGCCGATCACGATGATGGTGGCCACGATCGTCGCCCAGTCTCGGTGCCGCAGATAGATCGAGATTGCCCGGCGCCCCGCCAATCGGAGCAACCAGGAGGCGGTCAGGCCATTGAGCACCAGCGAGCTGATCAGCGCGCATACCGCGATACCGATCCGAAATTGGGCGAGGTTCCGCATCACGAAGGCGGCCGCGTTGACCACCAGGATTCCGATCGGCGTGATGATGCCGATCACGAGCAGCACCAGGCGGCTGCTCAGGTAGCCGCGAAGCAGGCGGTCGCCCGGCTGGCTGTCCATCAGGTGACGGTCAGGCGGGTGGCGTATTCCGGCCGCTGCCAGGCGCGCGAGGCCAGGACCTCGCGTAAACAGCGCACGGCGTCGAAGACGTCGACGTAGCGGGTGTAGAGCGGGGCAAAGCCAAAGCGCATCAGGTCTGGCGTCCGGAAATCGCCGATCACGCCGCGATCGATCAGGGCGCGCATCACCCGGTACCCCTCGCGGTGCCGAAGCGAGACCTGGGATCCCCGCCGCTTCGCCTCGCGCGGCGACGCCACCTCAACGCCGAGATCGCGGCAGGTTTCGTCGACGAGCCGGATAAAGAGATCGCCGAGGGCCATGGATTTCCGCCGCGCCTCCTGCTGATCGACGGACAGCCAGATGTCGATCGCGACCTCGAGCGCCAGCAGGCTGAGCATCGGTGGCGTCCCGGCCAGCTGGCGGGAGATGCCGTCTGCCGGCCGGTAGTCAGGCTCGAAGGCGAAGGGCGCCGCATGTCCCATCCAGCCCGCGATCGGGTTACGCAGCTGCTCCTGCAAGCCGGTCGCGACAAAGACATATGCGGGTGCCCCCGGCCCGCCGTTCAGGTACTTGTAACCACAGCCGATCGCCAGGTCGACCTCGGAGCCGTTGAGATCGACCGGCACCGCGCCGGCGCTGTGCGAGAGGTCCCACAGCATCAGCGCTCCGTACCTGTGAGCCGCCGCCGTGAGGTGCCCCATGTCGTGAATCGCGCCGCTGGTGTAATCGACATGGGTGAGCATGACGACGGCGACGCTGCCGTCGATCGCGGACTCGAGCTGCGACCGGTCGACCGTTCGCACGGCATGGTTGCCGGCGAGCAACTCGATCAGCCCCTGGGCGATATAGAGATCCGTCGGAAAGTTCGCGGTTTCGCTCAGGATGAAATGGCGCTCGGGTTGCAATTGCAGCGCTCCCGCGAGCAACTTGAACAGGTTGACCGACGTGCTGTCGGCGACGATCACCTCGCCAGGTTTGGCGCCGATCAGCCGGGCGATCTTGTCCCCGATTCGGCGCGGCGCCTCGATCCAATGGGCCGCGTTCCAGCTCCGGATGAGGCCGCTGCCCCATTCCTGGGAGATCACCTCGTCGATGCGCGCGACGGTCGCACGCGGCAGGGCCCCCAGCGAGTTGCCGTCGAGGTACATGATGCCGTCGGGAAGGGTGAACTCGTCGCGGAATGGAGCGAGCGGATCCTGCCGGTCGAACGAGAGGCAGGTCTCGCGGTCCACCCAGCGATTATCCCGCTAGTGCCTGCTCAGAAATGGCTCGGGCACCAGGGCACCCGGTCGGCCGCAAACATCGCATCGGCACGGGCGACCGCGCCCTGGCGCAGCTCGGTGATGCGCCCGGCCCGCTGCAAGGTCCAAAATCGATTGCCGCTGAGATAGACCGCGCCGAGATCCGCGGCATCGAGCTCGAGATCGGGGCTTGCAGTCGTACTCCGTGCCTGAGCACCGTTGGGACCCCCCTGCAGCTCGATGCGGCCGCGGTTCCAGGGACAGAACTGGTCGCGAACGCCGAACACCAGGCGGTCGTCGACGGCATAACGGCGGCCGGCGAGCGCCTTGAGGACATCGACCAGGCGCACCCAGAGGCCGTCTTCGACTCGGGTCTTGGGCTGCCGCGAGTCGGCCAGCAGAAAGCGCAGAGGCTCGTCAATCGGCCGCATCTCGGCCGTCACCCTGGCAGTCAAGTCCACGCCCAGGACGTGGCGCCAGAGCGCGGCGTACGCCTCCGGGCTGGCCGCGATCAGCATCTCGAGTCGCAGCGTCCCGTTCGGGCCCGAGGCGTCCCAATCCATCTTGATGCGATAGATCGCGAAGCCGGATGGGCCGGTGTCATCCTGGTAGAGCACGCGATAGTGAGGGCTGGCGCCCTCGCGGTGCAGCTCGAGGTCGGCGAGAAGGTTGCGAACCCACCGCTCATCCAGCCGCAGCATGCCGGGCTGGCCGCGCGTCGACTGCTCCCAGGCGCGGGTGAATGCCGGGACCGCCGTGGCCACATCGACCAGCGACAGCTGTTCATTCGCGCTCGCGGTTTTTCCAAAGGTGGCATGAGCGCGCTGGACCTCGACCGACGCCTGATACGTGGCGAGGCCATAACCGAAGCGACCGTAGATCGGCGCCTCCGAGGCATAGAGCGCGGCCAGCGGTTCGCCACGCTCGTGTATGTCGTCGAGCTGTCGACGCATCATCGCCGTCAGCAACCCCCGCCGGCGATGGGTGCTCAGCACACTGACCCGGGTCACGCCGGCGCAGGGCAAAAGCCCGCCGGGGACGGTGAGCTCGTAGGAAAAGATGCCCGCGGTGGCGACGATCTCCGGGCCATCGAAAAACGCGAGCGTGCGGTCGAACTCGGTGATCTCGCGGGATGCCGCCAGTTCCTCGTCGGTTGGCAGGGAGGCACCGAAGGCACGCCGCATCACCGTCGAGTAGGCGCGCTGTTCCTCCGGCCGTACCGGCCGGAGCTCGAGGTCGGAGGGTGCGGCTATCGCTGGACCAGCGCCAGGGCTCGGCACGGACTCCCGGAGCCTTTGACCAGCTTGAGGGGGGCGACGACGAGGACCGCGCCGGTCGGTGGCAGCGTCGCGAGATTGGCGAGCTGGGTCAGCCCGTACTTGTTCGCGCCCAGCAGGAACTGGTGGCAGGGAAATGGCGGATTGAAGGAGTGGGCGGTCCCGGCATCGGTGCCCACCGTCTCGACGCCGACGCCGACCAGCGGACTGTCGTTGGCCAGCCACTTCGCCAGCTCGATGTCGATCCCCGGGGTGTGCGGCCCGGTTTCGTTGGCGTTGAGGAATGCTTTCTGATCTTGCGCCCGCGCGTCCCATCCGGTTCGATAGAGCAGCCAGCCACCTTTGGGCAGTGACCCATGCGCGCGCTCGAAGGCGCGGATGTCATTGAGCGTCAGCAGGTAGTCGGGATTCGCCTGCGCCTCTTTCGATTTATCAATGACGACCGCCGGACCGATGAGGCGCTTGACCGGAACCTGGGAGACGTCGTCTTTGTCTTTGCCCGTCACCCAGTGAATGGGGGCGTCGAAATGGGTGCCGGCGTGCTCGCCGCCTTCGAACCAGTTCCAGTACCAGGCGGGCCCCTTGTCGTCGTAGCGGCTGATCTCGTGGGTCTTCCAGTTCGGCGTGTTGGCGAACGGCGGCGGCAGCTGGATCATGGGAGTCCGGTCGGAGAGCGGCTGGGTCAGGTCGACGACCTCGATCGAGCCAGAAGCCAATGCCTCCACGAACGATGTCAGCGTGTCCACTTTCGTGCTCAATTCACTCCTCCCTTGATTTCAGCGCCGGAATAGTGGTCGGCTGTTCTTTGGTGATACGGGTTGGGCGCTGCAGCTCTTCGCGGCGGCGTGGCGGCTGCTGCAGCGCACGGGGGAACTCGAACCGATTTTCCAGCATGTGGACGTCCATCAGGAAGCTCTTCGGCATCTCGGCCTCCACCTTGGCCACGATGCAGCTGAGCTCGACGCCGTTGATCGCATCGAGCGCCGCCTCTTCGAAATCGTCCAGCTCGCGCACCATCTGCGCCCGCGGGAAGCCGGCCGCCCTGGCGACGGCCGCCAGATCGGTACCGGTCGCGGTCGCGGTCGTAAACCAGCGGTAGCCGCCGGGCGCGCCACCGCCGACGGACAGCAGCGTCTCGTTGTCGAAGATCAGATGGACCAGATTGTTCGGACGGGATCGCGCCATCGTCGTCAGGCCGCCAAGGTTCATCAAGACCGAGCCATCGCCGTCGATGACAACGACTTTTCGCTGCGGCTGGGCGAGCGCAATGCCAAGGCCGATCGAGGAGGCGAGGCCCATCGCGTGCTCCAGGTAGAAAAAATTCGCGCGATGGCCCAGCGAATAGAGCTCTGCGGCCACCGCGCCCATGATGGTCACGACCGCGCAGTCCTCGAGCGCCGGATAGATCGCCTTCAGGCAATCCAGGCGCTTCATTGCGGCTCCTCCCACATCAGGTCGCGGCCCAGCAGCAGGCCGACCGGCGACAGCGAGCTCTGCGCCAGCGTCATCGCCTTCGCCATTTTGGCCGGGACGTCATCGGGGCTCGTGAGATCGTCGTGCGCGATCTTGAGGGCGTCGAGCACCGGCCGGGTATGCTTGCCGCCCTCGGTTTGCCAGGGATCCCGCTCGCCGAAGCTGCCGCGATCGGTGATCAGCATCAACAGCGGGATCTTGTACAGCAGCGAGACGCCGACGATGCCGTTGATCGCCTGCAGAAACCCGTGGTTCTGTAGCAGCATCGCCGATTTGACGCCCGCGAAATGCGCTCCTGCCGAGATGCCGACGCCTTCTTCTTCTTTGGCGAGGCGCACGAGCGTCATCCCCGGGTCTTCGTCCGCCAGGCGGATCAAATGCACCAACCAGGTCTCGGGCAGCGCGCTGACCAGCGTGACGCCGACGTCTTTCATGGCGTCGTACACCAGTTGTGAATTGGCGACGGAGACCGGCATAACCCTCCCTCTACGGTTGCCAACCGATTGTAGCCCGGCCCTGCCGGCTCTAAAATTGCGTCGCCATGGCCGCGGCGGTCGAGCTGCGCGGTCCGAAGCGGCATCTCCTGGCGGGGAACCTGCCGGAGTTTCGCCGTGACCGGCTTGGATTCCTTACCACCTGTGCCCGTGAACATGGTGACGTCGTGCCCTTGCGGTTCGGCGTCTTTCGGGCGCTCTTCATCAACCATCCGGACGCGATCGAGCAGGTGCTGGGCAACAGCCGCAGCTTCGTCAAGTCCTTCGCCTACGACATGGTCCGTCCGGTGATCGCCAACGGGCTGCTGCTCAGTGAGGGCGACTTCTGGATGCGACAGCGGCGGCTGGCGCAGCCCGCCTTCCAGCGCGCCCGGATGGGCGAAGCGTACACGCCGATCGTGGTGGAACGGACGCGACGCATGCTCGATGCATGGACCGCTGGCGGCGTCCGTGACGTGCACGCCGAGATGATGCGATTGACGTCCCAGGTCGCGGGCCAGGCATTCTTCGGCGCGGACGTCAGCGGCGCTGTCGATGAGGTTAGCCGTCAGCTCCTGGTGCTGACCGAGCTCTTGACCAAGCGGCTCGACAGCGTTCTGGCTTTTCTACCCGACCGCATCCCGACGCCGACCAATCTGCGGGTCCATCGCGCGGTAAAGAACCTGGACGCCATCATCTACCTGATCATCGATCAGCGCCGACGGAGCGGGGTGGTCCAGGATGATTTGCTGTCGAGATTGCTTGGCGCCCGGGACGAAGACGGCAGCGGCATGAGCGATCGACAGCTCCGCGACGAGGTGATGACCTTCTACCTGGCCGGCCACGAGACGACCTCGCTGCTGCTCAGCTGGACGTTGTACCTGATGGCAGGCCATCCCGCCGTTCAGGAAAGGCTGAGGGAGGAGGTCACTGCCCAGGGTGATGGCCCGCCGACGGTCGCCGACCTCGTCAGGCTGCCCTACCTCGACGCGGTGTTATGCGAAACGCTTCGGCTTTATCCGCCGGCCTGGGGGCTAGGCCGAAAGGCGGTTGCCGACTGCGAGGTGGCCGGCTATCGGGTGCCCAAGGGCGGCAGCATTCTCTTCAGCCAGTGGGTGATGCATCGGGATCCCCGTTTTTTTGATGACCCGGACCGCTTCCACCCGGAACGCTGGTTGGACGGCCTCCAAAAGCGGCTGCCCCGTTACGCCTACTTCCCCTTCGGTGGTGGCCAGCGGATCTGCATCGGGGCGAACTTCGCGATGATGGAAGCCGCCTTCGTTCTCATCATGCTGTTGCAGCGCTTTCGCTTCGAGCCGGCGCCCGGTTTTGAGGTCGTCCTCTGGCCGGCGTTCACGCTTCGCCCCAAGACGGGCGTGCGACTGACAGTCAACCAGGCAGCCTGATCAGGATTCGCTCGATTGCCTTTTGCCCGCGCCCACGATATGCTCAGCTCGCCTGCGATCAGGTCCGAGGAGGGAGGAATGGGCGTCAGCCGGCGGCAGCGGTCTGCTCTATTGATTGCAGCTCTGTTTCCTTTGAGCCTCAGTCTTTTTCCCCGCGCGGCCCTTTCGGCCTCGACCGGTTTCGATCCAGGGATCGGCAACGTTCCGCAAGGCACCCAAACGGACCTGGCTTACGCCGGCAGCTTCACGTGGAACCGGGTCTCAAACGTCTTTGTGACCAGCCAGCAGGTCAGCTGCTACCGGCCCGAGGTCGTCACTAAGGCCGGCGAGGTAGCCTGTCCGGGCGCGACCACCGGCGAGGATACCGGCGGCTCGGCACCCAAGAGCACATACCCGAATCAAGGCGGCAGTCGATCGGGGTATCCGGCGGCTGGGCCGATGCTGGCGACGGACCACTCTGAGTCGGACATCCGGGTCGATCCGACGAATCCCCAGCATTTGATCGGGTCGAGCAAGTGGTTCTCGAGCGCCGAAGGATACAACCACGTCCTCGGCTTCTACGAGTCTTTCGACGGCGGCAAGACCTGGCCGACGATGGGGCACGTTCCCGGCTACGAGGGTTTCACCGACAACACGGATCCCGTCGGCGCCTTCGACGCATGGGGCAACTACTACCAGGCGCTGCTTCCTTACCAGTTCTTCTATGCCGCCTCCGGTTATAAGAAGTACGAACCCGGCAACGAACCGAATCCGGGGATCCCCAACGAAGCGGTCGCGGTCGCCGTGCGAAAGCATGGCGCATCCGGAGCGAACGACTGGACGACGTATAACAAGCCCCCGGACTATGTCTTCACGACGAACGCCGGTCTCGGCCAGGAACCGGACAAAGAGTGGATCGCCATCGACCGCACGATCCGCTTCGACGGACGGAAAAACTACAACCGCGT
>Ga0209153_1000588_pt1 | contig 15766 bp, 20 predicted proteins | sample GraSoiAngelo_120_FD_185877 | JGI IMG/M metagenome (GOLD analysis project Ga0209153, IMG submission 185877) | Grasslands soil microbial communities from the Angelo Coastal Reserve, California, USA - 14_0919_09_20cm (SPAdes) (version 2) | ecosystem: Environmental > Terrestrial > Soil > Grasslands ...
CGCGTCGGCTATGGCAGCGGCTATCGTTATGTGCACGACGACCCGAACGCGAAAGACGAGATGAAGTGTTTGCCTGAGCAGTTGGGCGATAGGGAATATTTCAAGGATGAATGAAGAACTGTGAGTCAGCGCGACGCCGAAAAAGAGTTAGCTTATTTGCACGACTTGTACGTCGCTCCGGATTGGGGCGAGCGGTTCGCGGAGTTGATTGACGAGCACGTGACGCTGCCGAAAGAGGGCGCGGCGCTCTACGTCGCGGCGGGCACGGGCGGGCATGCGCTGGCGTTGCAGGAGCGTGCGGGCAAGGATGTGACGTTCATCGGTATGGACGAGAGCGAGGAGCGTCTGGCGTTGGCGCGAGCGAAGTCGGCGGCGGCGAAGTTGGGCGCGCAGACAGAGTTTCGTGTGACGCAGCTTGAGGCGTTGGACTTTGAAGATGATCAATTTGCTCTAGTCGTCGGCGATGCTTCGCTCGTCGCGCCGGAGCGGCTGCCGGAGATTTTGGCGGAGATGGTCAGAGTGGCTGCGCCCGGCGGTACGGTTGCGTTGAACCTGCCGACTGCTTCGAGCTTTGGCGAGTTCTTTTCGATCTATTGGGAGGCGCTCAGCAACATAGACCTGCTCGCGGAAGCGCCGCTTGTCGAGCATCTGATCACAGAACTGCCGACCATCACAGATATTGAACAGTTGGCGACGCGCGAAGGGCTGAACGAGGTGCAGTCGTGGACGAACATCGAAGAGTTCGATTATGCTTCGGGCACAGAGTTCTTAAACGCGCCGCTCGTGAAAGATTTTCTGCTGCGCAGGTGGTTCGAGCCAATTGCGAATGAAGAGATTCACGCGCGTGTGCTCGCAGAGATCAAGCGGATCATTGATGAAGAAAGGCACGACGGCGAGTTTGCGCTCTCGATTAAGGCCACACTCGTCGTCGGGCAGAAAGTCATTTGACGAATACGGTTTTCGCGCCGGATGTGGAAATCGGTGGCAATTATGCGTTTTCTTTGATCACCCCTTGAGATGTTTTCGTGCCCCGTCGTGCGGGATCGTGTCGGCCTGAAAACTAAGGAGAAACAAAGATGCTCTCAAGCAAGCGCGCTATCGTGATCGTCTCCGCCCTGCTGTTACTCGTCGGCTTCGCGGCGGCGCAAAAGAGACGCAAGACGGTTGACGTCGTGCCCAATCCGCCGACGGTGAATCTCACCGCCGATGCCGCGACCGTCACGCTCTGTCCGCGCGACGAGACGCAAGGCGTGGGGCGCGTGCAACTCAACGCCAATGCGACCTCGCCCGACGGATTGCCTCTGCGCTACACGTGGAAGACGACTGGCGGGCGCGTCGTCGGTGATGGCGCAAACACCGTCTGGGATTTGACGGGCGCTACGCCCGGCAGCTACGTCGCATCGGTCGAAGTCACGAGCGGCGATGCGCGCTGCACAGCCTTTGCGACGATTCCGGTCGCTGTGGTCGAGTGCCCGCCCTTGCGTGAGGTCTGTCCGAACATCTCGATCAACTGCCCGGACTCCGTGCGGGTCGGCGCGCCGCTCACCTTCTCCGCCGATGTCAACGGCGGCACGCCGGGCGCGCAAGCTTCTTATAACTGGACGGTCTCGGCCGGCACGATCACGAGCGGTCAAGGCACGCCTTCGATCACTGTCTCCACGGCCGGCCTCGGCGGGCAAGACGTGCGCGCCACGCTGGCCGTTAACGGCTATACCGGTTTGAACTGCACCGCTTCTTGTTCGACGCCGGTGCAGGTCGAGCGCATCAAGCCGCGTAAGTTTGACGAGATCGGCAACGTCGCGCGCAACGACGAGAAGGCGCGGCTCGACATCTTCGCCGCCGAGCTACAGAATGATCCGCGCTCTGCCGGTTACATCATCGCCACGGGCGGCAAACCGGGCGAGGCGCAGAGGCGCGTCAGCGACGCGAAGGGTTATCTGGTCAATACACGCGGGATGGACGCGAGCCGCATCGTAACTTTGACGGGCCGGACTGGCGGCGACATACGAATCGAGTTCTGGCTCGTGCCGCCGGGCGCAGAAGCGCCGACGCCGCAATAATAGAACAGAGCGATCTGTGGTCGTTGAGCTTTAAGCTTAGTTCACACAAAAAGGCGACGCGCTTATAATGCGCGTCGCCTTCGTTCTTTTTATCTCGTCTTTTACGTGCGCGGGTTCGACTTCTCTTCGGTCGCGCGCTTTGCGGCGGCTCGTCGTCGTGCTTCCTCAAACAGCGCTTCATCGTCAACCGCAGTCAACTCGGCCGGCGGCGCGCTCGTGGCTTCGCCTTTGTTCAACTGCTTACGTTGATCCGCCTCAGCTTCGCCCTCTTCGATCCCTTCACGGAAGGCGCGCTTGCTCTGCCCCAAAGCCTTCGCCAACTGCGGCAGACGGCTGCCGCCGAACAACAGAAAGATCGCGGCCAGAATAATGATCCAGATCAACGGATTTTCCGGTACGCCGAATAGCAATATGTGATTCAACATAACTTTCTCCTATCAACTCTTTTGACGTCTAAACGCGCTCGTTAGTTCGACTCTTCCGCGTTCGATTCAAAAAACAGATACTTGCGCCAAGTCTCGTCCGCGCGGCCAAGATAGCGCATGATCTGGCGATTGACGTGCAGCGAGAACCCACGCGGGCGGCGTACAAGGTGCATCCCCGCCTCTTCCGGCGTGCGGTTGCCCTTGCGATGATTGCAACGCTTGCAGCACGCGACCAGATTATCCCAAGTGCTCTCGCCGCCGCGCGAACGTGGCAGCACGTGGTCGAGCGTTAGCTCCGACGGCGGCAGTTGCCGGTTGCAATACTGGCACGTCGAATGATCGCGCAGCAGAATGTTTTTGCGCGAGAGCGAGCGGTGCTTGAACGGAATGTGTATGTACTCGGTCAGGCGTATGACCGAAGGCGCGTGCATCGTCACCCGCGCCGAATGGAGCATGTGCCCGTTGTGCTCCTCCATCCGCGCCACGCCTTTAAAGATCAACACCACCGCGCGCCGCTCTGTACAAACATTGATCGGCTCGAACGAGGCATTCAGGACTAAGACACGTCCAGTCATCTTGCTATCAAATACTACAGTGACAAGTGACAAGTGACAAGTGACAAGTTGCTGAACCGGGTTGAGCGCTGCCACAAAAACCGGCTTTGCCCCCTGATTTTATGCGGCTTTCGCGATGTCAGAATGAGTTCTAACTTGTTACTCGACACCGTTTTTGAAGCGGTCAGTTGCGGCGACGAGGGCGCTACGGATGCCGGGTTCGAGGGCGGAGTGACCTGCATCGGCGATGATCTGGAAGTCGGCTTCGGGCCATGCCCGATGCAGTTCCCATGCGCTCATGATGGGGCAGACCACGTCGTAGCGCCCTTGCACGATGACGGCCGGGATGTGGCGGATCGCTCCGACGTGTTCGATCAGCCAGTTGTCCGTCTCGAAGAAGGCGTTGTGCGTGAAGTAGTGACATTCGATGCGCGCGAAGGCGAGCGCGAACTCGTCTTCGGCATAGTGCTCGATGAACATCGGATCGGGAAATAGTTTCGAGGTGCTGCCTTCCCAAATGCTCCAAGCGCGCGCAGCCTCCGAGCGCACCCGTGGGTCTTCGCTCGTCAGTCTTTGGTAGTAGGCGCGCACCAAGTCGTGGCGCTCGGCTTCGGGGATGGCCGCGAGATACTGTTCCCACACGTCCGGGAAGATCGCGCTCGCGCCCTCTTGATAGAACCAGCGAATCTCTTTCGGCCGGCACAAGAAGATGCCGCGCAGAACGAGCGAGCGCACGCGCGCGGGATGCGTCTCGGCGTAGGCGAGCGCAAGCGTACTGCCCCACGAGCCGCCGAACACTTGCCAACTCTCGATCTGCAAATGCTCGCGCAGCCGCTCGATGTCCTCTACGAGATGCCACGTCGTATTCTCTTCGAGGCTCGCGTGCGGCGTGCTCTTGCCCGAACCGCGTTGATCAATAAGCACGATGCGGTAAGTCTGTGGATCGAAGAAGCGACGATAATCCGGCACTGTGCCGCCGCCGGGGCCGCCGTGCAGAAAGACGACTGGCTGCCCGTCTGCGTTGCCGCTCTGCTCGTAGTAGAGCGTGTGCACCGGCGAGACCGGCAGCATGCCTTCATCGTAAGGCTCAATCGTAGGATAGAGGTCTCTCATGCAGACATCATACAGAGGTCAGAGGTAAGAGGCTAGAAGTTAGAAAGAGTTCAAGGTTCAAAGTTTAAGGTTCAAAGTTCCAAGTCAACAGCAAACTTGAACCTTAAACTTTGAACCTTGAACTCTGCCTTATGCCCTTGCCACCGTCAACACAAACACATCCGCCGCGCCTGCTTCTTTGAGCGCGTGGGCGCAAGCGGCGACGGTTGCGCCGGTGGTGAAGACATCGTCAATCAACAGGACACGCTCGCCTGCGATGAGGCGCGGGCGTGTGACTTGAAAAGCGGCTGCGACCGTCTCGTGGCGGGCGCGTGCGTCCATGCCTGCGCGATGTTGTGGCGTGTGCGTGATGCGCGCGCAACTCCATTCGTCGAGCGGCAAACCCGTCTGCTGTGCCAACGCACGCGCGAGCAACGTCGCTTGATTGAAGCCGCGCTCGCGTTCGCGCTCTGGATGAAGCGGCACGGGCGCGATGAGCGTCGCCGCGTCGAGCGGCGGTCGGCGTTGTGTGGCGCACAGCAGCCGCGCCAAACGTGCGCCGACGTGGGCTTCACGCTTCAACGTCAAGACCGATGCGCGCAAAGCGCCTTCGTACATGCCGATGGCGCGCGCCGACGTGTAGGCTGCCGCGTCGCAGCGCCGGCAACGCACACTCTCGCGCTCGTCCGCCGTCACCTCGCCGAGCGCCAACGCGCCGCACTTCCAACAGCAAGTTTCCGCGCCCGTGAAGATGCGCGTCTGTTGCCAACACGCCGCGCACGCGGGCGCATCTGCGCGCCGCTCAACATGCCCGTCGTCACACGCCGCGCATGCCTGCGGATAAAGCAGCGCAAGCGTTGCATCGTAGAGTTTATCGAGTTGCCGTGCGAGCAACATAGCGCGAGAGCATACACGAAAAAGCCTCCCGACTCGAACAATTCGAGCCGGGAGGCTTTCATTATACCAACCTGCGTTCGTGACCTTTATTCTTCGTCTTGGTTCAACAAACCGCGCTCTTGCAAATCCTGACACTTGAGACAGTAGCGCGCCCACGGCACGGCTTCCAGCCGCTTCTCCTGCACCTGCTCGCCGCAGTTGACGCACTCGCCAAACTCGCCCGCTTCGATCCGCGCTAACGCTTCGTCAATCAACTCAAGTAGCCGGCGGTCGTTCGCTGACATCGAGATCAGCAGTTCTTTGGTGTAAGCGTTCGCCGCCATGTCGGCCGGGTCCTGCGTCGCTTCGAGGTCGCGCTCGCGGCTCGACATCTCGGCTTCCGTGACCTGCCGGAACAGACCTTCACGGCGTCCCAGCAGCCGGTCACGATAGGTCTTCATTTTTCTTTTATCCATCTTCTCTGTTGCCCTTTCACACCCCACTTGTTCTATCTGCCAAGCTCAATCCGTGAGACTTCGGCAAACTTACGCGCAGGCACTACGGGCCAGTTCACTTCTGGTACGGCAGCCCGCGCGTGATCGTATAAGCGCGATAGAGTTGCTCGACCAACAAGACGCGCGCCAACTCGTGTGTCAGCGTCAAACGCGACAGAGACCAATGCGCGCCCGCCCGCGCTTTCAACTCCGGCGCGACGCCGAGATGGCCGCCGACGACGAACGCAACCTCCTTCAGCCCGCGCATCTGCCAACGCTCCAACTCCGTCGCCAACTCCGGCGAACTCCACGCGCGCCCTGCAACATCAAGCAGCACAACGTAAGCATCCACCCGCAACGCATCGGTGATCCGCTTGCTCTCTTCTGTCAAAATTGCCCGCTCGTCCGTCGCCGCGCTCTCGCGCAACTCCGTTACTTCGCAATGCACAAACCGCGCGAGCCGGCCCATGTAATCGTCCACGAGCGCGCGCACATGCTCGTTTCGCGTCTTGCCGATCCAGACGAGCCGCAGCCGCACTGCTCAAACCTCCAAGCCGTAGCGCGCGATCTTCTCGTAGAGATTCTTGCGGCTGATGCCAAGCGCGCGCGCCGCCGCCGACTTGTTGCCGCGCATCGCAGCCAATGTCTCGGCGATGTACTCGGCTTCAAGCTCTGCGAGCGTCGGCCGACGTGCGCGGCGGCTTTGCAGCGCGGCGGCTGTGCGCACAGCCTCCGGCAGATCGCTCACTTCGATGCGCTCGTCCTCACAGACGATCACGGCCCGTTCTAAGACGTGCGCAAGCTCGCGAACGTTGCCGGGCCATTCATAGCTTTCGAGCAGCGCGAGCGCGGCGCGGCTCAGTTGCCGCGCTGCCCGCCCGTGCTTCACGGCATAAGCTTTCGAGAACTGCCGCGCAAGCTGCGCCACGTCCTCATGCCGTTCGCGCAAGGGGGGTACATGGATGCGGACGACGTTCAAACGGAAAAAGAGATCGGGCCGGAACGCGCGCCGCCGGACGGCATCGTCCAAGTCAACGTTCGTCAAAGCGACGAGCCGCGCGTCCACGCGCACCGTGCGTCGCCCGCCCAGACGCTCGAACTCGCGCCGCTCGATGACGCGCAACAGTTTCGCCTGCGCGTCCGTTGAAAGATGCGCGATCTCATCGAGCACGAGCGTGCCTCTGTGCGCGGCTTCGAGCCGGCCCGGTTTGGCTTGCGTCGCACCGGTGAACGCGCCACGCTCATAGCCGAACAACTCCGCTTCGAGCAACTCGTTGGGCAACGCCGCGCAGTCAATCTTGACGAATGACTGCCGCGCGCGCCGCGACTGCCGATGAATAAAGAGCGCGAGTGCGTCTTTGCCCGCGCCCGACTCGCCCGTGACGAGGACGTTCGCGTCCGTCTCAGCGACGCGACTTGCGAGCCGCACCGCCTCGCGCATCGCCGCCGATTGCGCGATCAGTTCGCTCACGATTCGTGTCTCAAAGAACTGTCGGCTTCGCCGCGCAATTCGGGCGGCAACTCGACGCGCACCGCGTCGCGCCACAGCCGCTCAAGATCGTAGAAGCGTCGCGCCTTGTCGTCGAAGACGTGGACAACAAAGTCGCCGTAATCCAACAGCACCCACTCGGCCGTCTTGTAGCCTTCGATACGCGCGGGGCGCGTGCCCTCTTGCTTGAGGCGCGCCTCGATCTCGTCGGCGATGGCCTGCACCTGGCGCTGGTTTGTGCCGCTCGTGATCAAAAAACAGTCTGTGAAACTGGACAACTCGCGCAGATCGAGTACGACCGGCGCGAGCGCCTTCTTGTCGCTTGCAGCCTGGAGCGCGGTCGTGACGCTCGGATCGAGTGCCGGTGTCTTGTCCGCTGCCTGCTGTTCAGCTTGTTCGGCGCGCGTACGTTTAGTCGTCGTGCGCCGGTTGCTCTTCGACGTTGTTTCGTTCACTGTCATGCGTATTTCTGTAAACCCTATATTTCCTGATGTACTCCGCGACCGCAGGCGGCACGAGTAGCTCGGCGGCTGCGTTCATCTCACTCGCTCTGGCGAACTGCCGGATCGCCGTGGCCGATACGTCCGACGATACCGCGTCGGTGAAATAGATGCGCGGCTCGCCCGTCGCCGCCTCAAGCGCAGCCGCTACTTCCGCGCCGGTGCGCCCGCGCAGGTCAACAATGCGCCGCCGCACTTCGTCGGTGACGTGGCCGGTTGCGAGCGTGTAACCGGGGCGCGTCATCACGATCTGCTCTGTCAAGGCGAGCAGACGCTCCCACTCACGCCACGTCGTGATGTCCGCCCAAGAGTCCGCGCCCATCACGAAGAATAGCCGCGCCGACGCGCCGTACTCCGTACGCAAACGCGCCAACGTCTCGACCGTGTAAGGGCGCTCTGGCGCGTCCAACTCGACGGTCGAAACTTTCAAGCGCGGCTCGGCCATCGTCGCCAGCACGAGCATGGCGTAGCGATGCAGGGGCGACGCGGGTTGGCGCACGGTGCTGCGTTTGTGCGGCGCGACGTGCGCCGGAATGAAAAGAACTTCGTCGAGCGCAAACAATTCCAGCAGTGCCCGCGCGACCGCGATGTGTCCGGCATGCACCGGATCGAACGTTCCACCGTACAAACCTACTCGCCGCTGCTTCATGAGGCGTGCGCCACATCAACCCCGACTCGCTCGACTGCAAATGAATACGCGGATGCGAGGAGCGCCATCCGCCCGGGCCAAAATGTTCGGCGCAGTCTGCGCCAAGCGCGTGTGAACGTCAAGCGGCCAAGCGCGCACAAGCGTCAAGAGCTAACGCTCCCGCGCCGCCGCCAACTCGTCCGACGGCTGCGATTTATTCGTCGCCAACGATGCGAGCGCACGCGCCAACGTCTGCACCAACTCGCGCACGCCTCTGTTCGCCACGGCCGAGATCGCAAGAAACTCGCGCCCGTCTTGTTCGGCGCGTGCGCGCAGACACGCTAATCTGTCCGGCTCGTCGAGTGCGTCTGTCTTCGTGCCGACGACGATCTGCGGGCGCTCGGCGAGATGCGGATCGTAGGCGCGCAACTCGCGGTTGATCTTCTCGTAGTCCTCAACCGGATCGCGCCCCGACTGCGAAGAGAGATCAACCAAGTGCAGCAGCAGCTTCGTCCGTTCGACATGGCGCAGGAAACGATCACCAAGCCCTGCGCCTTCGTGCGCGCCTTCGATGAGGCCGGGAATGTCTGCGACGACGAAGGTGCGGAAGTCGCCTAAGTCAACGACGCCGAGATGCGGCTCAAGCGTCGTGAACGGATAGTCGGCGATCTTCGGACGCGCGGCCGAGATGGTCGAGATCAGAGTTGACTTGCCCGCGTTCGGGAAGCCGACGAGGCCCACGTCCGCGATCAGTTTCAACTCAAGCTGAAACTCGCGCTCTTCGCCGGGGCTGCCCTCTTGGTGATAGCGCGGCGCGCGGTTGGTCGAAGTCGCAAAGTGCGCGTTGCCGAAGCCGCCGCGCCCGCCACGGGCTGCGAGCCAACGCTGCCCATCCTCCGTCAGATCGGCCAACTGCTCGCCCGTCTCCGCGTCGAGCACCTGCGTGCCCACAGGCACGCGCACCAATGTGTCTGCGCCTTCGCGGCCTGATCTGTTCGAGCCTTCGCCGTGCCGGCCGCGCTCGGCGTTGTGTTCAGGGTTGTAGCGTAGGTGCAGGAGCGTGTTGAGCGAATCATCTGCGACGAGCCAGACATCGCCGCCGCGCCCACCCTCGCCGCCCGAAGGCCCGCCGCGCGGTACGAACTTCTCGCGCCGAAAGGCCGTCACGCCGTTGCCGCCGTGCCCGCCCCGCACACGTATCTTGACTCGATCAAGAAACATTACAATCCCGCGACCCGCATTAAACTACCCACACACGCGCATGTCAGCCCACAGGCGCGGACAACGTTTCCACGTCAGCGCATGTCGTTCTTACGCCCGCGCTCTTACAGCGCACACGCACGCTATTGCCGCGCTGCTCGCCGCTCTTGCCGCGCCAATGTGCGCTTTACTGCGCCACCCGACGCTCTTTCTGCGCTCGCCTGCGCTCGTACCGCGCGTCGCAGCGCTCCTTCAGCGCACTGACGCGCTCATGCCGCGCGCATCGGCGCAGAAGCCATCCACGCCAGCGCACAACGCACGCTCAAACGCGCGGGTTAGACGCTCGAGAGCGCACGTTCTGCCAGTGCGGGCGCTTCAATCTGCTATCAAAAATCGGAAACGACGCCCGTCGCTTGTTCAAACGCGGCAAGCGGGGGCGTCGTGGTCAAACTTCGGTCGGGCGTGTAAGCCCACGCTGTCTATGCGGCAACTGCTGGCGCTGCCTCCTGTATGCCAGCCCCGACGGCCGTCTCGGGATAGACGCTGATGAACTTGCCCTGCCGGCCCTTGTCCTCGAACTTCACGACGCCGTCAATGAGCGCGAACAACGTGTCGTCCTTGCCGCGCCCGACGTTCTTGCCCGGCTTCCACTTCGTGCCGCGCTGCCGCGCGAGAATGTTCCCGCCCAACACGCGCTCGCCGCCAAACTTCTTCAAGCCCAAACGCTGCGAATGCGAATCACGCCCGTTCCGCGATGAGCCGACGCCCTTTTTATGTGCCATGATTAAAACTCCATAAAAGAGGTTAGAGGTTAGAGATTAGAGGTCAGTAAAAGACAACATAATTCTTACTGATCTCTAACCTCTGATCTCTGACCTCTGCCTTTATCCAATTGAATCAATCTTCACCGTCGTATAGCCCTGCCGGTGGCCTTGCTTGCGCTTGTACTGTTTGCGCCGCTTCTTTTTGAAGACAATGACCTTGTCGCCGCGCCCGTGTTCGACCACTGTGCCGGCGACGCGCGCGCCAGCGACCGCTTGCGCACCGGCGCGTGTGCCGTCGTCGCCGCCACTGACTGCGAGCACTTCAAACTCAACCGTCTCGCCGGTCTCTTGGTCGAGCGCCGGCACGCGCAAGCGTGCGCCCGCTTCGACGCGAAACTGTTTGCCGCCCGTGCGAATGATTGCGTAAGCCATTTGTTCCACTCCTCAGACGCGAAAATCCCCTGCGGGAAAGTCGTAAATTATACGGGTCGCTCGCAGGCAGCGTCAAACACCGAAACGACCGCGCGAGCGCGCACATCAACGCGCCGCGACCGCTTGCTGCTCAGCAGCCACCTTGCGCCCCTGTGCGCCGCCGTTCGCGCGCGCGAGAAAGCGCTCCATGAATTTGGTCGTGTATGTGCCGGCCTGAAACTCCGGGTCGTCCATGATCTTCAGATGGAGCGGCACGGTTGTCTTGATGCCTTCGATGACCATCGCTTCGAGCGCGCGGCGCATGCGCGCAATCGCCAACTCGCGCGTGCGCGCGTGCACGATCAGCTTGGCGATCAGCGAATCGTAGTAAGGCGGCACGAAATAACCGGGATAGATGGCTGTATCCACACGCACGCCGATGCCGCCCGGAATGTTCGCGGCCGTAATGAGACCGGGCGACGGCGCAAACGTCTCCGGGTCTTCCGCGTTGATGCGACACTCGATGGCGTGGCCGGCGAAGATGACATCCTGCTGCTCGTAGGCCAACTCTTCCCCTTCGGCGACGCGAATCTGATTGCGCGCAATGTCGGCGAGCGTGATCATCTCCGTGACCGGATGCTCGACCTGTATGCGCGTGTTCATCTCCATGAAGTAGAAGCGGCCGTCTTCGTCGAGCAAGAACTCAACCGTGCCCGCGTTCGAGTAGCCGACGCGCTTGCAAGCTGCGACCGCGACCTCGCCCATCGAAGCGCGCAACTCCGGCGTCATCACCGGCGACGGCGCTTCTTCGAGTAACTTTTGATGCCGCCGTTGGATCGAGCAATCGCGCTCGCCCAGATGGACGCAGTGGCCGAACTCGTCGGCCATCACCTGAATCTCTATGTGGCGCGGGCGCTCGAGGTAACGCTCGATATAGATGTCGCCGTTCTTAAACGCTTTGAGCGCTTCGTTTGAAGCGGTCTCAAGTGCCGGCCCCAACTCTGCCTCGCTGCGCACGATGCGCATGCCGCGCCCGCCACCGCCCGCCGCCGCTTTGATGATCACCGGAAAGCCGATCTCGCGCGCGAGTTGCAAGGCTTCGATCTCGGATTCCAACGGCTCCTTGCTGCCCGGCAAGATAGGCACACCGGCCGCACTCATCGCGCGCCGCGCTTCAACCTTGTCGCCCATCAATTTGATCACAGACGAGCGCGGGCCGATGAACTTGATGTTGCACGCCTCGCAAATCTCTGCGAACTGCGCCGACTCGGCCAAGAATCCGTAGCCCGGATGAATCGCATCAACATTCGCGATCTCTGCGGCGCTAATGACCGCCGGGATATTCAAATAACTCTGCGGCGAAGGCGCAGGCCCGATGCAGATTGATTCATCGGCGAAGCGCACGTGCAGCGAATCACGATCCGCTTCGCTATGCACCGTCACCGTGCGAATGCCCATCTCCTTGCACGCCCAGATAATGCGACACGCGATCTCGCCGCGATTCGCGATCAAAATTTTTCTGAACTTGCGCGGAGCAATTGGCATGAGCAGTTTTCAGTTTTCAGTTCTCAGTCAGCAGCGCAAGGCTGAAAACTGAAAACTATTTTCTGATCCCGAACAACGCCTGTCCGTATTCGACAGGCTGACCGTTCTCGACGTATATCTTCTCGACCGTACCGCGCACTTCAGCCTGAATCTCGTTCATCAGCTTCATCGCTTCGATGATGCAGACGACCGTGTCCGGTTCGACATGGCTGCCCGCACGCACAAACGACTCGGCCGTCGGCGACGGCGAGCGGTAGAACGTGCCGACAATCGGCGAAGTGATCTTGTGCAACTCTTCGTCGGCGCTGGCAATGGTCTGCTTCGGCGCGCCGGTCTCGACGGATGGCGCGGTTGCTGTCGGCTGGTCGGTCGCGGACGGCGATGTAACGGGCGTGACCGTTGGCGGCACGAATGTTTGTCCGCTCGTTGGTTCGTGCAGCGACGGCGCAGGTGTGTAGCGACTGAGGCGCAGGCGAAAGCCTTCGCGCTCGATCTCAAACTCGTTGAAGCCTTGCTCGTTGAGCAACTCGGATAGCTCGCGCAATTCATCGAGATTCAGATCGCGCTCAGGCTGCGCCGCCCTAGCTTGTGTTTCGCGTTGCTCGCCGCCGCTACGTTCACCGCGTTCACCAGCGCCGCTGCTGCCGCTCCGCCGATGGCGACGCGGATGCCTGCGCCCGCCGCTTTGTGCATTTGTCGTGCTGCTTGCGCTCGTGGGCGCAGTAGGTTGGCTCGCGCGCGGTTCAGTCGGTTGCGCTTCCGGTTCGCGCGCTGGCGCGGAAGCGGCCGCCGTCGTCTCTGGCCTGTCTTGACTGCTCATCTGTTCTCGCGCCTCCGCCCGGATGAGTTTATAGACTCGCATCGTCGTAAGCCCCAGACATAAAAGCAAGACCCCCGACCCGGTTGCGCACAGTCGCCGTGGCGGGGGCTTCAGGACTAAGCTTGACGAACCAGCGCGCCCGCGTCCATACCTGAGTGCGCGCTGGCTCGAACATAAACCAACTACTCCGACTCTTGCTCGGCGGCTGTGGATTCGGTTTTCTTCGCCCGCCGCCCGCCGCTTGACGCCTTGTCTGCGTCCTTCGGCTCGTCGGTGCGCCCGCGCCCGCGCGCCTTGGTCGTCTCTTCCTGTTCGTGCGTCCGATCAGCTTTACGTCCACCGCGCCGCCCACCCTCAGCTTCGCCCGACTTCGACGCGCGCGCGCTCTTCTTCTTGCCTGTGGACTTGGCGCGCTTCGTCTGCACGGCCGCTTCGCGCTCGCGCGGATTGTCAACCAACTCGATGATGGCCAACTCCGCGTTGTCGCCGTCGCGCCGGCCCAGCTTGATGATGCGCGTGTAGCCGCCCGGCCGATCTTTGTAACGCTCGCCAAGTTCGGTGAACAGACGTTTCACGGCAGCCACACCCGCCGTGCGCGGCGGACGCCCTTGACCGCGCCGCCCACCAGCCGCACGCGCCTGTCCTTGATTGCCCGCGTGGAAGAAAGCGGCAGCTTGCCGGCGCAGATGTACAACTTGCGCGCCGTTGTCGTCGCCCGTCAAATTCTGTGCGCGGCGCGAGAGCGAGATGGCGCGCTCGACGAACGGGCGCAACTCTTTCGCCTTCGGCAGCGTCGTGATGATCTGCTCGTTGCGCGCGTTAATCAGCGAGGTCGCCAGATTGCGCAGCAGCGAAAGCCGGTGCTCCGTCGAGCGCCCCAATTTACGATGTGCGTTCAGATGTCGCATAACTTTGATTAGCTCTCAGCTATCAGCGGTCAGCTTTCAGCTTAAGCAGACATTCAAAGCTGAAGGCTGATCGCTGACTGCTGTCTATTCTTCTTCGTCTATGTAATCGGCCGCGTCCACATCGCCGTCGCTGCCGCCTGTGCCCGGAATCGGATTGCCTTGTTCGTCGAACTCCATGCCGAAGTCCAAGCCCATGCCGTGCAGGATGTCTTTGATCTCGTTCAGAGACTTCTTGCCGAAGTTCTTCGTGGCCAGCATCTCGCGCTCGCTGCGTTGGACGAGATCGCGGATGGTGCGAATGTTGGCGTTCTTCAGGCAGTTGTAGGAGCGCACCGACAACTCAAGCTCGTCCACCGAACGATCAAGTAGATCGTTGCGCGGCAAGGGTGGCCGTTCGATGCCGGTGTAAACGGCCTCGTCCGTGTCTTCCTCGAAGTTGATGAAGATCGTCATATGGTCTTTGATCAACTTCGCGGCCAGACCGATGGCGTCGTCCGGTTTGACCGAGCCATCCGTCCAAACTTCAATCGTCAACTTGTCGAACTCCGTGTTCTGTCCGAGCCGCGCAGCCTCGACCGTGTAGTTGACCTTCTTGACCGGCGTATGCACCGAATCAACTGGAATGTAACCTAAGCTTAGGTCTTCATCGAAGTTGCGATCCGCCGGCACGTAACCGCGCCCGCGCTTCAGCCGCATCTCGATGTTGAGCGAGCCGCCTTCGCTGACGGTGGCGATATAGACGTTTCCGTCGAGTATCTCCACGTCCGCATCGTGCTCGATGTCGCCGGAGAGCACTTCACCCGCGCCATCTTTCGTGATCGTCAAAGTCTTCGGCTCGTTGCCGTGCAGTTTGATCGGAATCTGTTTGAGATTGAGGATCACGTCGGTCGCGTCCTCAACGACGCCGCGAATCGAAGAGAATTCGTGTTCGACGCCTTCGATCTTGACGGCTGTAATGGCTGCGCCTTCAATTGAAGATAAGAGCGCGCGGCGCAAGGAATTGCCAATCGTCGTGCCGAAGCCGCGCTCGAACGGCTGCGCCGAAAAGCGGCCATAACGCTCGGTCAGCGTCTCGTTCTCAACCGCCAGCCGGCGCGGCATCTGAAATCCTGTCCAGAGTGTGTTTTGCTCCATGCTCATATTGTTCTAACCTGTGTGTGCCCGAAGCGAACCCGAAAAATACACAACTGCGACGGCCGCACGCGACCGCCGCGTATAAGTGACGTAGGCGGTCGCGCTTCGGCAGGCGCTAGTGACGTTTACTTGCTGTAAAGTTCGACGATCAGTTGCTCGTTGATCGAGCGATCAATGTCATCGCGCGCCGGCAAAGTCACGACGCGGGCGCTCATCTCTGCGCCATCGGTCGGCGCGATCCACGACGGGCGACCGCGACCGGCCGCAGTCTGCCAAGCGCCTTCGATGTGTCCGTTCTTGCGACTCGTCTCTTTGATCGTGATCACATCGCCGGCCTTGACGGAGAACGAAGGAATATCAACCTTGCGTCCGTTCACTTGCACGTGCCCGTGATTGACGAGTTGGCGCGCCTGTCTGCGCGACGTGGCGAAGCCCGCGCGATAGACGGCGTTATCCAAACGCCGCTCCAACAACGAGAGCAGGTTCTCGCCCGTGATGCCCTTCATCCGGTTGGCACGCTCGAAGTAGTTGCGAAACTGTCCTTCGAGCACGAAGTAGATGCGCTTGACCTTCTGCTTCTCGCGCAACTGTTGCCCGTAGCCGACGAGCGCCTTGCCGCGACGCGGACTGTTGCCATGCTGTCCGGGCGGCTGCGTACCGCGTTTCTCAATCGGGCATGAAGGCTTGTAGCAACGGTCGCCCTTCAAAAATAATTTCGCACCTTCGCGGCGGCACAGACGGCACACCGCTCCACGATACCTAGCCATTAAAGTTTTGTTGCCTCCTGTCTAAACTTCAGACGGAAAAGTTTACAGGTCGCGCATGCGCGCTGACCCTTCGTCCTTTAGGTTGATAAAACAGTTTTC
>Ga0209153_1000589_pt1 | contig 15738 bp, 16 predicted proteins | sample GraSoiAngelo_120_FD_185877 | JGI IMG/M metagenome (GOLD analysis project Ga0209153, IMG submission 185877) | Grasslands soil microbial communities from the Angelo Coastal Reserve, California, USA - 14_0919_09_20cm (SPAdes) (version 2) | ecosystem: Environmental > Terrestrial > Soil > Grasslands ...
GGCAATCGCAGTCGCAGTGGAGAAATCGCCACGGCCCGCTTACTCACGGTCACCCAAACCTGCAAGCGGCAGCAGCGTCACGTGTTGGGTTACCTCACGGAAGCGGTACGCTGCCATCGCCGCCAGATTGCTGCACCCTCTCTGCTCCCACGGCGGATCTGACCCCTGAACCACTAGGATTTCCGATACAATTTCCATCACCTACCACCGGCCTTTCACCGCCCACCCGTGCGGATGGTGCTGTGGGTGGGGTTGATGAAGCGGAAGCAAGATTCATGCCCATGACGCCTTTTGTCACGCGATTTCCCGAACTCGGGGCACGAGAAACCCGCGCCCTACGGGTCACCGGGAGAAAAGAATTGCCGGATGGCGACTATGGTTTCCTTGAACTCTATTGCGACGAGCCGGGTTGTGACTGTCGGCGGGTGATGATTGACGTGCTCCGCGAGGATACCGAGGACAAGATTTGGGCCACTCTCAACTACGGCTGGGAGAATGTGGAGTTCTATCGACAATGGGGGCGTTGCTCCAGCGATCGGGAGGCGCGGGCGATGAAGGGTCCCGTGCTGGATCCGCTGAACCCGCAAACCCAGTACTCGCAGGTGCTGCTCGAGCGTTTTCGGATCTTGTTACAGTCACCCGACTACGTGCAGCGCCTCATACATCACTACCAGATGTTTCGCACCGCGGTGGAGAAAGAACAGCTCGAGAGAAACATCGGGAAGCAGCATCGAAATGTGCAACAGAGTTTGCGTCACTCCAGGTACTACCGCAAGCCTTAAACAATCGCCCCGTAACCGGGGGAGCTGAACTGTTACCGTCCACTCCAAGAATTCGATTTGAAAAACAGCCTGTGGACGCAGCCACAGGTCCTTCATTTTCAGGAGCGGTAAGTTCATCGCCCCACCCTATTTGGGCGACGCGCGGTAGCGCGTTTCAGGGGCAGCTTCTACTCCACCATTACATTCACTTGCACAGAGTGAGTCGAGGTGCCCGAGGTGCCTGTGATGGTCAGCGTGACGGGTACCGGTCCCTTCGGCCCCCCCTTCGGTAAACCGGCGCATCCCGCTAAGAACGCCAACAAGATCACTGCAGCGGCCATTCCCAGTCGCACTCGTGACGGCCGCATTTTTGGCACAAGCGCCAACAGCAGCAGGGCCAGGAACAGCGGAATCCATCGCCAGACAAGAGGCGGCGCGGGTACCGGCAGATGCGCCGGTGGAATCGCGAGGGCGCTGGTTGTCATGGACACTTGCGCCTGCTGGGAAGTTACTCCGTCCGCAGCAGTGAGCGAAGATGGCGATACCGTACAAGTGTCGCCTGTGGGCGCTCCCGAGCACGCGAGGGCGACAGCTGACTTGAGTCCCCCCGTCGGCGTCATGGTGACTGTAAACATGAGGGTATTTCCTGCCTTGACGTTCTGGGTTCCGGCTGGGCCTGTCAATCCAAAGTTAGGCGCCGCCGTGCCGTTTCCGGTGAGCGCTACCGTCTGCGGACTGCCGCCGGCATTGTTGACAACCGACAGCGTTCCGGTGCGCGCACCCGAGGCGGTCGGCGTAAAGGTCACGTCGATGGTGCAATTTGCACCGGCGGCCAATGTCGCCGGGCTCGTGGGGCAGGCATTTGCACCGGAACTTGTTGCCGCAAAATCGCCGGAAGCCCCAAACGAGCTGATGGTCAAAGCGGCCGTGCCGGTGTTTGTCAGTGTTACCGTCATCGGCGTGCTGGCGGTCGACAGCAGTTGGTTACCAAAGCCTAGACTCGTGGGAGCCAATCCCGCGCCGGGAGCCGTGCCGCTTCCGGTGAGCGCTACCGTCTGCGGACTGCCGCCGGCATTGTCGACAACCGACAGCGTTCCGGTGCGCGCACCCGAGGCGGTCGGCGTAAAGGTCACGTCGATGGTGCAATTTGCACCGGCGGCCAACGTCGCCGGGCTCGTGGGGCAGGCATTTGCACCGGAACTTGTTGCCGCAAAATCGCCGGAAGCCCCAAACGAGCTGATGGTCAAAGCGGCCGTGCCGGTGTTTGTCAGTGTTACCGTCATCGGCGTGCTGGTGGTCGACAGCAATTGGTTACCAAAGCCTAGACTCGTGGGAGCGAATCCCACGCCGGGCGCGGGGCTCGTACCTATCCCGCGCAGGCTCACGCTCTGCGGGCTGTTGGGGTCATCATCGGTGAAAGTCAGCGTGGCGGCCTCGGCGCTGGCAACCGACGGTGTGAAGGTCAGACTAATAGTGCACTGATCCCCAGCCGCGACGCCCGGCGTGCATGTGTCGGTGATGGCGAAATCAGGACTGCTAACGGCTATGCTACTGAAGTTCACCGTGACGTTGTTATTGTTTGTCACGGTAACGGTCTGCGGCGCGGACGTGGTGCCGACTAGCTGCACACCGAAATCTGAGCTCGCTGGCGCGATCCCCAGGGTCGGGATCAACGTCAGCTGCGCAACATACGCGTCAACCGCCCCGGCGCCACCGGTGCCATTTAGTGTCGTCTGAAAGGCGCCGGCAGAAACCGGCAAATCCGTAGAGACCGTTTCGCCCGTGATATACGCATTGGGAGGCGAGGCGGAGTCAATGGCAATTCCGAGCCCCTGGTCGGCATTCAAGCCGTCGCCGCTGCCCCCAAAGTAAGTGGCGTATAAGAGATCGTCTTGGCCACTCCCGGCGGGATTCAGTTTCGCGATGAACGCATCACCGTTTGGATTCAAGAGCGTCCGCTGAAACGCCCCCAAAGTCTTCAGGGTTCCAGCTCCGGCAAAATCCGTCGACGTTGTTGTCCCGACCACGTAGGCATTTCCTGAGGCGTCCACCTTGATGTCAAAACCGCTATCACCTCCCGTTCCTCCCAGGTACGTTGAATACGGAACGGAGCTCAAGCCCGACTTGGTGGTATCCACAAGAGTGATGAAGGCCTTTCCAACACTTGATCCACTTGTATCGAAAGCTCCCGGCGTTGCACCGGGAAAGGGGTAGTCGGTCGAGGACGTGGTCCCCGTTACGTAAGCGAGGTTATTCGGTCCCAAGCCGATCGCGAAACCTTTGTCTCCAGTGGAACCTGCCAGGTAGGTTGAATAAACCAGCGACGCGGGTCCAACCTGCGTGGTGTCAATTTTAGAAACGAATACACTCGCTTCTGTGTTTGCAGGAGGAGCCGACTGGTAGGCGGTAGTGGAAGTAATAAAGGAAGAATCCGTGGAACTCGTCGTTCCTACCACGTAGGCATTCCCGGAAGAATCAGCCGCAACTCCCCATGCTTGCTCGCCATAGCCCAGGGCTTTCAACTGATTTGCGCCGTTTCCGCCCAGGTAGGTGGAATAAACAAGCGAAGCATTTTGTGATTGGGTTGTGTCGATTCTCGTCAGGAAGGCGGTTCCGAAGGGGTTGCTGGGAGCGCTTTGAAAAGGATTTATCGTAGGAAAGTCGGCTGAGTAAGTCAGTCCTACAACATAAGCATTTCCCGCGTCATCGGCAGCAACACTGTTCGCAAAATCTCCTCCCGTTCCAGCAATATACGTGGAGTACATCAAAGAGCCTGGCCCAGTTACGGTCGGGTCGAGTCTGGTCAGGTATACTGTACCGTTGTCATTGGAAACCAGTGGACCGGGGTTGAAAGCGTTGGCCGAAGTGGGGAAATCGGTGGCATACGTGAGTCCCGTCACATACACTGTCCCGGAAGAATCGAGCGCGAGCCCGAACGCGCCCTCCGATCCGCCGCTTGTTGAACCAGACAGATATGTGGAGTAGAGCAGAGTCGTCCCTGTGGAGTCCAACTCCGCAACGAACGAGGCTGGATTGGTTACCGGAGGGCCTGCCGGGAAGTCTGTGGACATCGTTGTGCCTGCTACAAAGGCGTTACCCGCGCCATCCACCGCGATTGCATTACCGGTATCTTCCCCGCTACCGCCAAGGTAAGTCGAGTAATTCAGCACCGGATCGAGAACCAGCGGTTTGCTGCGGTCATAATCGGCAACCGAGAACCTCACTCGGTGATCGGCAGCGAGCACGTATTTGCCTTCGATCAAGCGCCGCTTGCCGCCGATCATCTGGTAGATGAGCGGCTTTTGCAGCTCGACTTCGCCAGCCACGACACTCAACACCACATCGCCACTCGAGTCGAGGCGCATCTTGCGCGCACCGGCGATTCTTAGTTGGATGTCTTCCGGGTCTGCTCCCGGCGCGACAACGAAGTCATATTCCAATTTGCGTTGATTGCCGTAGAAAACCAAATCTACACCCGGATAGACGCCTTCGTATTTCACGCGGGCGTAAGAGGGCACGTCCGTGTGCCACTTCTTCGGATCATTCCCTACGAAATAATTGATCCTGCCCGGCAAGCGGGCCATTCCATTCACTGAGGGATGGGGATCTGCCCCTTCTAACTGTAGCCGCACCGCGGTGAGCTGCTCCTTGCAGGCCTTGCGGGCGGCCCGAAGGGAGGCCGTTCGATGAAGGGGGGACAGGTCGTAGTGGCAACGCGAACGAAGAGCGAGCACGGCCTCGTGGGAAGTGAGAAATAGTTCGTAACCGGCACCATGAGCAAGGTAACGAACTTCCTTTGCTGTTTGTCCCCGGTTCTCCTCAAAGCTCAACGGAAGCTTGCCGTAAGCTTCCCTCCAGCGGGGGGCTCCCTTCGCGGCTGGCGCTTTCCCAGGCGCAGAATGACTTCCGTCACTTTTGGCGAGAAGGGCATCCCAAGCGCCTCCCAAAACAAGCAAGAACAGGACACCAAAAAACAGTGCAGCCGGACCTACGGAGTTTGCCACACTTCCCCACGCACCCAACCTTTTCATCACAATTATCCTCCCGGGATCTGGCGTGATCACTGCTCGTAAAGATGGCGGACGGATTGCTATCTTTCCGATTTGAAACAGGCGCTGACTGGTTGAGAACAGACGTCTGTTTGACTAATCATCCCCGTGTAGCCGCGATGTTTTAATAGCCGATAAGTTCAGTCGGTCTGGTACTTTTGTCCGGGGCATGATTCATGACTTCCGTTCCAGTCCAACACCACCCTTAACGTTTCGTGGCGGAGCCAGCGGCGGCCACGACCGAGGCCGCAACGGGCTGATCCCTATTTACGTTTGCGTCAAACGGGCTCAGAAACATGAACGCTGAGCAGCCCTTTGTGCATAGCTGAGACGAGATATGGCGACGGAATAGAACAGCCTTGTAAGACGTACATCATTTGTGATTTCAACAACTTAGACGCTCTGGAGGATGACAGAGAATACGGCGCCAAACATTTGCGCGAACCCGAACAGCAGGCGCGTCCAGGCCCAGCGGCGCTCCTCTTGTGTGACCACGACGGTTTGCATTTCGAGCCGTTTGACAGCCGGAGCGGATTATCCTATATTTCCACTGTTTTGGAAATATGAAGACATCGTACGCTGTCGATTCACTCGCCGCTCTTGCCCAGGAATCACGCCTCAATATCTTTCGCCTGCTCGTACGCCACGCGCCAGATGGCCTCGCGGCAGGACAGATCGCGCGTCGTTTGCATCTCCCCAGCCCGACCCTTTCATTCCATCTGAGTGTTCTCGCTGCGGCAGAGCTCGTGCGACCGCACAAGAACGGGCGTTCGATCCGTTACTCGGCCAGCTTGGATGCTGTGAATCGTCTTACTGAATTTCTGTTGGAAAACTGCTGCGGCGGACGTGGAGGTTGCGGCCCCGTTCCAGCTAAAGCTGCAAGAATTGGCAATCTGTCAGCAGGAACAGATTCGCAAGAGAGATGAGCTATGCATGGACGATACAACGTGTTATTTCTCTGCACAAGCAATTCGGCTCGATCCATCATGGCCGAGGCAATCATGAACAACAGAGGGTTTCCGAATTTTACCGCTTACAGTGCCGGCAGCCATCCCAAGCGCGCTGTCCATCCGGCTGCGCTACGACAAATCGAAATTGCGAAGCTTCCCACCAACGGCTTGCGAAGCAAGGATTGGAGCGAATTCGCCAAACCCGGTGCTCCTAAAATGGATTTTGTGTTCACCGTTTGCGATAACCCGGCAAAAGAAGTCTGCCCGATTTGGCCCGGACAACCGATGACCGCTCATTGGGGTGTACCCGATCCCGCCGCAGTCGAAGGTAGGCATGAGCAGGTTGAAAAGGCTTTCCGGGATGCTTTTATGATTCTCGATCGTAGAATTAGTTTGCTCCTTTCCCTGCCCTTGGCCAGTCTCGACAAGCTGGCAATCAAGAAGGAAATCGACTGCATCGGCCAACAATGAGGAACTCTATCCTGGTTATAACAGTTGGGAGTACTTGGGAAACGCAGACCGGACAAGTGACCACAGAGAATCAAAACGTTTCCGTGCGCGGCTTCTTGCGCAGCCTGAACATCGTTCTGAAATCAGCACGAATGTATGGGATGAGCCATCCGCAGACAAGTTGTTTACTGAATGATTCCTGGAAACATCTTCAAGCCGCGCTCTCCGAAAAGAAGAGCGGGATGATAATCGGAGTTTCGGGTAACAGGCTATTTGTCGACGGTGTCGCAGTGAAAGGGGGGCCTGCCGAACGAGGCCTTGTGGACTTGCTCTCCGCTACCGACCTGGACAGCGTGGCACTCACCACCGAGGTGACGCCGAGCGCTCCACGATTTCCATTCATCGCCGAGGCGCAGGTTATCGAAATTCTGTCCGACGCTAGGCTGAAGGCCCAAACGAGTGATCTCAGTTCCGCGAGATGCTTCCTCGACATGCTGAATCCCTGGCCAGCAGGAACTGAGATTCGAATCACTATTTCGCATGGCAGCGACATGTTCACAGCTCTCGGCAAGGTGATCTTTGTCAGCCCGAACATGGGGATGGTGTCGCCTTCACAACCATTGACCGCGCCCAGCTAGAGGTTCTGAACAAGTGGCTGTCGCAGTTACTATAGGTCCTCCGGGCTGATCGCACGCCCTCAGCTGCGATCTATGTGACGTAAAGTCGTGAGGGATTTGGTGTCAGGCGGAGCGAAAATCGTCGAGTCCGAGCAAGTCCGCGTCCTGGTCGCGGATGACTCACGTGTTTCCAGGAAGCTCGTGGAGCAAGCTCTCGAACAGGAGCCTTACACAATACTCTTCGCCGAGAACGGGCGTGATGCGCTAAAGACAATCTCTGAATCTCATCCGCACATTGTCATCACAGACTGGATGATGCCTGATTTCTCCGGCCCTGACCTGTGTCGCCGAATCCGGCAACAGCCGAACGCGCCATATATCTACATCATTCTGTTGACGAGCAGTTCGGAAATGGACCGGCTAGTCGAGGGCCTTGCCGCCGGAGCCGACGATTACTTGACCAAGCCATTCCATCGAAAAGAACTGCTGGCGCGGATCGGCGTGGGGTGCAAAATCATAGCCATGCATCGCGAAATTGAGGCTCAAAAACGCTTGTTGGAGGAGTCAGCCCGGACCGACCATTTGACAGGTATACCGAACCGTCGTGCGGTCGAGGAATTTGCAGCAAAACAGATTTCCGGCGCCGTCCGATACAAGTTTTCGGTGTGGGTCATAGCCGCAGACCTGAATGGATTCAAATTCGTAAATGATACGTACGGACATGCCGCAGGGGATGAAGTTCTTCGGTACTTTGCAAGTATTCTCAAGGCAAACGCGCGAGCATCGGACATCTGCGGGCGATTGGGTGGCGACGAGTTCGTTCTGATGCTGACCCATGCGGCAAGAAAAGACATCCCCATCTTTGTTGAGCGATTGCGAACAGCGCTCGCAAGTCACGATTTTGGCTTTGACGGGAACAGCGTCCATGTGGCCGCCACTTTCGCGTTTGCAGGATTTGAAACCACTGACCCAAAAGACTTCGCCCAGCTACTCGCTGAGGCGGACGCGGCTCTATACCGAGAAAAGCGGCTCTGCACAAGAATTTGTAAAGACACACATGTTAGGCTGCTTTCCGAACAACGATGAATTCAGTCTTGGTGACCGCCATGCGTTTGGCCTTCAGCAGCAGATAGCCGAGATTCTTGTACCCGCGACCTCTTCGAAGAAGGGTTTTGATGTTGCCGTTGATGCCTTCCACCACCCCGAAGCGTACCTTGGTGCGGCAATAGTTCAGGATTCCGTCCAAGCGATCCAGCAGCATAAACGCAAGGTTTTCGAAAGGTACCAACCGTTGCCAGCACAGTTGACCGATCCAGCTCTGCCAGTAACGCTGTGATTACCAAAAATCGCAACGGGGGCTGGGGTTGGCAATACTCATCTGCGGATGGCCTTGGAGCGAAGCTCAGCTGGGCACATCCGCCGGGCTTTTGTCTGAACAAGATGGGGCGAACCGAGAGGAGTTGCGCAGAGTTCGATATTGAGAGAGTCAGCAGCCGCGGCAAAACTCTCAGATTGGACCCTCTTATTTTGCAGCGGTGCCTAAGCAGCCTGTCGCCCTTGCGAAGCGAGCGGCAGAGCGGAGTGCGGGAAATCTGCACGCTCCGTTCGATGTGGTTGGGAATGGAACCCAGCTACGGTTCGGGTTAGTGAGGCACTGCCAGAGGAAACGGGGAGCAACCAATAGGCCGAACCTAAGGAGCACGGCGCCAGTCCCCGACCCAACCAGCTCCATTTCGCTCGGCCAGTCTTGAGGGGATCGTGCCTCTTGCCTTTAATCCGGTAAAAGCTCGCACGAAAATGCAAGGAACCCCGGATTGTGGGCAAAACCCTATATCATTAACGTCTCGTCAGTCCCTGTGGAAAGCGGTAGAGCTACGCATGTCCTTGGGGTTTGTCGGCCCGCCGTTTTTCCGTAGAGAACTACACAGGATTCATCAACCCAATCACTGACCTCGATACGGAGGCGATCATGTTCTGGCGAGCATGCTGCTCAGCATGGGCTCTTTTCCTCGTTGCAGCCATTATTGGTGCGCAGGAGTTTCGCGCAACTCTCACGGGCCGGGTTACCGATCCGCAGAATCTGACAATCGCAGAAGCGACCGTTCAAGTTCGTAACGCGAGCACCGACGAAGTTTCATCCACAACCTCAGACTCGCACGGAAACTTTTCTATTCCGTTTCTTCGTCCGGGCACTTATACGATCACCGTGTTTCACGCCGGTTTCAGGCAGTTCACTCAGCAAGGTGTCACTTTAGAGGTCGCGCAAGCCGCTTTCCTCCCCATTCAACTCCAGCTCGGGGCCGAGAACCAGTCGGTGCTCGTGACGGCAGAGGCCCCTTTGTTGGAAACGGCAACCGCTGATCGTGGCGGCGTGGTTGACACTCAGCGGGTTTCCGAGTTGCCCTTGAACGCCCGTAATCCCTTCATGCTCGGCGCCATGATGTCCGGTGTGACTTTCCGCGGCTCGGCCATCTGGCAACGGCCCTTTGACAACGGCGCTATCGCCGAATGGTCCATCAATGGCAGCCGCCAGCGCCAAAACGAGTTCCTATTGGACGGTGCTCCCAACAACGGCCAGGCTGGCGGCAACAACGTAGCCTATGTGCCGATCGTGGATGCAGTTCAAGAGTTCAAGATGCAGAGCAACACCTATGACGCCCAATATGGCCATACCGCTGGCGGCATCATGAACGTGGTCCTGAAAAGCGGAGGCAATAAGTTTCACGGATCGGCTTGGGAGTTCATGCGGCGCACGTGGTTGGATGCCAACACTTTTCAAAATAATTCCCAAGGAGCGCCGCGGGCCGTTCACTACCTCGACCAATATGGCGGGCAAGTCGAAGGTCCAGTCCTCTTCCCGAAGCTCTACAACGGGCATGACAAGACCTTCTTTCTTTTCAGCATTGAGAATTACAGGGAAGGTACGCCCTCCCCGCTGCTGTTATCCGTACCCGCGCCGGAATTTCTAAATGGCGACTTCAGCAAACTTGTGGACGCCAACGGTAAGCCCATCACCATCTATAACCCATTTACCACCAACTTTGATGCCAGCGGCAACCCCATTCGTTCTCCTTTTCCCAATAATCAGATCCCTGCCAGCATGATTAACCCCATTGCCCAGAAAATTCTGAGCTACTTCCCTAAGCCGAATACCACGACGCCAAATTCGGCCTACGGCCAGAACAACCTCTCCATACCAGGCTACTTCGCAAAGGACAAGTTCTATAACTACATTGCTCGGGTGGACGAGATCCTTGGCCAGGCCCACCGCATCTTTGGGCGCTACGCTCAGAACAGCCGCACCGAAGACCGCAACGACAACGGCATTTTCAGCGGTCCGGGACAGGGAGGCCAGCAGCCTTTTCAGCGCTTGAATTGGGCCGCTACAGTAGATTGGGTGGGCACGTTTTCGCCGAACTTCATCGGCAACGTGCGGCTTTCCTTTAACCGTTTCATTGAACAGGGTTTTGCCGCGGGAGACGTTGGCTTCGACCTCACCACGCTGGGTTTCCCGGCCTCCACGATCAGCCAACTGCCCGGAGGTAAGTTCTTCGGTCGCTATGAATTCGACGGGTACAGCTACCTCGGTCGCTATCCTGACGTCAATATCACCAACAATTACGGAATCAACCCGAACCTCACCAAGATTTGGAAATCGCACTCCGTACACACCGGCTTGGACTTTCGGCGTATCTACTATATTTTGAACGGCACAGGTAACATCTGGCGTTTCAAGGCTTATAGGAACTACACACAACAGACTTGGAACCAAGGGGATCCGCTCAGCGGAAACAGCATCGCAAGTTTCTTGTTAGGTGTTCCTTCCGAAGGTGGATCGGACTATCCCTTATTTCCTTTCTTCCGCCAGTGGTATTACGCCCCCTTTCTCCAGGATGACTGGAAAGTGAGTTCCCGGCTCACTTTGAATCTTGGCCTGCGCTGGGACTTTATCCTTGCTCCGGACGAGAAGTACGGCAGGCTGGACTATCGCTTCGATCCCAACGCACAAGCCGATCCAGCCAGTTTTCCCGAACTCGCCAATTACAAAGGAGGCCTAACCTTTGCTGGTGTAAGTGGTAATCCTGCGAAAGCCGCGAATACCAACTACGGGAACATCCAGCCAAGGATCGGCGTTGCCTACCAGCTAAGCCGGCACCTGGTGATGCGTGGCGGCTGGGGGCGCTATTTTGCCAATCCCAGTAACGACTGGCAAAAAACAACAGGATTCAGCACCAAAACACCATTAGTGTCGAGTAACGACGGCGGACGGACACCCATCCCTAATCTTTTATCCAACCCCTATCCGAACGGCATCCTGACGCCAACCGGCTCGAGCCGCGATGCGGCCACGTTCGTGGGTCGTGATTTTTCCTGGTTTAATCCAAATTTCAAAACGCCTTCGGTGGATCAGTTCTCCCTCGGTTTTCAAATCGAACTGTCGCGGTCTTCGACGCTCGAAACCTCCTACGTGGGCAGCCGCGGCCACGATATCCAGGACGAGCGCGCTTACAATATTCCCAGCCTGGATTTGCGTCGCCAGTGCAACCTCCTGGAAGGCGGGAATCACACGTACTGCGACGCCAAACTTCCGAATCCGTTCTATCAGCAGCCGGCGTTCCTTGGGACGTCTTTCTATACTTCGCCGACCCTCTCTCGCTTCCAGCTCTCACGGCCTTTTCCCCAATTCAATGGAGACTTGAAGGAGCAGGGGTTGAACGGCGGCGCCACCTGGTACAACTCGCTCCAAGTGGACTACAACGTCCGTTGGGGCAAGAGCCTGAATCTCCTGGCCGACTATACCTTCTCAAAGTTGGTTGAGCGTTGGGGATATAACGATCCTTATCGGAGCATCGCGCAGGAAGGTCCCTACTACAACGACCGCCCTCACATGCTGAAGGTGACCAGTGTTTATGAACTTCCCTTCGGTAGGGGTCGCGGGATCGGCGGCAATGTCCATGGATTCCTCGATCAGTTGATTGGAGGCTGGGAAACGACCGCCTTCCTGACAGCGCAGTCTGGTGAACCGGCTGATTTGCCGTGGAATGTGCGCATCCTGCGTGACCCCAAGCTCTCCATACCCGACTGGCATGCACCCAAGGTCCAAGGCTGGCGTCCCTGCGTTTTGCAAATGGATCCGAATACGGGCGCCGTTTCACCAGAACCCTACAGCATAAATTATGGCTGCGGGACCGACCCTTCCACTTACAACTTCCTGATTCTTCCACCCTACGCGCCTCGCGAAACTCCTTTTCGCAGCGGCCAAATCCGAATGTATCACACGCTGACCATGGACGCTTCGCTGGACAAGACCTTTCCCTTCGGCGAGCGCGCCAGGCTACAGCTGCGGCTCGAAGCCTTTAACGTCTTGAACCACTATGCCTTTCCTCTCGAGCGCTTCAACACAAATCCCTTCGACCCGAACTTCGGAAGCTTGTTTCCGGGAAGAATTAGTACAGTGAACAGTGGCATGCCCCGGCAGCTTCAGCTTGGGGCCAAATTCTTATGGTGATAGCCGGGAATTGATCCTGATTTGGAATCGCTTCAACGCGATCCGGGCTTCGAGCCTTCCCTGAGGCTCTTGCGGAATTCATGGGCCGCTTTTCGGCGTCCTGTCCTTTAGACCTGTCGGGCGCGAGGTGCCCGGAGTCGTGGGCTAGCGCCCAGGGATTCGTCATTGATGTAACGGTCGGCATCGATAAAGATGGCTCGGCTGCGCGGATGACTGAACATCATGGCCGCTTATGCTACTACGAGTCTGTCGTCCCAGGGGCAAGTCGTCATTCCTGAAATTCCTGAGGAAGGTACGCAATGATCTCGGCCTGGCCGAAGGCGGCCAGTTCGTCGTCATTTGGTCAAGGCGACGTCGTAATCCTGAAGGTCATCACCCCGCCTGAGGACTTCCAGAAGCTTCTGAGTCAAGTCCGTGTCGAGGACAAAAAAGCCGGAATCACGAAGGCAGATTTGAAATCCGCGATTGCCAAGGTAAGACGTCGCGCGAAGTGACCATCAAGGCCGTCCTCGACACCAACGTTGTCATTTCTGGGATCTTTTGGAAGGGCACACCGTTCGAGCTCCTGGCTGGCAGGAACTGCGTTTCCGCCTGGCGATATCACTGCCAATTCTGCTCGAATACGGGCGAGTGTCCCTCCCGAGAATTCCGAAGAGCCCATGGCAGGCGTTATACCTGCAATTGAATCGAAGGCTTAAGCAGCGCGCGGCCCTGCTTGAGTCTTTGAATTGATGTAGGGGCCCGCAAGTGGGACGGTATGGGCGCACGTTGCCAAGGCCCAAGCGGCATCCTTCTAGTACCTGAAAGTGGAGTCGAGATGTGGCGCAGTGGCTCAGGCGGAGCAGGAGTTCCGGCCCAAGCCTGAACTCCAGCTAGCGATTGAAAATCCCTGCGGAGCTCGTTGCGCAAGTTCCCCCAACCGAGCAATCCTCTTGACATGCTCGAAAACGAACTAGAATGGCTGCAAAGCTCCATGGCCTTGTATCAATTTGTTCCTCGCTCGGCAGGGGCAATACTCGCTCCAGAATGGCAAAGTCGTTTTTAGCCAAAAACGTCTAGCTGACGATTTTGAGCGCAAGCTAGAGATTGCACAACTTCGACGAATACAATTCCTAAGAGCCTACGGTGAATTTGTAAGTCTGCAAAGCAAGATATTCGTCCAGGCTGGGCTGTCTCCCTTACCACTCGGTCCACCGACTCCCGCGAATGCCCCCGACGCTGCGGCCCACCCGGCGCGGCTGCGCTCGGAACCAGCGGTTGCGACACGAGCGGCATTGGATTGCCCGGTGGTTTGGTCGAATTGACGTAGATGCTCAATTCCCCATAATTGGAAAGGCCGGCCGAGTCCGTTAGCTGCGCCTCGAAATACCACGTTCCCCCACCGGTCGGAGTTCCGGTAATCGCCCCGGTGCTGGCATTAAGGGGCAGCCCATCGGGCACGGCTCCAGCATAGATGGACCATGTGAACGGTGCCGAGCCGCCCGCCTCGGCAATAATCTGGCTGTATGCTGTGCCGGCAGTGCCGCTCGCCAGCGTCTGAAAATCAGTGATCCGGGGCGGCGGATTCACCGTGATTTGGAGCGAAGCGCTCTTGCGGGAGTCCTTCGCCGAAGAGGCTGTCAGCGTCGCCGTAACGGGACTAGAAACGTTCGACGGCGCATTATAGACAACCGAATAGAACGTCTGGTTCGAAAGCGACCCGGGACCGCTAAGAGTCCAAAGGACTCCGCGCGTAGACGAATCATTAGTGAGCGTCGCCGTGACGCGGAGCGTCTGGGCGGTTTGGGCCGGAGAGGGCGAGAGCGAGATCGAAATAGGCGGCGCGGATCCGCATCCGCCCGCAAAAATTACTGCCAATAGCAATGTAATTTCGATGTCTGCAATCTTCCGAACCGCAAAGGACGGCGTCGCGTAGAACACGCCGGACATGGGGGCCCCCTAGGATGAACGGGCCCGCGGGATGCGCAGGTGTGTTCATTCTCGTGGTATGAAACGTAACGGGCAACACGAAGGTTTCAGGAAGGTGTATTCCGTCGAAAAAAGGACCCAGCCCTCCAGTCGTCTAAGGTTGAAGAGAGGGACGAAGCAAACTGGCGCAAGGAGTTCGCGGAAATTCACTACAAAATTCGCATGGCGCAGACCGAACTCGACATTTTGCAGCGTGAACTGAACGAAGCACTCCTAATTTACGATCCAAACCCGCGAAAGGCGTTGCGAGAGAAGGTGACACGCAAGAATATAAACGCCCAATTCAGCGCAGAACTCCCGGACGGTCGGAACCCTTCCCTAACCACCGTAATGGAAGAGTGGCCGATCCATCCGCTCTGAAGCCGTCGGTCCCATCGAGCCGTGGTCAGTTGCCCTTAGCTTTGCAGGTGAAGTTCGCAGCGTCGTTGGTACTGCCACTGCCTTTATAGACAGCTTGTTGCGGGTATGGGCAAAAGGGGGCGAGTCATATCGATGACGCCACTTTCGTTGACTCTGGCATCGGTTGCTCCGTTCAAACTAACTGGATAATGGTATCGCTTGAAGCACGCATCGCTCGTTTCATCTCTCAAGCACTATACAAGAGGATATCCACCCAAGGCGACATGCCAACTACACCTTCATGCCCTTGGTCCTCCGTTATCCCGCCCGAAGTGGTTCCCGTTTATTTCGCCGCTAACAGCTATTCAGCGTGAAAAATCTGGGAGCCGCACTTCTACACCTCGCAACAGTGCGGCCCTCAGCTACGGTTGCAGCTTCGGTTTGGAAGCTGCGGGAAGAACGGCTGCTTCGGCTTCGATTTCTCGAAGCTGTTCCGGACTGATGAAGCCTACGCGACGACGAGGCATGTCCGTTCGGAGAATCCAAGCTATGTCTTCCATCTCCTTCTTACTTGCCAATCGCTTGTCTTCGTAGAACGTGCATTCGCTCACCAGGAACCGAATTTCACGCTCGATACAGAAGTATCTGCAAAACACTTCTTCTTGCGACACGCAACGATGTGCCCGTGGCCACATGTCCGGCACAGGGATTCGCATCCCTGCGGCGTTCCTCCTTTCACTTTGATGCTGACCATGGTTTCTCTTTTTCTAAGAAGCGCACTGCGCTTCGGTTGCACCCACTGATGGCGGAAATTCGCACCAGCACAATGAGCATTGGTGCACGCGAAATTGCAAAATACGCAGAATGTCGAAATGATTTAGAAAGTTGGCCAGAAGAGACGTGGGCTAGCTAAAGAGGGCAGACGACGCCCTTTTGCTGCCGCGATTATCTCGCTCCGGCAAAGCTGCAAAACGGCCTATGTGGTTCCACCGCTGCATGGGTCATAGTCCTTCTTTACGCTGCTCTTAGGATGCCGCGAAACCGCGTATTGTTAAATGAAAAAACAGTGAAAAACGGGAGCGGACCTTCAACGGT
>Ga0209153_1000590_pt1 | contig 15730 bp, 13 predicted proteins | sample GraSoiAngelo_120_FD_185877 | JGI IMG/M metagenome (GOLD analysis project Ga0209153, IMG submission 185877) | Grasslands soil microbial communities from the Angelo Coastal Reserve, California, USA - 14_0919_09_20cm (SPAdes) (version 2) | ecosystem: Environmental > Terrestrial > Soil > Grasslands ...
CCGCGCTCAGCGGGCGCGTATATCCCTTGATGCGCGCGAAGATGACCGATGTCAGCAGCTTGTGGGTCTGCAGCATCGGTCCGACGTCGATGTCGAGCACCATGGCATGCAGCGCCCAACCCTGCGGGGTATCGCCGATTTTTTCGTGTTGCGACCAGTCATCCGGCACCGACCGCGCCAGCGCCACCATTTTTTTCAAAACCGCGATCTTGCGCTCCATGGTCAGCCGCGCCGGGCCTGACAGAGTTGCCGCCCTCTCCGTCAGCAATTTGACGAAGCTCTCGCCTTGCTCGGCGAGCAATTCGACGGTGTTGGTGGTCAGGAGCTGGTTGTAGCCGATCGCGGTCGAGATCGCGTGCGATCCGTGGAAACCCGACTGCGAGGCGTGACTGCCGTTGCCGCCGGTTTCAAACGCATAGACCCGCACCGCCTGCTCGCGCGTCAATCCCGCCGATGATGCGAAGCGGGCGTAGGCCCGCTTGAATTCCAGTTCGTTCGCGGGCCGCTCGGGCGTCCACTGAAAATAATCGGCGGCAGCCTTGAGGAGATCGGCGGCCACGGGGATGTATTTGCGCTCGCGGGGTTCGCGTGGTTCCTCGGCTTCGGGCGATGGACTAACCGGCCGCTTCGGCCCGGTATAGACCGGCGGCTGCGTCAGCACGTAGTCGTCGAGCGTGATCGCCAGATGCTCGCGCCGCTTGGCGTTGCGGCCGCGCCGCTTCTCCGCGATCGAGCTCCAATAGGCGCCGGCCTCCGCCTCGAACGCCGCGCGCGCTTGCTGATATTCCCTGAACTTGCGGCGATATTCCGATATCGCTTGCGGCGAGGCCATCTGAGCCGTGGCAGCGCCGGCCGCGAGCGGCAACGCGCCCGGCTCGGCCGCGAGCGCCCGCGGCGCAAGCAGGGCCAGCGTCAGCGCAAGAATTTTCAGGCCGTGGCGAATCGTTTGGCGATGCATCCCACCTGTTGTAGCGCAAACCGCGGCTACTTCCAGGCAAACACCGGTTGTTCCAGCTCAGTGACAGGGCTGTCCCGGCAGCCTCATAATGCTTGACTACACTACGTCTGCCATTGATGAAAAGAGGCCGAAAGCCGGAACACGGGAACCTCGAAATGATCGACAAGGCCGCCGGGAAACTCAAATCCGACGGCTGGAAGGTGGTCGATACCACCGGCTTCCTGCATCTGGTCGGGCCGTTGTGGCAGCGCCTTGTCGAGAGCCAATATGAATTCGCGCTGATCACCGAGGACAAGCATCACAACCGCCGCGGCCTGGTGCAAGGCGGCGTCCTGATGACGTTTGCGGACCGCACCTGCGGCATCACCGCGCGTTTCGTGTCGGGCAAACCGATGCTTGCCACCGTGCAGCTCGACGTGCATTTTGTCGAGGCCGGCAAGATCGGCGAGATCCTGGTATCGCGCCCGCGCGTGGTACGTTCCACCCGCAGCCTGATCTTCATGAGTACTGAGGTGACCGTCGAGCGGCGCTGCATCGCCATGGCGAACGGCGTATTCAAGATTTTGAAGAGCGAGTAAGCCATACCCTCGCCGTCATTGCGAGGAGCCAACGGGTCGCGCGAACGCGCGCCCGATGACAGGCTCCGCGACGAAGCAATCCAGCTTTCTTTACGACTCCGGATTGCTTCGCTTGCGCTCGCAATGACGGGCTCAACCGGGTATGCTTGCATCCCTGTCAGCAGTTTGTAAGGACCACGCGATGCAATATCGCCAACTCGGCCGCAGCGGCCTGAAGGTTTCGCCGATCTGTCTGGGCACCATGATGTTCGGCGGACCGGCGGATGAGGCGACCTCGGCGCGGATTGTCGCCAAGGCGCGCGAGGCCGGGATCAATTTCATCGATAGCGCGGACGCCTATAATGGCGGCAACGCCGAGCAGGTGGTGGGCCGCGCCGGGTGCTCCAGGCGGCGGACGAAAGTTTGAGGCGGCTCGGCACCGATTACATCGACATTTATTATCTGCACAAGGAAGACCATGCGACGCCGCTGGAAGAGACCGTGCGCGCAATGGGAGAATTGATCCGCGCCGGCAAGGTGCGCTATTTCGGCGTCTCGAATTACCGCGCCTGGCGGGTTGCCGAAATCTGCAACATCTGCGACCGCCTCGGCATCGATCGCCCGGTCGCGAGCCAGCCCTATTACAACGCGATGAACCGGATGCCGGAAGTCGAGCACTTTCCGGCCTGCGGCTATTACGGCCTCGGCATCGTGGCTTATAGCCCGCTGGCGCGCGGCGTCCTGACCGGCAAGTACCGCGTCGATGCCGCACCCGACAAGGATACGCGAGCGGGGCGCAACGACAAGCGGATGATGCAGACCGAGTGGCGGCCGGAATCCTTGAGGCTTGCGCAAGAGATCAGGCAGCACGCGCAAGCCAAGGGCATCACCGCAGGCCAATTCGCAGTCGCATGGGTGCTGAACTCATTGTTCGTCTCGGCGGTGATCGCGGGGCCGCGGACGGAGGAGCAATGGGACGATTATGTGAAGGCGCTCGATTATCGCTTCACCCCTGAGGACGAAGCGCTGATCGATCGGCTGGTTGCAAGCGGCCATCCGTCGACGCCGGGGTTTAACGATCCGGCCTATCCGATCGAGGGACGACGAGCGCGGACGGGGTGAGACGACAAGACAGCGCGCACGGACACGAGACCTGAGATCGCCTCTCTGGCCGAACCGCGCTACCGGCGCCGCCACGCGTTGATCGCGCGCATCGTCTTCATCCGCTGACGACTTTCAGCGCGACGCCCTCACCGGCATGGGGAAGTGGAAATTCGAGATCGCGCGCGCTTTCCACGGCGTGGGTGAGATAGCGGAAGCCGGCTATACCGGCCGGTTTTCCGATCAAATAGCCCTGAATTTGATCGCAGAGCTCATTGCCCAGGAAACCGAGCTCCTCGCGGGTCTCTACACCTTCAGCCAGCACCGGAAGCTTGAGCCCACGCCCAATGCCAAGCACCGCTCGAACGATGGTCGCCGCCTGTTCGTTGGTGTTAACCGCCCTGATGAACGAGCCGTCGATCTTGATCTTGTCGAACGGGAACGCCCGCAGATTCGACAGCGACGAGTAACCGGTCCCGAAATCGTCCATCGCGATGCGGACGCCCAGTGCCTTGAGCTGACGCAACGTCGCCAGCGCCCGGTTGAAATCACGGACCAGCGCGGTTTCGGTGATCTCCAGTTCGAGCCGTCCGGGATTCAGCCCGGTTTGAACGAGGATTCCGTGGACGAGCTGCGTAAATTGCGGATTATGCAGTTGCATCGCCGAGACGTTCACGGCGACGTTGAGCGGATTGGTCCAGCCGCTCGCTTCCCCGCATGCCTGTCTCAGCACCCATTCACCGATCTGCTGGATTGTTCCACTTTCCTCCGCCACGGGAATGAACAGGGAAGGCGGCACCTGACCGCGCTGCGGGTGACGCCACCGCAACAGGGCCTCGAACCCCGTGATCTCGCGCGTATCAAGCCGGGCTTGTGGCTGATAAGCCAGTTCAAATTCATCGCGTGCGATCGCGGAGCGCAGATCGTGCTCCAGCATGCGGCGATCGCGCACCTCAATGCCCATCGCGGCTTCAAAGAAGCGATAAACGCCGCGGCCGTCGGTCTTGGCGCGATAGAGCGCGGTATCCGCGTGGGTGAGGAGGCCGCGTCCGTCCCCCGCATCGTTCGGGAAGATCGCGACGCCAATGCTGGCGGAAACGAACGAGGCGGTGGTCGATGATTCGTTTTCGATCCGCAATGCTTCGATAATATTGTCGGCGATGCGGCCCGCCGCCGATGGACTGGTGAGGTTTGTCGCGATGATCGCAAATTCATCGCCACCGAGCCGCGCCATCATCTGGTTACGATCGAGCACCATGGTCACGCATTTCGCGACCCGCTTGAGGAGCGCATCACCGGCTGCGTGCCCGAACAGGTCGTTCACTTCCTTGAAGCGATCAAGGTCGAGGCAGAACACGGCAAATGACCGGCCCGAGGCATGGTGCGCCTCGATTTCCTGGTCGAGCCGGGCGTTGAAGCTGTTTCGGTTCGGCAACCCTGTCAAAGCGTCGTGGTGCGCCAGGAAATGAATGTGCTCTTCGGCTTTCTTGCGGTCACGCAGATCGCGGACGGCGATGGCATGATGCGGCTGACCGGCGAAGTCGATCGAGCGTAGGATGAATTCAGCCGGAATGAACTGGCCGTTGACATCGCGCAATTCCGCCTCGATCCGCTCCCGCGGCTTCGCGACCAGCTTGTGCCTGATAGCCTCCTCGGGCAAACAGATCGCCAGCGATTTCCCGATCACATCGTCGGGGACGTAGCCGGTCAGTTCCGTCAGGCTCGAATTGATCGAAACGATCTTCTCGCCGTAGCAGACCAGCAAGCCCTCGGCCGACGCATCGGCAAGGCCGCGCATGCGATCGACCTCAAGTTCGGCGCGATGGCGTTCACGGATATCGAGCGCAAGACCCGCGCAGGCGAGAAACAGGATCGTCAGCGAGGCGAGCGCGACGCCAAGCGCAAGCCAGCCAGCCGGAAGCGCCAGTGCCGACACCACGACCGTCGGATCGGGGATGATCGAGACCGCGCCCATGGCGGTGAAATGATGACTGCAGATTGCCAGCGTGAGCAGCACGGCCCCGATGGCCTTCCATTTCATCGACCCGTCGCGCAAACCGGCCGGCAGCGCCGTCGCTCCGATCGCCGCGCCGAGCGCAATGGAAACGATAACGAGAGCGGGATCCCACTCAATCCGCCCGGCGATCTCGAAAGCTGCCATTCCGGTGTAGTGCATCGCCGCGATGCCGCCGCCGACGATCGCTCCACCGATCCAGCGCCCGGCAGCCACGCGGTTTGCGGACGCGACCAGAAGACCGACGCCGGTGAGCAGGATGGCCGCAAGCAGCGATAGGATGGTGAGGATAATATTGTATCCGCTCGGGATGCCAGGCGAGTACGCAAGCATGGCGATGAAGTGCGTCGCCCAGATGCCGAAGCCGCTCGCGGTGGCGGCGACGCACAACCAGACATCGCGCATATAGCCGGTCGTCTTGCGGACGTGATTGAGGAAGTTGATCGCCGCGAAAGACGCGATCGCGCATACGAGGGCCGCCAGCACCACCAGGCGCAGGTCATGCTCGTAGGCGATGCAGTTGTATATGGTAAACATCAGGCTAACGCCCCCGCGTGAAATATCTTCCACAAGCGCAATCTGTCCGGATCATGCAGCCGCCGCCGTTGCGCAATCCTGAACAAGGCGGCCTAACTGACGCGGTGGTTATTTTTCCCTGACCTGCCGGGCGCAAACTCGCCACAGCAAAAGAGCGCACGTGAGCCTCCAGCTCACCTGCGCTCCTTTTGGCAACCTTACTTCAGCGTTAACAACCCGACACGGTTAATTGTCGCGATCGTGATTGTCGTGACGGTCCTCGACGAGGTCTGCATCCGGAAGCGTTTTTTCCTCTTCCATGAGGTCATCGTGCGACTCATGTTTGCACGCGAAGCTGGAGGCTACGTTCGTGCTGCCCGTGCCGTTGTAGACGAGCTTGTCCGGATATTTGCAGATGGGACGGCTAACCGTCGCCAACGCTGGTGTCGCGTTGTTGTATGCGGTGATGGAATCCGGCGCGGTCCCCTTCTCAACCCAGTTGACCAGCGCATTGAAGAGATCTGTCGTGTTGATCAAGGGCGCATTCGGCTGGTCGGGATTGCCGCCGCAGTGGCTGTTGCCGGGATACGGGAAGAAGCGATAGAACTTTTGCAGGTGGGAAAGCCCGCCAGCGTGTTTGGTCGCGCGATTGTAGTAGTTGTAAGAACCTCGCGGCATGATCAACAGATCAGCCAGGCCGTGATACATGATCATCTTTCCACCATGTTCGCGGAATTCCGACAAATCCGGGTTGTCCGTTCCGATCACGTCGTGGAATTTCAGTTCCGACTGCTTGAATTGTTGGGCGAAGCTGTCCTCCGTGATGGTATGCCAATCGAAACCGGGATTTTGATCGACCCAATACTGGAACCATTGCGTGGAGATCGAGAATGGTGATGGACCATCCAGCCCAAGCAAGGTCGTGCCGCGTTCAAGACCGAACCATAGCCGTTCGCCGGCTTTCGGTCCCGGAGGACCATCCCAGATCTTGTTGACCGCGCTCGCTTCGGCGGATGTCAAGCAAGTGGCCGGATCCCCAGTGCAGGCCAAAGCACTTGCCTTGAAGTGACAGGCGCGCGGATCCTGGATGACGCCGTCGGTGATCCCGTCGAGCGCGTCGCAGGCAGCAATCGACGCATTCTTCACGGCGTTCAGCTTCGCGACGGAAATCGGCGCCCCGACTTCCTTATTCATAACGATCTCACCCCATTGCTCTGATGGGATGAAGCGGTCCCAATTGAAAGCGGGGGCACCGGCAAGAATCCCGTCGAAGTCCCCGGGATATTTCTGCGCCTGTTGGTGACCTTGACGACCGCCCGTCGAGCAACCGTTCCAATAAGTGAATTTCGGCCCGTTGCCGTAGTACAACTTGGTTAGTTTTTTCGTCCAAGCGGCTTGTTGGTGAATTCCGTTGAATGCGAAATCTCTGATAAGGCCCCAATTGAGCGTGTTGTCCGGGTTCAAGGCGAACGTGCCGCCGGCGGACGCTGGATGCCCCGTATCGGTCGATGAACCCACATACCCCGCGTCCGTGGCCCCCGTAACCGGTCCCACCGATCCGGCGTATCCGCCGCCGCCCAGATCCTCAATGCGCTCGTTCCAGGCGCCGACCGAGCTTCCGGTACCGCCGTCGGCGGGGCTCAGCGGCAGACCAATTCCGACCTTGATCATCTGCTTCTGTCCCACCAGATAGCCATCCTTCGGGCCAGCTAGCTCTGAAACAGTGATGTTGACCAAGCAGTAGGACCGGTGCCCACCTGCCGCGGGCTGGACGGCCGAAGTCGCAGCGCTCACGCCTTCGCCCGCCAGCAATTGTGCCGCGAGGCCGCTGCAGCTCGGAAGCGGGGCGGCCGTGGCCGACGATGGAATGAAGGCACTAGAACTCATCAAGGCGACCACTAAACCAAACAGTGGCTTGTGCTGTCTCATTTGTTTCCTCCCTTTTTTGATGAAGTCATGGTGCGACGACCGCTCTCGCGGCGTGCACGATTTTCCGAATGCGCTGATTTTTTTGGCGGACAGATAAGCTTGCTGGAGAACGAACTCTCTACGGCTGTCCTCTCAAAGAACCCCTCCACGTTCTTTTTTGCCTAAAAAGGCAAGGTGCATGATAATGCACATCGTTCACTCCGCAAGCATTAAAATACACTGATCCGGTTGGTTGCACTGCAGCGGATAATCGCTCCGAAGCTGATTCATCCAATTTTTGATGGGCTTGCCGGAAGCGCACTTGGAAGAAGATATTTTGGGAGTGCCTTTGCTCGACGTGCCGGAATACCGAGGCTTCGCCGCGCCAGCTGTTTTGACGGTTCGTCGAGGGATCCGCAGGCCGTCGCACGTCTTGCCGCGAAGGGGTCGCTGGCCAGACGATAAAACGTGCTAATCGCAGGGTCTCAAACGAACTTCCGTCGCATGGTTTTGGATCGTGGCAAAGAACGGGCATTCACAGAGCAAGCGGCTGAAGGAGCGAAAGCTCCTGGTGCAAGAAAGCGCCGACAAATTCGTCGCTCTGGTTGGAGAACGAGTCCGCAAGGCTCGCGAACGACGAGGCATTTCCCGTCGCGTTCTCGCTGAATTGTCCCAAGTCTCTTTGCGCTATCTGGCGCAGCTCGAGGGCGGAAGGGGCAATATCTCGATTGCTCTGCTTGGGCGAGTGTCGCTCGCGCTCGATCATCGCATCGAATGGCTCGTCGGAGCCGATGATCCCTGGTCGTCCGAAGTTGTTCGCTTTTCCGAGTTCTTCCGGACGGCCACCTTGGACCAACGCCGCCGTGTCATGCGACTTCTCGACCCCGGTGATCCGACGCGCCTGCGGGAGAAGCGGCTATGCCTGATCGGTCTGCGCGGAGCCGGCAAGTCGACGCTCGGAAAAATCGTGAGCAAGGAGCTGTCCTTGCCATTTCTGGAATTGAACCGCGAAATCGAAGAGGTTAGTGGAATTCCTGTCAACGAAGTTATGGCGTTGTATGGCCAGGAAGGTTACCGGCGTCTGGAAAGACAGGCGCTCGAAAGAATCGTGGCGACCACTTCGGAATCCATGCTCGCCGTCGCGGGCGGAATCGTCGCAGAGCCAGAAACCTTCTCCTATCTTTTGCGCCACTTCCACACGGTATGGCTGAGAGCGCGCCCGGAAGAGCATATGGAGCGCGTGCGCAAGCAGGGCGATCTCCGTCCGATGAAAGGTAACCCGAAAGCCATGGAAGAGTTGCGCTCCATCCTGACCAGCAGGGAGAGCCTCTATGCCCACGCAGAAGCTGTGGTCGACACGAGTGGTCGCACCCTCGAACAAAGCACAAAGGATCTCATGGAAGTCGTTCGCAAGCTCGAGGTGATTTGAAACCGTCGGCTTCTAGAGACGCTGCCGCGGCCGACGGACATCATTCGCCTCGCGTCGTTTCCAACTCGCGTTCCACCTCCGCCAAGGCCGGCGGTTCGACCAGCAGGCCTTGCCGTTCGTAGCGACGACGGGTCCGGCTGAAGCGCACGACAACGGCCCATTTTGCGCTTTTTCGCCTTCACCCGCCGCGAGAGCAGCGCATCGCCGGCCGGCAGGAACTCAAGATCGCCGGGACCAACGCAGGACACGCATGCCGGGCCGGGATCTTGCATCATCAAGAGATCGCCGGTGCCGCCGCATCGGTGGCATGTCCAGTCGTGCTTCAAAGGTTGGACCACCACGAGCTCCGGGGCACGGCTTGCTTTCTCGACCACGCGTTTGCGCTGCTTCTCGGAGAGCTCCTGTGAAACCCAATGGGTCCGGTACATCGCCTCGATCGCGCTATCTGCGCTGCGGCTGAAGTGCAGCGCCTGGCGTTGCGGGGTGCGTGCGACATACTCCGTCAGGTTTGCCGACAAGCCCCCTGCCGGTCGCCCAGGATTGCAACAGCTTCAAGGCTTCCGATAGGCGCTGTGGGTTGACCTGCACGGCGCCCTCGAGGCAATCGACCTGACCGCGCCTCCAGCGTTCCTCCGTCGAGGCGTCAAGCCATCCGATCCCTTCAACAATGCCGCACTGATCGGCGGCCAGTCGATCAGCCAACGATCATAGGCCGGGTTGGCGCAATTGAAGAGAGCGGCTGCACCTTCGGCGATTGTGCTCAGCCGGTCGGCATCGGCCGCGTTCGCCGCGATGCGCTCGATCAAAGGATGGGTTGGGCCGCCGCCTCTGCGTTCACGAGCCGTACATTCTCGCCGCGTTCAGCGAGCAGGGACGCGACAGTGCTTCCGACAGCACTGGCCCCTACGATGACATTCGTTTTCATGGCTCGTTATTCCGTTCTGGCGCATTGCCCGATCAGCGGCTTGCGCGATAGCTCGAAGGCTCGCCGGCAACCGAAGGCGGTATTTGGCATGCGAGATCCAATTTGTGCTCGTCAGACCAACGATAAGCCGTGCTTGGCTGCAATGTCGCCCGTCAGGGCCCATAGCTTCCTGGCGGCATCAGAGTTCATTGCAAGTGGCTCCGGCTCGAAACGCTTGGGGTTACGCAGGACGACTCCATCCAAGTCGGCCGGCGAAGCCTGGGTCAAAATGCGGACTGCGTTGACTGCGGAAACCTCGGGCGTTGTACCGAACAGTCCCAGCAATTTCATGCTCAAGGGCATGAGCGGATCGGCCATGACCTTGGTCTTGGTGGAACCGACACAGGCCGCCGCGATAGTCACAGGACGGTCGCGCCACAACCGCGCGGCTTCCTGGACATGCAGATGACCAAGGAGGTGCGTACCCAGGATCGACTTGTAGAAGCTCCACTTGCGGCGCTCGAATTGCAGGTCATCCAGATCGGGCATGAACGACAACGGGACATTGCCCGTGATGCTAACAATGCGTCCATCGCCCGAGGCGGCGAGCGGTTCGACCAGGGCCCGATTGAGCGCCGCGCGCGCCATGTATTGCAGGGCGAAGGCGAACTCCAGACCATCGGCCGTCAAAGTCTTGCCCTTGAACGCGGCCATGGCGGTGTGCATCACCCCGTGCAGGACCGGTCGCCAGGCGATGACCCCCTCCGCCGCCGCCTTGACGCCCCTGAGGGTCGATAGGTCGGCGCTCAGGAAGGCGGCCTCGCCGCCCGCCGCGCGAACGGCCTCGACTGCGACCTCGCCGGCCTTTCGTCCCCGACCGACGATCAGCACGTTCGCGCCCCGGCGCCCCAGCTCGACCGCCGCAGCTTGACCAATCCCGGTGGAACCGCCGAAAAACACATAATTGCCGCCAGATACCCGTCGCTCATTCATGAGTGATCCTCTTTCGGTAGGAACAAGTTGTTAGATTCCTCAGGGCGAACTCGCTGACGTTGCGAAGCTCCAGAATTCTCCGTCGTACATTTTTGAAGATTGCAGAGACGTTGACGATCTCTGGGGACACGCCTTGTCATGCTTCCCAACTCAGCAGTCAGCGCGCGCTGTCGATGATCGAGCCTCCATCCGGAGTGAGGCTGTAGCCCGTAAGAAATTGAGCGTCCTTGCTCGCGAGAAACAGGACCACTGGTGCGATGTCCTCTTCCGGCGATCCAAAGCGAGCGAGCGGGTTGGTCGGCGCGGGCACATTCACCTCCTTGCCCCATGTTTCCGCTACCGGCAGAACGTTGTTTACGGTGATCTTATCGGCGCCCCATTCCCGCGCGGCAGTCCGGGTCAGGGCGCGCACCGCTTCTTTCGCCATGTTGTAAGGGCCGTAGCCCACCAGGCCGATCACTCCGGCCATAGAGGCGAAGTTGATGATCCGGCCCTCTCCGCTGGCTTTGAGGTAGGGGTAGCAGGCCTGCATCGTCCGTAGATAGGCGATCGGGCCCATTTCGAAATTGCGCTGCAACTGCTCCAACGAAAGATCGATGATGGACGAGAACGGCGCGGACGGATCGAACGCGTTGTTCACGAGGATGTCGATCCCGCCGAAGGCCGCGACAGCCTTCTCCGTTGCGGCTTTGATCTGATCCGCATTGCTTATGTCGGCAACCACGCCGATCGCGGTCCCGCCGGCAGCCTCGATGTCGGCCACAACTGTATCCACGTTTGCGGGAGTAAGTGACACGACGGCGACCTTCGCGCCTTCAACCGCGAACAGCTTCGCGGTGGCGCGACCGATGCCGCGACCGGCGCCCGTGACGATGGCGACCTTACCGTTAAGGCGACCCATGTTCATCTCCATTCGTTGGTGTGTTGATTGGCTCCGCAACGCGTCAGAGCATCGCCGCTTGCACGTAGGGTGACGGGACTTCACGAGCGACGTTCTGCGTTGCGAAGGAAGCGGCCAGCAAGATCAGGCCAATGGCCGCCGGCAGAGCGCCCTTGAGACTGCGCACGCCGATATGCGCCATTCCAGACAGCAGGAGGTGATAGAAGACGCCGGCATAAGCGAGATCGCTGAGCACCACGTTGAAACGCGACACGATGGCGACCGGGCCGACGATCTTCACCACGATCATGAACCGCACGAGGTAGGCCGGGTAACCGAGGTCGGCGAGTGCCTTCCGGACCCAGTCCCCTTTTGTTGCGTACATGTAGGTCGAGGTCAGATACAGCAGGCACAAGAGCGTGGTGCTGACCCAATATATGTAGACCGATGCCATGATCCCTTCCTGAGCGCCGTTGCGGCAGCAACAGCTCCTTCGACTTCGCAGCTGCTCGGAATGCGTGATTGCGTCTGTGCATCCGCAGCGCTCGTCGAAAATGTCGGCTAAGATCTGTATTCGCAAGTAGGATGAATAACCTGTTGCTAGTATGGAAAAGCAGACTATGGCCGATAAACAGATCAACATGCATGAAGAGATGCGGCGCGCGTTCGCGCTGCTCTCAGGCAAATGGAAGCTGGAGATCATGTGGCTGCTCAATCAGCGCGTCTACCGCTTCGGGGAGCTGCGAAAGGCGATCCCGGGCATCACCCAGCACATGCTGACGGCACAGCTCCGTGAGCTCGAAGCGGACGGTCTGGTGTCACGCGCCGTGTTCGCGGAAGTGCCGCCCCGCGTCGAATATGAGATCACGTCCAAAGCGCGGGGGCTCGCTCCCACGATGCAGGCACTGACCGCTTGGTGGAGGAAGTATGGAAAGAGCGTGCCGGTAAAGCCGAGCGGCCGCGGGCGCAAAGCCAAGGGCGGCTGAATTCGAAAACATTGCCTTACGTCGATCTGGCGTTGGGGGCGACGATCCTGGAAGCTTCTGGACATCGAGAGGAGGAGCGAGTGGCGATTGTTTTTATTACGGGCAGCACGGACGGACTCGGGCGGGCGGCGGCGGAGTCGCTTCTCGATGACGGACATCGAGTGGTCCTGCACGCACGATCGGCGGATCGCGTCGCGACCATCGGCAAGCGCTCCTCGCAAGCCGCAGGAATCGTCATCGGCGATCTCCGCAGCGCCGCCGAGACCAGGAGCATCGTGGATCAGGTCAACGCGATCGGGCGAATGGATGCGATCATCCACAACGCCGGCGTCTACACCGAGCGCAGTCGCGGCGCGACGCCCGAGGGCCATGCCTCCACGTTGGCGGTGAACACCCTGGCGCCGTACATTCTGACCGCGCTGATCGAGCGTCCCGGTCGGCTGGTCTACGTCAGCAGCGGCCTGCACCGCGGCGGAGAGGGGTCGCTGGACGACCTTGACTGGACGAAGCGGACTTGGGATCCGGCAAAGGCCTACGCCGAAAGCAAGCTGCAGGTCGTCGCGCTCGCTTTCGCTCTGGCGCGACGCTGGCCGCAGGTCTTGAGCAATGCCGTCGATCCCGGCTGGGCGCGCACGAAAATGGGCGGCCCGGGTGCGCCGGTCGACCTCGATACGGGCCAACGGACCCAGGCCTGGCTCGCCGTCAGCGACGAACCGGCTGCAGTGGTCAGCGGACACTACTGGCACCATCTCAGGCAGGAGCAGCCGGCCGGCGAGGCCCTCGATCCCCAATTCCAGGAGCAGCTCATCGCCAAATTGGAGGAGCTAACGGGCGTCGCGCTTTCTCAGGCTTAGGACCGCGCCCGGTGTTTGCGCGTAGTCGCGGGCTTGAGATGTTGGAGCTGTGGCCAGCAGAGGGGAAGCGCAGGCCGCTTGCCCAAGGCAAACCGTCATCTCAGCGACGAGGTACGCACCCTAGCAAGAGAAATGCGCGAGCGCTCTTCGCGTCATCTGGCAACGCATCGCATAAGATCGTGCTCCAGCGCACAAAATCGTGGCTTTGGTGCCAGGGGCGGAATCGAACCATCGCTTATCAATTTGAAATTCCATCACTTTTTGAGTGGCGACTTTCCAGTGTACCTACCAGTGGACCCGGCGCTTTCTTCGCGGCCGGGAGGGGTGCGACTCTCTGCCGCCATACCCAAGTCGTGTGCGTGTCACGCGCTATACAAAAGACGTCATCAGCGCCGTGTGCTGTGCGCTAATACAGATTGGTCTTGTGATCCAATCCCCTCCGAAGGTGGAGGTCACACGTTCGAATCGTGTCGGGCGCGCCAGTATTTGCTGGCTTTTTCGTTGTGTGCCGGGCAGCCTTCGCAGACCTAGCCACGGCAACCGCCGGCACTAAAACCGCCACATCCGATTTTTTTTGTTCAACATGGGCTCTGCGATCTGTGCCGTGATCGTGAATCACGGTCGATCATTTTTTGGAGCACGAAAGCGTCTAGCGCAGCCCCTTGCGGATACGTCATGTTTATTGCCCGGTAACCGATCACCTGTCGGAAGCCGTCGAGCCGTCGCGAGCACTTCGCTGCAATCCGTTGCTTTTTTGGCTTTACGACATAGCTCGGCCCCGAAGTCGATGCTACGCTGCGCGGGATTGCCCAACGCGTATTGGTCGCGAGGGGGACAGTTCGCATGCACATCGTGCTTGTATCGCCGAGAAACCCGCGGAGCTTCTGGACCCTCGACGGGTCTCTCCCCGTGCTGGGAAAGCCGTGCGTCCTGCCCAATCTCGCGCTGCCGACGATTGCCGCACTCACTCCCCCGCCCCACACGATTGAGCTAGTGGACGAGAATGTCGAAGCCGTGGACTTTCGCGTCGACGCCGATCTGATTGGAATAACTGGCTTCATCGTTCACAAGGAACGCATGTTCGAGTTGATTGCGGGGTTCAAGGCGCAAGGCAAGCGCGTAGCGGTCGGAGGATCCTATGCCACGCTTTGCCCCGAAGACTTCCAAGGCAAAGTCGACGTGCTGTTCGCAGGGGAGGCGGAGGAGACCTGGCCGCGCTTTCTGGAAGACTATTCGCGAGGGGATTGGGAGCCCATCTACCGCGCGCCACAGTTGCCCGACATCTCTTCCCGACCCGTCCCCCGATTCGACCTGCTGCGCACGGGCCGGTATCGCACGATGCTCATGCAGTTTGCGCGCGGCTGCCCGTTCGAGTGCGAGTTCTGCGACATCATCGTGATGTACGGGCGGAAGCCCCGGACGAAATCGGTACCTTCGGCCATGGCGGAGGTCGAGGCGCTGCACCGACTCGGGGCGAGGAGCGTGTTTCTGGTCGACGACAATTTCATCGGCAACCGCGCACGCGCCAAGGACTTTCTGCGCGCCCTTGCCCCATGGCAGAAGGACCGCGGCTACCCGATCACGTTTCAAACGGAAGCTTCCATCAACTTGGCTCGCGACGACGAGTTGCTCGATTTGATGCGTGCCGCCCACTTTAGGTCGGTATTCATAGGCATCGAGAGTCCTCGCAAGGTGTCCCTCGAGGAGACGCGCAAAGTTCAGAACGCGCGCGAGGACATGGTCCTTGCGGTCCACAAGATTCAATCGTACGGCATCGAAGTGCAGGCCGGCATGATCGTCGGGTTCGACGCCGACGATACGAGCATATTCGAGGAACACTCACGGTTTCTCGAAGAGGCACGGATACCCATCTCGATGACTGGCCTCCTCAACGCCCTCCCCAAGACCCCCCTTTACGAGCGGCTTGAGCGTGAAGGGCGGCTGCTCGGAGCGACGACCGGGGATCAATTCGTGTTCACCAACATCGTCCCCGCCGGGATGAGCCGGCTAGAGCTCTATCGTGGCTACCGCGAGCTGCTGGAGGAGCTCTACGACCATAGATTTTTCCGGCGAAGGGCACTGGCTCTCATCCGGCACATCGGCGAGGCGGGCGCACCGTCTACCCTACGAGACATCGACGTATTTCTTCGCTTTCTCTGGTATTGCGTTCTCCGTGCCGATAGGTCGCGCGCGGCCCTGAGCATTTCTCTGTTTGCAGCCACGCTGATGCGCAAACCGAGTCGCTTGGGGCTCGCCGTGGCCCTCGCGATCTGGCACATTCATCTGCACGATTTCGTGCGCACGCTCTCGCCGCTGCTGTCGGAAATGCAGGAGGATTTGGCGCGCAACCCCAAGAGTGAGCACATCCTGCCTGCGCACGTTTCAGCGGAGGTCCTGATTCCGCCGCGTTCGCGCCGCCAGCGGTCTGCGAGCCGGTTGCCCGAGCCGCGAAGCGGTGAGGCGACGTAGAAACAGCTCGAGAATATCGTGTGAGGAACGATGGATAGGAAGGCTGCAGTCGTCGGCGTCGGCGAGACCGACTACACGAGGGGGACCGACGATACTCCGTTGGAGCTGATGCTCGCCGCGTCGAGTCGCGCGGCGCAGGATGCCGGAATTTCACTAGGCGA
>Ga0209153_1000593_pt1 | contig 15705 bp, 14 predicted proteins | sample GraSoiAngelo_120_FD_185877 | JGI IMG/M metagenome (GOLD analysis project Ga0209153, IMG submission 185877) | Grasslands soil microbial communities from the Angelo Coastal Reserve, California, USA - 14_0919_09_20cm (SPAdes) (version 2) | ecosystem: Environmental > Terrestrial > Soil > Grasslands ...
CAGGAGGTTTTGCGCGGACTTGTCCGCAAAGCCGTCCAGGCTCAGGAGCTGGTCCTTCGTCAGCTGATACAGGTCCGACGGATCGTGAACGATTTTCCGGTCCGTCAACTGGGCGAGGGTTGCGTAGCCGAATCCCTCGATGTCCATGGCCGCGACGAAATGCCGCAGGTGCTCGAGGACCTGGGCGGGACAGCTCGCATTGATGCACCGGGTGATGGCCGCACCCGGTTCCCGGACGAGGTCGGTCCCGCATTCAGGGCACGTCCTGGGCATGTGCCACGGCTGGCTGGTTGCCGGGCGTTTTTCAGCGATGACACGAACGATTTCCGGGATCACATCGCCGGCTCGCTGGATGATGACGTGGTCCCCTGTCCGCACGTCTTTGCGCGCGACCTCGTCCTCGTTGTGCAGCGTCGCCCGGCTGACGGTCGTCCCGCCGATCTGGACCGGCGTTAGCCAGGCGACCGGCGTGATCGCCCCGGTGCGGCCGACGTAGACCTTGATGTCGTCGACGACGGTCTCTGCCTGCTCCGGCGGAAACTTGAAGGCAAGGGCCCACCGCGGACTGCGGGAGACGAACCCGAGCTCGGCTTGCTGGGCCAGGTCATTGACCTTGATGACGATGCCATCGATCTCATAGTCCAGGCCATGACGCTTCTCCTGCCATTCGTCGAGGAAGCCGATCACGGATTCGATATCGGCGTGTCTGCGCCGGTTCTCGTTGACGTGGAAGCCCATCTCGGCGAGGCGGTCGAGGATTTGTTCCTGGCTCCTTGCGCCGCCGGCCGGATCGAGCGCATAGATGAACGTGTCAAGCCGGCGCCGCGCCGTGATGCGTGGGTCCAGCTGCCGGACCGCGCCGGCGGCGGCATTGCGTGGGTTGGCGAACGGCGCCTTGCCCTCGCCTTCGAGCTCCTTGTTCAGGCGCTGAAAACTTCGCTTGGGCATGTAGACCTCACCGCGGACTTCGAAGGTCTGCGGGAACTCAGCCGGAATCGTCACCGAGAGCGGGACGCTGGGAATCGTCTTGACGTTGGGCGTGACGTCTTCGCCGACATAACCGTCACCCCTGGTCGCGCCGACCCGGTACTGGCCGTTCTCGTACAGCAGGCTCATCGCCAGGCCGTCGATCTTCAGTTCTGTGACGTATTCGACCTGCACGTCGCCCAGCCCGCGATGGACGCGTTTGTCGAACTCACGAACCTCGTCACGCTTGAAGCCGTTGGCCAGGCTCAGCATTGGTGTCCGATGGGTGACCTTGGCGAACGCATCGGACGGCGGGCCGCCGACCCGCTGGGTTGGTGAGTCGGAGGTGATCAGCTGCGGATACTGCGTCTCGAGGTCGACCAGTTCACGGAAGAGCGCGTCGTACTCCGCGTCGGTGATTTCAGGGTTGTCGTCAACGTAGTACTGCCGATTGGCTCGATCGATGATCGTGCGCAGCTCGAGGATGCGCGCCTGCGCGTCCTCCGGGCCCGCCGGCCCACGCGAGCCGCGCGGAACGTGCGATGCGAGCGTTTGAGGCGTTTGGGAGGCGTTGCTCACAACTTGACGATGGGCGCCAGGCTGACGGCGAGGATCTTCACGCCGACCTTGTCGAACTTGACGATCAGCTCCTCGTCGGTGCGCGTCATGGTGCTCTTCAGGACGCGGCCGCGACCCCAGGATCGGTGCTCGACATTGTCGCCGGGATGGTAGCGCTGGTGCAAGTTCAGCGGCGCCGCCGGACGCGCGGCCTCGATCACTCGAGCCGGCGCCATGCCGGGCTCATCCACGCCGGACGGGATGCCCTCCGGCCGATCGACAAGGGTTGCCGGGATGTCCTTCAGAAATCGCGACGGCACATTCAGGTTGGCGCTGCCCCATAGGTGCCGGCGGAAGGCATGAAACAGATATAGCCGGTCTTTGGCGCGGGTCATTCCGACGTAGGCCAGCCGCCGTTCTTCTTCGAGGTCTTCCGCTGAGTCGAGGCTGCGGCTGTGGGGGAAGAGCCCTTCCTCCATGCCGAGCATGAAGACCACAGGAAACTCAAGGCCTTTCACCATGTGCAGGGTGATCAGCGTCAGCCCTTTGGCTTCGTCCCGCATCGTGTCCACGTCGCTCATCAGAGCGGTCTCCTCCAGGAAGGCCTGCAGCCCCTCGCCGGGCGGCAGGCCGTCATATTCCGAGGCGAGGCCGCGAAGCTCGAGGACGTTCGCCCAGCGCTCATCGCCGTCGGCCCCGCTCTCTTTCACGTAGCGCTCGTAGGCGCTTCGCAGCAAGAGCAGGTCGATCACCTCGACCAGCCGGCGCTCCTGGCTGGCGGCGCGGACTTCGCTGATAAGATCGCGAAACTCCCCGAGCGCCAGCCGCGCCGAGTTCGTCAGATCCGTCATCTCATCAAGGCGGCCGAGCGCATCCCAGGCCGACATGCCGTGAGCGTCGGCCCAATAGCCAAGCTGCGCCAGCGATTTCTCCCCCAGCTTTCGCCGCGGAACATTGACCACGCGCGAGAAGCTCAGTGTGTCCTGCGGATTGGCGATCAAGCGCAGATACGCCATGACGTCTTTGACCTCACGCCGTTCATAGAAGCGAAGCCCGCCGATCAGCCGGTATGGCACGCCGCGCCGGAGGAGGACTTCCTCGAGCGCGCGGGACTGCGCGTTGGTGCGATACAGAACAGCGAGATCGCCCAGCCGGTAGTCGCCCTCGGCGACCAGCCGAAGCGCCTCGCGGGCCACGGCCTGCGCTTCCTCCTGCTCGTCGTAGGTCTGTCCGATCACGATCTTGGGCCCGCCCGGGCGGTCGGTCCAGAGCCGCTTGTCGGCACGGTTCGGGTTCGCCTTGATGACGTGGTAGGCGGCGTCGAGGATGACCTGCGTGGATCGGTAGTTCTGCTCGAGCTTCACGATCTGGGCATCCGGATAGTCATGCTCGAAGGACAGGATGTTGCGCACGTCGGCGCCGCGGAACTTGTAGATCGACTGGTCGTCATCGCCCACGACCGCCAGGTTGCGATGCTTGCCCGCCAGCTGTCGCACCATCAGGTACTGGGCCCGATTCGTGTCCTGATACTCGTCGACCATCACGTACTTGAACCGTTTTTGATACTTCTCGAGCACCTCGTGGTGGCGATCGAAGAGCCAGACGGCGCGCATCAGGAGATCGTCGAAATCGAGCGCATTGTTCTGCTCCAGGAAGCGGTCGTACGGCACCCGGATCCGGGCAGCGAGCTCCTCGTTGTGCGTCCCTGCGGCCTTCGCCTGCTCCTCGACGGTCATCACCTCGTCTTTGGCACGCGAGATCAACGCCACTATGCCTCCTGGCGGATAGCGTTTCTCGTCAAGCCGCATCTCGTTCATTACCCGCTTGATCACGGACAGCCGATCGGCTTCGTCGTAGATGAGGAAATGCCGGTCGATGCCGTCGGCGCTGCCGTCGCGCCGCAGAATCCGGACGGCGATGGCGTGAAACGTGCCCATCCAAATTCCCCCGGCGGTCAGGTTCAGCAATTGCTCGACCCGGCCGCGCATCTCGCGTGCGGCCTTGTTCGTGAACGTCACGGCAAGGATTTCGCTCGGCTGGGCGCGACCCTGCTGAATCAGCCAGGCGATCCGATGCGTCAGTACGCGGGTCTTCCCGCTGCCGGCGCCGGCAAAGATCAAGAGCGGGCCATCATCGGCGGTCACGGCCGCGCGCTGGGGCGGATTCAGGCCGGAAAGAAGGTCGACACCGCGATCAGTCGCGGCGGGGGTGGATGCCAAGGTCACCCGAAAGTCTACCCAGCCCGTGGTCTCTCCTCCCCATCTGGGGGAGGGTCCGGGTGGGGGCCCTCCCGTCTAGTGCCGGCGGCCGCGGCCCCGCATGCGACCGGCGGCCATGTCGTCCTCGTCGTCGTCCTGCTGCTTCTTCTTGGTCGCGGCGAACGTCTGTGAGAAGGCGCCGAAGAACTGTTCGCGCAGTTCCATTGTGGAGACCTCGAAGGCGTCTTTCAGCGTCCAGTGGTCGTCTGGGGAATAGCGACGCTCGCACGCCCAGAGCAGGAACTTGATCAGCTGGACCTTGATCGACGTCATCAGCTTGGAGTCGCCCTTGCTCTTGCCTTTCTCCTTGGCCTTGGCCTTGTCCTTGCCCTTTGGCTTGCCCTTGCCCTTCGGATCGGCGGTAGCCGGCGGGGCGATGCTGCCGTCCGCGGTGCGAACCGCCCAGCCCGGTGACGGGACGGCCTTGGCAGCGGGTGCCTGGGCCACCAGACTCGCCCGTAGCGCAGCGAGGTCGTCTTGAGCAGGTTTGGCCGGCTCCGGCGCTGGGACCGGAGCCGTGGCAGGCGGCTGATACATCGGAGCCGGTTGCGTCTTCCTTGGAATGGCCATCGGGGGCACGTTGAAGGTCGGCGGCGTCGGCGGACGGGCCGGGGCAGCCGGCCGTTGCGCGGCAAACGGGGCTGCCTGAGGAGACATTGGCTGCGGCTGCATCGGCTGGGCTGGCGCCGGGTAAGGCATCGCCTGGGGCGCCATGGGCTGCTGCGGCATGCTCTGTTGGTGCATCGCCGGCGGCTGCGTGGGAGCCTGCGCCGGGTAGTTGGGATAGACCGGCGTCTGCGGCATCCCCTGGGGGCGAACATTGCCCCGGACAGGTGGGTATCCCTGCGGCGGCTGCGGTTGCCCAGCAGGCGGGAACTGGCCCGGATAGGGCTGCTGGCCGGGAGCGCCCGGATACGGCTGCTGGCCGGGAGCGCCTGGATAGGGCTGCTGCGGGGGGCCCATCTGCTGGGGATACCCATTCGGCCATCCCTGTGGCGGGGGCATCCCAGGCTGCCCCTGGGGCATGCCTGGCTGGCCCGCCGGAGGCCACGCTTGCGGCTGCTGTTGCTGCATCCCCGGTTGCCAGGCCGGGGGCAACTGGCTCGGCGAGGGCGGCGTATATGGCCGCTGCACCGGGGCAATTGGCCGCTGTTGGTCCGGCGGGATATATGGCGCGGACGGGCCCTGGAGAACGGCCTGGCTGCGCCGCAGCAGATCAAGCAGCCGGTTCTTGTCGATGTAGAGGTTGCCGGCGAGGCTCGGATTCACGCCGGGAGTGAACGTGAACTCCCCGGCTTGGAACTCCCAGAGGAGGTCGAAGGCCTGCCGGGCGCCGCGAACTCGACCGCCGCTTGCATGGGTGAGCGCGCCGGCCTGGAAGGCGTAGATCCAGTTGCCGCGCGGCTCATGAAGCTCGAGAACGCCGGATTGGCCGGTGTTGACAACCTGGTCCAGGAGGCCGAGCAAGTTGGCGCGATCGATCGGGTTGAAGGCGGGCGCCTTGGGCGCGGCATCAGCTTTGCCTTTGGCGAAAAGCTTCACACCGCTGTAACCGGGGCGGGCAGGCCGACCTTGCCGTCTGAAGCAGGCCGCTACAACGTGTTACCGGCCAGGAGCAGGGATCGAACCTCGTCGTCGGTGACCTGTGGCCATTCCTCGAAGAAGTTGCCAACCGCGTAGAACGGCTCGGGCGTCTCCGTGCAGATCAGCTCGTCAACCTGGGAGGCCAGCCACTCGGCCGTGTCTCGAGGCGCCACCGGTGCGGCGAGCACGACTTTACGCGCGCCGCGGCGTCGGACACTCTGCACGCCGGACTGGGCGGTGTACCCGGTGGCGATCCCGTCGTCGGTCAGGATCACGGTCTTCTCTCCCACGGCTGGAACGGCGCCGGGCCCAATCCCGGCGAGCCAGGTGCGCAGCTCTTCACGGGTCCGGTCCGCAGCCATGCGCAGGTCCTCGTCGTCGATGCCAAGGTGACGGGTCAGCCTGCGGTCAAAAACCAGGACGTCGGTATCGTCGACCGCGCCGAGGGCGAGCTCCGGATTTCCTGGTGAGCCGACTTTTCGCACCGGGCAGATCCCAAGCGGCAGATTCAGCTCGCGCGCGATGGAACCGGCCACCACCACGCCGCCGCGGGGAATGCCAAGAACAACCGCCTTCGGCAGCGCGCGATATCGTTGCAGAGCCACGGCGAGGCGCTCACCGGCATCGAGCCGATCGCGAAAAACCACGGCACTACAATAGGTCGATGTCGAGCGACCTCGCCAGCATGCCTGGTGTTGGCGACGAGGCTCCCGATTTCAGCCTCCCAGGGACGCCCGACGGCGATGCATTTTCCCTTGCCTCGTTCCGTGGCAACAAGCACGTCCTGATCTGTTTTTACGTCTTCGACTTCAGCCCAGGCTGAACCAATGAGCTCACCTCCTTGCGAGGTGATCACCAGCAGTTCGTCAAGGCCGACACGCAGGTCCTGGCAATCAGCGTCGACCACATCTGGGCCCACAAGGCCTACGCGAAGAGCCTCGGGGATCTGCCGTTCCCATTGCTCGCTGACTGGGACAAGGCCGTCAGCCGGCGGTGGGGCGTGTTGAACGAAGAGACGGGCGCCGCCCGGCGCTCACTGTTTCTGGTCGACTACCTGGGCCGCCTGCGCTGGCGAAACCCGCGCTACGACTGGCGCAGCGAGGAGCAATACTCGGCCATGGTCGAGGCGATGCTCGGCCTCCCGATGATCCCCAAGACGGCCGAACAATAAAAAAGCCAGCCGACGGCTGGCTCTTTCTTTGCGCTCCGGCTCGAGCTAGGCCTTGCCGTTGGCGACGACGGCCAGGATGTCCTTCTCCGACAGGATCAGGTACTCGACCTCGTCGAGCTTGATCTCGCTGCCGGCGTACTTGGCATAGACGACCTTGTCGCCGACCTTGACGTCCAGCGGCTCCCGTTTGCCGGTCGTCTCGATGAATCGGCCGTTGCCGACCGCCTCGACCATGCCTTCTTGCGGCTTCTCCTTGGCGGTGTCCGGCAGGACGATCCCGCTCTTGGTCTTCTCCTCACGCTCGACGGGCTTAATCACGACCCGATCTCCCAATGGGCGAAGTTTCATAAGTTCCTCCTTGCTTCTCTTGGTATTTAGCACTCAGCCAGTCCGAGTGCTAATGATACCCCATGGACTGGGGCCTTTCAACTCTCGGGAAAGCATCCCTAGCTAAAGCCAAGGCTGGGATCGGCGTCGAACGGCGCCGGATCCGGGCCTCGGCGGTCCCACTCGATCAGCGCCGCGGCGCCGATCATCGCCGCGTTGTCGGTGCAGAGCTCTGGCGCCGGGATGATCAACCGGGCCAGCGATCCAAGCCGCTGCTGCGCAGCCTCCCTCAAACGGCCGTTTCTGGCTACGCCGCCGCCGATGACGACAGTTGGTGACTCAGAAACGCCCCCACCCTGCCCTCCCCCGGAGGGGGCGGGTAAGAGCGCGGCCTCGACGCGTTGTAAAAGCGCGTCGACGATCGCCTCCTGGTAGCTCGCTGCCAGGTCGGCGCGCATCTGGTCGCTTAGCTGCTCGTGCTTGCGAACCTCGTAGAGCAGCGCGGTTTTCACGCCGCTGAAGCTGAAGTCGAGGCCGGGCGCTCGCGGTCGCGGGAACTTAAAAGCACGCGCGTCGCCGCTTCGGGCCAGCTTGTCAACTGCCGGGCCGCCCGGAAACGGCAGCCCGAGGATGCGAGCGCCCTTGTCGAACGCTTCGCCGGCGGCGTCGTCCCGTGTTCGGCCAATGATCTCGATCGAACCGTCCGGCTGCCAGCGAATGAGATCGCTGTGACCGCCTGAGACGACGAGGCCCAGAACGGGCGGGCGCAAATTCGCGTCCTCGAACTGGGCTGCAAAGACGTGCGCCGCCAGGTGACTGACGCCGATGACCGGTAATCCGCGCGCCCAGGCGATCGCCTGAGCGACATTGACCCCGACCAGAAGACAACCAATCAGTCCGGGACCGCGGGTGACGGCGACGGCGTCGATCTGTTCCCATCGGCTTGATGCCGTATCGAGCGCGCGCTCGATCACCGGTACAAGCGTCTGTAAGTGCGCCCGGGCGGCGAGCTCGGGCACGACCCCGCCATAGGGCGCGTGCAGCGCATCTTGCGAACGGATCACGTTCGACAGCAGCGACGGGCCGGTGGCGACGACCGCCGCGGCCGTCTCATCGCAGGACGTCTCGATCGCCAGGACGCGGCGGCTGTTATTGACTACTGCGGCGTGCTGCGGTCGAGCCCTTCGATCTCGAGCGTGTCGATGATCTCGCGGAACCGCTTTTTGAAGCTCGGCGCCTGGATCGAATCCGACCACATGACGATCGCGTCCTCGTTGTTATCGGTGTAGTACCCGCGCCGCCGACCGATCACCTTGAAGCCGAATTTCTCGTAGAGGCGAACGGCAACGTCGTTCGAAGGCCGGACCTCGAGCGTGAGCCAGCGCGAGCCGAGCTGATACGCCCGTTGAATCAGCGCCGCCATCAGCGCGTGGCCGTAGCCTTTGCCCTGCTGCCCGGCGCGGACGCCGACCGTCGTGATATGCGCCTCGTCGCTCATCTTCCAGAGTCCGGCATAACCGACGATCTCCTCGTCGCGCCGCAGCACCAGGTAGTACGCAGAGCGATTGTGGTGCAACTCGCGATAGTAGGCATTGCGCGGCCAGGGCGTTGGGAAGATCTCTCGCTCGATCACCTGCACGTCAGGAATATCTTCCTCGCGCATGGCGTCGACGAGGACCCGGGATTTCAGCTGCATCATGGTGCCTTTCTTCTACGCTCCTCGGCGGCTGCAGGCTGGACGTAGAGTGCCTGCACCTCATCATATCGCAGCGGTTTTTGCGACTCGAAGGTCCAAATGGCGCAGTCTGCCAGCGCCGCGCTCAATCGACGGCGCTCTCCCTGTGGAATCGCTCGCCCGGCGGCCGCCGGCAGCCACTCGAGAAGTTTGTCCGCGGGCTCGTCGATCACACGGCCGGCGGGCGGCAACCACTCAGCAAGCTCAGCCGCAGGAATACGGACGGCGGCATCGCCCGATCGCCAGGCAAAGAGCTCGCCGCGGCCGGCATCGCGCAGCGCGATGGCTGCAGGGTCGCCCGGCGCCTTTCGGGCAAGGATCGGCAAACTGTCGATCAGATAGAGGGGCACATGGCGCGCGTAGGCGAGCCCGGCTGCGATCGAGAGTCCAATCCGCAGCCCCGTAAACGAACCGGGCCCTCGAGCGGCGGCCAGCATGTCGAGGTCGTCCGGACGCCCGCCCGCCCTCTCGACGAGCTTCTCGAGGCGCGCCAGTACCGGTGGATCGTCCGGCCGTCGCGACCAATCATCTGCCGCAAGCAACCGCCGGCCGTCGAGCGCCACGATGGCTTGCTCTACGCCGGACGTGTCAATCGCGAGTCGCATGCTCGAACAGATCGCGAATTCGTTCGGGGCCGCGCACCAGCGTGAACTCGCGTTCCTGCTCGCCGCGCGGCTGGAGCCGGATCAACGTCGTGGCCCACGTTTCGAGGACCGCTGCACGGTCCGGCCACTCGATGAGGGTCACGGCGTCGGGCGCCGGTTCGTCGAGCCCGGTGTCGACCCAGGCCAGGCCCTGCAGCCGGTACAGGTCGAAGTGCTCGACTGGCAGCCGACCCTGATAACGGTGGTGAAGGACAAATGTCGGACTGTGCACCGAGGTGACGACGTCGAGGCCTTCGGCGATACCCCTGACCAACTCGGTCTTGCCGGTGCCGAGGTCGCCTTCGAGGGCGATCACATCGCCGGCTTGGACGACGTCTGACAGGCGACGTCCGAAGGCGCGGGTCTCGTCCGGCGATGCCGTCCTAACGGAAGTGCTCATAGCCAGCCTTCGAGAGGCGAACGAGTCGGCCGGCGTCGCGCAGACGAATCCCGGGCTCGCGATCGATCTGACCCACGACGGTCAGACGGGTGCCGCTGCGCGTCAGTGCCGCTTGCGCGGACGCCAGGCGGCTCCCGGGGCCAGCGCAAATCAACTCGAAATCCTCCGAATCCTGGGCTCCAAGCCGCCATTCTTTCGCATCGAGACCGCGGGCCAACGGCAAGGCGTCAATATCGATGGTGGCACCCACCCCCGAGGGTTCGACCAGCCGTTGGATCTCGCGATACAAACCGTCACTGATATCGCCGCCGACGCGAACGCCGGCTTGAATCAGCGCCTTTCCGGCAGCCACTTGAGGTTGGGGATCGAGCAGCGCCTCAACCCAGCCCCGCTCGATCCGCGTCCGGGGCGGTCTCCCGGCTTCGAGCAGCCGTAACCCTGCGGCGGCGCCCCCCAGCATGCCGGTCACCGCAATCTTCCAGCCCGGTCGCGCACCCTCGCGTTTCAGGACGCGTGCTGCCGACGCCACGCGGCCAATGGCACTCGCCGTCAACGTGATGGGTCCATGCGTTTCGCTCATATCACCACCGGCGATCGTACAGCCGAATCGCTGAGCCTGCTCGGCGATGCCCAGGTACAGACGCTCAAGGTCCTTCACACGCATGCTGGCGCGCAGGCAAAGGGAGATGAGAGCATGGCGCGGTTCGGCGCCCATCCCGGCGAGGTCGCTCAGGTTGATGCTGACCAGCCGCCGCCCGAGAAGCCGAAAGTCAAAACCGTGCCAGTCCAGTCGAAAATCGATGTCCTCGACCATCGAGTCGGTGGTCGCGACGACAAATCGATCGCCACGCCAGAGCGCCGCATCATCGTTCGGCGCGGCAATCAGCAGGCTGCGCGATTGCGGGCTGAAATATTTTTCAAGCGATCGGATCAACGCGCGCTCGCCGACCTGGGCGATCGCTCGGCGTCCCGAGGAGGCGGTCTTAAACGGGGACGCCCTCGGCTGGGCTGCTCGCGACCGCCTTCAACCCAATATGCGCACGACCGGCCAGAAAGGCGCGGCGACCGGCGATGACGGCTTCACTGAACGCGCGTGCCATCTCGGGTGGGTTCTTGGCCCGCGCGATCGCGGTGTTCACCAGGACCCCGGCCGCGCCGAGCTCCAGGCAGCGGGCCGCCTCGGATGGCACGCCGAGGCCGGCGTCGACGATCACGGGGACGTTGACCTTGTTCACGATCAGCTCGAGGTTCAGCAGATTCTGCAAGCCCAGCGTCGTCCCGATCGGTGCCGCCCCCGGCATCACGGCCGCAGCCCCCGCCTCGTATAGGCGGATCGCCTGCACAACGTCATCGCTCGTATAGGGCATGACGATGAAGCCTTCTTTCACGAGCTGGCGAGTCGCCTCGAGCGTCGCCTGTGGATCGGGCAGCAACGTATCCTCGTCGCCGATGACCTCCACCTTGATGAAGTCCGACATCCCGGCCGCGCGAGCCATGCGCGCGAGGCGAATCGCACCCTGGGCCGTCGTGGCGCCGGCCGTGTTCGGCAGCAGGGTGTACCGCCGCAGATCGATTCCCTCGAGCTCGGATCGGCCCCCCTCGAGATTCAGGCGGCGAATGGCGACCGTGATCATGTCCGGCTGCGCCGCCTCGAGGCAGCGCCCAAGCACATCGTTGGACTCAAACTTGCCGGTGCCGTGGATCAGACGAGAGCCGATGCGGCGGCCGGCGACGACCAGCGGATCGTCAGTTATGGGAGCGCCGCCGCCGACGAAGTAGACAAGCTCCAGCTCGTCACCCGCTTTAACGCGGGTCACCTTGAAGTCCTCCTTCCGGCGAATCTCGCGGTTGTGTTCGACGACGACCCGGCTGGGTTGCACATCGAGCTGCTCCAGCAGTTCGAAGAGGCTGACGCCGTCGGGCACCTGGCGAGGCTTGCCATTGACGGTGACCGTCACGTCGCTCATCGACGAGCCGCCTCGCGGGCGATCATCGATTCCCGGAGCCGGCGAGCTGCCTCCGCCGGATTGTCCCCGTCATAGATCGCGCGAACGACAGCAAGTGCCCGCGCACCCGCTTCGACCACCGCCGGCGCGTTGGCGCCATCGATGCCTCCGACGGCAACGAACGGCCGGTCCGCGATCGCCGTCACTTCCGAGACCAGTCCTGTCCCGACCGCCGGCCGGCCGGCCTTGGTCGGCGTCGGGTACACCGGCCCGACGGCAAAATAGTCGGCGCCTTCACGCATCGCGACGCGGGCCTGCTCGATGCTGTGGGTCGAGCGACCGATCATACGAGCGGCAAACCCGGGCAGCGCCCGAACGGCAGCGGGCGGAAGATCGTCCTGGCCCAGATGAACGCCGTCGGCATCGGCGGCTATGGCAAGATCAGCGTGATCGTTGACGATGAAGAGTGCGCCATGGAGCGCCGTCAGCCGCCTGAGCGCGAGCGCGATCGCGTATTGCTCGCCTTTCGGCATCGTCTTCTTGCGCAGCTGGACCACGTCGACGCCACCCGCGAGTGCGGCCTCGACGATCCTGACGGTCTGCTCTTGCCCACCCTGGTCACCGGTGATCAGGTAGAGGCGCATTCGCGCCAGCTTTTCGCGTCGTTCCTCAGCCGATTTCATAGGTGCATCCAGCAGTGGCGGAATGCTCGAGCGCCCGTTTCCTCCGCAGGTTTCACCCTGATCAGGTTCTAGCGTCAGCCGGCGAGCCGGCTTTCTCAGCGCATTCCGCTCCGCTAGGGCAACCTAATTATAGCGGCGCTGCACGCGGTTCGAGATCGCGCACAGCACTTCGTATGCGATTGTGCCTGCCGCCTCGGCCAGATCGTCCGCCGACTGCGAGGCGGCACCATCCTCGCCGATCAGCGTGACGACGTCGCCGATCGCCACATCGGGTACGCCCGTGATGTCGAGCGCTGCCTGATCCATGCTGATCGTTCCAGCGATCGGGACCTTCTGGCTACGAACGAGCGCGGTGCCGCCGGCCAATAATCGTCGGTGCAGACCGTCGGCGTATCCGACCGCGATCGTCGCCACTCGTGCGGATGCGCTCTTCGCTGTAAACCGGCGCCCGTAGCCCACGCTTTCCCCGACCGGCACGTCGATGATGTTGGTGACGACTGTGCGCCAGGACAGCGCCGGTCGTAATGAAGGCAGGTCGCTCCAGCTTCGAACCGGCCGGACACCATACATGAGCAGGCCGGCTCGAACCAGGTCGAGCCGAGACTCGGGCAGGCGGAGCAAACCTGCCGAATTCGCCGCGTGCGAGAGAAATCCCTTGATCCCCTGCCTGGTCAGCGCATCCCGAGCCTCGAGGAAAATGCGCAGCTGGCGCCGGGTGAAGACAAGATCACCGTCGGCGTCGGCGAAGTGCGTCCAGAAGCCATCCAGCCGGAGGTTGGGATCGTCATCGACTTCTCGCGCCAGCCGAATCGCCTCGTCGGGCGGTGCGCCGAGCCGGTGCATGCCGGTGTCGACCTTGACGTGGACGCTGATCTGCGTACCGGCGTGCTCGAGCAGCTGAAGGCTCTCTCGGTCATAGACTGCCAGCGCAAGCCTTGCCGCGATCGCCGCCGAGAGCGCGGCGGGTGGCGTGTAGCCCAGGTTCAAGATCGGCGTCTCGATCCCTGCCTTGCGCAGCTCGACCCCCTCCTGGACCGACGAGACGCCCAGCCAGGTCGCGCCTCCCTCGACCGCGGCCTTCGCGACCGGCACCGCCCCGTGGCCGTAGCCGTTCGCTTTGACGACCGCCATGACTCGGGTCTTGGGACCAACAAGCTGATGGATCAATCCAGTGTTCTGTTTGATGGCCGAGATGTCGACGTCGACCCACTTCGTGCTGCCTTCGCTCAGCGAAAGCGCTCCATCAGCGTCGGTAGCGTCAGGAGCAGATCCGACGCCAACACGCCCGCCTGACCCAGGGAAGATTCCAGCTCGAGGCCGGCAAGGCTGTGCAGGTGAACTCCGGTAACCGCGGCTTCGAACGGCGGGAGCTTTTGGGCCAGGAGCCCGCCGATGATCCCGGCGAGGACATCGCCGGTTCCGCCTGAGGCCAGGGCCGGGGTCGCGACTGGATTCAAGCTCACGCGGCCATCGGGCGCCGCGATCACCGTTCCCGCCCCTTTGAGGACCACGACCTTGTTCCAGGTTTTCGCGAAGCGCGCGGCAGTTCCGCGCCGGTCTTTCTGCACGGCGCTTGTCTCGACGTTCGCGAGCCGCCCGAACTCCGCCGGGTGAGGCGTGAGGACGATCGCAGACGAGAGCTTGGGCAGGACTGAGCGATGTTCCGACATCAGGTTGAGCGCGTCGGCATCGAGGACCAGCGGCGCGTTGATTTTGGGAATCAGGTCTTCGATCAAGCGTCGGGTCGAGGCGTCCCGACCGATGCCGGGACCAATGACCCCAGCCGCCGCGCCGGTGAAACCGCGGATGACGGCGCTGAGGGCGGAGTGACCGGCGACCCCGGGCGAAACTTCGGGAACCGGTCCGACGATGACTTCCGTGCATTTTTCGGCCAGGATGGCGTAGATCGACTGGGCAACCATCAGGCGGACGATCCCCGCGCCGGCTCGAGCCGCGCCCATGCTCGTCAGGTATGCCGCGCCCGTATAGCCCTGCGAGCCCGCAAGGACGACCACCGTGCCGAACGTCCCCTTGTGGCCATCTCGGGGTCGCTCCGGAAGCCGGAAGCCATCCGGACGCTTTATCTGGCTGTCTTCCCTCCCCCTCTGGGGGACGACCAGGCTGGGGGTCTCCGGGATCACGGCGACCGCGACGGCGAAGTGGCCGTCGTGGGCGATGCTGACATCGATCTCTCGTCCGGAGAGCGTCGTCGCCGGCGCGACCCGAACGTGCGGTCGGCCGTCGTCGCTGGGCAGAATCTCCACGTCGCGCATCGAAGGGCGCGGCACCCCGGTCGGCATCGCCTTGCCGATCGCCTCCTTGGCGGCCCAGCGACCTGCCCAGCGTTCGACGCTGCCGCCGCAATAGGCGATCTCGCGGTCGCTGAGGAACTTCCGTAAGAAGCGCTCACCGAACCGCCGGTGGGCGTCCGCGAGCCGCGGAATCGCCGCGACGTCGACGCCGACCCGGGGGGTCACGAGGCCTACTCTACGGTTACGCTCTTGGCCAGATTGCGAGGCTGGTCGACGTTACAGCCGCGCTCGCTCGCGACGAAGTACGCGAACAGCTGCATCGCCACCACGTTGATGATCGGCGACAGAAACTCGGAGACGGCCGGAACCTCGAAGCGATCGGCGGCCGTCTCGTCGAGCGTGTGATCGCCCTCGCTGACCAGCGCGACGACGGGAGCGTCGCGCGCGATGACCTCCTGGATGTTGCTGACCATCTTCTCCAGCGTTGATGCCTGCGTGGCGATGGCAAAAACCGGAAAGCCCTTGTCGAGCAAGGCGATCGGTCCGTGCTTGAGCTCACCGGCGGCATAGCCCTCGGCGTGCAGGTAGGAAATCTCTTTGAGCTTGAGCGCGCCTTCGAGCGCGATCGGATAGTTGATGCCACGGCCGATGTACATGAAATTCTGGTTGCTCGCATATTTCTTCGCCAGGGCTTGTAGGGCCTCCGCTCGATCCAGCACGGATTGGACGTCGCCCGGCAGCGTCTTGAGCTCGGTCACCAGTTGAGCCAGCCGCTCGGCCGGGATCCGATGCCGCACCGCGGCCAGCCGAATGCCGAGTAAGTACAGACAGGTCAGGTGCGCGATGAAGGTCTTGGTGGACGCCACGCCGATCTCCGGGCCTGCGTGGAGATAAATCACGCCGTCGCTCTCGAGGGCCATGGAGCTACCCACGACGTTGGTGATCGAGACGACTTTGGATTTGCGCTCGTGCGCCTCGCGGATCGCCGCCAGCGTATCGGCCGTTTCTCCGGACTGAGAGATGCCGATGACGAGCGTGTCCTCATTGATGATCGGCTGCCGGTATCGGAACTCGGATGCCGGCTCGACTTCGACGGGGATGCGCGCCAGGTCCTCGATGATGTACTTGCCGACGAGCGCGGCATAGTACGACGTGCCAGCGGCCACCATCTTGATGTCGTG
>Ga0209153_1000594_pt1 | contig 15667 bp, 26 predicted proteins | sample GraSoiAngelo_120_FD_185877 | JGI IMG/M metagenome (GOLD analysis project Ga0209153, IMG submission 185877) | Grasslands soil microbial communities from the Angelo Coastal Reserve, California, USA - 14_0919_09_20cm (SPAdes) (version 2) | ecosystem: Environmental > Terrestrial > Soil > Grasslands ...
GGCACACCGCTCCACGATACCTAGCCATTAAAGTTTTGTTGCCTCCTGTCTAAACTTCAGACGGAAAAGTTTACAGGTCGCGCATGCGCGCTGACCCTTCGTCCTTTAGGTTGATAAAACAGTTTTCAGTTTTTAGAAGCAAGCCCTTTGTGACTTGCTGAAAACTGAAAACCGAACATTAAACTCTGCGCCGCTTCGGCGGCCGGCAGCCGTTGTGCGGAATGGGCGTTGTGTCGCGGATCGCGGTAACGCGAATGCCCGCGTTGTTGATGGCACGAATCGCAGACTCGCGCCCGCCGCCCGGCCCCTTTACGCGCACCTCGCACTGCTGCATCCCTGCGTCCTTCGCCTTGTTCGCTGCCTCGTAGGCCGCTTGCTGCGCTGCGAAGGGCGTGCCCTTGCGCGAGCCGCGAAAGCCGCGCGCGCCCGCAGAGGACTGCGCGATCAGATTTCCTTCCAAATCGGTGATCGTGATCATCGTGTTATTGAACGACGCCGCGATGAATACGATCCCGTTCGGAATGTTCTTCTTCTCTTTCTTCCGAAAGACCTTCTTCTTGCCGCCAGTGGTCGTCTTTGCCATGAAACCTCAGAGGTCAGAGGTCAGAGGTCAGAGGTTAGTAGGAGCAGTCTTGACTGACCTCTAACCTCTGACCTCTGACCTCTATTGTTTATTTCTTGCCCGGTGCCTTCTTCTTGGCGATGGTGGCGCGGCGCGGGCCCTTGCGTGTGCGCGCGTTGGTGTGCGTCCGCTGTCCGCGCACAGGCAGACCGCGCCGATGCCGCAGGCCGCGATAGCAGCCGATGTCCATCAGACGCTTGATGTCCATCTGCACGCGCTTGCGCAAGTCGCCCTCAACGTCGCCCTGTGTTTCGATAATCGAGCGGATGCGCCCCAGTTGATCCTCGTTCAGATCGCGTACGCGCGTGTCCGGTGGCACGCCCGCTTCTTTGAGGATCGAGTTCGAGCGCGAGCGCCCGATGCCATAAATGTACGTCAGTCCGATCTCGACGCGCTTATTGACCGGAAGATCGACGCCAACCACACGAGCCATTGCTTATCTCCAACTTCAAACGATTTGCAATCTCAAATTTCAAATCTAAGATTACGTTTAGCCTTGCCGTTGTTTGTGTTTCGGGTTTGTGCAGATCACGCGCACCACGCCTTTGCGGTGGATGATCTTGCAGTTGTCGCACATTTTCTTGACCGAAGTTCGTACCTTCATCTCTGACCTACCTTCCGCCGGAGTCGCTTGCACATAACCGCTTCAAGTTTATTTGTAGCGATAGGTGATCCGGCCGCGATTCAGATCATACGGCGATAGCTCGACGAGCACGCGGTCGCCGGGCAGTATGCGGATGAAATTTTTGCGCATCTTGCCTGACACGTGCGCGAGTACCTGATGATGGCTCTCCTCCAACTCGACGCGAAACATCGCGTTTGGCAAGGTCTCAATGACCTTCGCCATCACCTCTATCGCTTCTTCCTTAGCCATACCAGCTATAGACTCAAAACTGTCTGCGGCGGCAAACTTTGGATATTAACACAGCCTCACGGCTCATGCCAAGTCACGGCCGCAGTTCAGGTTATAGATGCGCCGCGACCTCCGCCGGTTGCGGCTCGGCGGGGCGTTCGACGCGCGTAAACACCTCCGGCCCTTCATCTGTAATCGCAATCGTGTGCTCGACATGCGCTGAAGGTTGCCCGTCAAGCGTGACGACTGTCCAGCCGTCTTTGAGCGTCTTCGTCTGATGCGTGCCGACGTTGATCATCGGCTCGATGGCGAAGACGTAACCCGCCTTGATCTTCGTGCCGCGACCGGGTGTGCCGTAGTTTGGAATCTGCGGGTCTTCGTGCATGCGCCGGCCGATGCCATGCCCGACGTACTCGCGCACGACCGAATAGCCGTGTGCTTCCGCGTGCGCTTGCACCGCCCAGCCGATGTCGCCCAAGTGCCGACCGGGCCAACACTCCCTGATCGCGCGTTCAAGACACTCTTCCGCCACGCGGATCAGTTGCAGCCAATCGAGGCGCACCCAACCGACGGGCACGGTCGTGGCCGTGTCGCCGACAAAACCGTGCAAGGTCGCGCCCACGTCAATCGAGAGGATGTCGCCCTCCTGCAACTCGTAATCGGACGGGAAGCCGTGCACCACCTGTTCATTGACCGACGCGCAGATCGAATAAGGGAAACCGTGATAGCCCTTGAAGGTCGGCAGCGCGCCCGCGTCACGAATCATCTTCTCTGCGGCCGCGTCGAGTTCGAGCGTCGTAACGCCGGGCTGCACCATGCGCCGCAAAGCTTCGCGCACCTGCCCTGCGAGCTGCCCCGCCGCACGCATCTGCTCCAACTCTTTTCTCGACTTGCCGATAATCATAAAACAGTGACAAGTGACGAGTGATAAATGACGAGCAGGACAAAGTTTTTAACTTGTCACTCGTCACTTGGCACTCGTCACTGCCTTTTCAATCTCCGCGTAGATCGCCTCCGGTGTGCGCGTGCCGTCAACGTGGTGGAGACGGCCAGTATGCGCGTAATAGTCGAGCAGCGGCTTCGTCTCACGTTCGTAAGTTTCAAGCCGGCGCGCGACCGTCTCCGGGTTATCATCGGCACGCCGCCTGAGCCGCGTCTCCGGGTGCAGGTCGCACACCTCGTCCACTTTCGGCGGTCTGAAATAGATGTTGTAAATCTCGCCGCAGATGGGACAGTCGCGCCGGCCCGTCGTGCGCTTCTCCAAGATGTCGAATGGCACATCCACCAGTATGGCTGTAATTGTGTGCCCCTGTGCCGCCGCCAGCCGTTCGAGCATCTCGGCTTGCGTTGTCGTGCGGGGGAAACCGTCGAGGATGTAGCCGCCTTTGCCGTCGGGTTGCGCCGTGCGCTCCTCCACCACGCGGATCGTCAACTCGTCGGGCACTAGCCCACCCGCTTCCATGAACGGGCGAATCTCTTCGGCCAACGGCGTCTGCGCCCGCTTGATGGCGCGGAACATGTCGCCGGTCGAAATCTGCGGCAGCCCCAGACGCTCCTGCAACAGACGTGCTTGCGTGCCCTTGCCCGCGCCCGGCGCGCCCATCATGACAATGATCTTCGACATCCGTTCAGAGGTCAGAGATCAGAGGTCAGCGGTTAGTAGGAACAGTTTTGACTGACCTCTAACCTCTGACCTCTGATCTCTGTTTCTAAGCTCTGCGTCCGCGCAGCCGACTGCCCGCGCCGAGGAAGCCCTCGTAGTTGCGCATGACGAGTTGCGCTTCGATCTGCGAGACCGTGTCCATCGCCACGCCGACGAGAATCAAGAGCGACGTGCCGCCGAAGTAGAACTGATAGCCCATGCCCGTCGGAATCCACGACAGACCCGGCGTGCTGCTGAAGAACTGATCGAGCGACGCTCCGATGAAAGGCAGCCGACCGACCCGGAAGCCGCTCAACATCAGTTGCGGCGCGAAGGCGACGAACGCGAGATAGATCGCGCCGACTGTCGTCAAGCGCGTCAAGATCGTGTTCAAGTATTCGGCCGTGTTGCGTCCCGGTCGAATGCCCGGAATGAAGCCGCCGTGCTTGCGCAAGTTGTCCGCCACCTCTTCGACGTTGAAGATGATCGTGATGTAGAAGAACGTGAACAGCACGATCAAACTCAGGAAGATCAGTTCGTAGTACGGATCGCCGCCGTGGAACTGTTGGAAGAAGAGGTGCAATTTGTAGCGCCAAGAGTCCGGCTGCGTCGCATCGAACTGGATGAACTGGATGATCGTCTGCGGAAACGCAAGCATCGAGGACGCGAAGATCACAGGGATGACGCCCGCCATGTTGATCTTCAGAGGCATGTGCGTCTGCTGCCCGCCGACCATTTGCCGGCCGATGTGCCGCTTGGCATAACTGATTGGCACTTTACGCCGCCCCGATTCGACGAAGACGATGAACGCGATGACCGCCACGAGCGCCACGATCATCGCCAGCACGCCGAGAATCTGGAACGTGTCGCCGCTGCTGATGCGCTGCATCACCTGCGGCACGCCGCGCGTCGGCAAGCCGATGACGATGCCCGCGAAGATCAAGAGCGAAATGCCGTTGCCGATGCCGCGCTCGGTGATCTGTTCGCCTAACCACATGACGAAGATCGTGCCGGTCATCAAGGTCAGGACGGTCGTGAAGAGAAAGCCCCAAGTATTCGGCCCGACGCCTTGCGCTTGCAGCCAGCGCGCGACGATTGAAGTCTGGAAGCCCGCGAGCACCACCGTCAGATAGCGCGTGTACTGATTAATCTTCTGCCGCCCCGCTTCGCCCTCTTCCTGCAAACGTTTGAGACTGGAGAAGACGGTCGTCATCAGTTGTAGGATGATCGAGGCGGTGATGTAGGGCGTGACGCCGAGCGCGAAGATCGAAATGGTCTGGAAGTTGCCGCCCGAAAACAGATCGAGCACGCCGAGCAGAGTGTTACCGACCTCGCTCCAGACTTGGATCAGCCGCTCTTTGTTGATGCCCGGCGCGGTGATGTGCGCGCCGAGCCGATAGACGGCCAGCATGCTGAGCGTAAACAGAATCCGCTTGCGCAGGTCTGGCACCTGAAACATGTTGCGAACGGCGGCGAAAAACTTTTCCATTATGAGCCTCGACTACTCAACTACAGTGACAAGTGACGAGTGACAAGTGACGAGTAAGGATAATCCTTCACTCGCCGCTTGTCACTCGTCAGTCATCACTGCTTTAACTTGTCACTTGTCACTCGTCACTTGTCACTGCCTTTGTGATGAGTGTGGCCGTGCCGCCCGCCTGTTCGATCTTGGCGCGGGCGCTCTTGGTAAAACGATGTGCCGAGACGCGCAGGGCCTTCGTGATCTCGCCCGTGCCGAGCACCACCACATCGCGTTTGCCTTTGGCGATCACGCCGCGCGTGTGCATCACGTCGGGCGTCACGTCCTCGTTCGCGGCGAAGCTGCGCTCAAGCGTCTCCAGACTGACCTCAGTCCACAGCTTCTTGAAGATGTTCGTGAAGCCGCGTTTGGGCAGCCGACGCTGCAAGGGCATCTGTCCGCCCTCGAAGCCGATCTTCGACGAGTAACCGGAGCGCGATTTCTGCCCCTTGTTGCCGCGCCCCGCCGTCTTGCCAAGTCCTGAGCCGGGGCCACGCCCGACACGCTTCTTCTTGTGCGTCGAACCGGCGGGCGCATGCAGATTATTCAAACCGATAGCCATTGCTCACTCCGTTCGCAGTTTTCAGTTTTCAGTTGTCAGAAAATGTTTTTGCTGAAAACTGAAAACTAAAAACCGTTATTCAATGATGCGCAGCAGGTGCGGCACTTTGGCGACGACGCCGCGCATGGCGGGCGTGTCGGGTCGTTCGACGATCTGATTGAGCTTCGTCAAACCGACGCTGCGCACGATCACTTTCTGCGTCTTCGGAAACGCAATGAAGCTGCGGTAATACTGGATGCGAATCCGACCGCCGCTCGTTTGCGCGTTCTGCTGTTTCGCCATAACAAACCTCAGAATGAGTTCAAGGTTTAAGGTTCAAAGGTCAAAGTTGCAAACCAAACTTGACTTTGAACTTTGCACCTTGAACGTTATAACTCCTCGACCTGCTTGCCGCGCAGGCGCGCCACTTCCATCGGGTCTTTCATGTTCAAGAGACCGTCGAAGGTCGCGCGCACGACGTTGTGCGGGTTGGTCGAGCCGAGCACTTTGGTGCGCACGTCGTGGACGCCCGCCGCCTGCATGATGGCGCGCACCGCACCGCCTGCGATAACGCCCGTGCCTGCGCTGGCCGGTTTCATCAGCACGCGCCCCGCGCCGTAGTTGCCGATGATGTCGTGCGGCAGCGTGTTCTGGATCAAGGGCACGCGGATCAGATTCTTCTTCGCCGCCTCGATGCCCTTCTTGATCGCGAGCGGCACTTCGCGCGCCTTGCCCGTGCCGAAGCCGACGTGGCCCGAGCCGTCGCCCACGACGACCAGCGCCGCGAAGCTCAAGTTCTTACCGCCCTTGACGACTTTGGTCACGCGATTGATCGAAATCACCTGATCTTGCAGATCAAGTCCTTGCGCTGAAATACGATGTTTCGGTTGTCGCATTGCTATTCTTGATTACCTGCCGCGGCCGCTGCGGCCGCCTCTGCCCGATTCAGACCCGCCTCGCGCGCCGCATCCGCCAGAGCCTTCACGCGCCCGTGATAACGATAGCCGCCGCGATCAAAGACGACACTCTCGACGCCCTTGCTCAAAGCGCGCTCGGCAATCGCCCGCCCGACGCGCGCCGCCGCCTCGACGTTGCCGCCCGTCGCGCCGCGCAAATCCTTCTCGGTCGTCGAAGCGGCGGCAATCGTGCGCCCCGCTTCGTCGTCAATGATCTGCGCGTAGATGTGGTTCAGGCTGCGATAGATCGCAAGCCGCGGGCGCGCGCCCGTCCCCTGCACCTTCCGGCGAATACGCTTATGCACCGCCCGCCGAATGTCTGCTCTGTCCTTCATTGCTCACTCCGTTCACACTCTCAGCGATCAGCAGTCAGCTTTTGTGTATTTAAGCTGATCGCTGAACGCTGACAGCTATTTCCCTGTCTTGCCCGGTCGCAGTTTAAGCGGCACGTCGGCGTAGCGCACACCTTTGCCTTTGTAGGGGTCGGGCTTGCGCAAGGAGTGCATCTCGGCTGCGGTCTGGCCAAGTTTCTGTTTGTCTATGCCGGAGAGCGTCAGCGTCAACTGATACTGCGGGATCGAACTCTTCGCCGGCACGCGCTCCGATTTGACCTCGATGCCTTCGGGCAGCGGAAACTCAATCGGATGCGAATAGCCGAGCGAGAAGACGATGCGCTTACTTTGTACGTCCGCCTTGTAGCCAACGCCGACCACGTCCATCTGGCGCGAGAACCCTTCGGTCACACCCACGATGGCGTTATTCGCCAACGCGCGCGCGAGGCCATGCGCCGCCGCTAGTTCATCTGACGCGCGCTCCGCTTGCAACTGATCGCCTTCGAGCTTGAACGCGATCCCCTCCGGGACGGGCGTCACGAGCGTGCCCTTCGGCCCCTTCACCGTTAACTCGCGCTCGCCCACCGCCACCGTCACGCCCTTCGGCACCGTGATCACTTTCTTACCAATACGAGACATGATCAAACCTCAATGATGAATGATGAATGCGGAACGATGAATTAAATGCTGTTCATTCATCATGCTGCGTTCATCATTTCTAGTAAATTTCCGCCAACACTTCGCCGCCGACGTTCTCGCGGCGGGCGCGTTTGCCGCTCATCAAGCCCCGCGAAGTCGAGACGATGTTGACGCCGTAGCCGCCCAACACCTTCGGGATTTTGTCCGACCCCATATAGACACGGCGGCCCGGTCGGGACACGCGCGCCAGATGCGAGATCGAAGACGTGCCACGCCCGTCGTAGCGCAAAAAGATGCGGAGCGTCCTGCGCACGCCTTCGCCTTTGGTGACGAAGTTGTTGATGTAGCCCTCTTCTTTCAGGATGCGGGCGATCTCAAGTTTCAGTTTCGACGCCGGAATATCCACGCGCGAGTGCTTCGCGACAATCGCGTTCCGCATTCGCGTCAGCATGTCGGCAATAGGATCAGTCATTACTTACAACTCCAGAGATTAGAGGTTAGAGGTCAGAGGTTAGTTGTTGGTCTTAACTGACCTCTAACCTCTAGCCTCTGACCTCTGCTGTCTTACCAACTTGATTTGACGACGCCGGGAATCTGCCCTTGCAGCGCCAGTTCGCGGAAGCAGATGCGGCACAGCTTGAACTTGCGCAGGTAGCCGCGCGGCCGGCCGCAACGCTGGCAGCGCGTATAAGCGCGCGATGAAAACTTCGGCTTCCGTTTCGCCTTCGCGATTAAAGATGTCTTTGCCATAGAACCTCAGTGGTCAGTGGCCGGTGGCCAGGGGTCAGTGCGATCAGTTTTTACTGACCACCGGCCACTGACCACTGACCACTGTTCTATTGTTGTCTAAACGGCATGCCCAACGCTTTCAAGAGCGCGCGGGCTTGCTCGTCGTTGCGCGCGGTGGTGACAATCGAGATGTTCATGCCGCGCGTCTTGTCCACTTTGTTGAAATCAATTTCGGGGAAGATCAATTGCTCGCGGATGCCGAGCGTGTAGTTGCCGCGCCCGTCGAACGATTTGGGCGAGACGCCGCGAAAGTCGCGCACGCGCGGCAGCGCAATCGAGACGAGCCGATCAAGGAACTCATACATGCGATCACCGCGCAACGTGACCATCGAGCCGATGGGCATACCGGCGCGCAGTTTGAACGACGCGATTGATTTCTTCGCGCGCGTCACGACCGGCTTCTGCCCGGCGATGGTGCCAAGCTCGGCCGCCGCCGTATCAACGATCTTCGAGTTGGCGATGGCTTCGCCCAGCCCCATGTTGATGACGATCTTCTCCAACTTCGGCACGGCCATCGGGTTCGTGATGTCGAACTCTTTAGCCAGCGTCGGCGCAATCTCGCGCTGATAACGTTCTCTCAATCTTGCTGCCATCGTTGTTAACCTTCCGTCTGGGTCTCGCCTCTCACGACGTTTCCAGACTTAAACCTTTATCGTCTTACTTCTCCAAAGACTGCCCGCTCTTCGCCGCCGTGCGCCGCTTCGAGCCATCGCCCTCGACCTCGTAGCGCACGCGCGTCGGCGCGCCCGACTGCGGATCGATCAACTGCACGTTCGAGATATTGATGAACGCTTCGCGGTCAATGATGCCGCCACCGCGATTGGCCGACGGGTTCGCGCGTTGATGCTTCTTGACAATCGCCACGCCTTCGACTTTCACGCGCCCTCTGCGCGGCTCGACTTCAAGCACGCGCCCGCGCTTGCCGTTGTCGCGCCCCGCAATCACGACCACCTGATCGCCTTTTTTGATCTTCACACATCTAATGCCTTGCTGTGCCATAACCGTTCAAATCACCTCCGGCGCGAGCGAAACGATCTTCATAAAATTCCGGTCGCGCAGCTCCCTTGCGACGGGGCCGAAGACGCGCGTGCCGATGGGCGTGTCGTCCGGTTTGATCAGCACGCACGCATTCTGATCGAAGCGTATGTATGTGCCGTCTTTGCGCCGCACCTCTTTGCGCGTCCGCACGATGACCGCGTTCTGTACCGTGCCCTTCTTCACCGCGCCGTCCGGCGCAGCCTCTTTGACCGTCACCTTCACGCGGTCGCCCAAAGAAGCCGTGCGGCCCGTCGAACCGCCGATGCCCATGATCATCTCGACGCGGCGCGCGCCCGAATTGTCAGCCACGTCCAGCGACGTTTGCATTTGAATCGCCATTGCTCACTCCTGAAATTGATTCATTGATCCATTGACTCATTGAATCAATGAACAGATGTTTTAATGAATCAATTACTTCTCTGCCTTCTGCAACACTTCAACGACGCGCCAACGCTTGTGCGCCGAGAGTGGGCGCGTCTCGACGATGCGCACCTTGTCGCCGATGGTCGCGTCCGTCTCGTTGTGCGCCATGAACTTCGACGTGCGGCGCACGTAGCGGCGATACTTCGGATGCTTGATCAGCCGATCCACACGCACCACCACGGTCTTCTGCATCTTGTCCGACGCCACGACGCCGACCTTCTCCGCGCGTCGCCCGCGCTTGCCCGCTTCCGTGCCCGCAGCATTGCCCGCTTGCGCGTCCACGTTTGATGCGAGCGCCTGCGTCAAGCCTTCGCCGCTCGGCGTCGCATCGGCTACCGCGCCCGCGTCGGTCGTCGCCGCTTGTTCTTTATTCTCTTCTGCCATCGCTTAAACCTGCTTCGCGGACTGATGTTTTGCGCCGCGTCTTTAGTGCTTGAAAACTTTATTGCGTTGCCTGTTGTTGCCGCTCGCGCATCAAGGTTTGAAGCCGCGCCAGCGAACGCCTCTCGCGCCTAAGCGTCTTGACCGCATCAACCTCGCCGAGCGCGAGTTTGAAGTTGAGGCGGAACAGAGACTCCTTCAAACGCTTCGCCTCATCCTGCAACTCTTCGTCCGACATATCGCGCAGTTTATCTATCTCTTCACGTCGCTTCATCTCGTTAGACTGCGCCTCCTTCTTGCTCGCGGCGGCTCACGAACTTCGTCTTGATCGGCAGCTTCTGCGCCGCCAGCCGCATCGCCTCGCGCGCGATGTCCTCCGGCACACCTTCGATCTCATAGAGGATGCGCCCCGGTTTGACGACTGCGACCCAGTATTCGGGCGCGCCCTTGCCTTTACCCATACGTGTCTCGGCCGGCTTTTTCGTGATCGGTTTATCGGGGAACATCCTGATCCAGATTTTGCCGCCGCGTTTGATGTGGCGCGTCATCGCAATCCGCGCCGCTTCGATCTGCCGGTCGGTGATCCACGCCGGCTCTAAAGTTTTCAGGCCATACTCGCCGAAGCTAATGCGGTCGCCGCGCGTCGCCACGCCCGTCATGCGCCCCTTCATCTGCTTCCGGTGCTTGACCTTTTTCGGCATCAACATGATGAATGCACCCCTGTGTCGATCTCAAATCTGAGATCACGAATATGAAATCACTTACGAACGATCTCCACGGTCGCCGCCGCGCCCGCGCCGATCTCCACGGTCACGACCCTCGCCGTCGCGGTCACGACGCGGCGCACGCGGCCGGCGTTCGCGCCCGTCGGCACGCACTTCGTTGATCGGGTCGGTCGTTGTACCGCGCGCCATCGCCGCTTTCGGGTCGAGAATCTCGCCGCGATAAATCCAGCACTTGACGCCAATGACGCCGAAGGTCGTGTTCGCTTCCGCGAAGCCGTAGTCAACATCCGCGCGCAAAGTGTGGAGTGGCAGACGCCCTTGCAGATACCACTCAGAGCGCGCGATCTCTGCGCCGTTCAAACGGCCCGAAACTTTGACCTTGATGCCCTGACCACCAAAGCGCAACGTCTCTTCGACCGCTTTGCGCATGGCGCGGCGGAAGGCGATGCGCTTCTCAAGCTGCGCCGCGATCTTCTCGGCTTGCAGTTGCGCGTTCAGTTCCGGCTTCTGAATCTCTTGGATCGAAACCAAGACTTCGCGGCCCGTGCGCGCAGCGATGTCGGCTTTGAGCTTGTCAATCTCTGCGCCTTTGCGCCCGATGATGATGCCGGGGCGCGAGGTGTAGATGATGATCTTGACGCGGTTGGCGGCGCGCTCGATGTCCACGTGCGAGACGCCCGCACCGGCGAAGCGCGCTTTCAAATTCTTCTTCAGCTTGAGGTCTTCATGCAGGAAGTCGCCGTACTGTTTCGTCTTGGCGAACCAGTGCGAATGCCAGTCCTTGTTGTAGCCTAAGCGGAAGCCGTAAGGATGAACTTTCTGACCCACTATCTTTCTCCGTTCAACTATTCTTCGGACGTTTCATTCGTCGCCGATTCGACCGGTGCAGTCTGTTCGGTTGCTGCGATTGCTGCGACTGGCTCAGCCGCTTTCGTTCGCTTCTTCGTCGCAGCCGTTTCGCCGCTCTCACTCTTCTTGCTCGCGCGCTTCGCCGCAGCCTTTGCTGCACCCGTCGCGCCCGCGCGTTTCGTCGTGCGCTTGCTCTCGCCGCCGGTCGCAGGCTTGCCCGCCTTCGACGTGCGCGCTTTGCCGTTCTCAGTCGCCTCGCGCTCGTCGCTTGAGAGCAACACGGTCACGTGGCAGAAATGTCGGCGCTCACGATAAGCGCGCCCTTGCGGTGCGGGACGGAAACGCCGCCGATTCTTCGTCGGCCCCATATCAACGAAGCACGCCTTGACCCACAAGTCATCAGGATCAATCGCAATGTTCGCTTTCTCCGCCCGCTCCGTCGCGTTCGCCACGGCCGAGCGCACACACTTCTCGATGCCATCGGCCGCGCGTTTGTTCGTAAACCGCAACACGGCCAGCGCCTCGTTCACATTCTTGCCACGGATCATGTCGATCACCAGCCGCGCCTTCTGCGCCGACCCGCGCAAATACTTTGCACTCGCTCTCGCTTCCATAGAAACCTCGAACAAATGATGAAGGCTGAATGAGAGACAGTTATTAAGTCGTCATTCCGCATTCATTATTCATCGCTACCTTGCTACTTTTGCGCCCTTCTCCGCTTTCGTGCCGGAGTGACCTTTGAACATGCGCGTCGGCGCAAACTCGCCGAGTTTGTGCCCGACCATGTTCTCAGTCACATAGACGGGCACATGTCGTTTGCCGTTGTGCACGGCGAAGGTTAGGCCGACGAAGTCCGGCGTGATCGTCGAACGACGCGACCAAGTCTTGACTGCGGGTGGGCGCGTCCCGCCCTGCCGGATACGCGCTACCGTCTTTTCGAGGGACTCGTCAACGAACGCCCCTTTTTTAACTGAACGTGCCATCGTAAACTCCGAATCAGATACAGCAATTGGTTAAGCAGTTCGATTGTCAACGCGCTGCCACCCGTTTATTTGACGCGCCTATCGCGCACGATCATTTTCTGCGTGCGTTTGTTGTTGCGCGTCTTGTAGCCGCGCGTCGGCTGGCCCCAAGGCGTCACCGGATGCCGACCGCCGGACGTTTTACCTTCACCGCCACCGTGCGGGTGGTCCACCGGATTCATCGCCACGCCGCGCACCTTGGGCCTGAGGCCCTTCCAACGCGAACGACCAGCTTTGCCGAAACTCACATTCTCATGCTCGACATCGCCGACTTGGCCGACCGTCGCATAGCAGACGACAGGCACGCGCCGCACCTCGCCCGAAGGCATACGCACCTGCGCGTAGTCGCCCTCTTTGGCGACGAGTTGCGCAAACGAGCCGGCCGAGCGTGCAAGCTGGCCGCCTTTGCCGGGACGCAGTTCGATGTTGTGAATCTGTGTGCCGAGCGGGATATTGCGAATCGGCAGCGCATTGCCCGGCAGGATGTCCGCTTCAGGGCCGCTCACGACGGTCTTACCGACTTCCAAGCCGACCGGCGCGATGATGTAACGCTTCTCGCCGTCGAGATAAGTGATCAAGGCGATGTGCGCCGAGCGATTCGGGTCGTACTCGATCTGCGTGACGCGACCGGGCACGCCCGCCTTGTCGCGCTTGAAATCAATCACGCGATAGAAACGCTTATGCCCGCCGCCGCGCCGCCGCACAGTGATGTGCCCGTCGTTATTCCGGCCCGAGATGCGCGTCTTCGGCTCCAGCAGAGACTTTTCGGGGCGCGCGCCCTTCGTCAACTCATCGCGCGTCAGATACGTTTGATAACGGCGCGACGGCGATGTCGGTGTCAGTTTCTTGATGCCCATAGCTTTAGGAGTTCAAAGTTTCAGGTTCAAAGTTCAAGGTTCAAATTTAGACTAACTTTGAACCTGAAACTTTGAACCTTGAACTAATGCTTAGATCGCTTCGCCGTAATCGAGCGGCTTCTGTCCGGCTTCGAGCGTGACGTAGGCTTTCTTCCACGACGGCTTGCGCCCTTCGTGGCGACCGCGTCGCGCCATCTTGCCGAGATAGTTGATCGTGCGCACTTGCTCGACCTTGACCTGAAAGATCGTCTCGACCGCCGATTTGATCTCAGGCTTGGTCGCGTGCTTGTCCACGCGGAAGGTCAAAAGTTGCCGACCGTCCTGCGTCTCCTCTTTCGCGATCAGAGCCTTCTCGGTGATGACCGGCGACTTGATGACGTCCCACACAGTTCGCATGACTTTTTACGCCGCCTCCTCTGTCGCTTCCGTCTGCGCCGCGCCCGCTTCTTCCGTCCCGCCTTCGGCCTTGCCGTGCGCCTCACGCTTCGGATCGAGCAACGCGGTCAACTCGTCAACGGCTGCGTGCGAGAGCACAAGCTTGTCGTGATACATCAGATCGTAGATGTTCAAGCCGCGACTGTTGACGATCTTCGTGTCGCGCACGTTGCGCGCCGACAAGATCAGGTTTGCATTGTCGAGCGAATCAACGATCAAGGTCTTGCCTTCGAGGCCGAGCTTATCAAGCGCGCTCACAAAATCTTTGGTCTTCGGTTGGTCGAGCTTGAACGCTTCGAGCACAACTAGGTTGCCTTCGCGCAGCCGCTCCGACAGAGCCGAGCGCAGCGCGCCGCGCTTCATCTTCTTCGGCAAGCTGTAAGACCAATCACGCGCCTGCGGCCCGTGCGCGTTGCCGCCGCCCTTCCAGAGCGGCGAGCGAATCGAGGCGATGCGCGCGCGGCCCGTGCCCTTCTGTTTCCACAGCTTGCGCCCCGAACCCGATACGTCGCCGCGCGTCTTCGTCCCGACAGTCCCCTGTCGCGCGCTCGCGAGGAACGCCTTCACAGCCGCGTGAATCAAGCCCTCGTTCAACTCCGCGCCGAAGATCGTATCCGACAACTCGATGTCGCCGACCTCTTCGTTCCTTAAATTGCGCACCTTCACGGTAGGCATAGCTCACTCCGTTCGCAGTCATCAGTTTTCAGTTTTCAGCTTTGTCTTCACTGAAAACTGGACACTGAAAACTATCTCTGCTTCTGTCTCTCCGCTTTCCTGACGACGACGACGCTGCCGTTTGCGCCGGGCACAGCCCCGCGCACCATCAACAGGTTGTTCTCCACATCAACGCGCGCCACCGTCAAGCCCTTTACGGTCACGCGCTCATCGCCCATGTGCCCCGACGAGCGTGTGCCCTTGATGACGCGCGACGGATAGGCGGACGCGCCAATCGAACCCGGCGCACGCACGTTCATTGAACCGTGCGACTCAGGCCCGCGCTTGAAGTGATGCCGCTTGACCGTGCCGGCAAAGCCGCGCCCCTTGCTGCGCCCGATCACGTCAATCATGTCGCCATCGGCGAACTGATCCACGAGCACCGTGTCGCCGACGTTTAAGCCATTGTCGCCGTCGGTCACGCGAATCTCTTTCAAGATGCGCGTCGGCGGCACGCCCGCGCCAGTCTTCTCGAAGTGGCCGCGCATCGGCTTGTTGACGTTCTTCAACTTGATCGGCCGATCTTCAACCAGCCCGAGCTGCACCGCGTCGTAACCGTCACGACCTGCGGCCATCTTCTTCTGCACCACGACGCACGGCCCCGCCTTGATGACCGTCACCGGCGTGACCGTGCCATCTTCGGCGAACAACTGCGTCATCCCAACTTTGCGCCCGATGATTCCATTAATCATCTCGAACCTCGTCCCATGTCCAAAGTCCAATGTCTAATGTCCAAAGCACAGTGCCAGAGTCTGACCGACTTTGGCCATTGGATTTTAGACTTTGGACAAATCTATTGTCTGCCGAACGCTTTGATCTCCACATCCACACCGGCGGGCAGATCAAGTTTCATGAGCGCGTCCACCGTTTGCGGCGTCGGATCAAGAATATCCATCAACCGCTTGTGCGTGCGAATCTCAAACTGCTCGCGCGATTTCTTGTCCACGTGCGGCGAACGCAAAACCGTCCATTTGTTCTTCGACGTCGGGAGCGGAATCGGCCCCGCCACCCGCGCGCCCGTGCGCTTCGCCGTCTCGACGATCTCGGAGGTGGACTGGTCCAGCACGCGATGATCGTAAGCTTTGAGTCGGATTCTAATCTTTTCGTTCAGCATAAATAGCTTTCAGCTTTCAGCACTTCGGCCAACAAACCGAACCGCCAGCCCGCGACGTTTCCGACCGCTTGCTGGCGGCTGATGAACAACTACTCGACGACTTCAGAGATGGTGCCAGCGCCGACTGTGCGCCCACCTTCCCGAATGGCAAAGCGTAAGCCCTTCTCCATCGCGATCGGCGTGATCAACTCAACCTCCATCGCCACGTTATCGCCC
>Ga0209153_1000600_pt1 | contig 15520 bp, 14 predicted proteins | sample GraSoiAngelo_120_FD_185877 | JGI IMG/M metagenome (GOLD analysis project Ga0209153, IMG submission 185877) | Grasslands soil microbial communities from the Angelo Coastal Reserve, California, USA - 14_0919_09_20cm (SPAdes) (version 2) | ecosystem: Environmental > Terrestrial > Soil > Grasslands ...
CCGGCGCCGGCGTGGGCATCATCTTCGGCAATTATCTTGCCGCCGCGGTGCGCAACCCCTCGGCAGCGCAGGGCCAGTTCGGCAACCTGATCTTCGGCTTCGCCGTCACCGAAGCGCTCGGCATTTTCTCGCTGCTGATCGCGCTGCTGCTGCTGTTTGCGCTCTAGGAACGGATCAGCCGTATAGGAGTAGCCCATGGCTGAAAGTCATGGCGACAAGGCCACCAGCGCCCACACCGAAGCCAATGGCCGCGAACACGCGTTTCCGCCGTTCCAGAAGGACACCTTTGCCTCGCAACTGGTGTCCCTGGCGATCGCGTTCGTCGCGCTCTATCTGATCGTCTCCAAAATTGCGCTGCCGCGCGTCGGCAGCGTGCTCGACGAGCGTCAGGGCAAGATCGATGGCGATCTGGCGGAAGCGCAAAAGCTGAAGGACGCCTCGGACGCCGCGCTGAAGGCCTACCAAAATGAGCTCGCCGCGGCGCGCTCCCGCGCCCAGGCGATCGGCGCCGAGACCCGCGAAAAGCTCAATGCCGCATCCGAGGCCGAGCGCAAGACGCTGGAAGAGCGGCTGTCGCTCAAGCTTGCCGAAGCCGAGAAGGCCATTGCGGCGACGCGCACCGCCGCGATGAGCAATGTCCGAGGCATCGCCGCCGACGCCGCCGTCGCGATCGTGCAGCGGCTCACCGGGATCGCGCCCGATGGCAAGTCCGTGAAAGCTGCGGTCGACGCTTCCTTGAAGGGGTAGTCTGATGTTCGCCGAACCGGAGTTTTGGGTCGCTGTCGCCTTTTTGATCCTGTTGGGCGTGTTCGCCTATCTGGGTGTCCATCGCACGGTTCTGACCACGCTCGATCATCGCCGCGATCGCATCAGGGCCGAACTCGACGACGCCCGCCGCCTCAAGGACGAGGCGGCCAAGGTGCTCGAGCAATACAAGGCCCGGCGGGCCAGCGCCGAGCGCGAAGCCGAGGAGATCATCACCGGTGCCAAAGCTGACGCCGAGCGCATCGCCTCCGAAGCCAGGGCCAAGATGGAAGATTTCGTCGTCCGCCGCACCAAGACCGCCGAGAGCAAGATCGCGCTGGCGGAAGCCCAGGCGTTGGCCGATGTCCGCGCCGCCGCTGCCGAGGCCGCGATCGCAGCCGCCTCCACCATCCTGTCGCAGTCGGTGAAGGGCGAGGTCGCCGACGATCTGCTCAGCAAGGGCATCCAGGACGTTCGCGAAAAGCTGAACTGACGCTTTCCGTCGTGCCCGATGCATGCGGGGCATCCAGTATTCCAGAGACGCCAGCGATAGAGCCGAGAACCCGCGGCCTACTGGATCGCCCGATTGGGTCGGGCGATGACAGCGGGGTTTGCTCTACTTCTTCTTTTTCGGTGCCTTTGCCTTCGGTTCGCTTGTCAGCGCCTGCGGATCGAAGCCGATATAGAAGATGTAGGAATCCCCGAGCGCCCCCGGTGGAATCGGATACACCACATCGTCGGCCACCAGCGAAAACGGCACGTTGCCGTCTTCCGTCATCGTCACCGTGGTCCGGTACGGCTTGGTGGCGATCACTTTCTCCGACACGCCGCCCTGCACCACGGCGATGCGCATGGGAATCTCGACCGACGCCGGCGCCCCGGCAGGGCCGGCAATGATGCGGCCCTGGATGCCGATGCGCGCGGTGATCTCGCCATTGGCCTTGGTGCAATCGCGCGCAGTCTTGGTGATCGTCGCCTGAAAGCGCACATCGTTGCCGGTCGCGGCCTTGCCCGACGCTCCCACCGCATAGGTCGACGCACCGGCTCTGATCGAAACCGGCGGGCAGCTCTCGTCAACCTGGGCCTCCGATGGGTCCACGGGCGCACTCGGCGCGGGTTCGGCCGGCTTGCCGCCGAACAAGCTCTTGAAGCGATCGCCCAAGGATTGCGATGACGCCGGCGAAGCCACCATCATGGAGCCCACCGCGAACGAGGCGGCCGCCACCGCGGCGATTTTCAGTGCCCGCTTGTCACCCATACAACGTCCCTTGACTCCCCACGTCGACCGCCAATCCTTCGGCGTTATAACCGCGCGATGACGGCGAACCCAAGGCACGAACCAAGGCACGAAACCAAGGCACCGGCGGCGATCGCCTGGACCATTCCCTGGATCACCTTGCACCGGTTCAGCCGCGAAAATCCTCATGCAGCAGCCCGAACAGCAGATGATCCTGCCACACGCCGTTGATGCAGAGATAGCGCCGCGCCAGACCCTCGCGGGAAAAGCCGCATTTCTCCAATACCCGGATCGAGGGGGTATTGGAGGGAATGCAGGCGGCCTCGATGCGGTGGAGATTGAGTTCGCCGAACAGCGACGGCAACAGCACGCGCAGCGCCGCCGTCATGTAGCCGCGATGGGCGTGGGGCTCGCCGACCCAATAGCCGATGGTGCCGGCCTGGACGATGCCGCGGCGCACATTGGCGAGCGTGATGCCGCCGATCATCGCACCGTCGGATTCGCGGAAAATGATGAACGGATAGGACCGGTCGGCCGCGATGTCTTCGGCATAGCGGCGCAGCCGCCGCCGGAAACCGGAGCGGGTGAGATCGTCGGACGGCCAGATCGGCTCCCACTGCGTCAAATATTCGCGGCTATATTCGCGCAAATGCGCCCATTGCAGAAAATCCGATGGCTGCGGCGCCCGCAGCAGCAGGCCATGGCCGCGCGGCGCCAGCGCGGCGGGTCCACTCGTCGGCAAACGAAACAGCGCCATGTGTGATGCTCCCCGCTAAATCTTCTCCGGGCGACGGCTGCGGTCCTAATGCAGCCGCGCCTTGGCCTTCGACCGCGTCAATCCTTCCGCAAAATTAACCGCCGTGTCCAGACCCCTGCCGCTGCCGAGCGCGACAACGGCAGGACGGCTGCGCGACAGCAGCGCGCGGGCGGCATTCCGGGTCGATTCCACGTCGACAGCGTCAATCCGCGCCACCAGTTCCTCGACTGTCTGCGGCCGTCCATAAGCCAGCACGTGGCGCGCCAGTTGCTCGGCGCGCGATGAGCAGCTTTCCAGCGCCATCAAAAGTCCAGCCTTCATTTGCGCCTTGGCGCGCGCGACCTCGGCCTCGGTCAAGGTCTCCACCGCCTCGTTGATGACGTCGACCACCACCTCCATCATCTCGGGCGCATCGGCGGGATCGGTGCCGGTGTAAAGCCCGAAAAAGCCGGTGTCGGTGTAGGGTGCGTGGAACGCATAGATCGAATAGCACAGGCCGCGCTTTTCCCGCACTTCCTGGAACAGCCGCGACGACATGCCGCCGCCGAGCGTGTTGGTGAAGACCTGCAAGGAGAACAGCGAGAGATCCGTCTGCGGCACGCCTTCCAGCGCCAAGGTCAGATGCGCCTGTTCGAGCTCGCGACGCACCACGCGCGAGCCACCCGGGCCGAACATCGCTGTCTGCGGCTTTGGCGCCGGCGTGGCGTCGAAGCTTGCAAAACGCCGCGCCGCGTCGTCGACTATTCGGTCGTGCTCGACCGCGCCGGCCGCCGCCACCACCATCTCGGGACCACGATAATGGGTTGCGAGATAGTCGCGCAGCATGTCGCGGTCGAACCGCTTCAAGGTCTTGGCCGTTCCGAGCAGCGAGCGTCCCATTGGCTGGTCCGGATAGCAGAGCTCGTTGAGGTGTTCGAACACGACGTCGTCGGGCGTATCCTGCGCCGCCCCGATCTCCTGCACGATCACGCTCTTCTCCCGTTCCAGTTCGTCCGGCACGAACGAGGGATTGGCGAGAATGTCGGAGAGCACGTCGAGCGCCAGCGGCACATCGGCCTTCATCACCCGCGCATAATAAGCGGTGGTCTCGGTCGAGGTGCCGGCGTTGAGATCGCCGCCAACCGCCTCGATTTCCTCGACGATTTCGCGCGAGGAGCGGTTGGTGGTCCCCTTGAACGCCATGTGTTCCAACAGATGCGAGATGCCGTGCTCGTTCGGTTTTTCGTCGCGGCCGCCAACGCCGGTCCAAACCCCGAGCGCCGCGGTCTGCAGATGGGGCATGGCGTCGGTGACGACGGTGAGGCCGGAAGGGAGCCTGGTGATATCGACGCTCATCCGGCAACCCCCTGCTTTGCGGCACGGCTGACCGACTTGATGAACCGCTCGACTTCGACCTGGTCGTTTTTCATGATCCTGACCTGCTCGCCCTTCGACATCAGCCCCTCGAGCCAGACCGGCAGTTGCGGCCGCACGCCGCAGGCGGCTTCGACCGCATCGGGAAATTTCGCGGCATGCGCGGTCGACAGCACGATGTTGGGAATTCTCGAATCCGAGGTGTCGCGGTCGGCGACCGCGAGCGCCACTGCGGTATGGGGATCGACGAGATCGCCGGCCTCGCGCCAGGCGGCGCGGATCGCGGCCGCCGTTTCGGTCTCGTCGGCGCGTCCGGCATCGAACTCCTCGCGGATCGCAGCCAGCATCGCATCGGGCAATACGAAACGGTTGGACTGCTTGAGCTGCGTCATCAGGCGGCGGACGATCGCGGCATCGCGGCGGCCGGCATCGAACAACAGCCGCTCGAAATTCGACGACACCTGAATATCCATCGAGGGCGAAGCGGTAGCATGAACCTCGCGCACCTCGTGGATCCCGGTCTTGAGCGTGCGCGGCAGGATGTCGTTGATGTTGGCCGCGATCCGCAAGAACCGGACCGGCAGGCCCATGCGCTTGGCCACGAACCCTGCAAAGATGTCGCCGAAATTGCCGGTCGGCACCGTGAAATCGACGGCGCGCGCAGGCGCGCCGAGCGCGACCGCGGAGGTGAAATAATACACCACCTGCGCCACGATCCGCGCCCAGTTGATCGAATTGACACCCGACAGCGAGATGGCGTCGCGAAAGCTGTGATGATTGAACATCCCCTTCACGATCGCCTGGCAATCGTCGAATGTGCCTTCGATGGCAAGTGCGTGAATATTGGCGGCAGTGGACGTGGTCATCATGCGCCGCTGCACGTCGGAAATGCGCCCATGCGGAAACAGCACGATCAGATCGACATTCGCAAGGCCTGCGAACGCGTCGACCGCGGCGCCGCCGGTATCACCCGAGGTCGCGACCACGATGGTGGTGCGTTGCGCGCGCTGTTCCAGCACATGATCCATCAGCCGCGAGATCAGCTGCATCGCCACGTCCTTGAACGCGAGCGTCGGGCCGTGAAACAGTTCGAGCACGAACTGATGGGGGCCGATCTGGCGAAGCGGAACGACCGCGGGATGACGGAAGGTGGCGTAGGCGTCGTTGGCCATGGCGCCCAGATCGGCGTCGGAAATTTCGCCGCCGACAAACGGGCGGATCACGTCGACCGCGACTTCCCAATAGGGCCGGCCGAAAAATCCGGCGATCGCCTCAGGTGGAAGCTGCGGCCAGGCTTGCGGCACGTAAAGACCGCCGTCGCGGGCAAGCCCGGTCAGCATCACGTCGCAGAACGTCAGTTCCGGAGCCTCGCCCCGTGTGGAAATATACTGCGTCACGCCGTCCTCCAAAGGCCTTTTCTCCAGTCAAGCCTTTGATATTGATAGATAATCCAACTTCACCCGCAGCAAAGCCGGGCGGCACCATAGAGCGTTTTCGGGGCATGGGAAATGCCACAATCGCGAGAAGATAGCGCCTCCCAGCCGATTGGCACTGCTTCGCCTCCAAGCCGTCATGCCCCGGCGGAGGCGGAAGCGGCGCTTCGACGGGCTCCAAGCCCGCCATAATTCGCATAGCGAGCGTCGGAGGGTCGTGGCTGAGCTTCTCGCAATCACGTTCAGACGTAATTCCACCCTCTCGCGCCGCGAGGCGGCCGAGTTTTGCTAATCCAATGTCCCTCGGAAAATCAGAGGGCGCAGGGAAAGCCGGGTGCTCGCCGCACCCGCAGCCTCGCACGCAACAAAAAAGCGCACGAACGTAGTCATCACAGGTTCGCCAGCGTCGGGGCGTCAGGACCACACGGCTTTGCCGTCCGCCTTCGCCCGATCAGCAGGTCGACAACAAGCCTTTTCGATGATTGGTCCCAGCGTTCGGCCGGACGCGGGTCTCGCAACCCGACCCGGACCGGATTAATCTGAGCGCCGCCTGGCCGGGATCAACCGGCTGGCGCATACATTGGGAGGATTATGATGACACGCGAAATGCGGCGCGATCCGGAAGCAATGATTTCACGACGAACGCTCGTCCACGGCCTGGCGCTCGCCACCGGTGCCGCCGCGGTCGGCGGCAGCAGCGCGCTGGCCCAGCAGGGCGGTGAACTGGGGCCACCCACCACGATCACCACCCCGCCGCGCGATTTCGGCCCTGGCGGCGCCCCGACCACCTATTTCTGGGATCCCGACATCATCGCCGTCGATCCGTCGTTCAACGACCTCGCCCAGCCCAACACCGCGATCAAGCGCCTCTATACCGGATTGCTATGGGCCGAAGGCCCGGCCTGGAGCGCACAGGGCCGTTATCTCTTGTGGAGCGACATCCCCAATAATCGGCAGATGAGATGGTCGGAGGACGACGGTCACGTCAGCGTGTTCCGTTCCCCATCCAACAACTCCAACGGCAACTCGTTCGACTTCCAGGGCCGACAGCTCGCCTGCGAGCATCTCACCCGCCGGGTCGTGCGTTACGAGCACGACGGCACGGTGTCCGTGCTCGCCGATAATTTCGGCGGCAAGAAGCTCAACTCACCTAACGATGTCGTCGCCCACCCCGACGGCAGCTACTGGTTCACCGATCCGCCCTATGGCGGTCAGCTCTACGAGGGCGAGCCGGACGGTGCGGGAGGCGCCAGCAATGCGGGCGGCAAGCTCAATCCGCGGATCGGCCAGCCGGCCGGCTTTGTGCCGAGCAAGCGCGAGCTGCCGACCAACTGCTATCGGATCGATCCCTCTGGCCGCCTCGACCTCGTCGTGACCGAGGACCAGGTGCCCGATCCCAACGGGCTGGCGTTCTCGCCCGATTACAAGAAACTGTATGTCGTATCGACCGGCAAAGGGCCGGGCGACACCGGACCGGGCGGAAAGGGCGATGTGCACGTGTTCGATGTCGGCGCCGACAACAAGCTCACCAATCAGAAACGGTTCAGCGACTTCACGATTGACGGCGTGAAGTGCGGACCGGATGGCGTGCGCTGTGATGTCAACGGCAATGTCTGGGCCTCAAGCAATGCCGGCCGCCACGTCGGCTATAGCGGTGTGACGGTGTGGACGCCGGACGGCAAGCTGATCGGTCGGATCCGCCTGCCCGAGGTATGCGGCAACATCTGCTTCGGCGGCCCCAAGCGCAATCGCCTGTTCATGGCCGCGAGCCAGTCGCTCTACGCCGTGTATACCGCCACCCAAGGCGCAGGACCCGGCTGACGCGTTCCGCGCGCAGGCGTTCAGGATCATCGTCCCGGCGAACGCCGGGACCCGTACCCTGCGACGCCTGCGTTCGCCGGGAGGACTGGGCAAAGACTCACTTCTCCCGAAACGCCCGCATCAGCTGATCGCTCAAGGGCTTCATCAAATAGGAGATCAAGGTGCGGTCGCCGGTCTGCACGAAAGCTTCCACCGGCATGCCCGGGATCAGCTTGACATCGCCGAGGCGGGCGACCTCTTGCGGCGGCATCGTCACACGGATGGTGTAATAGCTCTGCCCGGTGCGCTGGTCGGTAGTGACGTCGGGCGAGACGCGGCTGACGACGCCGTTCAGTTCCGGCGTGGTGCGCTGGTTGAACGCCGACAGCCGCAGCAGGGTCTTCTGGCCGATCTGCAATTTGTCGATGTCCTGCGGGTTGACCTTGGCCTCGACCTGGAGGTCGTCGGCCTGCGGCACGATCATCATGACGGCATCGCCGGCCGTGATCACTCCGCCCACGGTATGAACCGTGGATTGCAGCACCATGCCATCCTGCGGAGCGCGGATGTCTATTCGCCGCAGCTGATCCTCGGCGGTAACCTTGCGCTCGACGAATTCGCCGATCTTGTCGTTGGTCTCGCGCAAGTCCTTGGAGACCTCGCTGACCATGTCCTTGTCGACCTGGATAATCTGCAATTCCGTCTCGGTGATCTTGCCCTTGGCCTGCGCGCGCGAGGCAATGTATTGCGCCCGCTCGCCGTTGAGCCGGGCGGCATCGCGCTCCAGCGTGGTCAGGCGCGAAATCTGCACCAGATGCTTGTCGTAGAGATCGCGCACGCCGGCCAGTTCCTTCTCCACCAGCGCGATTTCCTGATCCTTGGCCTTTTCCTGTGCGGCGAGGCCCGCGATCTCCTCGTTGAGCTGCGTGATCCGCTCGCGCAACTGCGCCTTTTGCCCGGTCCGGCCGTTGACGCGGACCTCGAACAGTTTGGTCTCGCTCAAGATCAGACTTTTGACGTCAGGCTCGCTGATGCGGCTCGTCAGTTGCGGCGGAAAGGTGAGCTTGTCCAATCCGCGCTGTTCGGCCTCCAGCCGTGCCGCGCGTGCCCACTGCGCATCGAGATTCTTGGTGACGATGGCAAGGCTCGCCTTCGTGACGGTGTCGTCAAGCCGCACCAGAATGTCACCGGACTTGACGATATCGCCGTCGCGCGCCAGCAACTCGCCGACGACGCCGCCGGTCGGGTGTTGCACCTTCTTCACGTTGGACTCGACTACGATCTGACCCGGTGCGATCAACGCGCCCGAGATCTCCGCGGTCGACGCCCAGCCGCCGAGCCCGCCGGCAAGGACCACGACCACGGCGAGGCCGATGATCAGATGCAGCCTGATCGACTGACGCGCGCCCTGTTCCTGGCCGGCGAAGTTGATCATGATTTGGTAACTCCGCCTTCGGAGACAATCTTGATCGGCGAAGGCGGCGCGACACGTTGCTGCAGCACCTGCGCCAGCACCTGCTCCTTGGGACCGAAGGCCTGCGCGCGGCCGTCCCGGAGCACCAGAATTTGGTCGACCGCCTCGATGCCGATCGGGCGGTGCGCGACCACCACGACAATGGCGCCGCGCTCGCGCGCGCCACGGATGGCCCGCGACAACGCCTCGTCGCCCTCGGTATCCAGATTGGAGTTCGGCTCGTCCAGCACGATCAGGAACGGATCGCCGTACAGCGCCCGCGCCAGCGCCACGCGCTGGGCCTGGCCAGCCGAGAGTGCCGCGCCCTGCTCGCCGATCTGGGTGTTATAGCCCTCGCGCATCTTGATGATCATCTCGTGCACGCCGGCCTCTTTCGCCGCCGCGATGATGCTGTCTGAAGTCGCGTCGGAATCGAACCGGCAGATATTCTGCGCAACGGTGCCGGCGAACAACTCGACATCCTGCGGCAGATAGCCGACGTGGCGGCCGAGCACATCCGACGACCATTGATCCAGCGCAGCGCCGTCAAGCCGGACCTTGCCGCGGAACGGCTGCCACACGCCGACCAGCGCGCGCACCAGCGAGGACTTGCCGGAGCCGCTCGGCCCGATCACGCCCAATCCGTTGCCCGCTGTCAGCGCGAAGCTGACGTCCTGAACGATGACTCTTTGATCGCCGGGCGGCGCGACGCTGACGGCCTCGACCGACAGCCGGCTCGCCGGGTTTTGCAGCAAGGTCTGTGTCGCCTGCGCAGGCATCTGCTGCAAAAGCCGGTTGAGCCGGTGCCAGCTCTGCCGCGCTGCGACGAAACCCTTCCAATGCGCGATCGCGAGATCGACCGGCGCCAGCGCCCGCGCGCTCAGGATCGAGCCCGCGATGATGATGCCGGCGGTCGCTTCCTGATGGATCACGAGATAGGCGCCGACCGCGAGCACCGCCGACTGCAAGGTCATGCGCAGGACCTTGGCGACCGCGCCAAGACCACCCGCAACGTCGCTGGCGCGCTGGTTGCCTTCCAGATATTTTTCGTTGGCCTCGCTCCAGCGCCGGGTCAACCGCCCCGACATGCCCATCGCCACCAGCACCTCGGCATTGCGCCGGCTGGTGGCGGCAAGATCGTTGCGGCGCGCCGCAAGCCCCATGGCCTCGCGCGCCGGCTGACGCGACAGAAATTCGGTGATCAGCGTCAGCGTCACCAGGATGATCGCGCCGACCAGCGCGGTGACGCCGATCAGCCAATGGAACGCGAAACAGATCGCGAGATAGAACGGCAGCCACGGCAGGTCGAAGAACGCGCCCGGTCCCATGCTGCCGAGGAAGGAACGAACATTGTCGAGATCGCGCAACGGCTGCAAACCCTCGTTGCGGGCGCCCGTGACCAAAGGCAGCCGCACCACGGTGTCGAACACCCGCTTGTTGAGCGCTTCATCGAGCGAGGTGCCGACCCGCCCGAGGATCCGGCCGCGGATCAGGTCGAGCACGCCCTGCGCAACGTAGAGGCCGCCGGCGAGGACGATCAGGCCGACCAGCGTCGGCACGCTGCGGCTCGGGAGCACCCGGTCGTAGACCTCCAGCATGAAGAGCGAGCCGGTCAGATAGAGCAGGTTGATCATGCAACTCATGACGCCGACGCCGATGAAGGCGGTGCGGCAGGCGCGCAACGCATCACCGAGTTCGGAACGCCGGACGCCGGGGACGGCTGCCATCAATCCTGATCTCTTCTCATGAGGTGCGCGACCCCCCTGAATCAGCCCAAGGGTTTCGAGCGCGCAGGGCTGAATATACTGCAGTTTCTTGCTGAAACTATAAGCGAAGTCACATTAACCTAAATGCCGCTGCCCTGCCCAATCAAGGGGGCTTCGACCCGCCCCCGAGACCCTAGCATAGCACGCTGCCAGTAGGATTACGGGCGCGCGAAAAGGGCCCCATCGCGTGAAAGATGGCCCCGCGGGCAGGGCGTCAGAAACGGCCGCCGGTCCGGACCAGCCGCACGATCAACAACAATATGATGGCGCCGATCGCCGAATAGATGATCTCCGATACCAGGCCGCTGCCGATGACGATGCCGAGCTTGGGAAACAGGAAGCTTGCGACCAAGGCGCCGGCGATGCCGACGAGGATATCGCCAATGATGCCAAAGCCGGTGCCGCGCACGATCTTGCCGGCCAGCCAGCCGGCGACCAGGCCGACAAACAGGATGACGATGATGCCTTCGTTGGATATCCGCATGACAGGTCCCCCCGGTTTACTTCCGCACGTTTCACGCGCGTTGCGAAACCTAGCCGCAATCACCGGGCAAGACGACTCCAATCTGAGGAATTTCAAGCGCGGCCAAGCCCGCGTGTTACGTCGCAGCAACAGCCGGAACGCTTTCAGCCAGGATACATCTTGCGACCCGGCCCGCGCCGACCTCGACCTGGGGCGGGATTGCTTCGACGCAGCGCGCCTGCGCAAAGCCGCAGCGCGGCGCGAACGAGCAATTGTGCGGCGCCCTGTCGAGCGAGGGCGGCGTGCCCGGTATCGTCTCCAGCCGCTGGCCGCGTTTGGCGCCGTGGACGGTGGAGGCGAGCAAACCTTTCGCATAGGGATGGATCGGCGAGCGCACGATCTGGCGCAGTGTGCCCTGCTCCACGATCTGGCCGGCATACATCACCGCGACGCGGTCGCAGATTTCGATGGCGACCCCGATATCGTGGGTGACGAAAATGACCGACATGCCGAATTCGCGCTGCAATTCGCGCAGCAGCAGCAGGATCTGGATTTGCACGGTGGCGTCGAGCGCGGTGGTGGGCTCGTCTGCGAGCAGGATTTTCGGCTTGCAGGCGAGCGCCAGCGCGATCATCGCTCGCTGCCGCATGCCGCCGGACATTTCATGCGGATAGGCGTCGAGCCTGCGCTTGGCGGAAGGGATCCGCACCACTTCCAGCATTTCCAGCGCCCGCGCCGTTGCCTCGGCCTGGCTTTTGCCTTCGTGGCGCATCACGCTTTCGGCGATCTGCCGGCCGATGGTGTAGACGGGATCGAGCGCCAGCGCCGGCTCCTGAAAGATCATCGAGACCGTCTGGCCGCGGAAGTCAGACAATTCCTCGTCGTCGAGCGCCAACACGTCGCGTCCCATCACCCGCACGTCGCCCGCGATTTGCGTCCGCTTTTTCGGCAACAGCCGCATCAGCGCGCGCAAGGTCACGCTCTTGCCCGAGCCGGATTCGCCGAGCAGACCGAGCACCTCGCCATCGCCCAGCGACAGCGAGAGATCGTTCACGGCATAGACGGTGCGCTCGCCGGTGAAGCGAATATTGAGACCGCGTATCTCGACCAGAGAGTTCATGCCGGCTTTGGGACCTTCTCGTGGAAATCGGTCGAGCGCTGGAACGCCGCGCCGATCTGAAGCAGGGTTGCTTCATCAAAGGAGCGGCCGATCAACTGCATGGCGACGGGAAGGCCCTTGGCGGTGAAGCCGCAAGGGATCGCCAGCGACGGCAGCCCGAGATAGTTGATCGGGCGCGTGAAGCGCGTCAGGCGCTGGATCACGCTTTCCACGTCCGGGCTGTTGCCGACGTCGCTTTCGGCAATGGTTGGCGCCGCCACCGGTGCGACCGGCGCGATCACCGCATCGACATCGGCGGTCGCCGCGACATGGGCTGATAGCGCCGGGCCGCGCCAGCGCATCGCTTCGAGATACGACACGCCTGGTATCGCGAGCCCGTTCTGCAACCGCATCAGGACTTGCGGGCCGTAATCCTGCGGCCGCTCGATCAGCCAACGCTTGTGGAAGGCTGCGGCTTCGACGGCGATCACCAATTGGCAGGCGGCGGTGAGCTGGCGCTGATCCGGCAATTCGACCGGAACGACATGTGCGCCTTCGCGCTTCAACGCCGCAATGGTGTCGTCGAGGATCCGCGCGACGTCGGCATCGAGATCATCGACATAGAAGGCAGTTGGTACGCCGATCTTCATTCCCTTGATCGGTGCCGTGGTCGCGGCCATGTAATCCGGCACCGCCATCGTGCTTGCGGTGAGGTCCTCAGGGTCGGCGCCCGCCATCAGGCCGAGCAGCAGCGCGCAATCCTCGACGGTGCGCGCCAGCGGCCCGACGGTATCGAGCGACTGCGACAGCGGCATTGCGCCGGCGCGGCTGATACGGCCATAGGTGGTCTTTAGTCCGGTCACGCCGCAGAAATGCGCGGGCAGCCGGATCGATCCGCCGGTGTCGGAGCCGAGTGCCGCAAAGGTCAGCCGCGCCGCGACAGCCGAGCCCGATCCCGACGACGAGCCGCCGGTGATGTGGCCGAAGGCGAAGGGATTGTGGACGGCGCCGTGATGGAAGTTGTGGCCGGTCGGCCCGTAGGCGAACTCCACCATCTGCAAGCTACCCAGGCGGATCGAACCGGCATCCTTGAGCCGCTGCAGCGCCGTCGCAGTCGTGGCGGCCACGAAATCGCGCCGGATCTTTGAGCCGCAGGTCACGACGTGGCCTGCGTCATAATACATGTCCTTGTGCGCCAGCGGCACGCCATGCAGCGCGCCGCGAAGATTACCCCTGGCAAGTGCAGCGTCGGCCGCCTCGGCCGCCTTCAGCGCGGCTTCCGCCTCGATCGACATGAACGCGTTGAGGCGCGGCTGCCATTGCGCGATCTGCTGCAGACAGGACCTTGTCACCTCTTGCGACGACAGGCGCTTCTCGGCGATCGCTTTGGCTGCGGCCACCAGCGACATCAGGGCAGGCTCGGTGTTCATTTCGACACCTTCGCGGCCTGCACCAGCAGGAATCCCGCCGGCTCCAGATCGAACGGCAGCGTGCCGGCGATGGGCGCAAAGCCTTCGAACGCAGGTCCGATGGAAGTGGCGATGCGGGTCGCGACATCGGCATCCACGGGCACGCCCGCGGCATCGGCCATCGCCTTGATCGCTTTGGGACTGGGTCTGGTCATGCCGTACTTGCTCCGTTGTTTGTTGCTTTGGCCGGCGCCCGGCTGTGCCCCGAAGCCGGAATGGCCATGTAGCACGCCGCCTGATGGCCCATTGTATCGAGCGGATACTTTGGCGTGGCATTTGCGCAGAGCGGCTCCGCAAACGGACAGCGGGTGTGAAACCGGCAGCCCTTGGGCGGATCGATCGGGTTCGGCGGATCGCCCGAGATCGGCGGCCTCTCTGTCCGCTTGTCGGGATCGGACGACGGCATCGCCGCCAATAGCGCCTTCGTATAGGGATGCGCCGGGGCGTCCCACACCTTGTCCACCGCCCCGAGCTCGACCACCTCGCCGAGATACATCACCAGCACGCGGTCGGAAATGTAGCGCACCACGTTGAGATCGTGGCTGATGAACAAATAGGTCAGCCCGAACTCGCGCTTGAGATCAACCAAAAGGTTGAGCACCTGCGCCTCGACCGATTTGTCGAGCGCCGATACCGCTTCGTCAAGGATCACCAGGCGTGGCGATAGCGCCAGCGCACGGGCGATGTTGACGCGCTGGCGCTGACCGCCGGAAATCTCATGCGGATAACGATTGGCGAAGATCTCCGGCCGCAAACCGACCTTGCCGAGCAGCTCGCGTGCCAGCGTCCGCGCCGCCTGGTCCGCCATGCCGTGCACCTTCGGACCGAAGGCGATCGATTCCTCGACGGTGAGCCGCGGATTGAGCGAGGCGTAGCTGTCCTGGAACACCATCTGCATGCCGCGGCGAAGCTCGCGTAACGACAGCGCCTGGCCGACCTGCATGCCGTCATAGACGATTTCGCCGGCATCGCGCGCCATCAGATGCATCAACAGCCGCGCGGTGGTCGACTTGCCGCAGCCGGATTCGCCGACGATCCCGACCGTCTCGCCCTTGAGAATTGCGAACGACACGTTATCGACCGCGCGCACGGTCTTGCGCGCGGCAAAGAGATCGCCGCGGACCGGGAAATGCTTGGTCAGCCCGCTGACCTGCAACAGCGGCTGCGCCGCTCCGCCGCGATCCTCGATCGGCGCCAGCATGTCGATCGATGGGCTTATCCCCTTCATGGCTCAGTTCCTGATATCCATGGCGCTGCGCATCCCGTCGCTCAACAAATTGAAGCAGATCGACACCGCAAAGATCATCGCGCCGGGCAGTGCCGCAACCCATGGGTTGACATAAATCGCGGTGCGCAACGTGTTGAGCATCAAGCCCCATTCCGGCTCCGGCGGTTTGGTGCCGAGGCCAAGGAAAGACAGGCCGGCGGCCAGGATCATCGACACCGAGATCAACCCGGTGGCATAGACGAAGATCGGCCCCAGCACGTTGCCCAGCATATGCACGCGCATGATGGTAAAGGCGTTGGCACCCGAAGCGCGCGCGGCCTCGACGAAATCCATGTTGCGCACGCCGGTGGTGACGCTCTCGGCGACACGGGTGATCTGCGGCACGAACACGATGGTCAGCGAAACGATCGAATTGACGATGCCGGCCCCGAGCGCGCCGGAAATCGCGATCGCCAGCAGCACCGAGGGAAAGGCGTAGAACACGTCGACCGTGCGCATGATCGCGGTATTGATCTTGCCGCCGATATAGCCCGCGACGAGGCCCAGCGACGACCCGACGCAAAACGCCAGGATCACCGGCAGGATGCCGATGATCAGCGACAGCCGCCCGCCATAGATCAGGCGCGAGAGCATGTCGCGGCCGAGTTCATCGGTGCCCAGCGGATAATTCGGCGTGCCGATGTGGCGCAGCCGGCGGATCATCGAGCCCTGATACGGA
>Ga0209153_1000601_pt1 | contig 15501 bp, 18 predicted proteins | sample GraSoiAngelo_120_FD_185877 | JGI IMG/M metagenome (GOLD analysis project Ga0209153, IMG submission 185877) | Grasslands soil microbial communities from the Angelo Coastal Reserve, California, USA - 14_0919_09_20cm (SPAdes) (version 2) | ecosystem: Environmental > Terrestrial > Soil > Grasslands ...
GATAACGGCGGCGTCATTGATGATTTGATTCTTTATCGAATCGGCGAGGCGGAATTTTTGCTCGTGGTCAATGCCTCGAAGATCGAGGAAGATTTTGCGTGGTTGGAAAGGCATCTCAAGGAAGTGCAACCTCCAGACCGCTCTGGCGGTTTAGAAACCGCCGCTCCTCCTCAGCTGACGAATCGCAGCGCCGATTTTGGCGGCGTCGCCATTCAGGGACCGCGCGTGGTTGACCTTTTCCACGCCTTGCTGGGCCCGGATGTCGGGATTCCGGGACGAAATTACATCCGCGATTTCACGATTGCCGAAATGCCGGTTTCGATCGCGCGCACCGGGTACACCGGCGAAGACGGCGTGGAAGTTTTTTTCCGCGCGAGCGACGCGTCGAAGTTTTGGAATCTTATTTTGGAGCGCGGCGCTAAATTCGGCGTAAAACCGTGCGGTTTGGGAGCGCGCGATACTTTGCGACTGGAGATGTGTTACCCGCTCAACGGCTCCGATCTCTCAGCCGATCACAATCCGATCGAGGCCGGACTCGGATTTTTCGTCGATCTGGAGAAACCAAATTTCACCGGACGCGAAAAATTGCTTGAGACCAAAGCCAACGGCGCGCGCGAACGGCTCATCGCATTCAAGATGAACGGGAAGGGTCCGCCGCCGCGCCCGCACTATTCCCTCATCAACAACGGCAGACGCGTTGGCGAGATTAGCAGCGGCACGCTATCGCCGAGCTTGAACATTGGTATCGGAATGGGGTATGTCTCGTCTGCGTCCGCGAAGATCGGGACCGCCCTGGAGGTGCAAATCCGCGGACAAAAATTTCCGGCGACGATCGAGAAAAGGCCGCTTTACAAAAAACAATCATGAACGTTCCCGACGACCTGCTTTACACGAAAAGTCACGAATGGATTCGGCGCGAAGGCGACAACATCCGAGTCGGAATCACCGACCATGCCCAAGCCGAGCTGACCGATGTTGTTTTTGTCGAACTACCCAAAGTTGGCGCGAGCGTGGAAGCAAAGGCGCCGGTAGCGGTGGTGGAATCGGTCAAGGCCGCGAGCGACATTTACGCACCGGTTAAAGGCACGGTAGTGGAAGCAAACAATGCGCTGACCAATAACCCTGCTCTGATTAACAGTGATCCATTCGGCGAAGGCTGGATTTTCGCGCTCAAAATCGACAACGCCGACGATCTGAAAAATCTGCAGAGCGCAGCGGCCTACAAAAACCAGATCGAGACGTAATCGTATCGGTTGTCGGTTATCGGGAAGGAAACAAAGTCGGAGCGATTTGTCCGATCGACGGAATCACCGCTTCAACCCTTCAACGCTTCAATCCATCTACATCCGCGTAATCCGCGGTTAGACTTCAATCCTGGCCGAAAAGCAGTTGCTCAACGCCGCGGAGGAGTTGCTCAATTTTCACCGGCACGGCCAGGAAGCTATAACCGCGTAAGATTCCGGCAGACATGAATTGGCGTTCCGAAACAGACTTGCTCAGGCAAAGCAACGGGACATGGCAAAGATCGCGATCTTTCTGAAGTTGCCGGGCAATGATTTCTCCGTCAGTGGCGGCGCTGATGAGATCGACCACGATCAGGTCGGGTTGAAACCAATGCGCGGCGTGAAGAGCAAATGCGGCATCGCGTTCTTGGCGGATGGAATACTTGCCGACGCTTTCGAGAGCCCGGCGAACCGTGCGAGTAACGTGCGGCTCGTGATCGATGAGAAGAATTTTTTTAAGGACCTTCACGAAATTGCCTCTTATTCCGAGCATCGGTTATGCCAGCAGCTGGTGCCCGCCGGTACATTGCACGCATGGGGCTTCTCGCGCGCGGGGTTGAATCAAAGAAAACTCGATACCGTATTAATGGTGAGCGCCAGGATCACGGTGTTGAAGCCGAACGACAAAATCCCGTGCACCAGCACCAACCGCCGCATTTCTCGCGACGTAACATTTACATCGGAAACCTGGCAGGTCATGCCGATGACAAACGAGAAATAGGCGAAATCACGATAGTCGGGCAGATCGTCCTCGGGAAACTTGAGGCCACCGGCGTGTTTCTCTACGCTATTGACGCTGTCGTCATAGAATTTGTGGGCGTAACGCAATCCGAAGACGGAGTGCATGAGTAGCCATGAGAGCACCACCGTGGCGAGAGCAAGCAACAAGCGAATCGACAGGTGCCGCTCCTCCGGTTTTCCGCTTCGGATCAGAAATGCAACCGCAAAAAGAGCGGCGCACGCCACAAAGATAACAAAGATGAAAATGACTGTGCGCCCCACATCCTGTCGTTGCGCCACCGCTCGAATCCGCTCTCGGGGAGTGAGCGTGACCGTCACCCAAATCAAACCGAGAATGGCAAAGGCAAATGCATCATAAGTAGCGAGCGACGCCGTCCAAAGCGCGTGGGTGTGCAGAGCAAGCCCGACAACTGCGGCCACGATAAATCCAAGTAGCATCCGATGGTGCGCGTCCATCTTCGCAATCGCGTCCAGTGTCCGCTCCATGCCATGGAGAAAACGAAAAGCCGCGAGGATAGGCAAGCGAAAGTCAGTGATGATCGCGCCATCAATTCTTGGTACTCATGCTCCGATGATTGGTCTTTCTCGCCTTGAACATTTGCGGCGACAAAGGAAATAAAACCGATACGATGAAAACACCGGCGTTACAGCAATTCTCGAAAATGAAACATGTTTGCGTTGCCGCTCTCGTCGTAATTACGTCTATCACACCGAGCCGAGCGATCTGGCCGGAAAAAAATCCGGCTGACGTGGTCCGTAGTTTCTACAGCTGGTATGTGCATGAGGTCACGAACGGTAGCCGGCCACTGGAAAAAGAACGGGGCCAAATGCGGAGGTTTGTCACGGACCGCCTGCTCAACCGCATCGACAAAATGCCCAAAGGGCCGAGTGGCTTGGACGGCGATTTTTTCCTCAACGCCCAGGAGGTTGATCCGGAATGGGGAAAAAATATTGCCGTTGCTAACAATTATTTCGGGAGAACAATATCGAAGCTGGACGTGATTCTCACTGGCCGAAAACTCGGTGACCGCCAATTTGAGGTGAAGGTGCTGTTCCAGGAAGGCGCGTGGAAGATTGATGAGGTCAAATTCAGCGACTGAGAAAAAAGCTTTGACGGTATCCTGCGCCAACGCCTAGCCTTCGCCAACAGTAAGCCAATAGGCTTACTTGAATATGGCCGACCGCGTTGGTGTTTGAATCCGGACGCGCCTTTCCTAAACCTCAACTGAAAGACAATTCGAAATGAAATTGATTATTCGCTTCCTGACTATCGGAGTAGCTGCTGTATGCCCGCTCGCGTTGGTTTGTGCGCAAAGTGAAAAGTCGGCGGCGGCCTCTTCGACTCCGGCGCGCAACGATGTTTACCACGTTTACTTTGGCAAGGCTGCCCCTGGCAAAGCCGTCCAGTTGGCGGAGCTGCTGAAAACACCAAATCCGAAAGACCCGATGCCGGGGCATTTCATTCTTCTGCGCCATCAGGAAGGCGATGCCTGGGATTATTGCCTGATCACCCATATCGGCACCAAGGCGACGGTTGAGGCCGCGCCCTTTCAGGTCCCGTCGGCAATGCGCGATGTGAGTGATTGGCACAACGATACGTTCGTGAACGGACCTTCATGGGAGGAATTCACCAAGGCGATGGCTATTTCCGACGACGCCAAGAGCAAGAGTGGAGGATCTGTTTACGTGGTCTCAGTCTTTCGGCCCACACCGGGGCACCGCGAGGATTTGGAGAAGATACTGTCGGCGCCGCCAAATCGTCCCAGCGACACTTCTGCCGGAACGGTGCTGATGCAGCATCTCGAAGGTGCCCCGTGGACTTTTCTGACCGTTGTTCGGTACAACTCTTGGCAGGACTTTGCCACCAACGATATGAACAACGTCACAGAATCTAACAAGAATGAGGGCGGTTGGTTTGCCTTTCGAGCGTACAGCGCTTTCCATACGGATACCCTTGCCAATCGCATTGCGCCGTAATGTTCTGGTAGCACCAAAGGAACATAGGCATTCTTGCCTGGCGCAGAGACTTGAAAGTCTGTCTTCCGTAGTACTTTGGGCGAAGTATCCGAACAATTGGATGCGTTCGATTATAATAACATCATTGCTAATTATCGCGACGTGCGCGCTAGTCGCTGGTTGCCAGCACGGGCCGAATCCCGCCGACACCGTTCGCAATGCCTATGGCTGGTATCTGCGCGAGCTGAAGAGCGGAGTTAACCCACTGGAGCAAAAGCGAACTGAGCTCAAGCAATTCGTAACCGACAATTTTTTGGCAAGCATCGATAACATGCGCCCTGAGCTGGAGGGCAGCCCGTTTATGGATGCTCAGAGCTTCGATGCCAAGCTTTCAGTTGAAAAGGTTACGAGCGATCGCCGAGCCGCGACCGTGCGAATCGGACTAAGCGGTCGTCTCTCTGGTCAACACGCGCTGAATGTTTACCTGGTAAAAGTAGATGGCAGATGGAAGGTGGATGATGTAAAGCTACTTGAACAATTGTCGTTAGGCGAAAAATCGGAGCGAGCCGGCTGAAACTGAAAAGCTATTGAAGCGTAACAACCGCCCTCGGGCTGCGGGGTTTTACTATAGCGGCGGTCTGCGACCGCCAACGTTTTTAGCACACCTGCGCGGCGGTCATAGACCCCCACTAGAGTAAAGGCACTCGCGCGGTCAGCAATGGAACACAGGTCACAAACCTGTGCGGCGCACAGACCCAAGGTCTGTGTTCCGTAGATCCGCAAGCCGGGACTTCTTGGTCGCTGAGAATTTACTGCGCACGACGGTGGCATAATTGCGGTCTTCGATCCATGGATAATGGTCAGTGACAAGCGGCGACCAGAACAAATGGCCGGAGTGTCGCCAGCAATCGAAAATGATTCCTTCTCGAAACCGCTGACCCTTGGCTGTGACAACGACGCAATTATGTTCTCGCCAGCTTCCGGCACGGGCTTCCGCCCAATGCAGCTCGAGAGTCCTGAGTTTCAACGCATCGAGTTGGACGAGTAAATCCTCCGCCCACTGGAAACAGAGTCCGCGTTTACGGATGCCGAGGTTAACGAGAAAGTTGTGGAAACTGGGCGGAGCCCCAATTACACCGTAATCGCGCCGGAGTTGTGCGGCGGTAGCGTAGGCACTTTCTGCCACGCGTTGCGCCTCGTCTGCGCGGACGCTCGGTGAAAGCGCGGCAATCCGGTCGCGTAAAGCTTGGGCCGCGGGTAAATCGGACGGCGCGACTTGTGCCTGCAAGTCGCAACAAAAGTTCCCTAAAACGATCAGGCTGACGCCTGTCAATAGCTGACGAAACTGCATGGCCAAAGTTATTGCTCACCGCAAAAAAGTCACGGCGACGCTTGCCTTATGAGTTATGAACAAATCATGAGCTTAAATACTGTATGCTGGGCCGATATTCCGGTGAAAAATCTCGATCGCGCGATTGCCTTTTACACGGCCGTGCTGGGAGCGCGGTGAGCAAGGAGGGCGACGGTGGTTTCACCTTCGGTCTCCTGCCGCACAGCGAGCAAAACGCTTCTGGTTGCTTGGTGGAGAAGGATGATAACGAACCATCGCAGAAGGGACGGCTGGTCTATCTTTCGGTCGAAGGCCAAATGGATGCCGCCTTAGCGGAAGTGGAACGAAATAACGGCGAAGTGGTTTCACCCAAACATTCGATCGGACCGCACGGATTTCGCGCCATCATTATTGATTCGGAAGGGAGCAAGATCGCGCTCCATTCTCATGCCGAGTAACTCTTTTGGCGTGCGTAGCGGGAAGCTTTTTCGAGACAGCACGGCACGATAATCGCATTTGGATTGCTTCGTGGTTCACGAAACCGCCATAATCGGGGACCTAGATCGCGTCCTGCACGCGCGTGCCGGTCGCCGGGTGGAATATCTCAGCATCGCCTGGACCTCTCGGGAAGCGATCATCGGCGTTACCGTCGGAATAGTTGCCGGCAGCGTTGCGTTGATTGGATTCGGAGCCGATTCAATCATCGAAGTAGCATCGAGCTGTGTCTTACTATGGTGGCTGGCAGAGGGCTCGATTGATCGCGATCGCGTGGCACATCGATTGGTCGGCGGCTGTTTTTTCGCGCTTGCCGGCTACATCGCACTCGACGCCTCGGTGGACTTGCTGAAACACGAAGCGTCGGGCGTCACTTACTTCGGCATCATCTATGCGGCAGCCTGTGTAATTGTCATGCCTCTACTAGCGCGAGCTAAACGCCGCGTCGCCGCGCGGCTTAACAGCCATGCTCTTCATGCTGACTCTCATCAGAGTGATATCTGCGCTTATCTCTCGGTCATATTACTTCTCGGTCTCGCGCTCAACGCCCTTCCCGGGTGGTGGTGGGCCGATCCAATTGCCGCCCTTTGCATGCTGCCCATCATCATCCGGGAAGGAGTTGCCGGGTTGCGTGGCAAAATCTGTTCGCACGCGCATTTTTGAGATGGAGTCAGGTTGCCCAGCAGCCCTTCCCGGGCAACTGTGAACGCCCATGCCGGATCGACTAACCACCGACATCATCGACGCCGAATTAGCCCCCGGCGCGCGTAATGCCATTCGCGTTTGTCTCCGGCTGCAACCCACCGAGCGCATCACCATTATTACCGACGAGGCGACGACGGAAATCGCGGCGGCGTTGCAGGCGGAGGTGGAAGAAGTGGGCGCCGCTCACGCTGTTTTCGTTTTGGAAAATTACGCGGAGCGCCCACTCACTGGCATGCCCAAAATCATTCTGGATGATCTGGCACAATCGCAGGTCTCAATCTTCGCGGCGCGAACTTTGACCGGTGAACTCGGCTCACGCATCGAGATGACCGCAGTGATAAACAAAAATCGCATCCGTCATGGCCACATGGTCAACATCAACCGCCAGATCATGGTGGAAGGAATGCGTGCCGATTTCATCGCGGTTGACGCGCTGAGCCAGCGCCTGATCGAGCGCGCCCGTAGGGCTGAACGCATCCGCTGCCAAACACCACACGGAACGGATTTCGAAGCGGAGTTTTCTCCAAAACTAAAATGGTTGAAGACCAGTGGGCTGATCACGCCTGAAAAATGGGGCAACCTGCCGGGAGGCGAAATTTTCACTTCCCCGAAAAACTGCAGCGGTACGTTCGTGATAGATGGCGTGGTGGGCGATTATCTTTGCGCGAAATATGGTGATCTGGCGACCGCGCCCCTCACTGTCGAAGTGGAGGACAGTCGCATTCGCGAAATGCGGTCGGAAAACAAAAAATTGCTCGAGGAATTTCGCGCTTACACCAACACCGACGAGAATAGTAACCGAGTGGGCGAATTTGCCATCGGCACCAACACGGCATGCACCCATGTAATTGGAAATATTTTGCAGGACGAAAAAATTCCCGGGGTTCATCTCGCCTTTGGTCATCCTTATGCCGAGCACACCGGCGCCGATTGGATTTCGAAAACGCACATCGATTGTGTGGGACGCGATTTCGACATCTGGTTCGATGGCGAACAAGTGATGCGAAACGGGAAGTTTTTGGTGTGATTTTTGCCGGAACTGGCCTCATGCCTGATCTGGCGGAGACCTCCTGGCGCCAATGACGAAGCACGAATGACGAAAGAAATCCGAATTCATCAATGACGAAGGAGCAGCAGATGCAACGCTTTTACATTATTCAGATTTCATCATTCCTTCGTCATTCAACGCCAGTCCGGCTCGGACCATTCGTCATTCGTCATTTTAACAACCACTAGTGCATCCGGAACTTCGTTCCCAATTCAACGCGGACTTCACGCAAGAGAAATACATGGCCGTGCTGCGTTGCGTGAATGAAACCGAGAAATGGCCGGCCGATTTCCGAATTTCGGAAACACCGATTTTTCTGACGCGGGAATTTTGCGATGAAGTGGTAGGCGCGGCTAACGAGATTGTGGCAAAAACGCGGTCATCGGAATTCGCGCGCCACGCCGCCGGCGCCATTCCGTCCGGACTGGAGGTGCCCAATGAAACAGCCCATCCGAACTTTCTGGTGGTGGATTTCGGAATTTGCACCGAAGGCGGTCGTCTGACGCCGCGCTTGATTGAATTGCAGGCGTTTCCCAGCCTGTTCGGTTTTCAATTGCTCCTCCTTGGCTGCATGCGCAAAGCTTATCCGGCGATCCCGCGACATTGGACCTCATCCTTCGGCGGAATCCAGGATGACGACTATCTCAAACTTTTGCGCAGAACCATTCTCGGCGACTCCCGAGCGGAAAATGTCGTTTTGCTCGAGATCGAACCCGCGAAACAGAAAACCCGGGTAGACTTCGCCTGCACTGAGTCGCTTCTCGGCATTCCGCCCGTTTCGCTCACCGATATTACAAAACGTGGGCGGCAATTGTTCTACGAACGCGGCGGACGCGAAGTGCGGATTGAACGCATTTACAATCGCGTGATTTTTGATGAGCTGCTAAGACGATCGGATTTGGACCTACCTTTCAGCTTTCAAGAAGAGCTCGACGTAGTCTGGGTTGGTCATCCAAACTGGTATTTCCGGATCAGCAAACATTCGTTGCCGTTCCTCAAGACTACGCATACCGCGCGGGCGTTTTTTGCCGATGAATTTCCGGCTGCGGAATCGACCGGCGTTTTTGTCCTGAAGCCGCTCTACTCCTTTGCTGGCTTGGGTGTCGATATGGAACCTACTCGGGAAAAGCTAGCGGCACTGACAAATCCGCAGGAGTGGATTCTGCAACAGAAAGTTCACTACGCGGAATTTGTCCCGACTCCGCAGGGGCCTAAATCCAAGGCGGAAATCCGGATGATGTTTGTCTGGCCGGATAACGAGCCTGACCCAATTCTCGTTAATAATCTGGTGCGGATGAGCCAGGGCAAAATGATGGGGGTCGATTTCAACAAAGATAAGACGTGGGTAGGATCGAGCATCGCGCTACACGAACGCGGGAGTTAAATATATTATGAAAAACGAAAATCCGTGGATCGAAATTTGCCCTGGCATTAGGCGACGCACGCACGCGCACGGGCGCACAATGTATCAAATGGTCGCCGAGCTGACTGCGGGAAGTCGCATGCCTGAGCATCGGCACTCGCAGGAACAGATCGTCCATATTCTTTCTGGGCGAATGCGGCTGATTGTGGAAGGCACATCGCACGAACTCGCCACCGGGGACGTCTTTTACCTCGCGAGTAACATTCCTCATGGCGTCGAAACGATCGAGGACACGCGCGTGCTCGATACGTTCAGCCCGCCGCGAGACGAATACCTTGCCATCGACGAAAAAGCGCGGACGGAATCGAGAAAGGGTTAAAATAGTTACATTGTTAAATTGTTAAAAGGGACGCTTGCCTTTTTAACGCTGTCACTCTTTTAGCTTTCTTAACCTGTCTGGGTTTGCTCAAGAATCGCTGCTGTTTCGGCGGATGTCCGTACCGGCATAATCTTGAATTCCATCAGATCGTCCCAGTTTTCCGTCCAGCGCTGGAAGAGCGCCACATCTTCGGTTTCCATGAGCTGATAGCAGACTTTGAAGTCGGTATCGATCCAGCTCGAGATGTAGCTGAGGCCATCGGGCATCATCCGGCCTTTCTCGCGAAATCGGCGATAGATGGCAGGAGCGTCTTTGAATTGCTCGATGACCATGTACAACATGGGTCGATCTTACCGTCATCCCGAGCGCAGTCGAGGGATCCCGAGGAACTTACCCTTAAGTTTTCGCAACGGGATCCTTCGACTTTGCTCAGGATGACGGAGTCAGCGCAGCTCCTCGTTTGTTTCAGCGAAGGCATTGACGGCGAACTCCAAATCCTCGCGGGAATGCGCCGCGCTCACCTGCGTCCGAACGCGCGCTGTACCATGTGGTACTACGGGATAGAAGAAGCCAATGACGTAAACGCCTTTCTCCAGCATGCGGGCGGCAAACTTTTGCGACTTGGCGGCGTCGCCAATCATAATTGGAACGATTGGATGGACTCCAGGTTTGATCGTGAGTCCACGTTCCGTTAGGGCGGTGCGAAAATATTTCGTGTTCGCTTCGAGCTTGTCGCGCAACTCGGTTGAACCGGTCAGAAGCTCGAGCGCCTTAAGAGTCGCCGCGACAATATGTGGCGCGACGCTGTTAGAGAAAAGATACGGACGCGATCGTTGCCTCAAGAGCTCGACGATGTGCTGACGCGCGCTGGTAAATCCGCCACTGGCGCCACCGAGAGCCTTCCCCAGAGTGCCAGTAATGATGTCGATTCTGCCCATCACTTCCCGATATTCATGCGTGCCGCGCCCAGTCTTCCCCAGAAAACCAGTCGCATGCGCATCATCAATCATCACTAGCGCGCCATATTTTTCGGCCAGATCACAAATAGATTTTAGATCGGAGATCGTTCCGTCCATCGAGAAACAACCGTCCGTCGCAACCAGTTTTACCTTGGCATTGCTCGCCTCGCGCAACTTCGCTTCCAGATCGGCCATGTCGTTATGCTTGTAACGAAAGCGTTGCGCTTTGCAGAGCCGGATGCCGTCAATAATGGAGGCGTGATTCAGTTCATCGGAGATCACCGCGTCCTTGTCTGTCAGCAAGGTCTCGAATAGCCCGCCGTTGGCGTCGAAGGCGCTGGGGTACAGAATCGTTTCTTCGGTGCCAAGAAATTTTGTCAGGGCACTTTCCAGTTCCTTGTGAATGTCCTGCGTGCCGCAAATGAAACGTACGCTCGCCATGCCGAAGCCGTGAGTGTCGAGCGCTGTCTTGGCCGCGGCGATGAGGGCCGGGTGATCAGCCAGGCCGAGGTAATTGTTCGCGCATAAATTGAGAACGCGCTTCCCGCCCGCGACGGCAATGTGTGCGTCCTGCGGCGTGGTGATAATCCGCTCAGTTTTGTAAAGACCTTGCGCTTTGATTTCATCAAGCGTCTTCGTGAGTTGCTGATCAAATTCGGCGAGCATGCGGCAATCTTGCGCGAACCTGGCAGAGTGCAAAGCTGGCCCGGCATTGGTTTGCCACGGAAATTTCGGTTGCGCAGCTTGTGAATAATCTGTTAATAACTGCCCCTATCCTTGAAATACGCTCGGATTTTCCTCTTTATCGCACTCGCGGGAATTAGCGCGATCCTGCTCTCTTCCTGCGGCACGACCGGTTCGCGCGCGCTCCCGGCCTACGAGCCCCCGCTGGCAAAGTCAGACTTCCAAACCGTGCGCACCACGGCCTACACCCATACCGAGTCAGATCATGTGCAATTTACAAATCACAATGCGCTTGGGGGGGAGTTACAGGCAGCGGGGCGGCCGATTCACCGCGCTGAAAACACTCGTCTTCCATTGGAGATTGAAGGTGACTTAAGGATTGCTTCCTATACGCCGCCTTCGCAGCCCTTCTCGATCAACGATGACGAACCAAAACCCGCCGTGCGGAAAGCAACCCGTGCGACGACCACAATAACTACGACAACGACGCGAACGGTAAAAGTTGTGCGTGGGAAACGCGTGGTGGTAAAGGGTAAACTGCAGCCTCCAAAGATTGGAAGCGCGGCCGCGGATTGGTCGCGCTGGCCGATGGGCACGACTTTCCGGTTGCTTTCGACCGGGCAGATTTATCGAGTTGATGACTACGGCTGGGCGCTGGCTGGACGCAACACCATCGACCTTTATATGGCTACCCAGGCGGAGATGAACGCGTGGGGCGCGCGGGAAGAGCCGATTCAGATTTTGAAATGGGGCGACTCAGAGGAAAGTTTACGCTTTTTGCAGCGACACCAGGATTACAAACACATCCGCCGCATGGTGCTCGAGCTTCAAGGCAACGAAGAAGCCGCCGCGCAGCTGCAGTAATAGCGTCTTGTTCTGTAGCGGCGGTCTATGACCGCCGATTGACCGGCCCAATGTGCAAGCAACATTTTCGGCGCTCATAGAGCGCCGCTACAGAAAGTCTGTGCGGCTGGCACTGCACCAAATCATAAACAGCAGCGCAATTGCAATAGACTTTGCAGCAAACATGAATCTGTAGTGGCGGGCGTGTCGCCTGCACCCATCAAACTAATGCAGCCTAATGCAGCCGACACGGCTGCCTCTACAGAACGGGAGTACCTTGAGCTAGGTAGTCTCGCTGAAGTCCAGCACGATTTTTCCGGAGTTACCAGACCTGGCGAGTTCGATCGCTTCTTTGAATTGTTGAAACGGGAAGCGATGGGTGATGACCGGTGAAATATCTACCCCGCTCTGGATGAGAGAGGTCATTTTGTACCAAGTCTCGAACATTTCGCGTCCATAGATTCCTTGCAGCGTCAGACTATGAAAGACGACGACATTCCAATCGATCGGCGCGGTTGACGGCATGATTCCGAGGAGCGCGATTTTGCCGCCGTAAAACATGTTCGGCAAAATATCCGCGAAGGCTTTGGGGTTCCCCGACATCTCCAGGCAAACATCGAAACCTTCCTTCATTCCGAGTTGCTTCATCGCGTCGGCTAGTTTCTCGGTGCGGACGTCAAGCGCCAGCGTCGCGCCCATTTTGCGGGCGAGATCGAGACGATAAGGATTGACGTCGGTGATGACGACGTGACGCGCGCCGGCGTGCTGGCAAATTGGAATGGCCATGCAACCGATCGGGCCTGCACCGGTGATGAGGACGTCCTCGCCGACGAGATCGAAAGTCAGGGCGGTGTGGACGGCATTGCCAAGCGGATCGAAGCAGGAAAGGACATCCAGCGAAATGGAAGGATCCGCGTGCCATGCATTAGTCGCGGGAATGGCGATGAATTCGGCCCAGGCACCGGGGCGATTAACGCCGACGCCTTGCGTGTTCGGACAAAGATGACGACGGCCGGCGAGACAATTCCGGCAATGCCCGCAGGTGATGTGGCCTTCTCCGACGACGAGATCGCCTTCGGCAAATCCGCGCACATTTGTTCCCACCGATGCGATCTCACCGACAAATTCGTGGCCGATTGTCATCGGCACGGGAATGGTCTTCTGCGCCCAATCATCCCAATTATAAATGTGAATATCAGTGCCGCAGATTGAGGCCTTCTTCGTTCGGATCAGCACGTCGTCCGGGCCGACTTCAGGCACGGGGACTTGTTCCAGCCACAAGCCCGGTTCCGCTTTGGCTTTCACGATCGCCGGCATCATTTTTTGCATCGCGAGCTAAACCTAGGCGAAATCAGGAAATGAGGAAAACAGGAATCGATAGTGATTGCCGAACCGAGCTTGAGATGTCGCAACGGGATCCTTTCGCTCCAGATGACAAGGCTCGAATGGCTATGGACAATTTCCTTCATCATTCGGATGATGCAGTTCCATGTCCGCAACGGCCGAGACGCAAGAAATAGGAAAAAAACCGGCCACGCCGCGCGCCGTTTTTATTCTGCGATTCAGCAGCACGATCGTTCTCTGGACGGTTGCGTTGCTGATTGCGTTCTCCGGATTCGAACTGGCATTCTGGGGTTTGATCAGCGCGTTCGGTTTGATCTCACTCTGGGAATTCTACGGCATGCTCGATCAGCGCGAGCTACCGAATTTCAAGCTTACGGCCATGATCTGCGGGGCTGCGATGCTGTGTGGAAGTTTTTATTATTTTTCCCACTTCGGATTGGCGAATTCCTATGAGTTCGAGACGGCAGTCCTGTTGCTGTTTTTACTGACCGTGATCACGCGCCAGATGTTTGCACGTTTACGCGAGGACGAACCGCTGCAAGCGATGGCCTACACCCTCTTCGGACTTCTCTATGTCCTGTGGCTTTTCAATTTCATGACCAAAATTCTTTACGTGGTGCCGCGATCGGAAGCGGGCGCAGTCATGGGACAATTTTACTGCCTTTATTTAATCGCGATCACGAAGTTCAGCGACATGGGCGCTTATCTTACCGGCAGCGTCATTGGGCGGCATCCGCTGATTCCGCACATTAGCCCAAAGAAAACATGGGAAGGATTCTTTGGCGCGTTGGGATTTTCGCTGCTGGCGAGTCTGGCGCTTTTCAAACTGATGCCTGGACATCTCGCGGCGTTGAACTGGACCCATGCCACGATCCTAGGATTGCTGCTGGGTTTCGCGGCGGTAATCGGCGATCTGGCGGAATCGATCATCAAACGAAGCACCGGGGTGAAGGATTCCGGAAGATTGCTACCCGGCATTGGTGGAGCGCTCGACCTGGTCGATAGTTTACTCTTCACCGCCCCGCTGTTGTTTTTCTATCTGCGGTTGGTGGTGCGAGTTCCGTAAGATGCGCGTGGCAGCCGAACTTCTTGGGAGCGCACGCGCCCTCGCGTGCGCTCCCCGGAATTCCCCCTGCGAAAGTTTCGTATGAAACGTAAACGGGTTGTCGTTCTTGGTGCGACCGGTTCCATCGGCGAAAGCGCCGCGAAAGTTGCGCGCGACATTCCCGAGCGCGTGGAAATTGTCGGCATCGCGGCCAACTCGAAGGCGCGCGAGCTTGCGGCACAAGCCAATGAATTGCGCCCGCCCGCGGTTTGTATCGTCGATGAGACAAAGGTCAGTGAGTTGCGCAAGAACTTAAGCTACCAGCCGCAGATTTTTTCCGGCGAAACGGGCCTGCGTGACATTGCATCGGGAGTCGCGAGCGACATGGTTTTGGTCGCAATTGTTGGGACCGGTGGTTTGCGTCCGGCGCTGGCAGCAATTGAAGCGGGGAAAGATCTGGCCGTTGCGAGCAAGGAAATTTTGGTGATGGCCGGCGAGATTGTGATGCGGGAAGCGCGCGAAAAAGGAGTGCATGTGCTCCCGGTTGATAGCGAGCACAACGCGATTTTTCAGTGCCTACAGAGTGGGAGGGGCCTTAGTGCCCCGAACGGTCGCGGTGCTGAGGCCGCTCCCACATTTCAGTCGGCCGGTGTCCGCCGCATCATCCTTACGGCATCGGGTGGGCCGTTTCGGGAAACACCAGCCGAGAAGTTTTCGCAAATCACAGTGGAACAAGCGCTGAAACATCCAACCTGGAACATGGGCCCGAAGATCACGATCGATTCGGCCACGCTGTTTAATAAGGGACTCGAAATGATTGAAGCACATTGGTTATTTGGGGTGGGAATGGCGCAGGTGGAAGTGGTGATCCATCCGCAAAGTATTGTGCATTCGATGGTCGAGTTCGCCGATGGGTCGGTGCTGGCGCAATTATCGCACTCCAACATGTGTTTCCCGATTCAATACGCCGTCACTTGGCCGGATCGTGTGCCAAACTCGCTGCCACCGCTCGACTTTGGAAAACTGGCGGAACTGAAGTTTGCGCCGCCGCGTTATGATGATTTCCCCGCGCTCGGCCTGGCCCGACGCGCCGGTGAAACCGGCGGTACACTTCCCGCTGTTTTGAACGCAGCTAATGAAATTGCGGTCTCAGCTTTTCTCGAAAAACGGATGAGCTTCCCCCAAATCTGGCAAACGGTTGAGCAGGTGATGAACGCGCACGCGTCCGTTGCGCATCCCAATCTCGATGAGATATTGCGGGCCGATCAATGGGCGCGCGCGGAAGCAGGGAGGCACGTTAAAGGGTTGAAGCGTTGAAGGGGCGCT
>Ga0209153_1000602_pt1 | contig 15500 bp, 15 predicted proteins | sample GraSoiAngelo_120_FD_185877 | JGI IMG/M metagenome (GOLD analysis project Ga0209153, IMG submission 185877) | Grasslands soil microbial communities from the Angelo Coastal Reserve, California, USA - 14_0919_09_20cm (SPAdes) (version 2) | ecosystem: Environmental > Terrestrial > Soil > Grasslands ...
CCCGCTCTTCGCGGGGGGAGGGTTGGGGTGAGGGCTGCCATCCGCAAATACCGAGAAAGCGACGTACGCGGAACCTCCCCCTCACCCGCCGCAAAGAAGCGGCGACCTCTCCCCGCAAGCGGGGCGAGGTAAGAAAGAACTCACACGGCGCGTCTCAACTCGTCGACGAGGTCGGTCCTCTCCCAGGAGAAGCCGCCATCCTTCTCGGCCGTGCGGCCGAAATGGCCATAGGCGGCGGTGCGGCGATAGATCGGCCGGTTGAGTTTGAGCGAGCGGCGGATATTGGTCGGCGTCAGGCGGAACAGTTCCGGCAGCACTTTCTCAAGCTTCTTCTCATCGACCTTGCCGGTGCCGTGGGTGTCGACCAACAGCGACATCGGATCGGCGACACCGATCGCATAGGCGACCTGGATGGTGCAGCGTTCGGCAAGGCCTGCCGCCACCACGTTCTTGGCGAGGTAGCGCGCAGCATAGGCGGCCGAACGGTCGACCTTGGTCGGGTCCTTGCCGGAAAAAGCGCCACCGCCATGCGGGGCGTAGCCGCCATAGGTGTCAACGATGATCTTGCGGCCGGTGAGACCGCAGTCGCCGTCGGGACCACCGACCACGAAATTGCCGGTCGGGTTGACCAGGAAGTCGGATGGCCGCTGCGGCATCCAGCCCTTTGGCAGCGCGGATTCGACCGCGGTCGAGATCATGTCCTTGATCAGGCCCGGCGTGTACTTCTTGTTGTTGCGGCTTTTCTCGTTGTGCTGGGTCGAGACCACGACCTTGGTGCAGCCGGTCGGCTTGCCCTCGACATATTTCACCGTCACCTGGCTCTTGGCATCGGGTTGCAAATCGGCGAGCTGGCCGTTGCGGCGTTTTTCGGCCAGCACCTTGAGGATCTTGTGGGCGAAATAGATCGGCGCCGGCATGTAGGAGCCCTTCTCATACACCTCGCTCTCGGTGCAGGCGTAGCCGAACATCATGCCCTGGTCGCCCGCGCCTTCCTCGTCACCGCTCTTCTTTTTCTTGGCATCGACGCCCATGGCGATGTCGGGCGATTGGCCGTGCAGCAGCACTTCGACGTCGGCGCCGTGATAGGAGAAGCCGTTCTGGTCGTAGCCGATATCCTTCACCACGTTGCGTGCGATCTCGCTGATCAATTCGCGGTCGACCACAGACTTGCCGTGGATGGTGCGGAACAACTGGCCCCTGCCCTCGCCCGCGATCACGATCTTGTTGGTCGTGCACAGCGTCTCGCAGCCCAGACGGGTGTTGACCAGGCTGTCGTCGGCGATGCCGAGCTTGACGTCCTTCTCGATGAAGGCGTCGAGGATCGCATCGGAAATCTGGTCCGAAACCTTGTCCGGATGGCCCTCGGAAACCGATTCTGAAGTGAACAGATAAGACGCGCGCATCAAGCAACCCCTTTTCCGCCTGTGACCAGCGGTCGTTTCGAATGTGTCCTGAAATGTCAGTCGCGACGGCGCGAGATGACGTAGGATTCGTCGTAGAACCAAAGCCCGTTATGCTTGCGCAGAACCTCTCTGGCAGCATCGAGGTAACGGCCGCCTTGCGTCATTTCCGTCAACCGGTCGTCCTCGATCTGGGCGACATACACTGCCGCGTTCCAAGCTGCAAAGGCCGTGGAAGTTCCGATCGAGCCGGTGACCTCGTTGGGCAGCGCTTCCATATCATAGCGGAAGATCGAACGGTTATCGGCATAAGCGTTAAGATTAAGATCGCGCCCGGCCGATCCGAGCTCGTATTTCACCGCGCGCAATAGCTCATGACGGCTCACCGAGAAAGGATTTTCTCCAGGCCAGATCGCCTGGATAATCTCCATGCCCGGATCCTGCCCATGGGAGTGAATCCCAATCAGCCGGCCCCCGGCCCGCAAGGCGCGGCCTAACGGCGCAATGATCCGTTTGGCCCGGAAATTCACAGAAGATTTGGCCCGATAGGGCTGGGAAGCGATGACCAGGTCGAAATTGGCCTCGGAACGGCCGGCCCGGGGGATGATCTGGTCGAGCAGGAACCTCTGGTCCTCCCGGTAGATCACCAGCGCCACCGGCCGCTCATAGAGCGGCATCCCGGTGCGGGGGCTGACGCTGGCCCGCCAGTTCTGTTCTAAAAACGGCCTCAGATCGGCGATCTGGACCTCGAATTCACCCGACGAGGCCCCGCGTAGCGGCACCTCATGCCAGATCATGCCGGCCGCCGCCGCGGGCGAGGCCGGCGTCAGCCAAGGCGCCTCGGCATAGTGCATGTTGGTGAGGACAAAAACGGTCGCCGGGTGCTCGAACAGACGGTCCGGCACCTTTTCGAGCGTCAGCCGGACGTCCTCCAGGCTCAATTCCTTGCCGGCGATATAGAACGGCATATGGGGGAAGCGGACGTGCATCGAGCGCATCACCCGCGCCAGCACCGTGCCGTCGCCGACACCGGCGTCGAATACCCTTAAAGCCGGCGGACGGGGATGGATGGCGGACAACTCCAGCGCCACGCGATCGGCGATCACCCGCTTCTCGCTGCAGGTGTGGACGAACAAGAGGTATTTCTGGCGGTTCTCGAAGAAGCGGAAATTGCTCCTGGGGTCGCGCTTCTCGGGCGGGACCACCAGGCCACGCGGCGGGGCCACACCGCCGGGCGTCGAGGTTGCGATATAGGCCTGGATGCGGTCGAGCGTATCGATGGTGATGCGCTTGCCCTCGCGCAAGCGATGCACCAGCTTGCCGTCGTTCACCGCGCGCCGGCCGAATGTCGATTCCGCCATGTCGGCCTGGCGGCAGAATTCCGAAATCTGGCTCAGAATCTGGTCATTTTTCATCGCGTGATGGGCTTGGGACAGCCGTGGGCAGGAGCGGATCGGACGGATGTCCTACCACCATCTGCCCAACGGGGGAATGCGGCGGTGCGCCCTCGCGTGCGGCGCGACCGTGCGCGCCGAAGTCGTCGCCATGACAAGAACAGGCAGGCATCGTGGTCGAAACTCGTCGCGGCTCGGGGAAGTTTGTCTCGCGGAGAAAGTGACGCTCGCTGAAGCCGTCATTGCGAGCGGAGCGAAGCAATCCAGAAATTCGACCGCGGAGGCAACCTGGATTGCTTCGTCGCTATCGCTCCTCGCAATGACGTCTACTTCTTCCCCCACACCTCGTTGGCCACATCGACCGCGAGTTTCAGCTTCGCCCACTGCTCTTCCTCACTGAGGAGGTTGCCTTCTTCCGTCGAGGCGAAGCCGCATTGCGGCGATACTGCGAGCTGTTCCAGCGGCACGAATTTGGCCGCCTCCTCTAGCCGCCGCTTGACGTCATCCTTGTTCTCGAGCTCGCCGAACTTCGAGGTGATGACGCCGACCACCACGACCTTGTTGCCGTGCGGCAGGAAGCGCAGCGGCTCGAAGCCGCCGGCGCGGTCGGAATCATATTCGAGGAAGTAGCCGTCGTAATTGGTGCCCCCGAGCATGGTTTCCGCCACCGGCTCGTAGCCGCCCGACGAAATCCAGGTGGAGCGGAAATTGCCGCGGCAGACATGGGTCGTGATCACCATGTCGGCGGGCCGTTCCGATATCGCGTAGTTGATGATGCGGGCGTAGATCTCCTGCAGGCCGTCGGGATTGTCGCCGCGCTCGCGCGCTTTCTGCAATTCCTCCTGCGAGCAGAGGTAGGCCCAGACCGTGTCGTCGAATTGCAGGTAGCGGCAGCCGGCGTCGTAAAATGCCTTCACCGCCTTGCGATAGGTCTTCGCGAGATCCTCGTAGAAGGCGTCGAGGTCGGGATAGACATCTTTCGAGATCGACTTGCGGCCGCCGCGGAAATGCAGCACAGCGGGCGACGGGATCGTCATCTTCGGCGCGACATGGGCGATGTCGGCGTGTTTTTTCAAGAACTTGAAATGATCGAGCATCGGATGATCGGCCGGGAAGTCGAGCTTGCCGATCACGCGCACCGCGTCATGCCGGGTCTCGACGCCCGCGAACTTGATGCCCGTCTCAGGGTGAAACAATTCGCAGCCCGTCAACTTCGCGAGAAAGTCAAAGTGCCACCAGGAACGGCGGAATTCGCCGTCGGTCGCGAGCTTCAAACCGATCGATGCCTGCTTGTGCACGACCTTTTCGATCTCGAGGTCTTCGGCCTTGCGCAAATCCTCCGCGGATATCTCGCCCTTCTCGAGCTTGGCCCGCGCTTCCTTGATGCGCTGTGGCCGCAACAAGCTACCGACCTCGTCGGCACGGAATGGGGGTTTGATTCTCTGCATGGTCTTCAACTCCCGAATTTTCTTAATGCGCCGCGGCACCGGCAACGCCGAGATAGCGCTCGAGCACCGCGGGATCGGCTTTCAGGGCGCTGCTTGCCGCATCATGCACGATCGCACCGCGCTCCAATATCACAACGCGGTCCGCCAGCCCCAGAATCTTTTGTGCATTCTGCTCGACGATGATGGCGCAGATGCCGCCCGAGCGGGTGATGGTCCCAAGCGCTACCAGCAATTCCTCGACGATGATCGGAGCTAACCCCTCGGTCGGTTCGTCCAATAGCAGCACTTTCGGATTGAGTGTGAGTGCCCGCCCGATCGCCAGCATCTGCTGTTCGCCGCCGGAAAGCTGGTTGCCGAAATGGTGACGCCGCTCCTGCAGGCGCGGAAACATCTGGTAGACCCTGGCGAGCGTCCACGGCCCCGGCTGCGCCACCGCCGTCATATTCTCCTCAACCGTCAGCGAGCGGAAAATGTTGCGCTCCTGCGGCACCCAGCCGATACCGGCGCGCGCGCGCTGGTCCGGCCGCATTGTCGTGATGTCAGCATCGGCAAGCGCGAGCGTGCCGCTGAAGCGGCGGGTGATGCCGACAATCGAATTGATCAGCGTGGTCTTGCCGGTGCCGTTGCGTCCGAGCAGCGCCAGCACCTCGCCATCGGCAAGCCGCAGCGACATGTCGGACAGCACCACCGCCTCGCCATAGCCCGCGCGCAGGCCTTCGATCGCGAGCAGATCAGGCATCGGCGCCCTCGCCGAGATAGACCGCTTTGACCTGCGGGTCGCGCGCCACTTGTTCCGGTGGTCCCTCGACCAGCATGGCGCCGTTGACCAATACCGAAATGCGGTCGGCAAACGAAAACACCAGGTCCATGTCGTGCTCGATCAGGAGCACGGTGACGTCGCGCGGCAGGGCCGCCACCGCCGCCAGAATGTCGTGGCGCTCACTTTCGGGCACGCCGGCGGCGGGTTCATCGAGCAGCAAGACGCGCGGGCGGGCGGCGATCGCGACCGCGATCTCCAAAAGTCGCTGCTTGCCATAGGGCAGTGTCGCCGTCAGCTCGTTCATGACGTCGAGCAGACGGAAGCGCGAAAGTGTTTCGGCGATCTCGGCGTTGACGTCATCGCGCGTGCCCATCCGCCGCCACCAGTCGCCGCCGCGGCCCATCCGCTCCGATACCGCAAGGCCGATGGTCTCGAGCGGCGTCAGGTCCGGGTAGAGCTGGTTGATCTGGAAGGTGCGCGACAGGCCCCGCAGCACGCGGCTGTGCACCGGCAGATCGGTGATGTCGCTATCTTCGAGCAGGATGCGCCCGGCATTGGGGCGGAGCACGCCGGTCAAGAGATTGATCACGGTGGTCTTGCCGGCACCATTCGGGCCGATCAGCGCGTGGCGCGCGCCCTGCTCGACAACAAGCGAAAGGTCGCGCGTGACGCGCAAGCCCCCGAACGATTTCTCCAACCCTTTTGTTTGCAGCGCGATCGTCATGCGTCGCTCTCGGGGACCGCGACGACGGCCTTGCGGCCGGCGATCTGCTTGATGATGAGGTTCGGCGCCCACAGCGCCCAGCGATGCATTCGCGGCCGGCCGACCAGCACGATCACGACCAGGACGAGGCCGATCCAGAACTGCCAGTATTGCGGCGTGATGGTCGAGAAAACTTCCTGCAGCATCCTGAAGACGACCGCGCCGATCAGCCCGCCATAGAGATAGCCGGCGCCGCCGATGACGAGCACCAGCATCAAATCGGCGGAACGCTCGAACGAAAACACATCGAGCGAGGCCAGCGCCGTGGTCTGGGTGAACAGCGCGCCGGCAATGCCCGCATAGAACGCCGAAAGCGTGTAGATCGCGATCAGCCGGCGGTTGACGGGAATGCCGATCGCGGCCGCCCGCAGCGGGTTGTTCTTGATCGCCCGCAGCGACAGCCCGAACGGCGAATGCACGATCCTGCGCGCTAGCAGGAACAGCAGAAACAGCACGGCGAGCGAATAGAACAGCCCGACCTTGCCGAAGATGTCGAATGCAAACAACTTGAGGATCGGCTGCATCTCGATGCCTTGCAGGCCGTCGGTGCCGCCGGTGATGTCGGAGAAGCGTTCCGCCAGCGCCTCCAGTAACAGCGCGATCCCGAGCGTCACCATCAACCGTGTCAGGTCGGCGCCGCGGATCACGAGGAAACTGGTGAGAAAGCCGAGCGCCATGGCGACGAGGCCGGCTGCGATCAGCGCCGCCACCGGCTCGGTGATGATGCCATGCAACGCCATCAATCCCGCGGAATAGGCGCCGACGCCGAAAAACGCGGCATGGCCGAGCGAGACGATGCCGGCATAACCCAGGATCAAATCGAGCGACAGCGCAAATAGCGCGAGCCGCGCGATGTCGGCCATGATGAGATAGCGGGACGGAAAGGCGAATGCGCAGGCGAGCACGACAAGCCAGAACGCGGCCTCGCTCCAGCGCCAGCGCGCTCCGCGGATGGCGTGGCGGCTAACTTCGGCCTGCGCTGACATCGCCGCACTCACCGCGCCGCCGTGCGGCCGAACAGGCCGTTGGGGCGCCAAAGCAGGATCACGATCATGAGGGTGTAGATCACGAACGGTCCCATCTTCGGGACGTAATATTTGCCGGCGACGTCGGCGATGCCGAGCAAGAGCGATGCCAGAAACGGCCCGGTCATGCTGGAGGAGCCGCCCACCGTTACCACGATCAAGAAGTAGATCATGAACTTCAGCGGGAAGTACGGATCAAGCCCAAGGATTTCCGCGCTGAGCGCGCCGCCCAAACCCGCAAGCCCGCAGCCGAATGCAAAGGTGAAGGCGAACACCTGCGGCACATTGATCCCGAGCCCGCTTGCGGCACGCGGATCGTCCACTGCCGCGCGCAGGCGACTGCCAAAGCGCGTGCGCGCCAGAATGAGTTGCAGCACCGCGGTCAACAGGCCGCAGATCACGATGATCATCAGCCGGTAGCGGCCGATGCCGACCCCAAAAAAATCGATCTGGCCCTCGAGCGCTGCCGGCAATTTGATGAAGATGCGCGACGAGCCCATGATGTAGTCGACCGCTGCCACCGACATGAAGACGAGGCCGACGGAGAACAGCACCTGATCGAGATGGCTCCTGGCATAGAGGTGGCGATACAATAGCCGTTCCAGCACCGCGCCGATCGCGGCACTTGCGACAAACGCCAGCGGCAGCCCCAAGAAAAACGGCCAGGCGGCCTGATTGACCAGCACCGCGCAGACATAGCCACCCGTCATCGCGAACGCGCCGTGCGCGAGATTGACGAAATTCATCAGCCCGAGCGTCACCGCAAGCCCGCAGGCCAGCACGAACAGCAACATGCCGTAAGCAACGCCGTCGAACAGATTAGTGAGGGCAGAGGTCATGGGATCGGCTTAGCCCGAGTCGCAACACCACAAACTATAAATCGTCATGGCCGGGCCTGTCCCGGCCATCCACGTCCTTGCCTCGGATCGCAACGAAGAAAGACGTGGATGCCCGGGTCACGCCCGGGCATGACGTGGAGAGTATGGAACTCACACCAGGAAACGACGTCGAAGTTGACCTCACTTCTTCGTCTTGCCGGAATCCTTGACGGCCTCAAAGGTTGCGAACTCGACGTTGTAGAGTTCGCCGTCGACCTTCTCGACCTTGCGGATGTAGATGTTCTGCACGATATCGCGGGTTTCCGGGTCAATCGAGATCGGGCCGCGCGGGCTTTCCCACTTCATCCCCTTCATGGCTCCGACAAGGGCATCGCCGTCCGTCTTGCCGCCGGTCTTCTTCAGCGCTTCATAGATCAAGTGGATGCCGTCATAGCCGCTCACCGCCATGAAGCCGGGACGATTGCCGAAGGCCTTCTTGTAGGCCGCCACGAACTCCTTGTTCATCGCCGATGGATGCGCTGCGGAATAGAGATGCGCGGTGACGGTGCCGAGCGCGGCATCGCCCATGCCGTTCAAGAGGTCGTCGTCCATGACGTCGCCGGGGCCGATCACCCTGATGCCGGCCTTGTCCAACCCGCGCTCTGCATATTGCTTCATGAAGTTGCCGCCTTGGCCAGCCGGCACGAACACGAACATGGCGTCGGGCTTGGCATCCTTCATGCGTTGCAGGAACGGCGCGAAATCGGGGTTGGCCAGGGGCACCTTGACCTCTTCGACGATCTCGCCGCCACCTGCAGTGAAATTCTGTTTGAAGAAGTTCAGCGCGTCGTTGCCGGGCGCGTAGTCGGAGGTTAGCGTCGCGACCTTCTTGATGCCATTCTTGACCGCCCAATCGCCGATAATGGTGGAGGACTGCGCCAGCGTGAAGCTGGTGCGCACGATATAGGGCGAACGCTCGGTGATGATCGACGTGCCCGCCGCCATCACGATCTCGGGAATTTTAGCCTGCGTGGCAAGCGGTGCTGCGGCGAGCGCAGCCGGCGTAACGCCGAAGCCCGCGATGAAACCGACCTTGTCGTTGACGATCAGTTCCTGTGCAAGCCGCTTGGTGTTGTCGGGCACCGCGGCGTCATCTTTCAGGATCACCTCGACCTTCTTGCCGGCGACGGTATCGCCATGCTGCTGCATGTAGAGCTTGACCGCATTGTCGATCTGCTTGCCGGTCGAGGCCTGCCCGCCCGTCATCGGCAGGATCAGGCCGATCTTGACGGCCTCATCGGCTCGCGCCGGCGTCAGCGCAACCATGCCTGCAACGGCGGCTACGGTCGCAATCGGCAACAGCATTTTGGTGCGAATGAACATAAACGCTTTCTCCCCTCTCCGGCTTCGAACCGAGTCCCCGGCCCTTGCCTCACCATAGCCCAGATTTTTGCGCCGTGTAGCGGCGGGGCATGGCGTCCGTTTCGCGCGGTATTGTCAATCCGGACGATCGAAGCGGCGCGCGCGTCATGATGGGGACAATCTGAGCCAAAGGTGATTGGTATTTTGATACCTTGGACGGAATAAGCCATTCTTACCTGTCAGGACGTAGTTTCCCTGGTAGGCGTAGCGCCGCCAACAAGACCTATCTATCGGACCCACAAGGTTTGGACGCCCGGAGCGATGCCCTTCAGCCCACGCCAATTTGCGATCCTGCTTGCCGCCGCGCTGCTCGTGTGCGGCGCTGGGGGCTGCGCGAGCATCAATGAAAAACTTTCTTCCGGCATGGGCGACTACATCCCGCAATGGGCCGGGGGCTTGCCGCCTGACGCTCCGCCCCGTCCCGGAACGGCAAAATACGAAGAGTACATGAAGGAACGCGAACGAAAGCGCCTGCTTCCCGCGGCCGAACGCGGCGAGGACGGCAAGTCCGATACGTCATCGTTGCCGGCGGTGCATTAGGTGGACGGCAAGACCGAAACGGCGGAGCGGAGCAGTCTGGTTATCGGCGGCACCGGGCTTGTCGGCACCTATATCCTGGACCATCTCTTGCAACGCGGCGAGCGGCCGCTGGTGCTCTCGCGATCCGCCCAGGACAGACCTGGTGTGGACTGGCTCCGCGGCGATCTCGAAAAGCCGGAGACCCTCAACTTTCCGCCCTTCGTTACGCTGTACTGCACCACTGACGCCATTCTGGTGGCGCCGGCGCTTCATCATTTCTTCAATCCCGCATTAAAGCGAGTGGTCGTTTTCAGCTCCACTAGCGTGATCACAAAGCTGGACAGCGAAGTCGCGGCGGAGCGGGAGATGCTACACGCGCTTGCAGAGGCCGAACAGAAAATCGTCGAGGCCTGCCACGACGGCAACATCGGTTGGACGATCCTGCGACCGACCCTGATCTATGCCGAGGGACGCGACATCAACATCACGCCGCTGTCACGGTTGATCCGCCGCTTCGGCTTCATGCCGCTGGTCGGCGGCGCACAGGGCATGCGCCAGCCGGTCCATGCCGAAGATCTTGCCATCGGCGCGATCGCAGCCGCGGCTAGCCCAGCCGCAGTCAACAAGTTCTATTGCTTGCCCGGTGGAGAGACGCTGTCCTATCGCGAAATGATCGGGCGGATATTTGACGGGCTGCGGTTGCCGCGGCGCACGGTGTCCGTTCCGCCGGCATTGTGGCGAGCTGCGTTTTTCGTGGCAAAGCCGCTGTTTCCCGGCACGAACGTCGCAATGGGCCTGCGTATGATGCAGGACATGACCTTCGACGCCGGCCCCGCCATCACAGATTTCGGCTGGAACCCTCGCGCCTTCCACCCGGTGTTCGACGAGCCCTCCGTCAATCCATGAACACCACGGTCTTGCGGCCGTTGAGGATGACGCGGTCCTCGAGGTGATGGCGCACGGCGCGCGCCAGCACACGGCGCTCGATGTCGCGGCCCTTGCGGACGAGATCGTCGGGCGTGTCACGATGACTGATGCGTTCGACGTCCTGGTCGATGATCGGCCCCTCGTCGAGGTCGCTGGTGACGTAATGCGCGGTGGCGCCGATCAGTTTGACGCCGCGCTCATGGGCCTGGTGATAAGGCCGTGCGCCTTTGAATCCGGGCAGGAAGGAGTGGTGGATGTTGATGCACATCCCCGAAAGTTTGGCTGAGATCTCGTCGGACAGGATCTGCATGTAGCGCGCGAGCACGACGAGATCGGTCCTGGTCTGCCCAACCAGGTTCCAGATCGCCGCTTCCTGTTCGTGCTTGGTCTGTTTCGTCACCGGCAGGTGATGAAAGGGGATCTCGCCGAAATCGAGATTGTTATAGGTCTCGCGCGGGTGATTGGAGACGATCGCGGTCGGGATCATTTCCAACTCGCCGGTACGCCAGCGGTAGAGGATATCGGCGAGGCAGTGATCGGATTTGGAGACCAGCAGCATCACCCGGCGGCGGTTAGCCCGGTCGCGCATCTGCCAGGCCATGCCGAAGCGCTCGGCGATTGCAGCAAAGCCGGTCTGCAATGCCGACAGTTCGACCGCGAGGTCGGCCGCCGTGAATACCACCCGCATGAAGAAGTGCTTGGTTTCGACGTCGTTGAACTGCTGGGCATCGAGGATGTTCTGTCCGTTGTGGGCAAGAAAGGTCGAGACAGCCGAGACGATGCCGGGACGATCCGGACAGGAAAGGGTCAGCACGTATTGGTGATCGGACATGGAAACTCGGCTGGAGGCGCGCTGATTGGAATTTGGCCCGCGTGGAACACGAGCCTTCGCGGCCCTGCTCTATCACCGCCGGTACCCTTGCGCCAACGCCTAAGGAAGAGTCAGGATGAACAAACGATGGATGATATCAGTTAGAGCAAGACCATGGCTGACAGGCTCACCGGCTACCGCATCCTGATCCTGGAAACGCGCGAGGAAGCGCAGTTTTCCCGCCTGCTCACTGAACAGGGCGCGGACGTGCTGCAGTGTCCGATGTTCACCATCCATGATGCGCCCGATCCCGCGCCGATCGAAGCCTGGATCGGGCGCTTTGTCGAAAACCCTTTCGACGATCTGGTGCTGATGACGGGCGAAGGGTTGCGTCGTTTGATGAAAGTGGTGCGGCGGATCGGCGTGGAGAAGGATTTTATCGCCGCCCTCGCTAAAACCAGAAAGTTCGCGCGCGGCCCAAAACCCGGCCGGGCCTTGCGCGAGATCGGGCTGGAGCCGCAGCAGACCACGGAGAAGCCGACATCCGAGGGCATCGCGGAAATGCTATCCCGCGTCGATCTTGCCGGACATCGCCTGGGCCTGCAGCTTTATCCCGAGAAGGACCACAGCGCGTTGATCAGCGCCATCACGGCGCAGGGCGCCGAGGTCGATACCGTGCTGCCCTATGCCTATGACGCACAGGCTGCCGACGCCAATATCGTCACCGCGATCGAGGAGATGGCGCAAGGGCGCATCGATGCCATCGCGCTGACCAACCTGGGTCAGGTCCGCCGGCTGTTCCAAGTTGCGCAGGCGCGTGGATGCGAAGCGCGGTTGCGCGAGGGACTGGCCCATACGCCGATTGCCTCTGTCGGGCCGGTGGTGTCTGATGAATTGAAGGCGCACGGGCTGCGCACCGACATCTCGCCCGCCAACGACGCCTATTTCATGAGGCCGCTGATTACGGCGATGGCGGAGGCGCTGGCGAACAGCCCGCCACGCGCGGCGGCGAGATAGGTAAGCCGTCATTTCCGAGGAGCAAAGCGACGAAGCAATCCAGGACTATTTCCGCAACGGGATTTTCTGGATTGCTTCGCGGAGCTTGTCATCGGGCGCGCATTCGCGCGACCCATTGGCTCGCAATGACGAAAGACTATTCCGCCGCCTGCTTGGTCTCGGTCAGATACGCCTGATACGCGAGCCGCAGTCCGTCTTCCAGCGACGTGCGCGCGCGCCAGCCGAGTTTGGCGAGCCTGGAGACGTCGAGCAATTTTCGCGGCGTACCATCCGGCCGCGAGGGATCGAAACTGATCTCGCCGCGATATCCCGTCACGGTGGCGACCAGCCGCGCGAAGTCGGCGATCGTGACGTCCTCGCCGATACCGATATTGACCAATTCGCTGTCCGAATAGGTCTTCATCAGGTGGACGCAGGCATCCGCCATGTCGTCGACATAGAGAAATTCGCGGCGCGGCGTGCCGGTGCCCCAGACGGCGACGCGGGGGCTGCCTGAAAGTTTTGCTTCGTGAAACCGGCGGATCAGGGCTGCGACGACGTGACTGTACTCGGGGTGATAGTTGTCGCCCGGCCCGTACAGATTGGTCGGCATCACATTGATGAAGTCGCAGCCATATTGGCTGCGATAGGCCTCGACCATCTTGATCCCCGCGATCTTGGCGATCGCGTAGGGCTCGTTGGTCTCTTCAAGCGGACCGGTCAGGACGGAATCCTCGCGCAGCGGCTGTGGCGCCAGTTTGGGATAGATACACGATGAGCCGAGGAACATCAGCTTTTCCGTGCGGTTGATGTGCGCGGCATGGATGACGTTCGCGGCGATAACCAGATTGTCGTAGAGGAATTCGGCGCGCAGCGTGTTGTTGGCGACGATGCCGCCGACCTTGGCCGCCGCGAGAAACACGATTTCCGGGCGCGCCTTGGCAAACCAGCCGAACACGGCTGACTGATCGCGCAGATCGAGTTCGTCGCGATCGATCGTCAATAGCTCGACGTTTTCGCGCGCAAGCCGGCGCACCAGCGCGGAGCCTACCATGCCGCGATGCCCCGCGACGACGACCGTTTTACCCTTCAGGTCAAAGGGAGTTCCTGCCATTGGCAATCTCCCGTTTGGCGATCTCTAGGTCGCCGGCCACCATTTCGCTGACCAGTTGGGCGAGCGTCGTCTTCGGCTTCCAGCCGAGTTTCTCGCGCGCCTTGCTGGCATCGCCGATCAAGAGATCCACTTCTGTCGGGCGGAAATAAACCGGATCGATGCGCACCAATGTCTTGCCGGTTTTCTTGTCGACGCCGGTTTCCTCCACGCCCTTGCCGCGCCATTCGATCCTGCGGCCGACTTCGGCGAATGAAAGCTCGACGAATTCGCGCACCGAGCGCGTCTCGCCGGTTGCCAGCACGAAATCGTCGGGCGCGTCCGCCTGCAGGATCTTGTGCATACCCTCAATATAGTCGCGCGCATGACCCCAGTCGCGCTTGGCCTCGAGGTTGCCGAGGTAGAGCGTGTTCTCAAGACCGACCTCGATGCGGGCAACCCCGCGGGTGATCTTGCGCGTCACGAAGGTCTCGCCGCGGATCGGGCTTTCATGATTGAACAGGATACCGTTGGAGGCGAACATCCCGTAGGCCTCGCGGTAGTTCACCGTGATCCAGTAGCCGTAGAGCTTGGCGACGCCGTAAGGAGAGCGCGGATAGAACGGCGTGGTCTCCCGCTGCGGCACTTCCTGGGCCAGACCGTAGAGTTCGGAAGTGGACGCCTGATAGAACCGCGTCTCCTTCTCCATGCCGAGAATGCGGATCGCTTCCAGAAGGCGCAGCACGCCGAGCGCATCGGCATTGGCGGTATATTCCGGGCTCTCGAAGCTGACGCCGACATGGCTTTGCGCCGCGAGATTGTAGATTTCGGTCGGCTTGATCTGCTGCATAAGCCGGATCAGATTGGTCGAATCCGTCATGTCGCCGTAGTGCAGCAGGAACGGCACATTGCCGGCGTGCGGGTCCTCGTAGAGGTGATCGATGCGCGCGGTGTTGAACGAGGACGACCGCCGCTTGATGCCGTGCACGGTATAGCCGAGGCCGAGCAGATATTCCGCCAGGTACGCACCGTCCTGGCCGGTAACGCCGGTCAGAAGCGCCACGCGCCGTTTCGAATCTTGAACCGCCATGTCTTCTCCAATAACGCGCCCAAGTAACGTGCCCAAGCCCGCCTCGGAAGGCTTCGCGGTCGACGCCAGATCGCGTTCCTTCCACTGGGCCCGCCGCGGCGCCCGCCTTAGCATTCGACCCCGGGCAAGTCTAACGCCAAAGCCGGCGAGATTGAGAAGCCTTCTGAGAGCCTTGGGCGGGCGGAAATCCGGCCCTTCGGTTACTCGCCGTAGCTGCGCAGCCGCTCGAGATCGACAATCGTCACGCCGCCATATTCGAGCCGCAGGAGACCCTCCTTTTCCAGCCGCTTCAGGCACTGGTTGGCGTTCTGCCGGGAGATCCCGGACAACGCGCCGATTTCCTCCTGCGTGATCTCCAGGTGACGCGTCAGGTCGGGGTAGAGGATGGGATTGAACAATGAGGCGATCGAGCGCGCGAGGCGCGCGGTCGCATCCAGCGTGCGGCCATATTCGAGTAACCCGATGAACTGGCCAAGACGTTCGTTAAGCTGCCCGACCAGGAAACGATTGAACCCGACACTGTTCTCGAACAGCCAGAGGAAGGTAGAGCGGTCCATCAACGCCAGACGCGTATCGCGCAACGCCACCACATCATAGCGCCGGGCCTCGTTTTTGAGCACCGTGCCCTCGCCGAACCACGCCCCGGCGGTCAGGCCTGCGAAGCTCGTCGCCTTGCCGCCGCGGGACACGATGCCCATCCGCGCCAAGCCGGTGACAACGCCGGTCCAGTATTCGAACTGATCGCCGCGCATGAAGATGAATTCGTCGGCGCGATAGGATTTCTCGACGATACCCGCACGCGCGCGTTCGATCTCGCGGTCGTTCAATCCGCGCGACCAGGACGCGATACGCTTGAGGTAATCCGGAGCAATCATGATCTGCTTGACGCTCGTCCGCGCACTCAACACTCCCCATTAACCTATTGCGTTGCAACAATGATTTTCAATAATGCCCCTGCCCTCCGAGCCGGAACCAAGGCCTGCCGATCGCGCGAACGAAATTTGCCGCCCAATTGTCAGACGCAAGACATTTCAAAG